>JAESGW010000275.1_pt1 | contig 78718 bp, 82 predicted proteins | sample 9269791 | NCBI WGS metagenome assembly JAESGW01 (sample SAMN16773120, study PRJNA677053) | algae metagenome | isolation source: Aphanocapsa lilacina HA4352-LM1 and co-occurring heterotrophs from near cave... | place: USA: Maniniholo cave, near Haena, Kauai, HI | collected 2009-07-28 | reverse complement strand
CATAGTCCTCTACCCGAGCTGGCAGAAGACTAACCTGCTCGCGACTCTCGCCGCTCTTGTATGTCCGATTCGTCATAACCAGAATCGTACATCAACTCGCAGCCCAAGCTAATCTTGCCCAGTCTCTGCGCTCCATCCGGGCTACGGCGCTGCGAGGTTCGGCTTACCCCGCCAGCGCCTGCATTTCCTTCAGCACTGCGGCGCCCATCTGCGACGTGTTCACAATCGTCGCCCCTTCCGACTTGATGTCGTTGGTGCGGAGCCCCTTGGCCAGCACCGCGGCTATCGCCTGGTCGACCATGTCGGCGAGCTTGCCCTGATCCAGCGAGTAGCGCAGCGCCATGCCGAACGAGGCGATCATCGCGATCGGGTTGGCGGCGCCCGTGCCGGCGATATCCGGCGCCGAACCGTGCACCGGCTCGTACATCGCCTTGCTCTTCTTGGTCTTCGGATCGATGTCGCCGAGCGAGGCCGACGGCAGCATGCCGAGCGAGCCGGTCAGCATCGCGGCCACGTCCGACAGCATGTCGCCGAACAGGTTGTCGGTGACGATCACGTCGAACTGCTTCGGCCAGCGCACCAGCTGCATACCGCCGGCGTCCGCCAGCACGTGTTCCAGCGTCACGTCCTTGTATTCGCGCTGATGCACCTGGGTGACCACCTCGTTCCAAAGCACGCCGGTCTTCATGACGTTGCGCTTTTCCATCGAGGTCAGCTTGTTGCGGCGCTTGCGCGCGAGATCGAAGCCGACGCGGGCGATGCGCTCGATCTCGTAGGTGTCGTAGATCTGCGTGTCGATCGCGCGCTTCTGGTTGTTGCCGAGATCGGTGATCGTCTTCGGCTCGCCGAAATAGACGCCGCCCGTCAGCTCGCGCACGATCATGATGTCGAGGCCTTCGACCACCTCGCGCTTCAGGCTGGAGGATTCCGCCAGCGCCGGATAGCAGACCGCCGGGCGCAGGTTGGCGAACAGGCCGAGGTCCTTGCGCAGCCGCAGCAGGCCAGCCTCGGGGCGCACGTCGTAGGGGATGCTGTCCCACTTCGGTCCGCCGACCGCGCCGAAGATCACCGAGTCGGAGGCTTGCGCCAACGCCATCGTCTCTTCGGTGATGGCAACCTTGTGCGCGTCATACGCCGAGCCGCCGACCGGCCCTTCCTCGTATTCGAAGCGCGCCGCCCCGGTCGAGTTGAGCCAGGCGATGATGTGCTTCACCTCCGTCATCACCTCGGGGCCGATGCCGTCGCCGGCCAGAAGCAGCAGTTTGTGGGTCGCCATGGCAAACCTCTTAGCGGATTGAGGCCACGGCCGGGACGCGGGCATGACCAGGGAATTTGCGCGGATTGCTAAAGGGCAGAGGCGGCCTTGGCAAGGTGCCGCTATGCAATGCCGGCCAGACTCTTGCTCATCAGCCAGGTCGAACCGTCCGCACGCTCCTCGAACTTGTGCAGCGCATAACCGAGCCGCTCGTAGAACGGGCGGGCTGTGATCGAGGCCGACAGCCACAGGACGGTAATTCCAGCACCTGCGGCATGCTGCTCGATGTGGCGGACCAGGCGTGCGCCAACACCCTTGCCGTGCAGGAGAGGGTCGACGAACAAGGCGTTGAGCCTGCCCTTGGTCCTGCCGAAGCTGACGGTGCCGACGATCGCCGCGTCGAGCATGGCGGCGAAGACGTCGCGCTCGGACATTTGTGCGATGATCTTCTCCGGGGTGAAGCTCGCGCAGATCAGTTCGATGATCGCCGGATCATAGTCGGGCGCATTCGACGTGCGAACAGCACGATGGATCACATCGCTCAATGCAGTTGCGTCAGCCGGCGATGCCGACCGGATTTGCAGTTTGTTCATCTGCCAAGCCAAGCTGCCGGTTCCTGATCAGCACATGTCCCCGCACAAACGGGCAGTTCGGCCTGCGCGCTTCGGCTGTTGGATTAGGTACGGCATGCTGGCACAAGTGATTGCCGCCGGGAGCCTCAAATTGTCGTCAGAAGCATCTCCTTCGACCGAAGCGCACGCCGCGCGGCTGATGCTCGTGCTGGCGCTGACGCCGGCCGTCGGCGTCGGGCTTTGCCGGTTCGCCTATTCGCTGCTGCTGCCAGACATGCGCGACAGCCTCGACTGGTCGTATGCGACGGCCGGGTTCATGAACACGGCCAACGCCGCCGGCTATCTTCTGGGTGCGCTTGCCGCGAGCCCGATCGTCCGACGCACGGGCCTGTTTCGCGCGGTCTGGGTCGGGACGGCCATCTGCGTTCTGACCTTGGCTCTGTCGGCGATGTCAGCCAACGTCGCGGTGCTGAGCACCGTGCGGTTCGTGTCGGGTCTTGCCGGTGCCGTGTCGTTCGTCGCCGCATCGACGCTCGCGACGGGCACCGCGCAGGCGCACCCCGCGCGCCTCGGCTACCTGATGGGGCTGCTCTACACCGGTCCGGCGATCGGCGTGTTCATCTCCGGCTTGATCGTGCCGTTCCTGCTGGAATGGCTCGGCCCGGGATCGTGGTGGATCGTCTGGGGTGTGCTGGCGGTCATCGGCGTCGTGCTGAACCTCGTGCTCGCGCTGGCGCGCGACGCGCCGGACACGAGTTCGGCAAATGCCGCCGTAGTGCATGCGCCCATCATGCCGATGCTGGTCTATCTCGTCGGCTACTTCTTCTATGGCGTAGGCTCGATCGCCTACATGACCTTCATGATCGCCTTCGTGCGCGATGCCGGCGGCGGCGCGCTCTTGCAGAGCATATTCTTCATCATCATTGCGCTTGGTGCTTTCGTTTCGCCGTGGCTGTGGGGCAGCTTGATCAGCAAGAGCCGCGGTGGTGGCGCGACCGCCGTTGTGACGGCGGTGACAGGCGTCGGCGCGTTGATCCCGTTCTTTACCAATTCAGCCGCAGCGCTGGCCCTGTCGGCCGCGATTTTCGGCTGCGCGTTCTTCGCGGTGACCTCGTCGACCACCGCATTCGTGCGCTTTAATTTCCCGTCGCAAGCCTGGGCGAAGGCGATCGGCATCCTCACCATGGCGTTCGGGATCGGCCAGATGCTCGGGCCGATCGTCACCGGCGCCGTGTCGGATGCGACCGGGAGCCTGAGCTACATGCTGCTGATTTCGTCGGCGGCACTTGGGGTAGGGGCGGTGATCGCGGCGTGTCAGCGGCCGTTGGTGTTGCGGTAGTCACCTCACTCAATCGGTGCGATCACGCCGCAGGCGATGCGGTCGCCGGAGTTGCCTGACGGGTCGGTCTTGTGATCGTCCGCTTGCGCGTGAATGATGAAGGACGTGCCCTGCGCCTTGAAGACCGAGTGCGGCTCGTGCTGCTTCAGCGTGATGAACTTGCTGACGAACTCGGACTTCGCTTCGCCCGACGCGGAGACGGTGATGTTCGGCAGGTCGCCGGCGTGCGGGCCGTCCGGCGCCATGGTGCCGTGCTTCTTGTTGTCGGGATTGAAGTGCAGGCCTGCGGAGGTGAATGGCGGCTCGCAAGTGCCAAAGGTGTGCACATGGATCGCGTGCTCGCCAGGTGGCAAGCCGGTGACGCTGAGCTTGATTAGCACGCCGTCGCGGGTTTCCTGCAGATCGATCTGGCCGATCTTCTTGCTGGTTAAGTCTTCCATGATGGCGCGGGCGACGAGGTCGGCTTTGGGCGATTTTGCCGCTTGCGCAAAGACGGGCGAGACGGCCGCAGCCAGGATAGTGGCGGAGAGAGCGAGAACGCGAAGTGACATCGGCAACTCCCGAACCAGAACATTGGGTCGGGACTAACGCGTCAGCTCGCCGACGGTTCAGAGCCCGCTGTAGTCGTTGTAGCCCTGGTTCTCCCAGTAGCCGCCCTTGTAGTCGTTGGTGACTTCCAGCGAGACGACGTATTTCGGGTTCTTGAAGCCGAGCCGGGTCGGGATCCGCACCTTCATCGGATAGCCGTAGGCCTTCGGCAGGATCGCACCGTCGAATTTGAAGGTCATCTGTGTCTGCGGATGCAGAGCGGTCTGCATGTCGATCGAGGTGGTGTAGCCTTCGGCACAGCGGAACCAGACATATTTCGCGCGGGTGTCGGCGCCAACGCGTTTCAGGAACTCGCTCAGGCGCGCACCGGTCCAGCTGCCGATCGCGCTCCAACCCTCGACGCAGATGTGGCGGGTGATCTGCGTCTCCTGCGGTAGCGCGTAGAGCTCCTCGAGCTTCCAGGCCTTCTGGTTCTCCACCAGCCCGGTCACTTCCAGCTCCCAGTCCTTCGCCTCGATCTCCGGCGCGTCGTCGAGGGTGTAATAGGCGTTGAACGGGAACGGACGCCGGATCGCGCTCTCCGGATAGGTCGGCGCCAGCGCGTTCGGGTTGAATATCGCCGCCTGGACCGCGTCGTTGAACTTCGACACCTGCGTCAAAAGGTTCTCGGCCGACACGCTGTCGGACACCTCGCAACCGGTAAGCAGCGTCAAGGCGCCAAGGCTCGCACCGCCCGACAGGAACCGACGGCGCGACACCTCCGGCATCAGCTTCACGGCATCCTTGACCAGCAGCCGCTTGTCGACGCCGATGATGGGTTTGCGAAACAGGCTCTTCATGTTTCGTCTCCTAGCGTCCCGTCAGCATCGCCCGCAGGCTCTTCGGCACCAGCAGCGCCATCACCACATGCACGATCAGGAACAGCACGATCGCAGCCATGGCGAAAAAGTGAACGTAGCGGGCGATGTCGTAGCCACCGAACAGCGCGGTGAGATACTGGAACTGCACCGGCTTCCAGATCGCCAGCCCCGACAGCACGATCACCACGCCGACCAGCAGGATGCCCGCATACAGCAGCTTCTGCACGGAATTGTACTTCGACAGATCGTCATGGCCGAGCTTGCCAGTCAGCGCCGCCTTCGTGTCGGCGATGACGCCTGCGGGCGTGATCGGCGTCAGCTTGCGGCGGAAGCGGCCCGTGGCAAAGCCCAGGATGACATAGACGATGCCGTTGATCGTCAGCAGCCACATCGCGGCGAAATGCCAGAGCAATGCGCCCGCAAGCCAGCCGCCGATTGTGATCGTCTTGGGGAACATGAAGTCGAACAGCGGCGAGGCGTTGTAGATCTGCCAGCCGGACATGATCATGATGACCATCGCCACCGCGTTGATCCAGTGGCTGACGCGCACCCAGACCGGGTGAATGGCCTTTGCGGTCGCTTTGTCCGCGGCGACGCTCTGGCCGCCGGCTGCGAGGCTCGACATGGGTTTCGTCCGTTCGGATTTCGTCCGTTTGGGGCTCTTCGGATGGCCCGGTATTCGCTGATACGGCTGGAATCTACACTTGTTACGTAAGGTCGGACATCCTGACGGATCAGAATTCCGTGACGTCTTGCCGCGCCTGCGGCCGCCGCCCTTTGCTGGGGCATGATCAATCCGACCTTCCTTCGCCCGCCGAAGCGGGCTTCGCGAAGGCGGGAAACCGGTATCCACTTTTCGGGATCATGCCCCGAAGAGATACGAGCCGGGTTGCCCCGACTCGCACCCTCTTGGCCGGTCTGGATTGGGGCAAACCAGATCAGCTCGGGAGCAGAACCGTGTTGACGACGTGGATGACGCCGTTCGACTGCAGCACGTCGCCGATGGTGACAGTCGAGGTGCCGCCCTTGGCGTCGGTGATCGTCAGCCTGCCGGCCGACGGCGACTTGACGGTGATCTCGCCGCCCGCAACCGTCCTGAACTTCGCCTGGCCGCCGCCGTCCTTCACCGCCTTCATCAGGTTCGTGGCCGTCAGGCGGCCGGGAACGACGTGATAGGTAAGCACGGTGGTCAGCGTGCCCTTGTTCTCGGGCTTCAGCAGCGTCTCAACGGTGCCCGCCGGCAGCTTGGCGAAGGCTGCGTTCACCGGCGCGAACACCGTGAACGGGCCGGCGCTCGAAAGCGTGTCGACAAGGCCGGCAGCCTTCACCGCGGCGACCAGCGTGGTGTGGTCCTTCGAGTTCACCGCGTTCTGGACGATGTTCTTCGACGGGAACATCGGCGCGCCGCCGACCGTCACCGTCTTCTCGCCCTTCATCTGGGCGAGCGCCGGTGCCACGATTGCCGACGTTGCAAACAGCGCACCGACGATGGCGGCTGCAAGGTAAGTCCTACGCTTTGACATGTGTCGTCTCCCGATTGTCCTAGAGGAACTGGCATTCACCAGCTTCGATCTCGCGACGGCGCTGTCGGTGCGATGCACGGACCGCGTCGTTGCATGTCGAGCTACGTGATGGCGTAAGCGCAGTTTCAGAAAACCGATTGTGCACGCACACGAAACGGTGAGGCATAAAAGTAGATCGGAGCAGACGCGCGAAATCCCGCTGCGAAACGCAGCGGGACTCGCACCTGGTGGAAGCTGCGATCAGCTCGGCAGCAGCACGGTGTCGATCACGTGGATCACGCCATTCGACTGCAGCACGTCACCAATGGTGACGGTCGAGGTGCCGCCCTTGGCGTCGGTGATGGTGAGCTTGCCGGCCGACGGCGACTTGACGGTGATCTCGCCGCCCGCAACCGTCTTGAACTTCGCTTCGCCGTTGCCGTCCTTGACCGCCTTCATCAGGTTCACGGCGGTGAGACGGCCGGGAACGACGTGATAGGTCAGCACGGTGGTGAGCGTGCCCTTGTTCTCGGGCTTCAGCAGCGTGTCGACCGTGCCGGCCGGCAGCTTGGCGAACGCGGCGTTCACTGGCGCGAACACCGTGAACGGGCCGGCGCTGGCGAGGGTGTCGACCAGGCCCGCGGCCTTCACCGCGGCGACCAGCGTGGTGTGATCCTTGGAGTTCACCGCGTTCTCGACGATGTTCTTCGACGGGAACATCGGCGCACCGCCGACCATGACGGTCTTCTCGCCGCTCATCTTGTCCTGCGCGAACACAGGGCTGATGACGGCGGAGGTGAGGAACAGCGCGCCGAACACGGCGGCCGGCAACAGTCGTTTTGACATGGATCGTCTCCGGAAGGGTTTTTGAATGCCGGCAGCCAGTCCGCCGGCTTTTGTCACGACAGCGCTCATGCCCCTGGGCGTTGCGCGATCGATGGCGAAGCTACGGCGGGTTTTGCCCCGCGGTTTCGCGCGAAAATTCTTTGTGACGTGTGAAACTTTTTCGCTGGCGCTACGTGCGTTTGGAGAGCTCGCGGATGGCGCCGTTGTCGAAGATCGTCTGGGACGACCCGCGCTTCGCAACGACCAGCATGGCCTTGGCCAGTTCGACGGTGCTGATGATGTGCGCAGGCAGGAACCTGTAGAACAACGGCGTCAGCGGTTCGAGCCATCGCTCGAACCATCGTTTGGGTGGCGTGTTGACCGCGTGGATGTAGCCTGGGCGAAAATGCCAGGCTTTTGGGTGACCCAGCCGTGTCAGCGCGTTCTCAGTTTTGCCCTTGATGCGCGCGAAGAGAATCCGGCTCTTCTCGGCTGAGTCGGCTCCCGCGCCGCTCAGGAAGCAGAAGCGGAAATCAGCGTTGGCAGCGCCCATCGCCCGGGCCGCAGCAAGCGCGTAGTCGTAGGTGATGATCTCGTATTGGTCCTTGCTCACGTCGTTTTGCGACACGCCGAGGCACCACAGGCATGCATCGTAGCCGGCGAGCTGCGGGGCGATCGCGACGTAATCCGTGAAATCGGCGAGCAGGGCGACTTTCAGCTTCGGATCGGTGATGTCGGGCGCCCGCCGCGCCGGGATCAGGATCTCGACGATATCCGGATCCAGAAGGGCCTGCCGAAGAGCCTCGGACCCCGCCGTTCCAGTTGCACCGGTAACGATGATTTTCATGCCGAATCCTTGGCAGAACAGGTCGGGCCGGCTCCTTGATCTCGTTGCCGGAATGCGCGACAAAATCGCGACCGCCCCGCCGGCCGGGCCCTTGGCCGCCAAAGACCTTCATTCAATTCAAGAAAATCTGCAAATGAACGCCAACCTGTTCTCCCGCCTGTTCGACGGTCTGAAGGACCCGAACAAACTCGCCATCGAGACCGCCGACGGCGGACGCGTGTCCTACGGTGACCTGATCGCGCACTCGGGGCGGATAGCGAATTACCTGGTCGCGCAGGGCGTCAAGACCGGTGATCGCATCGCTGTGCAGGCGGAGAAGTCGGTGCCGGCACTCGTGCTGTATCTCGCGGCCGTGCGCGCTGGCGCGGTGTATCTGCCGCTCAACACGGCCTATACGCTGAACGAACTTGAATACTTCATCACCGATGCGGAACCGTCGCTGATCGTCTGCGATCCGTCCAAGGCCGACGGCATCGGGGCGATCGCTGCAAAAGTGAAGGCGAAGGTCGACACGCTCGATCCCGCGGGCAAGGGTTCGCTGAGCGAGGGTGCCGCAAGGCAGAAACCTGAATTTGCTACCGTTCAGCGCAGCAACGACGATCTCGCCGCCATCCTCTACACCTCGGGTACCACCGGCCGCTCCAAGGGCGCGATGCTGACCCACGACAATCTCGCGTCGAACTCGCTCGTGCTGATCGACTACTGGCGCTTCAGCGAAAACGACGTGCTGATCCACGCGCTGCCGATCTATCACACCCACGGCCTGTTCGTGGCCAGCAACGTCACCCTGTTCGCCCGCGCATCGATGATCTTCCTCGAGAAGTTCGACGCCGCGCAGGTGTTGGGCCTGATGTCGCGCGCGACCGCCTTGATGGGTGTGCCGACGTTCTATGTGCGCTTGTTGCAGCAGGCGGGCCTGACGCGCGAGGCCACGAAGCACATGCGTGTGTTCATCTCGGGCTCGGCGCCGCTGCTTGCCGAGACCCACCGCGAATGGTCGGCGCGCACCGGCCACGGCATTCTCGAACGCTACGGCATGACCGAGACCAACATGAACACGTCGAACCCGTATGACGGGGACCGTGTGCCTGGTGCGGTTGGTCACCCGTTGCCCGGGGTGTCCGTGCGCATCACCGATCCGGACACGGGCAAGGACCTCGGCCGCGAGAGCATCGGCATGATCGAGGTCAAGGGGCCGAACGTGTTCAAGGGCTATTGGCGCATGCCGGAGAAGACGAAGTCCGAATTCCGCGACGACGGCTTCTTCATCACGGGCGACCTCGGCAAGATCGACGAGCGCGGCTACGTGCACATCCTGGGCCGCGGCAAGGACCTGGTCATCTCGGGCGGCTTCAACGTCTATCCGAAGGAAGTCGAGAGCGAGATCGATGCGCTGCCCGGCGTGATCGAAAGCGCCGTGATCGGCGTCCCGCACATGGATTTCGGCGAGGGCGTCACCGCGGTGGTGGTGAAGGACAAGAAGGCGGCACTGGATGAGACCGCAGTGATGAAGGCGCTGGACGGCCGTCTCGCCAAATTCAAGATGCCGAAGAAGGTGATCTTCGTCGACGACTTGCCACGCAACACCATGGGCAAGGTGCAGAAGAATATTTTGCGCGACACCTACGCGACGATTTACGCCCGCAAATAGGCATCAGGAATAAAGCTCGGAGCACGTCATGAGCGAGATGAGCGACGCAGCGTTGGCGAAGATGATCGATCAGTATTGCGCCGCATGGTGCGAGGATGATCCGGCGCGCCGGGCTGAGTTGCTGCAGGAGGTGTGGGCAGAGCGCGCGACCTATACCGATCCGTTCGCGCATGTGGAAGGCCGGCAGAACCTGGTCGCACATATCGGCGGGATGCGTCAGCAGTTTCCTGGCGCAAAAATCGTCCGCACCTCGGCCATCGACCGCCACAACCACTGCGCCCGCTTCGGCTGGAAGCTGGAGCAGCCGAACGGACCGTCAACGCCGGAAAATGTCGATTTTGCCGAGTTCCGCGACGGCAAGCTGCAGAGCATCGTTGGTTTCTTCGGCCCGCTGAAGCCGAAGTAGCTGTCACCCCATCGCCAAACTCACCAAGAACCGCAGGCTCACCGCCAGCAGAAACAACCCAAACGCCACTTCGAGCTGACGCTTGCTCAACCGGTGCGCGAGGCGGGCGCCGAGCGGGGCAACGAGCGTGCTGGTCGGGACGACCAGCAGCGTGCCGATCAGCGAGACATAGCCGAGCGCATATGGAAACTGCAGTGCGGTGACGTTCGGGAATTCCGCGGCGCGCGGCCAACCGGCATGGATGTAGCCGAGCGTCGCCGGCACCGCGATCAGCACGCCAAGGCCTGAGGATGTGGCGATCGCCTGATGGATCGAGCGTCCGTGAAAGGTCATGAACAGGTTGGCGATCTGGCCGCCACCGATCCCCATCAGCGCCGACAGCGCGCCGATGATCAGACCGTAGACGCTCATCAACACCTTGCCCGGCAATTCGTCGGCAAACCGCCAGCCATCCGGCGCAAACAGCAGCCGGAAGGCGGAGAAGCCGGCGATGGCGACGAACACGATTTTGAACAACTCCTCCGGCGCATAGCGAGCAACCAGGCTTGCGATCAGGACGCCGGCTACGACCGGCAGCGCCCAGCGGCGAAGCACGGAGAGATCGGCCGCGCCGCGCGCATTGTGCGCGCGGAACGAGCTGATCGAGGTAGGAATAATGATCGCCAGCGACGTGCCGACGCAAAGCGGCATGCGCACGTCATCCGGCACGCCGGCGATGCGGAAGACCTCGTACAACACCGGGATGACGATCGCCCCGCCGCCGACGCCGAAGAGGCCCGCAAACAGGCCCATGAAGAGGCCGGCCGCGATCAGCGGGAATGCCAGCCAGATCAGTTCGGAGATGGGCAGCGAAATCATGGACGGCGTTTTCGGAACGGAGTTCTGCGGTGTGTAACCCCGCCTCGAGGTGCGCCGTGCCCGTTTGCCAACCCTCTGTCAATGTCTCGGCTGTAGGGTCTGTTCAGCTTCGCCGAATCAGGCGCTGTCGTCGTTCATGCCCTCGCGAAAACGCAGGTCCGGCAGACTTTAGACGGGTTCAAATCGGGTTGCGCTGATGGCCTTGAATTCGTAAGAGATAATTGCCGTTTCGGAGGGCAGAATGCTCCTTTGGCACGGCCTTTTGGCGCGTTCCGGCAGCCCAAAAAAAGCTCATTCAGCCGGACCGGCGACCACAACGACTGCAAGATATCGACCCGATGCCTCCACCGATCGAACGTCCGCTTTCGCCTTTCATGACCTATCGCTGGACGCTGACGATGGCCATGTCCATCGTTCATCGTATCACCGGCATAGCGCTGTATGCGGGTACGCTGCTGCTGGTGTGGTGGTTGCTGGCGACGGCGTCCGGCCCGTCCGCCTACGCGACATTCCAGGGCTTCATCGGCAGCTGGTTCGGACGGCTGATTTTGTTCGGCTACACTTGGGCGCTCATTCACCACATGCTGGGCGGCGCACGGCATCTGGTCTGGGACCTCGGCTACGGGTTCGGCCCCAATGAGCGCGAATGGCTGACGCGCGCGGCGCTGATCGGCTCGGTTGCGCTGACGATCATCCTCTGGATCGTTGCATACGCTTCGGGAGGACTGCGATGAGCGGTTCGAAATCCTCGGTGCGCACCCCGCTTGGACGGGTGCGCGGTCTTGGCTCCGCGCGCGCCGGCACCAGCGACTTCTGGCAGCAGCGTCTCACCGCGATCGCGATGATCATTCTGATCGTGCCGATCATTTTCGTCGTGATGATGCTGCTCAGCAGCAACCATGCAACGGCGACGCAGACCCTCGGAGCGCCGTTCGTCGCCATCGTGCTGATCCTGTTCATCATAGCGAGCGTCTGGCACATGAAGATCGGCATGCAGGTGGTGATCGAGGATTACGTGCATGACGAGCGGCTGAAGCTCGTGTCGATCATCGGTAACAACTTCTTCTCGGTGGCGGTGGCGCTGGCTGCGATCTACGCCACGCTGAAACTATCCTCGGGAGTCTAGCTCATGGCTCAGAGCAACGGCAGCGCGCCCCACGTCAACGGTGGCGCATACACATTCGAAGACCACACCTACGATGTCGTCGTGGTCGGTGCCGGCGGTGCCGGCCTGCGCGCCACGGTTGGCTGCAGCGAAGCCGGCCTGCGCACCGCCTGCATCACGAAAGTGTTCCCGACGCGGTCGCACACGGTTGCAGCGCAAGGCGGCATCTCGGCGGCGCTCGGCAACATGCATGAGGATAACTGGCGCTGGCACATGTACGACACCGTCAAGGGGTCGGACTGGCTGGGCGACCAGGATGCCATCGAATACATGGTCAAGAACGCGCCCGAGGCGGTCTACGAGCTGGAGCACTGGGGCGTGCCGTTCTCGCGCACCGAGGACGGCAAGATCTACCAGCGGCCGTTCGGCGGCATGACCACCGACTATGGCAAGGCCCAGGCGCAGCGCACCTGCGCTGCGGCAGACCGCACCGGTCATGCCATGCTGCACACGATGTATGGCCAGGCGCTGCGGCACACGGCCGAATTCTTCATCGAGTTCTTCGCCATCGACCTGATCATGGATCAGGAAGGCGCGTGTCGCGGCGTGATCGCGCTGAAGCTCGACGACGGCACGCTGCATCGTTTCCGTGCGCAGACCGTTATCCTGGCGACCGGCGGCTACGGCCGCGCCTATGCGTCATGCACCTCGGCGCACACCTGCACCGGCGACGGCAATGCGATGGCGCTGCGCGCCGGGCTGCCGTTGCAGGACATGGAGTTCATCCAGTTCCATCCGACCGGCATCTACGGCTCGGGCTGCCTTGTCACCGAAGGCGCGCGCGGCGAGGGCGGTTACCTCGTCAACAACGAAGGCGAGCGCTTCATGGAGCGCTATGCGCCGTCGGCGAAGGACCTCGCCTCGCGCGACGTGGTCTCGCGGGCGATGACGATCGAGATCCGCGAAGGCCGCGGCGTCGGCAAGAACAAGGATCATATCTTCCTGCACCTCGATCATCTCGATCCGGCGGTGCTGCATGAGCGGCTTCCCGGCATCTCCGAGTCGGCGAAGATTTTTGCCGGCGTTGACGTGACGCGCGAGCCGATCCCGATTGTGCCGACGGTGCACTACAACATGGGCGGCATCCCGACCAACTTCCATGCCGAGGTCGTCACCCGCAAGAACGGTGACGACAACTTCGTCGTGCCGGGACTGATGGCGGTGGGCGAGGCGGCCTGCGTTTCGGTGCACGGTGCAAATCGCCTCGGCTCCAACTCGCTGATCGACCTGGTCGTGTTCGGCCGTGCCGCGGCGCTCCGCTGCGCCGAGAAGCTCGAGGCCAACGGCCAGCAGCCGGAGCTGCCGTCCGATGCGTCCGAGCTGGCGCTGAGCCGCCTCGACAAGTATCGCCACGCATCCGGCGGCACGCCGACCGCAAAGCTGCGCGCGGCGATGCAGGGCGTGATGAGCAAGAACTGCGCGGTGTTCCGCACCGGCGAGGTGCTGACCGAGGGCGTGAAGCTGATCAACGAGGTCTATTCGGGCGTCGGCGATCTTGCGACAACCGACCGCTCGATGATCTGGAATTCCGACCTGATCGAGACGCTGGAATTCGACAACCTGATCGGCCAGGCGGTGGTGACGATGAATTCGGCGTCGAACCGCACCGAGAGCCGCGGCGCGCATGCACGCGAAGACTACAGCGACCGCGATGACACCAACTGGATGAAGCACACGCTGGCGTGGTTCGAGGACACCGGCAAGGTGACGATCGATTACCGTCCGGTGCACAACTACACCATGACCAATGAAATCCAGTACATCGCGCCGAAGGCGCGGGTGTACTGACGACCGTCATGCGCGGGCTCGACCCGCGCATCCATCTTCTGAAAACGATGGATTGGCGGGGCATAGGCGAGCGAAGCGACGCCGTTCTTCGAACGGCTATGCCCGGCAATGACAAGAAAGGGGCTAGGTAACGACGATGGTCGAATTCACGCTGCCGAAGAACTCGAGGGTCACCGAAGGCAAGGTGTGGCCGAAGCCGCAGGGCGCGACCGAGACGCGCGAGTTCCGCGTCTATCGCTGGAATCCGGACGACGGCAAGAATCCGCAGATCGACACCTATCATGTCAACCTGCATGACTGCGGACCGATGATCCTCGACGGGTTGATCTGGATCAAGAACAACATCGACCCGACGCTGACCTTCCGCAGGTCCTGCCGCGAGGGTGTTTGCGGCTCCTGCGCGATGAACATCGACGGCCAGAACACACTCGCCTGCACGCGGGCGATGGACGAGGTGGATGCCGGCGCGATCAAGGTCAATCCGCTGCCGCATCAGCCGGTGGTGAAGGACCTGGTGCCCGACCTGACGAATTTCTACGCGCAGTACGCCTCGATCGAACCGTGGCTGAAGACCACCTCGCCAACGCCGCAGAAGGAATGGCGGCAGAGCCATGACGACCGGCAGAAGCTCGACGGCCTGTACGAGTGCATCCTCTGCGCCTGCTGCTCGACCTCGTGTCCGAGCTATTGGTGGAACAGTGACCGCTTCCTGGGGCCTGCCGCGCTGCTGCAGGCGAGCCGCTGGGTCAACGACTCGCGCGATGAAGCAACCGGCGAGCGCCTCGACAATCTCGAGGATCCGTTCCGACTCTATCGCTGCCATACCATCATGAACTGCGCCAAGGCGTGCCCGAAAGGCCTCAACCCCTCGAAGGCGATCGCCGACCTCAAGCTGAAGATGGTCGAGCGGCAGGTTTAGGCGGACGGCTGGGAGAAGTCGTCATGGCCGGGCATAGCCGTTCGAAGAACGGCGTCGCTTCGCTCGCCTATGTCCCGGCCATCCACGTCTTCCTCGCGACAATCCGGCAAAGGCGTGGATGCCCGCGACAAGCGCAGGCATGACGGCGGAGCGGGCCGTGACGCCTCAAATCACCCCAAGCTTCTTCAGCGTCGCGTCGACCCAGCTGCGGTCGCTCCTGCCTTCGCGGATGGCGGCGATCTGTTTTCCCTCGGCGTCGTTCTTGGCCTTCGCCGCCTTGTAGACGTCTTCCGTCTGCGCGTACGGGATGCACAGCAACCCGTCGCCGTCGCCAATCACCAGATCGCCCGGCTCGATCACCATGCCATCGATGGCGATCGCGACGTTGATCTCGCCAGGCCCGTCCTTGTAGGGACCGCGATGGGTGACACCTGCGGCAAACACCGGGAAGCCGCCCGCGTGGATGGCATCATAATCGCGGATCGCGCCGTTCATCACCATGCCGGCGATGCCGCGCTTCTCGGCGTGCGCAACCATCATCTCGCCGATCAGGGCGTTGGTCAGCTCACCGCCACCGTCGACCACGATGACGTCGCCCTCGTCGGCGATATCCAGCGCCTTGTGGATCATCAGGTTGTCACCCGGCCGCGTCTTCACCGTCAGCGCCGGTCCTGCGAGCACGCCGCCGGCGTGCATCGGCCGCAAGCGGGCCCCGCCGGCCGTCATGCGCGACATCGAATCCGAGATGTTGGCGACCGGCAGCCCGCGAAACCTCGCGACGGTTGCCGCATCGACCTTGCGCGTGCGTTTGGCGATCTGAAATCCGATCATCGGCCGTGTGCTCCTCGTCGCATCGTTGTTGCGGCATGAGGGCAAGCAAAGCGACACTTTGTCAACGCTCGGAACACGCCCGTACCGGCGATCACCTCACGCCACCATTGCGGTTGCCGCCAGCGGCCGTCCGGATCGAGCGCCAGCAGGATGTGGCCGAGATCGAGCGGCACATGCTGCTGCTGCACGACGCGCACACCGAGCTTGAACCACTCGCCATAGGGCTTGTTGACCTGCGCCTTGCTGGCCGCAGCGAAGGCGAGTGCGCTCCAGATGTAGAGCAGGATGAAGTTCAGCTTTCTCATATCAATCTCCCCAATCTCGGAGACTGATATAGCGCGCGATACTGACAGAAATTGTCAGGAGGTCTAGGTTCCCTGCCAGAAAGTGGCAGTAGCGAATCTGTAGCCAGGATGGCGAAGGCGGCCTTCAGGCTGCCGTTCGCAAGAACGCCGATGCGACGCATCGGCATGCGCAATCCGGGGCTGAATCCGCGGAAGAATCCCGGATTTCGCTTCGAGACTGGGCAAGATTAGCTTGGGCTGCGAGTTGATGTACGATTCTGGTTATGACGAATCGGACATACAAGAGCGGCGAGAGTCGCGAGCAGGTTAGTCTTCTGCCGGCTCGGGTAGAGGACTATGTGGGGCAAGACAATCCGGTTCGGGCGATTGAAGCCTATGTCCGACTTGGCGCGCTTCTACAAGCAAAGCCCGTCAAAATCCGATATCCGCTGCTGCGCAGCCTGACGATAGCTATTCTTGCTCAGTCTCTTCGCTCCATCCGGGCTACGGTCTGAGTCTGGGAAACCTGGCCGGGCTACGTCGTCGCCGCATAGCCTTCCGCCTCCCGCCACTCCTTCAGCAGCGCGTGGCGGCGGCGCGGGTAGCGTTCTTCGGTGACCTGCAATGCGACGATGCGGTCGACCCGGAAATGGCGGATGTCACGGCGTAGCTCGCACCAGCTCGCGACCACGCGTACCCGGTCGAAATAGGCCAGCGCGAACGGCCACACCGTGCGCTTGGAATCGCGTCCCTTGTCGTCGCGGTAGTCGATCGCGATCTTGCGTTCGGCACGGATAGCGCGGCGGATGGTCGGAAGCTCGTTCTCGCCGATCGAGATCATCTCGCCCGGCGCTACCAGCAGCGGAGAGTTGTCGGCGTCGTCGCGCAGATCCGCGGGCAGCACCGCAACGATTTTTGCCAACGCATTGCGGGCGGCCGCGCCAAGCTGGGCATCTGAGCGCTTGGCAACCCAGCGCGAGCCGAGCACCAATGCCTCGATCTCTTCTTCGGAGAACATCAGCGGCGGCAGCATGAAGCCGGGCTTCAGCACGTAACCGAGGCCTGCTTCGCCGTCGATCGCCGCGCCCTGGCCCTGCAGGGTGGCGATGTCGCGATAGAGCGTGCGCACGCTGACGCCGAGTTCGTCGGCAAGCGTCTGTCCGCTCACCGGCTGGCGGTAGCGGCGAAGGACTTGCAGCAGTTCGAGCAGACGTTCGGCGCGCGACACGAGATCATCCTGTGATGGCATGACCTTAACATGCCTCCTGTCAGATTCTGTCAGCAGATTCGGTCAAATCTTTTCGTGCGTCCGTCACGTTTCGGGCCCAGGATTTGCGCCTAAACTCTCCCCGTTGGTCCAGCTTCCGGAGATTTTCATGATCGATCACATCGGGTTCCCGGTTTCCGACTACCCAAAGGCCAAGGCGTTCTATCTCCAGGCGCTGGCGCCGCTCGGCTACAAGCTGATCATGGAGGTCCAGCAGCACGAGAACGATGCGCCGGCGGCCGGTTTTGGCAGGGACGGCAAGCCGGACTTCTGGATCGGTGGCGAGGGCGGGCTCGCCAAGCCGGTGCACATCGCCATCCTCGCCGACAGCCGCAGCGTGGTCGATGCGTTCTACACGGCGGCGCTCGCCGCCGGGGCGAAGGATAACGGCGCGCCGGGCATTCGCGCGCACTATCACCCGGATTACTACGGCGCCTTCGTCCTCGACCCGGACGGCCACAACATCGAGGCTGTGTGCCACAAGCCCGCATAGGCGGCCTTCAGGCCGCCGTTCTTGAAACGCCGATGCTTCGCATCGACTATTTGAACGCCGGCAGAACGAAGATCGCGATGTTGACGAGCAGTCCGACGGTATAGACCGCCGAACGCGCGGATGCGGCGTCGTTGATGTAGAGCACCGCGTGAATCCCGCGCAGCACGATGAAGAGCGCGGCGAGAATGTTCACGGTCGAGATCGATGCGCCGAGCGTGAGGGCGACGATCACGGCCACTGCGAAGAACGGGAAGCTTTCAAAGGCATTCTCATGTGCCGCATACGCGCGCCGCTTCGCATCGGAAAGGCGCGCCACGGTGTCGCGCGGATGGTGGTTGTCGCCGCCCGAACCGGCCTTTGCGTAGGCGGCGAGCGCAAGCGGCATCAGCGCGGCGATCAGCACGCACCAATAGGCAAGCGGCATGAAGTCCTCCCTGATTGGCGAGCAGATTGCGTTGTTCTGCTCGCCTCTCCGGTTGCGGGTTCCGCGTTGGCTTGTCAACGCACGGTCGCGCGCCGCCCACAGCCGCACGATGAATGCGCGCTGAATATTGTCGTGCAGGTCAAGGAATTTATCCGAAGCGCCGCCATATTGCGGCCGTCAACACTGCTGTTGATAAGCACGCACCAGGTTCCTGCGCGGAACCAAACTGTGCGCAGATGATTGTTGCAGGTTGCCGGGGAATTGAAACACACATGACCAAAATTCGTCTCTTGTTGTTGGCTACGACCGCGATCTCGAGCCTTGCGTTCGCGCACGAGCAAGTTCGGGCTGAGAGCGGCCGCATCATTCTCGCCCAGGCGCCTGCGCCGGCGGATGATAGCAAAGGACCTCCAGGACAGAAGAAGCAGGAGCCGAAGCAGCCGCCAAAGGCCGCGCCTGGTGCGCCGCCGCCACCGGCAGCCGCCCCGCCGCCGCGTCCAGCCGCTCCGCCGCCTCCGCCTGCAGCGGCACCGCCGCCGCGTCCGGCTGCACCGCCGCCTCCGCCGGCCGCTGCACCTCCGCCACCGCCACGCCCCGCTGCGCCACCGCCGCCTGCCGCGGCGCCGCCACCACCGCGTCCAGCCGCGCCGCCACCGCCTCCCGCGGCTGCGCCTCCACCACCACCGCGTCCTGCTGCGCCGCCGCCTTCAGCGCCGCCGCCATCAATCCAGCAACAGAAATCAGCGCCGCCTCCGCCGGCCGTGCAGCAGAAGTCTCCCCCGCCGCCAGCGTCAGCGCCTGCGCCGACTCCGCAACAACAGTTGCAGAAATCAGCGCCGCCTCCGCAGCAGCAAAAGGGAGCGCCGCCACCTCCTCCCGCAGCGGCGCCCCCGCCAGCGACGAAGTCTGCGCCGACCCCGCCACCTGCGGCAGCGCCACCGAGCGCCGCGCCGGCAACAACGCCGCCACCTGCGGCCGCGCCTTCACCATCGACCGCGCCGCCTGCAGCTGCGCCGGCAACGCCACCGGCTGGCCAACCGCCAGCAGCACAACCAGGCCAAACCGAGCGCCGCGACGGGCGGCGGCCAGGTGCGCCGGGTGGACCGCCCCCGGGCGCGCCGCCGCAGGCTGCACCAGCGCCAGGCACGCCGCCTGCTGCTGCGCCTGGAGCTCCCGCTGCCGGCGCACCGTCGCAGGGCGCAGGAACCGCGCCGGTAACCGCAGCGCCGGACTCCGCCGTGAAGCGGGTGCCGCCGCCGACGGTGCAGGCGCCGTTGCCGCCTCCGCCGGCTGTAACAACGGTCGCGCCGATCCAGCAAGGCACGCAAGTCCCACGCCAGCTTGAAAACTTCCGCTCCGAGCGTCGCGAGACGCAGGAAGGCGGGCGAACCGTCATTCGCGAGCCGGGTCGCGTCATCATTCGCGATCCGAGCGGGCAGTCGTACGTGCGTCATAACGAGGTCGACCGCTTCCGTTACGGTGCCCGCGACGTGCAGGTGCGCCAGCAGGGCGCGGAGACCCGCACCATCGTCGTTCGTCCCGACGGCTCGCAGATCATCACGGTCAGCGATCGCGACGGCCGGCTCATTCGCCGCCTCCGCCGTGACGACCGCGGCCGCGAGATCATCATCATCGACAATTCGTTCCGGCCGCGGCCGCGGCCGGGCGTCGCCATTGGCGTCGGTGCCGGTATTGGCGGCTTCTTTGTCGACCTGGCGCCACCGGTGGTGCGCATCCCGCGCGAACGTTACATCGTCGAGGCGGAATATGCCGAGCCGCAGCTGATCTACGACACGCTGGTTGCGCCACCGGTCGAGCGCATCGATCGCCGCTACACGCTCGACGAGATCCGCTACAGTCCTTCGGTGCGCGACCGCATGCCGCGCATCGATCTCGACACCATCACGTTCGAGACGGGGTCATGGGAGATCACGCCGGACCAGGCGCAGAAGCTTGCCGGAATAGCACAAGGTCTCAACCAGGCGATCACGCGCAACCCGCGCGAGGTGTTCCTGATCGAAGGCCACACCGATGCGGTCGGCTCGGATGTCGACAATCTGTCGTTGTCGGACCGTCGTGCGGAGTCGGTCGCCCAGATTCTCACCGAGCAATTCCAGGTGCCGCCGGAGAACCTGACGTCGCAAGGCTATGGTGAGCAGTATCTGAAGGTGCAGACGGACGGTCCGGAGCGCGTGAACCGCCGGTCCACCGTCCGCCGCATCACGCCGCTGCTCACCGGCCAGAACCAGACGGTGGCTCCGCCGCCGCCGGGGATTCCGCCGCCGAGGTGAGGGGCTCACGCCCCTCGCTGCAACCGGTGTATCTGACCCGCGACGGCGCGGATCTTGCGCGGACCTGCCATCCAGATCGAGAGGATCGACACCGCGCAAACGATCAGGCCGATCCAGAACGCGAGCGCGTAGCTGGCCGTCTGATCGTAGATGACGCCGGTGATCCACGGGCCTGCGGCGCCGCCCGCCAGCGCGCCCAGCGTGAGCGTGCCGAAGATGCTGCCGAAATGCTTGCCCTCGAAGATCTCGAGGGCGACGGCGCCGAAGATCGACGTCACGCCGTAGCCGAGGAAGCCTTGCGACAGCACCATCACAAAAAGCAACGGAATTGACGGTGCGTACTGCAGCGCCATCAACGCAAGAAAACATATCGCAAAGCCGAGGCAGCCGATGGTCCAGATCCACTCGCGGCCGATGCGGTCGGAGAGGTGGCCGAGCCAGATCTGTCCCGGAATGCCGACCAGGCTGACGAAGCCAAGCGCCCAGGCGGCGGTGCTGGCGGAGAAGCCGATCTCGATGAGATACTTTGTCTGGTGAACCTGCACCGCGTACCAGCCATACAAGCCGCAGAAGAAGGCCAGCGCCAGCCACCAGAACCGCTGTGTCCGGATCGCACGTGACAGCGTCCAGTCGATGGACGCCCAGGCGTGATCGACGACATTCGATGCGGGCCCGGCGTCGGCCACAGGCGCAGCGTCGCCGTCGGGCTGCAGGCCCAGATCCTGGGGCTGCTTGCGCAGCAGCAGGTTGATCGGAACGAGAATTCCGAGAATCAAGAGGCCCAGCGTCCAGCAGGCGGTGCGCCATCCGGCCTGCTCGATCAGCACCTGCATCCAGGGCAGGAGCGTGATCGAACCGACGCCGACGCCGGCAAACGCGATGCCGACCGCGAGCCCGCGTTTGCGCACGAACCAGTTCGGCAGAAACAGCGACTGCCCCGAATAGCCAAGACAGACGCTGCCCGCGCCGACCAGCAGACCCATCGTCAGATAAAGGTGCCACGGCTCGCTGGTCAGCGGCGCAAGCAGCAGCCCGGCCGCCATCAGCACCACGCCGAGCTCCATCACGGTGCGCGGACCCGTGCGATCCATCAATCGACCCATCAGCGGGCTGAAGATTGCCGACATCACGAAGCCGAATGAGAACGCGCCGGCGGTTACGCCGCGCTGCCAGCCGAATTCGTCGATGATCGGCGAGAACAGCAGCGAAAAGGATGTGCGCGCATTCACGCCGATGCCCATCGTCACGAAGGTGACGGCGACGACGATCCAGCCGTAGAAGAAGGGAAGGCGCATGAGAGTCGATCACTTTCAACCGGAAGGCGTCATGCCCGCGAAGGCGGGCATCCAGTACGCCGCAGCTTTTGAGATTGATCCTCTGAGGCTCTGGAATACTGGGTCCCCGCCTTCGCGGGGACGACGATGAATTTTTGGCAGCAGCTTTACCTACCGCAGCTTGCCGCGGGCGGCGACAGGAAGGATGCCGACAATCTCGTCGCCGCGCACCATGACGACCTCGTCGACCATATTGACGACGACGCAGACGTGATTGGGGACGATGCGCACCACGTCGCCGACGTTCGGCCGCGTGTTGCTGCGCGCAAGGTCCAGCATGCCGTGCTCCTCGGCGAAGCGGGCGATCTTCGCTTCCGGATGCTCGAGGATCAGACCATAGCCATCGAGCCCGCCGCCGGGATCGGCGGTCAGCGTCTTCGAGCCGGCGTCGAGGATGCCGCGATCCGCCGCGGCGCGGCTGACGACGGTCGAATAGATGTGCAACGCACAGTCGTCGAGGGTGGCGACGCCGGCTGCGACCTGCATGCGGTCGTTGTAGATGTAGGTGCCGGGCCGGTGCTCGGTCGCGCCCTTGAGCTTGCCGAGATTCTTCAGGTTGGGCGAGCCGCCGGTCGACACCATCGTCGGCTCGAGTCCGGCCTCGCGCAAACCCTTCAGCGCATCATCGTAAAAGGTCTGCGCCTCGCTCCAGCCGCTCTCGGTGGGATACATCATGAAGCCCGCAAATGAGAGGCCCTTGGCTGCTGCGATCTGCTTCGCCAGCGCGATCGCCTCGGCCGGCGTCTCGACGCCCGCGCGCTTGCGTCCGGTATCGCACTCAACCGCGACGGACAGCGGCCGCTCCGCTTGTGCTGCGGCTTGCGGCAGTCCGGCGACGACGGTGGCGTTGTCGGCGACGACGGTGATGTTGATGCGGCGCATCAGCGCGCCGAGCCGCGCCATCTTCTCTTCGCCAAGCAGGTTGTAGCTGATCAGGACGTTGTCCAGCCCGCCGTCGGCCATCACCTCGGCTTCGCCGAGCTTCTGGCAGGTGATGCCTTTCGCGCCGGCGTCGCGCTGCAGCGCTGCGAGCAGCGGGCTCTTGTGCGTCTTGATGTGCGGGCGGTTGGCAACCCCGGCGGCGTCGCATTGCGCCTGCACCCGCGCGATGTTGCGTTCAACGCGATCCATGTCGATGACCATAGCCGGCGTGCCGTATTCGCGTGCGATCTTGGCGGCGAGGGGTGTTGTCATGGGCATTCATCCGGAGTGAGAGACGGCAGGAGCGGCGGGCGGCAAGTTGGCGGGTGCGCCGGCAACACTCATATTTCGTTTTGCATTGGTTTGTTCCGCCGTCAGGGTCCCAAACTTTTTCGTTAGGAAGGGCATCATGTCTGTCCAGTAGTGAACATACAAGCCGGTTCCACGTTTGCTACTTGAGGGAGTAACAGGGACTGGTGATTTGGGTAGACCCATATTTGCTGAGGCCGCGGTCGATAGGCCGCAAAACAATTTGTTGCGCGCACTGCGCCCGGCGGATTACGCCCTGATTGCAGGGGCGCTGGATATGACGGATTTTTCGGCGCGGCATCTGCTTTACAACCCGGGCGATCACGTCGGCACGGTCTATTTTCCGTGCGGCCCGAGCCTCGTTTCCTATCTGGTGACGAGCGAGGATGGCCGCGATGTCGAGACCGTGCTTATCGGCCGTGAAGGTGCGGTCGGCGGCATCGTCAGCCGTGGCAATCTGCCGGCCTATACGCGCATGATCGTGCAGTTCGGCGGGCCGTTCGCACAGCTTCGCCTCGATCTCCTGGAAGCAGCGAAGAGCAAATCAACCTCTTTGACCGGAATGTTCGCCCGTTATGCAGACTGCATACTGGCGCAGATGGTGCAGGCAGCGGCCTGCAATGCGACCCACGCGATCGAACAGCGTACCGCGAAGTGGATCGTCTCGGCGATGGAGCGCACCGGCGACGCGGTCGTGCCGCTGACCCAGGAGCAGCTTGCGGCCATGCTCGGCGTCGGACGCTCCTATGCGAGCCGCGTCATCCAGACCTTCCGGCGCGAAGGAATTCTGGAGACGCGCCGCGGCTCGCTGCTGGTCATGAACAAGGACGCGCTCGCTGCAAAGTCGTGTCTTTGCAACGAGCAGGTCAAAGGACATTTCGAGACGGTGCTGAGCGGTGTCTATCCGACGGAGAATGGGGGGTAGGGCGCGCCAGAGCGCGTGAGCCACAGAGTACGGTGAAGCCTCAAAGCCCAGTAAAGCCTTGGGCAACGGGATCGCTGCGACCTTCCTTTTCGCGCAGATACACAAGGCCGCACACGGCCAGGCGGTCCTCGTCAGTCTCGCCGGCGGAGAACACCTTCTGCAAGTACTCCTGCACACCTTCGCGCGCCTCTTCCGCCTTCGCGGTATCGAACATCAAGGCGTAGGTTTCGAGAACACGGCGCGTGGCAACTTCGATCGCATTCGCATTCGTCATGACGGTTTCCTTGACAGTCGGATGAACCATAACGCGCAAGGGAACCCAAGGTTCCGTACGTCGTTCCATCGATTGCCTGGAAACGATGTCGATCCGGGCTGCTTGCGTTATTCTTCCGGTTCGGTGGTGAACATCAGCGGATAGCCCTTGGCACGCCCAAGGTCGGTCGCGCGTGTCGCCTTGGTCTCGGCGACGTCGCGGGTATAGACCGCGACCACGCAGACGCCGCGGCGGTGCGCGGTGATCATCACCTTGTAGGCTTCGTCCTCGGTCATGCGGAATTCGCCCTTCAGCACCGTCACGACGAATTCGCGCGGCGTGTAGTCGTCGTTGACGAGAATCACCTTGTGCAGCCGCGGCCGCTCGACCTTGGTTTTGACCTTCGTGCGCGGCTTGATCACAGTCTGGGGCATCGACGGGCTCGCGAGCGATGACGCGCTATGCGCGGCATTTTCTCATGCCGCGCTGCGTCCGTCCATGCGTGATCCGTTGAACTACCTCTCCGGAATCGGATGAACGGCGCTAACCCGCGTAGCCGCCTTCATCGAGGTAGCGTTGCTCGTCGTGCATCGTCGCGCGTCCGAGGATGGGGTTACGGTGGGGAAACCGCCCGAAGCGGCGGACGATGTCGCGATGTCGCTTCGCGTGGGAAAAGTCCGGCTCGCCGAGGCTCTGCGCCAGCGCGACCGAGCGCTCCTGGTCCGCCAGCGCCTCCGAATGCCCGAACGGCAGGTACATGAACAGCCGCAGATCTTTCGGAACAGCCTGGTCGTGCCCTGCGTCGACGGCGGCCGCAGCAGCGGCGCGGGCCCTGGGGTCGGTCGCATACATGCGCAGTGTGCCGCGAAAGGCGTTGCGCGGAAACTGGTCGAGCAGAAGGATCAGCGCCAGCGCCCCGTAAGGCGTCGCCAGCCAGCCGTCCAGGTCGCCACGCGCAGCCGCCTCGTGCGTCGACAGGAGCCGCTCGCGAAAGCTGCGGTCGAACGCCTTGTCCTTGGCGAACCACAGCGACGGCCCGGCCTCCCGCCAGAACTCGACGACGCTATAGGCTTGTGCGGGCGTGTCCGCTTCACCTGGCGCCCGGCCGCGGCCGGCGTGGAATTCCTGCTCGACGAATGCTTCGCGGCTCATTTCGCCCTGCGCGGCAGGGTAAGTCAGGGATGACATGCGTATCTCTCCAGTCGGTTGCTCTTCGCCCACCTCGCGCAGCAGACATCGCAATTGGCACATGCTGAATCCAGTGATATGATTTCAGTGATATGCTGAACCAAATCGATCTATCGCGCGCCGACCTCAACCTGCTGACGCTGTTCGAGGTGGTCTTGCGCGAGCGGCATGTCGGCCGCGCCGCCGCACGGCTCAATCTGTCGCCGTCGGCGGTCAGTCACGGCCTCAAGCGGCTGCGGCTGCTGCTCAACGATCCGGTGTTCCTGCGCACGCCGAAGGGCGTGGTGCCGACCGCGCGGGCGGCGCAGCTGGCCGAGCCGATCGCCGAGGTGCTGGCGGGGGTGCGCAACGTCATCTCCAGCGCCGAGCCGTTCGATGCGGAAAAATCCACACGCCGCTTCGTCATCGCTGCGCCCGACGGTGTTTCCTCGGTGATCCTGCATCCGCTGCTGGCCATCCTGAAGAGCCGCGCGCCCGGACTCGACATTGGCTTACGTCAGCTGCTGCCGCCGCAAGCCGGCCTCTCGACGGAACGGGCCTGGGACTCTGCGCTTGTCGGCCTCGAAGCCGGCGAGATGGATATCGCGATCGCGCCGATCGACAGCGTGCCGGCGCGCTTTGTCGCGCATACGCTTTTCGAGGAGGATTTCGTCGTCGTCATGCGGGCGCGCCACCCCTTCGCGGCGAAGCCGACGCTGGAGCGCTTTTGCCGGATGCAGCATCTGGTGGTTTCGTCGACCGGCGATGCGCACGGCTTTGTCGATACGGCGCTCGAAGCCCAGGGGCTTGCGCGCCGTGTCGCGCTGACGGCGCCGGATTTCGCCATGGGACTGATGACCGTGGCCGACACCGATCTGATTTCGGCGATGCCGCGCCGGTTCGTCAACCTGCACGCCCCGCGTTTCGGGCTGGTGAGCCGTGAAGTACCGCTGCGGCTGCGCAAATATTCGATCCGCGCGATCGCGACAAAGGCGGCGATGATGGATATCGGCCTGGCGTGGCTGTTCGGCGTGCTGCGGGAAGCGGTCGAGGCGGGCGCCAAGCCGCCAAGGCGGCGCTGAGGTTTGCTACGCTTATTCTTTAACCCGCCACGGCCGCAGCAGCTCGAGCCGCCAGGCCGCCTGGCGCGGCGGCGGCCAGCGGCCGACGCGCGGCTTTTCCTCGACGACCTGCTTCAACGCCTCCAGCCTGGTGCGGCGCCAGCGCTGGCGTGTCGCTTCCTGAATCGTGTCGACGAACGTCGATTTTTCGGCCATGGCGCGATCCCTCGAGGGGAGCGTGTAGCTTGCGCCCGCGCCATGAACGATTCGTTGACGAGGTCAGCTGAATTGAAGGGATCGGGGGCATAGCCGTTCGAAGAACGGCGGGTCGCCTATGATGCCGGCAGCCGCTTCTTCTTGGCCGCGTCGTAGATTTCCAGCCGCAGCATCGGAAAGCGGCCCTTCAGTTCGGAGGCAGCGGCCTTCGCGCCCTTCAGGTCGTCGAACTGGCTCTTGAAATGCCCGTCGACCAGTAGCGTGAAGCCGTCGGCCGGCGGTAGGTCAGCGCGCGTCGTTGCACCCGCCACGACTTTGCGCACGACAGGTACAGGCTTTGCCACCGGCGCTTCGACCGGCTTCGCGACGGGCAGCGTGAGTGGCTCGGTCTTGCGCGGCGCGGCCGCGACCGACGCCGTCTTGGCCGGCTTCGCCACGGCCACCTTTGCAGCGATCGTCGGCTTCGCCGGCTTCACAGCTTTTGCGGCAGCCGCCTTCTTCGGCGCCTTCGCAACGCGTGCAACAGCGGCACGCGCCGGCGCTTTCGCAGGCTTGCGTTTGACAGCGGCTTTCGTGACTGCGGCTTTCGCCTTCGCCTTGGCCAAGCTTGGCTCCTCTTGAACCCTTAAAAGTACTTCAAGGGCGCGCCTTTTAGGACATGATGTCGAAAAGTGGAAGCTGTATTCGCCATGTTCACGAGGCAGAGCTCGCGAAGCAGAAAGGCGCACCGGGAGCTCCCGATGCGCCTTTCCTTCAAACTCGCTGGTCCTGGCGCTGAGGCGCCAAAGCTTCAAGTGAAGCTATCAGGCGACCCCAGCGAGGTGACAGCGCTTGAGATTAGGCACTGGATCACCTCCTTTCGTTGTTGACGACGCTTGAGAATATGCAGCGTCGCCGCAGCAAAAACAAGGCGGTGAAGAAAAGTCTTCTGCGCCGATTGCAATCGGTAGAATTTCCGGGAACTCTCTCAGCCTGGAGAAAAGTACAACGTTTACGGGAGATTTCGACATGGCCTTTTCACTCTACGACGCAACCGTCGCGCATTACCTGCAAATCCTCGGTTCGGTCGGCGGTTTCCTCGACAAGGGTCTCGCGCACTTCCGCGAGAAGGGCGTCGATCCCGAGCAGATCGTCGAGACCTGCCTCGCGCCCGACATGCAGCCGCTGCGTTTCCAGATCGTCTCGGTCACGCATCATTCGCGCGGTGCGATGGAGGCGGCGAAGAACGGCGTGTTCGTGCCGCCCACCGTCAAGCCGGGCCTCGACTACGCCGCGCTGCAGGCGCTGGTGACGGAAGCGCGCAACGAACTCGCCGCGCTGACGCCGGAGGCGGTCAACGCGCTGGAAGGCCGCGACGTCACCTTCAAGCTCGGTGATCGCGCGCTGCCGTTCACGGCCGAAGGCTTCCTGATGTCGTTCTCGCTGCCGAACTTCTATTTCCACGCAACGACGGCCTACGACATCCTCCGCCACAAGGGCGTGCCGATCGGCAAGCGCGATTTCATGGGCCGGCTGAAGCTGAAGAGCTAGAGATTGATCCAGCTTCGCTGAATCAGTCTCGTCGCTGATCTATTTGTTTTGGGCATGATCTAATCCGAAAACCGGTATCCACCCCCGATCGCGTCGAGGGCAAGCTTTTCGGGATCATGCCCTAACCGAAGCGCACGCCGATCTGCCGGTCCTTGCGCCAGATCGCGGCGCAGGTCCGGCTGGCGGATTCCATTTCGAGGATGAGCTTGAACTGGTCCGGCACGTGCGCCGGATCGGCGAGCTCGATCGATGCGCCGGTGGCGGACATCTCCCGCACGGTGCACACCTCGCTGGATTTTCCGAAGTAGATCTTTCCGGTCTTGAAGACTTTGCGCCGCGACGGGTTTGGCTTGTCGGCGGCGGGGTTGTTGGAAGCCGATGCAGGCTCGGCCTGGAGAACGGGCTGCTTCGGTGCCGCGACGGCTCCGGGATTTCGCACGGCCCAATCCGAGTTGATGCTGCCCGCGAACGAGACACTGCACCTCATTTCGAAATCGCTTCTGATTTCGCGCCGGTCGATCGGTCCCTGAAAGCTGATCAGCTGCAGTGAAGCAACGATCTGCTCGACGGTGTCGCCTTCGCCAAACGGCAGCAGCAGTCGTTCGCAATCCACCTGGTGTCCGTTGGTGATCGTGGTGATGATGGCGAAAAGGGCATTGCCGGTGGCGGCGCACTCATTTGCGCCGTCCAGAGAGATGGTCTTCAGCGATGGCGGAACCACCTCGTCCATCGTCTTGCCGATCATGCTGGCGCCGAGGGTCTCCTCCGCGCGCAGTCCGAGTCGTCGAATGCGGAAACGGCGGCTGCCCGCGTCGCCTCCGGCCTCGACATCCCACACGATCAGCTGTTCGGGGCTGTGATCCTTCGGCTGCGGCTGGAATGCGGCGAAGGACGGAAATCGACGATCCGTCGCCAGCATGTTCCAGTGCGCGGCGAGCGCGCGCTGGTTGCTCGATCTGATAGAGTGCATCGAGACGGACTGGAACGGCATATGCATTCTGCAAATAGGCGAAGGTTCGTGTCGAGTGTACCCGGCAATCGCTTTACGGCCGGTTGATAAGCGCGCACGGAAAACGGCAATGCTGACACAGCGATGCATGGTGCAGGCATTAACCATGCGACGGCGTCGGAGCAGCGGCGCAACAGGGTGAATCAAACGTTTGCGCGCGCGACCAACGGCCGTCGTCCCCGCGAAGGCGGGGACCCAGTATTCCAGAGCGTCAGAGGCTAGATCGTGGATGCTGCGGCGTACTGGATGCCCGCCTTCGCGGGCATGACGGCAGTGCCGTGTTCGTACTCAATCTCCCAACTGAAACCGCTCGAAGCGATCGAGCTCTTCCTCGATGCTGCGCTTTAGCTCCTTGCGCGCGGCTCTCTTCGCGCCGTCACCAACCCAGGTCCACTTCTGCATCAACAGCTTCCTGTTCTGGCGGTCGGTCTTGAGATCGAGGGCGGCGACGATGCGATCGCCGACCAGCACGGGCAGGGCGAAGTAGCCGAACTGCCGCTTCTCCTTCGGTAGGTAGGCTTCGAACTTGTGATCATAGTCGAAGAACAGCTTTGTGCGTTTGCGCTGGATGATCAGGGGATCGAATGGCGAGAGGATGTGCACCAGCCCCGGCTCGGTGCTGTCGGCCGTTTCGAGCACCTCGGGCGGCGCCCAGTGCTCCTGCTTGCCCGCGCCGTCGATCGCGACCGGCACCAGTTCGCCGCGGCGAACGCGCCGGCCGATCTGCTTGGCCACCGCAGCCTTCCGCGGCGCGTCGAGGTGGCAGATCGAATCGAGGCTGACGATGCCTTGAGCGCGCAAGGCCCGGTCCAGCAGGTAGGCCGTGGTCTCGGCGGCCGTCGCAGCCCTTGGCAGCTTTTCCCAGCCGAAATGTCGCGTCGTCAAGTCGTAGGTTTTCAGCATGCCGTTGCGCTCGCTGACGGCCAGCGCGCCGGTGAAGAACGCATACTTCAACGCCCGCTGCGACGGCTTGCGGCTGGCCCACAAATGCGCCTTGTCCTGCAGGACGTCGTCCTCGATGTCGCGGATGGTGAGCGCACCGTCGCGCTTCACCAGTCGCAGCACCTTTCGCAGGTCCTTCGGCGTGACCGATTTGAACCAGCGGCCCGGGTTGCGCTTGAAGTGCTTGTAGTCCTTCATGTCTGCAATGAAGAAACGCAGATCCTCCGAAGGCACATACGCCAGTGCGTGCGTCCAGAATTCGAACACGCTCTTGTCGCTGCTCTGCGCATGACGCAGGTCCGCCCGGCGATAGGACGGAATGCGCGAGAACAGAATGTGGTGATGGCAGCGCTCGATCACGTTGATGGTATCGATCTGCACATAGCCAAGTTGCCTGACGGCGGCGGCGACCGCTTCCGCGCCCGCGCCGAACGGCTCGCGCGCGTCGAGCCGTTGCGCCCGCAGCCAGATATGGCGGGCGCGCGTGTTGGTCAGGGGCAGGGGAGATTTTGCGGCAGGTGTCATTGCCACGAGTTTATCGGGATTCGGGCCCAAAGCGACAGATGGGGCCCTACCTGGCGTTTTTCTTCAGCCAGTCCTGCATTTGTGCGATCTCCTTTTCCTGATCGGCAATGATTTTCTCAGCCAGAGCGCGAATGACGGGATCCTTGCCGTGCTTGAGTTCGACTTTAGCCATATCGATCGCGCCTTGGTGGTGCGGGATCATGCCGCGCACGAAATCGACGTCGGTCATGCCGCTGTAGGAAATCGCCATCTCGCGCATCATCTGCTTGTGCGCCGCCTTGAAGTCCCTGGTCGAAGCCGCATCGCCCGGTTTGGCCTTGTGCTCATGTACGGCATGCGGCGGATTCGACGGTTGTTTGCTCTGCGCAAGCGCAGAGCCGCTGAGGCCGACAGCTAGCGTGGCGGCGAGCGTCAACTGAGAAACAAGAGTCACGGTATGTCTCCTTTGCTTCGTTGCTTTTGCGGGTGATCCGATCGGCCGGTGCGGTTACTTGAATTGTCCTTGCGAGACCTTGCCGTCGGGCGCTGTGAGTTGCACCACGCCTTTGACACTGTTCGGTAAGGGCTGCTGGGCTTTGCCGGCGAGCGTGCGGGCTTGCGGGTCGAGTGCGATGCGCTGAACCTTGCCGCCTGCATTCAGGATGGCAACGCCCTTGAATCCGGTCGGCGCTACGGGCTTCTTGTTGCCATCACTGACGAACACCGCAACGTCGGTGCCGCCAACGACCAGCTCGACATGATAGTTTCCCGCATCGGCGATGCGGCCACCGTTTGGCCCCTTTCCATCGTGTGCAAAAGCCTGAAATGCCGCCAGGAGCGCGGCCGCGACGAGGAGGGATTTGAATGAGTGCACGTGAGGACTCCTTTTGGTTGCTGGGGTCAGTAGGCCTGAGTGGGACTTAAGTCGGTGCTGCGCTCTGCGCCGCCTTGCAGCGCGCGCAGGCGCTCGAGCGGCACCTCGCCAAGACGCAGAAAGAGAATCGGTGTGATGAACGCGTCGAGCAACGTCGCACTGATGAGCCCGCCAAAGATCGTGACTGCAACCGGATGCAGGATTTCCTTGCCCGGCGCCGTTGGATCGATCAGCAGCGGAACCAGTGCGACGCCAGCCGAAAGCGCGGTCATTAGAACGGGCGTCATGCGTTCCAGTGACCCCCGCACAACCAGGCCGGTTCCGAACGGGACGTCCTCCTGCAGGGCCAGATTGATATAGTGGCTGATTTTGAGAATGCCGTTGCGCGAGGCGATGCCGGCAAGCGTGATGAAACCGATCATGCTGGCCACTGACAGCGGTTGACCCGCCAGCCACAGTGCGGCCACCGACCCGATCAACGCCAGCGGCACCGAGCCCATGATGATGAGGGCCAGAACGGCGGACCGGTAACGACTGTAGAGAATGGCGAATATCAGGCTGAGCGATAGCAGCGACAAGATGCCAATGGTGCGGCTCGCGTCTTCCTGCGCCTGGAACGTGCCTTCCAGCGTCGTGAAAAAGCCTTCAGGCAGCTTCGCCTGATCAAGCTCCTGACGGATGGCACGGACAATCGCGGCGGTGTCGGTCCGGCCGTCCGTGTTGGCCAGCACCACCACGCGCCGCCTGCCGTTCTCCCGCAGGATCTGGTTGGGCCCTTCCGTTTCGCGAATATCAGCGACCTGGCGCGCGGGAATCCAGCCCGACGGCGTCTCGATCAGCAGATCGCCGAGCCGTTGCGTTGTGCGCAAACTGTCCGGCAGGCGCATCATCACATCGAAGCGCCGGTATCCATCCGCGAGCCTTGAAACCACGCGTCCGTTGGAAAGGCGGGAGAGCTGTTCAACCACGGCACCTGGCTGCACGCCGTAGAGCGCCGCGCGCTGATAATCGACGCGAATTTCAAGCTGCGGGATAAGAACCTGCTTCTCGACCTGAAGGTCGGTGAGGCCCGGGACGCTTGCGAGGCGCACGCGTAGCGACTCGGCAAGGCCGCGCAGCCTATCGAGATCATCGCCAAATATCTTGAGCGCGATCTCGGCCCGCACGCCGGAGAGCATATGGTCAAGCCGGTGCGAGATCGGCTGGCCGATATTGGTCGCCAGCGGCAATACGGCGAGCCGGCCGCGGATATCCGCAATGATTTCGGTCTTGGGGCGGCCTCGATCCTTCAGATCGACTTCGATCTCGGATGAATGCACGCCCTCGGCGTGTTCGTCGAGCTCGGCACGGCCCGTGCGGCGGCCAACCGATTTCACGTCCGGCACTTCGAGGATGAGACGCTCGGCTATAAGGCCGACCCGGTTGGATTCGGCGAGCGAAACGCCCGGATTGAACAGCAGGTTGATGGTGAATGTGCCTTCATTGAAGGGAGGCAGGAAGGCGCGCGGCAATTGGATTGCGCCGATCAGTGCGAGCGCCACCAGAGCCGCCGTGGCACCGAGGACAAGCCGCGGCATGCCGAGCGCGGATTGAAGGGCTGCGCTATTGGCGCGCTTGAGCACACGCACCAGCGGGCTTTCGTGGGCCTCGAGGCGCCTCATGCCGGGTAGCATGTAGTACGCCATGACCGGCGTCAGCGTGATCGAGACCAGGAGGCTGGCAAGGATGGAGATGATGTAGGCCACACCCAGCGGAGCGAACAGGCGGCCCTCAATGCCGGTCAATGCAAACAGCGGCACGAAGACCAGTACGATGATCATCGTGGCGTAGACAATGCCCGAACGAACTTCCTGTGAAGCAGCGACGATGACGTCAAAGACCGGCCGGGGCTGTTCCGCGGCACGATTTTCCCGCAGGCGCCGAAAAATGTTCTCGACGTCGACCACGGCGTCATCGACCAGCTCGCCTATGGCAATAGCGACGCCGCCGAGCGTCATCGTGTTGATCGAAAGACCGGCGAGATAGAAAATTGCGGCCGTTGCGAGAATGGAGACCGGAATCGCGGTAAGCGAGATCGCAGTCGTGCGCCAGTTGAGCAAAAAGGCAAACAGCACGACCGCCACCACGAGCGCCGCTTCCAGCAGCACGCGCTTGACGTTGCCGATCGAGCTCTCGATGAAGTTGGCTTGGCGGAACAGGATTTGGTTGGCCTTGACGCCTTCAGGCAGACTGGCGCTTATGCCATCCAGCGCGGATTCAATCTGCCGTGTAAGCGTAATCGTATCGACATTCGGCTGTTTTTCGACCGAGATGATAACGGCGGGTTTACCCATATAGCCCGCATCGCCCCGCTTGAAGCGCGGCGCGAACGAAACCGTCGCCACCTGATGCAGGTAAACGGGCCGGTTGCTGATGGTCGTGACGACGATACTGCGCAGGTCTTCGAGACTGGTGGTGCGCGCAATATTGCGGATGAGATATTCGCGCGCATGCTGGTCCGTAAAACCGCCACCGGTGTTGACGCCGAACTGCGAGAGCGCCTTTTCGATCTGCTCGTAGGTGACGCCGAGGGCACGCGCCGCCGCGGGTTGAGGCGCTACGCGGAACTGCCGCACCTCGCCGCCAATGGGGATCACCTGCGCGACGCCCGGTATCGACAAAAGCCGCGGACGCAGCGTGAAATCCGCGATTTCGCGCAGCGCCATCGGACTTGCGGTCTCGCTGGACAGCGCAATGAGCAGGATCTGGCCCATGATCGAGCTGACCGGCCCGAGTTGCGGTATCGTATTGGCGGGCAACTGCTCGCGCACAACGGCCAGCCGCTCACTCACCTGCTGGCGGTTGCGGTAGATGTCCGTTCCCCACTCGAATTCGACATAGACGATCGACAGGCCGACGCCGGAAACCGAACGCACGCGCGAGACACCCGGCACGCCATTCATTTGCGTTTCTATCGGAAAGGAAACCAGTTGCTCGACTTCGGGCGGCGCGAGCCCCTCTGACTCCGTCATGATCGTGACGGTCGGCTTGTTCAAATCAGGGAAGACATCAACCGGCAGGCGTGCCGCGCTGTAGCCGCCGAAAGCAATGAGTACGATTGCCAGCGCCAGCACGAGGAGCCGGTTGCGCAGCGATTGTGTGACAAGAAATGTGAACATTTGCACACGCCCCCTTAACGCACGTGATCAAGCAGCTCGGCGCCTTGCGTCACCACGCGCTTGCCGGGTTCTATGCCGGCCAGCACCAGGACGCTGGCGCCATCGAGCGGCGCGGTACGGACGATCCGGGCGACGAACCGTTCGGCGCTGACATGCTCGAAGATCACATCCTGGCCGCCGGCGGCGCGCACCAGTGCGCTGCGTGGAACGGCGATGCCATTGCTGGCATCATCGGTGCGGACAAGGACGCTGACGAACTGGCCCGCCCGCAGGCCGGTGGCATTGCCCTCGATTTCGAAATGCACCGGGATGGATTGGCTGCGATCGGCAAAGCCTGACCCGCGATGCATGAGCGTGAAAGTCCTGCCGGACGCCGTCTGCGCGAATGCTTCCCGGGCCTCGGGGATGATCTCAAAGCTCAGAGCCTCGACCCAAAGCCTGGCGGGATCGATGACATGAAAGATGACGGCATTGGGCTGTGCAATTTGCCCCGCAATCGCGCTGCCATCCGCGATGACGCCGGAAACCGGCGCGATCAGCGCTTCTGGTTCGCGGCGCGACTTGTCAAGCATGCCGCGGCGCTCGCGCAACCCTTCGAGCTCGCTCCGCGTATCTTCAAGCTGCGAGCGCGCAATCGCGCCGGAGGGCACCAGCGTCTCCTGACGCGCGAGGCGCCGCTCGACGATAGCGATCTGCTGGTCGAGCTCACCCTGGCGCTGGCGCATGTCGGAGACGTCGATGGTCTGCATCGGCTGTGCGACATAGGCGAGCACGTCGCCCTGCTTCACTTGCGCTCCGAGCTGCGGAAAGCCGCCCGGCGGCGGGGTCAGGCGTCCGCCCACCGCAGCCTGCACATAGCCGCTGGCGTTGGGGTCGGGGATGATGCGGCCGGGCAGCTCGATCGCCCGCTTGAACGTCTGCGCCTCGGTCAGGATGGTGCGAAGGCCAAAGATGCGCTGCACCGGCTTTGGAATGAAGATCGTGCCGTCGCCAAGCCGCGCGGCGCGGTCGCCAGTCAGCGGCGCGGGCTTCGGCTCCTCGGCGTGATCGTGACCTTCATGCGCGAGCGCGGGGGCGCTCGCGAGTGTGAGCGCAACGCCGATCAGAATCATCGCGACGCCGGCCCGCCTGCGGGCGAACGCCATCGCAGCGGCGCCGATCAGGACGCCTGCGAGCAATGCACCAATCGTGCTCGGCGTCAGCAATGCGCGCGCCCGTTCGATCAGGCTCGCGGAGGCTCGACTGGCGCTTACGCCGTCCGCCGGCACGTCGATCGCGACAGGCAGAATATCGACCGCGTTGTCGGCGGCGACCGTGAAGACGAGGTCGAGACGCCCGCCCTTCGCGAGCCAGGGCGCCGGCAGCCGATAGGTGCCGTCGTCCTTCGCCTCGGCTTTCGCGGGTCCCTCCGGCGTTTCGACCTCGATTGCGGCGCCTGCTGCCGGCTCGTTCGAAGCGAAGCGATCGAGATAGATGATGAGCTCGGCGCCCTGCGCGACCGCGACAAGCTCGAAATTTTCGGACGCAGCTTCACCGCGGGCAGCGACACTGGCCGGGCTCGCCGCGGCGGGCGCGCCGTGATCGTGGCCTTCATGCGCGTGCGCGGTGCCGGCAACGATGCCTGCAAGCAATGCCCCCGCGACAAGCGCGGAAGCCAAATGGGACAACATGAGATGGTTCCTTCGCGAGACCTAATAGCTGCTCGCGAGCGATGCGCCATGCAGGCGTCATCGTGCGCGCGAGCGGCGGTTCAGGCGAAGGATCTTGGTGGACGTTGCAGCGATGGGCCGGCAATGCCGGCAGGCAATGGATTTGCGGCGAGGCCGATTTCGGCACCGTGCGACGGCGGCATCAGCAGCGGTGGCATCGGCGCGTCGAGGCTGAGGCACATGGCGCACGCGCTTTGTCCGCAGCAGCCGCGATCGGAGCAAGGCGCGGCGCTGCGCTTGCCCGGTGCGCCAGATACCGCCACGGCTGGCGATTGTTCGGCCTGCTGTTCGATGGCGGGCGCCGCGGGCGTCGAAACGTCCGTGGCCTGCGCGTCCGTCTGGGTATGCACGTGCGTGGTGTGCGCGTGGCCTGCATGGGCCTGCGCCACCTGCGGCAGCGCGAACAGCGCGGCCAGAAGGACGGAAAAACCGAACAGTCGCGTGCAGATCGTGCCTCTCGACATGTGGCGTGATTAGCACATGGCGGTGCCAGAGGCGATCTGAAATTTCCTTGAGCAGGTGGCGTCCCCACCGCTCGCGCACGACGGTCATTCGAATGCTATAACGTTCGGCGTTCATCGTGCGTGAATATGAACGCAGTCGGCAATCTGTTGTGTCCTGTCTGCCCTTGACCCTTCCTGCGCCCGCGATTACGAGGGTAGGAAGGAGGCAACGCGTTGCGCCGTATTGGAACAATCGTTCAGAATGGCAATTGGCGCCGGCTGATCACGTTGGTGTGCCTGTTCGCGTTTGTCTTTGTGGCCGTTGCCCATGCCTGCCACCATGTTGCGCCGCTCGGTGAACAAGCCGCATCGGCTGTGCTCTCGACGAGCCACGGCAGTAGTGATGAGAGCGAGCCGGCCAATGCCGATGCCGTTTGCCTCACGTGCGTGCTCACAGCCGCCGAGATCACAAGTGTCGACCTGAAGCCCGAGGCGCGCACCAGCATTTGTGTGGAGACGCGTGCGCCCGCGCTCACGACACGATCCATTCCCGCAGAGTTTCCGCCGCCTATCGCCTGACATCGCAAGAGATCACGCCCGCGCGCGCCCGCGCCGGCTCCCTTTTCGATGATTCAGGATTATCGTTTCCATGCGCCCGCGCCTCACGCTGGCCGTTGCGGTTCTCGCAAGCGTCCTGCCTTTTCCCGCAAACGCCCAATCGGGCGATGGCGTTCTGACGCTTGCCGGAGCACTGTCACGGGCACTGGCCACGAACCCGCGACTCACGGCCGCCGAACGCGACATCGGCATAGCAACCGGCCGCCGCATCCAGGCCGGCGCAATTCCGAACCCGGAGCTTTCGGCCGAACTCGACGACTCGTTCGGCAGCGGACGATATCGCGGCACGCGCTCGGCCGAAACGACGTTGCAGCTCAGCCAGGTCGTCGAGCTGTGGGGCAAGCGCGACGCGCGCATCGCCGCAGGGGCCGCTGAAGTCGACGCCGCGACGTGGCAGCGCCGTGCGACACGCCTCGAAATCCTGTCTGAAACAGCGATTGCGTTCTTCGCGGTGCTGGGCGCACAGCGTCGCGTTGAAATTCTGTCCGAGCAGGTGACTGCACTTGGCCGGCTGACGCCGCTCCTGCAGCGTCGCGTCGACGCCGGTGCTGCGTCGCCGGCCGAAACCGGCCGCGCCACCATTGCCGCCGACCTTGTCCGCGTCGACCTTGAACGCACCCGTGGAACGCTTGCAAGCGCGCGGCGCGATCTTGCCGTCCTGATGGGCGACAGCGTGCCGAAATTCGCCTCGGCCGCGGGGCGCTCGGTGGCGATTGGGCGCGCGCCGCCGTTCTCGACCGTGCTCACCGCGATCGACGCCAATCCGGCTTTGATGCGCTGGACCGCGGTGCGTGCGCAACGCAATGCCGAACTCCTGATCGCGCGCCTGAAACCCATTCCGGATGTGAAGGTGAGTGGCGGCTGGCGGCACTACAACGAGACCGGCGACAACGCGGTGCGACTTGGTCTGTCGGTGGCGATTCCGATTTGGGATCAGAACCGCGGCGATATCTTCGCGGCCGAACAGAATCTCGACAAGATGCGCGCGGAACAAGCGGCCAATCGTGCCGCGCTGGTTCTCGTGGCCGGGCGCGCCTACGACACGCTCTCTGCCTCGCTGCGCGAACTGCAAATCCTGCGCGACTCGACCATCCCGACCGCGCGCACCGCGGCCGATGCGATTCAGGAGGGTTACGGCCAGGGCCGGTTCACGCTCCTCGAAGTGCTCGATGTGCTCGGCAGCGTCGGGCAAGCCTCGCTTCGCGAGCAGGAGGCGCAGCAAAACCTTCACACGGCGATTGCGACGATCGAAGGCCTGGTCGGCAATCCCTTTGCGCTGACGCGGGGTGCAAACCGATGAGCCGAATTCTGAAAGCCACTGTGGTTCTGGTGCTGCTGGTCGCCGCCTTCTTTGCGGGGATGAAAATCCTCGCGACGCCGCCCGGCAAGAGTGCCACGCCGACGCATGGCCACGGCCATGGTGGTGACGATCATGCGCATGGTTCTGCCTCAGCCACCATGAGCGACGCCAAGGTTGCCGCGGCAGGGATCCAGCTCGAAAAGGCGCAGCCAGGGACGCTGCGCGATACGCTGCGGCTGAATGGTGTCCTGCAATCGAATCAGGAGCAAACCGTGCAGATCACGCCGCGTTTTCCGGGCGTGGTGCGCGAGGTGCGCAAGCGCGTCGGCGACACCGTCCAGAAGAACGAAGTCGTCGCCACCATCGAAAGCAACCAGAGCCTGACCCACTACGAGCTGCGCGCGCCCATTGCCGGTACGGTGATCGATCGGCAAATTGCTCTTGGCGAATACGCCTCCGAGCAGAAGCCGGCGTTCACGGTCTCCGACCTCTCGACCGTCTGGGTGGATTTGTCGGTCCCGCGCCGCGACCTTCGCCGCGTGAAAGTCGGCGACACGGTTCTGGTCGATGTCGAGGATGGCGGCGCGCCCGTCACCGCCAAGGTCAATTATCTCTCCCCCATCGGCACGGCGGAAACCCAGAGTTCGCTGGCACGCGCCACCGCCGACAATCGGGACGGCCGGCTGCGTCCCGGCCTGTTTGTCACCGGCCGCCTCGTCCTGTCCGAAAAGCAGGCGCCGATCGTCATCAAGCTGAGCGCACTGCAGACGCTGGAGGGTCGCAACGTCGTCTTCGTGCGCGACGGCGAGAAGTTCGAGCCGCGTGACGTGGAGCTCGGCGACAAGGACGGCGAGCAGGCCGAAGTGCTGTTTGGCCTTAGCGAAGGCGATGTCTACGCCGCTCGGAACAGCTTCGTCATCAAGGCCGAGATCGGCAAGGCCAGCGCCGCGCATGAGCATTGAGGTGGTGCGATGATCGACGGCATCCTTTCGTTCTCGATCCGCCAGCGCTGGCTGGTGATGTTCGTCGTGCTCGGCATCGGCGCGTTCGGTGCCTGGAGCTTCACGCGCCTGCCGATCGATGCGGTGCCGGACATCACCAACGTGCAGGTGCAGATCAACAGCACCGCCACCGGCTACTCGCCGCTCGAGATCGAACAGCGCATCACGTTTCCGATCGAAACCGCCATGGGCGGCCTGCCGAAGCTTGAATATACACGTTCGCTGTCCCGCTATGGCCTGAGCCAGGTCACGGTCGTCTTCCGGGACGGGACGGACATTTATTTTGCACGTCAGCTGGTCAACGAGCGGATCCAGCAGGTCAAGGACCAGCTTCCGCCTGGCGTCGAGACCGCCATGGGCCCGGTCTCCACCGGCCTCGGCGAAATCTTCATGTTCGCGGTGGAGGCGAAGCCGGATGCGAAGAACGCGGAAGGCAAGCCCTATTCGACGACCGAGCTCCGCACGATTCAGGACTGGATCATCAAGCCCCAGTTGCGGACGGTGCCCGGCGTCGTCGAGGTGAACACCATCGGCGGTTACGAGCGGCAGTTCCATGTCCTGCCCGACCCGGCTCGCCTGATGGCATACAAGCTCTCCTTCCGCGAGGTGATGGCGGCCCTTGCGGCGAACAATGCCAATGTCGGCGCCGGCTATATCGAGCGCAACGGCGAGCAGTATCTCGTCCGCACGCCGGGACAAGTCGCGACCATCGACGAGATCAAGGACATCGTCATCGGCTCCCGCCGCGGTGTGCCGATCCGTATTTCCGATATCGCAACGGTGGAGGAGGGCAGGGAGCTTCGCACCGGCGCGGCCGCCGTCAACGGCGAGGAAGCGGTGGTCGGCACCGCCATGCTCTTGATCGGCGAGAACAGCCGCGAGGTCGCCCAGCGCGTCGATCAGAAACTGAAGGCCGTCGCCGCCTCGCTACCCGAAGGCGTGATGGCCCGCACGCTCTACGATCGCACTGCGCTGGTCGAAGCGACGATCGCCACCGTCGAAAAGAATCTGCTCGAAGGCGCGTTGCTGGTCGTAGCGGTCCTGTTTCTCGTTCTGGGAAATTTCCGTGCGGCACTCGCGACGGCCTGCGTCATTCCGCTCTCGATGCTGATGACCGTGGTCGGCATGGTCGAGACGAAGACCAGCGCCAACCTCCTGAGCCTCGGCGCAATCGACTTCGGCATTATCATCGACGGCGCTGTCATCATCGTCGAAAACTGCCTGCGCCTGCTCGCGCAGGAACAGGTTCGGCGTGGCCGCCTGTTGTCGACGCAGGAGCGCTTCGACACCATTCTCGCCGGTGCGAAGGAAGTCATCCGCCCCAGCCTGTTCGGAACGTTGATCATCGCGGTGGTCTATCTGCCGATTCTTACGCTCACGGGGGTCGAAGGCAAAATGTTCACGCCGATGGCGATCACGGTGCTGTTTGCGCTCGGAGCGGCCGCCATTCTTTCCATGACCTTCGTTCCTGCCGCCATTGCGCTTTTGGTGCGCGGAAAGGTGTCGGAGCACGAGAACTGGTTCATGCGCGCGAGCAGCCGCCTTTACAGGCCACTGCTCGACGCCAGCATCCGCCATCGCGGGATCGTTGCGTTGACCGCCGCGATCATCGTCGTCCTGACGGGATTGCTTGCGACCCGCATGGGCGGCGAATTCATCCCGAGCCTCGACGAGGGCGACATCGCCCTGCATGCCATGCGGATCCCCGGCACCAGCCTCAGCCAGGCGATGGAGATGCAGAAGTCGCTGGAGGCAGCGCTGCGCGAGTTTCCCGAGGTCAAGGAGGTGTTCTCGAAGGTCGGCACCGCGGAGGTAGCCACCGATCCCATGCCGCCGAATGTCGCCGACAATTTCGTGATGCTGAAGCCACGCGACCAGTGGCCGGATCCGAAGCGGCCCAAAGCCGACCTCGTCGCCGCCATCGAGAAGCGCCTCGCAGACGTTCCCGGTAACAACTACGAATTCACCCAGCCGATTCAGATGCGCTTCAACGAGCTGATCTCCGGTATTCGCAGCGACGTCGGCATCAAGATATTCGGCGACAGTCTCGATACCCTGCTGCAGGTTGCGAACCGTGTGCAGGAGGTGATCCAGCAAATTCCGGGCGCCTCCGACGTCAAGACCGAGCAGGTCACGGGGCTGCCGGTCCTGACCGTGAAGCTCGACCGCACTGCGCTGTCCCGCTACGGCCTTGCTGTCGGCGATGTCCAGAACATCGTGGAGATCGCGATCGGCGGCAAGCACGCGGGCCTCGTCTTCGAGGGCGACCGACGCTTCGACCTTGTCGTGCGCCTGCCGGAGCATCAACGCGTCGATATGGATGCGATTGGTGCATTGCCGATCCCGCTGCCGGCGCTGGAAGAAAAGAGCAACGGAGCGCGCACGGCGCTGGCGAGCCTCTCCCATTCCCTGCAACGCTACGTGCCGCTCTCCGCGGTCGCGACGATCGAGTCGGCGCCAGGTCCGAATCAGATCAGCCGCGAAAATGGCAAGCGCCGTATCGTGGTTTCGGCCAATGTGCGCGGGCGCGACCTGGGCTCCTTCGTTTCGGAAGCGCAGACTACGGTCGCGCGCGACGTCAAACTTCCGGCCGGATACTGGGTCGGCTGGGGCGGCCAGTTCGAGCAACTCGTTTCGGCGGCCAAGCGGCTGACCATCGTCGTGCCGGTTGCGCTGCTGCTGATCTTTCTCTTGCTGTTCATGAGTCTCGGCTCGACCGCGGATGCCCTGCTGGTCTTCAGCGGCGTGCCGCTGGCGCTTACCGGCGGCATCGTCGCGCTGCTGCTGCGCGACATTCCGCTTTCGATCAGCGCCGGCATCGGCTTCATCGCCTTGTCCGGCGTCGCGGTGCTGAACGGCCTCGTCATCATCGCCTTCATCCAGAACCTGCGCGCCGAGGGGCGTCCGCTGGTCGATGCCGTGAAGGAGGGCGCTTTGACCAGGCTGCGGCCGGTGCTGATGACGGCGCTCGTCGCTTCGCTCGGCTTCGTGCCGATGGCGATCGCGACCGGCGCCGGTGCCGAAGTGCAGCGCCCGCTCGCCACCGTCGTCATCGGCGGAATCATCTCGTCGACCATCCTCACGCTGCTGGTGCTGCCCGCGCTCTATGTGCTGTTCCGGCGCGAGACGGCCCCGGTCCCTACATCACCCGAACCCACCCAAGGAGGACACTATGCGTAGACTCGTCATGATCGTGGCGGCAACCTTGATGCTCGCGGCGCCGGCACTGGCCCAGCACAAGCACGGCGCGGGCCACAAGGGGCCCAATGGCGGCCCCGTGGAGGACGTGGCGGGCGTGCACGCTGAATTCGTCTCGAGTGGCCCTTCGCTCACCTTCAACATTCTCGACGAATCGAACAAACCGATCGCAGCCAAGGGCTATACCGGCTCGGTGCTGATCGTCAGCGGTTCTGAGCGCGAGACGGTGCAGCTGACGACGGCGGACAATGCGCTCAAGGGCGAAGCGAAGAAGGCCGTGCCAGCCGGCGCCGCCGTGACGCTGCAGCTCAAGACCGATGCCGGAAAGTCGGGACAGGCGCGATTCAAGAAGTAGCGAGATCGTCAATCTTGCAAGGGAGGCCTTGCATGAATGCGATAATCAAGACAGCGATGTGCTTGGGCGGGATGCTGTTCCTGACGTCCGCCCTCGCACAGCCAGCAGCTGTAAAGATTGTCGGCGTCGGCAGCACGAGTTGCCGACAATTCTTGCTCGAAAGCCGAACCACACCCACGGCGCAGCGGGACTATCTGACATGGGCGCAAGGCTTCATGAGCGCCGTGCTGTTGAGCCGGCCTGCAGGGGTCGATGAAGCGCTTGACCTCAATCCGCCCGCCTTCCCGATCCGGGAGCAATTGGCGTTCCTGCACGATGCTTGCGAGGTCGCGCCGGCCACCAATTTCTCCGATGCGGTGGAGAGGCTTTATGAAGAATTGCGCAAAAGGGGCAAATGATCGCGCAGTTCGCAGACGGCGGGAGCAGGTTTAACCCAGTCGCACCGCAAGATTGCCATGGATGGGGCTTCGCGCATCGGCCGCCGTGCGCTGCACGTTGCCCATCGACAGCTCGATCCGCACCACGTCACTCAACCCTTGCGGCTCGCGATGCGCGACGACCACGAACGTCGCTTCCGGCAGTTCGGCCTGCAGCAAGGTCATGAGCCTGCGCTCGGAGTCGAGGTCGAGCGCGCTGGTGGCTTCGTCGAGGAACACCCAGTCCGGCTTCGATGCCAGCACCCGCGCCAGCGCTAGACGCTGCTGTTCACCGACAGAGAGGCCGTTCGTGACCTCCGCCTCCGCCCCAAGGCGATGGCCGAGGCCGACCTTGGTCAGCAGTGCGTCCGTCTCCTGGCGGGACAGCGTGTCCGGCAGCGCGGGATAGATCGCCGCCGCCGCAAGCGAGTCGAGCGGCAGGTAGACCTGTTGCGGCAGGAAGCAGATGCGCCCTTGTGGTGTCTCGATGGCGCCGCTGGCATGCGGCCACATTCCGGCGAGGGCCTTGAACAGCGTGCTCTTGCCGAGGCCGGAGACCCCGCTCAGCCACACCGTCTGGCCGCGGGCGATGGTCAGTTCGCCGATCTCCAGCAGCAGGCGATTGTCCGGGGTGTGGATCGCCAGGTTGGCCACGCGCAGCGCGCCGTCGGCGGACATCGACCTTGCGGGTCCGGACGTCGAGATCTCTTCGGTCGAATTGTGGAAGCGCGCCAGCCGCCGTGTCGTCGCCACCAGGTCGGACACGAATTTGTAGTTGAAGATGAACCACGACAGCGTCGTCACGACGTTCTGAAACGCCTGTGCAAGCTGCATCAGCCCGCCGAGCGTGATTTTTCCCGCAAGGAAGGCCGGCAGCGCCAGGAACATCGGGATGCGCAATACGGTCTGGAAATAGGGCCGCTGGAACAGGCCATAGATGAACTCACGCCGGATCACGCGATGCCAGATGTCGACAATGTTCTCGAATCGCGCCGACAGGATGCGCCGCTCTGCGGCCTCACCACCGGAGAGCGCGATCGCCGAGGAATTTTCCCGGATACGCATCAAGGCGAAGCGAAAGTCGGCCTCGCGCTTCTGCTCTTCGGCGAGCAGTGCCGGCAGCTCGCGTCCGAGCGCGTGGGTGAGGAAGGTGGCGATCACCACATAGACCGGCGCGATCCAGAACATGTATTTCGGAACGGTGACGTCATAGCCGAGCAGGGCGAAGGAGAGGTCGAAGGTCGACAGCTGCCACAGCAGCGTGGCGTAGGAGGCCAGGCCGATCAGATTGATGGTGAAATTGAGCACTCCGGTGCGCACACCTTCGCCGCCAAGCATGGACGCCACGAAGATGTTGGCATCCTCGGAGATGCGCTGGTCGGGATTGTCGACCGCGCGGCTGCTGCCAAGACTCGGATCGAGGATCCAGTAGGCCTGATTGGCGGTCCATGACGCGAGCAGCACATCGGTCAGCCGCCGCCGCCAGCGCAGCTGCACGATCTTGCGCAGGTACTGGCCGATGAGGAACAGCATGGCGGACGTGCCGATCAGCATGGCGAACACGCCGATCTGCTTGATCGCCGCAGGCGCGTCCAGCTTCTGCAGGGCGTTGTAGAAGTCCGCGCTCCACTGGATCAGCCGCAGCGTGATCTGGATGCCGGTGAGCTCGCACGCGACGACGATGCCAACGAACAGCAGGCTCAAAAGACTTCCCGGCCCACTCGCGGCGATGCGCAGAAAGCGCCAGATCTGCCTCAGGATGTCACGCATGGGACGTGGCCTTTGCGCTTGTGAAAGAGGGTTACGAAAACGCGTTGAACCGGATGCGGGCATGCATCCGGTTCATTGCGTTGGAGTGGAGTGGTGGCGGTCTTAGAACTGATAGGTCGCTCCAACCTTGTAGGTTCGCCCGGGCGCGGTCTGCAGCTCGAGCGGATTGGCAATCGCTACCGCGGTCGTTGGAATGATCGAATAAGTCGTCGCGCCGTTCAGCGAGCGGAAATAGCGCGCATCGGTGAAGTTCAGCACCGACGCGCGCAAGGTGAGGCCTGGCACCCAGCGCGGCGACCAGTTGAGGATTGCATCGAACGCGACGTAGCCGTCGGGGCGGTAGAGCGTGGGGCTGGATCGCTCCAGCACCTGGCTGGCCCAAGTGGTCACGATCTGTCCGTCGAAGCCGGTATCCACATCGAAATAGCGAACGCCGAATGTGCCCGAGAACGGGGTGGTGCCGTCGAACGCCGTCTCCGGTGCGCCGGCCGACGCAACCTGCGTCCCGTCGATGAAGGCCAACGACGCCGAGACGGTCCAGTTGGTCAGGAAGCGATACTCGCCCGCCAGCTCCACGCCCCAGGTGTTGACCTGCGACAGGTTCTGATAGGTGAAATCGATCAAGTTGATCGGGACGAAATTCTGGATGAAGTCGGTGTAGTCGGCACGAAAGCCGGTGACCGAGATAAAGGCCGACGGTCCCTGTATGCGGACGCCGGCTTCGTAGCTCTTGACGCTTTCCGGACGGAGATCCGGGGCGGGGATCAGGAAGCCGCCACCGCCGGCCGGTGCCGACGTATACAGCTGCTGCGCGGTGGGCATCTTGAAGCCTTCGGCATAGCGTGCGACCAGCGAAATCTGCTCGTTGAGCTTGAAGACCGAGCCGAACTCCTTCACGAGCCTTTCGCTCTGGACGACCTGGGGCATCGCTCGCCCCGGCCCCACGGCAAAGAACTGGTTCGGCCGTGGATCGAGTTCGTAGGTGGCGTAGCGAACCCCCGGCGTGATGATCCAGCGGTTGTCGAAGAATCCGATCTCGTCCCGAATGAATCCGTCCGCGCGCTTGGTTGTTGCGTCGGCGAAATTGAAGCCGCCGGCGTTGGCGGTCGTGACCGCGCCGGTGGTCAGGTTGGTGGTGATGTCGCGCCGCACATAGTCCGTCTCGGTCACGCTGGCATAGGCGCCGTAGGTCAGCTTATGGGTTGCGAACGGCGTGTTGAACGATGAGTTGAACTGAATGTCGCCTTCGGTGAACTGCTCCTTGTAGTTCAGAAGGAAGTCGAGACGATCGAAGTTGCCGCTGTTGAGTCGTCGCCGGCGGTCACCCGTAAAATTTCTCTCGAAGGGAGAATGCGAGACGAACCAGCGGATCTGGTCGATCCAGCCAAGCTGCGGAGTGTAGCGGTGGATCAACTGGTAGCGTTCGCTGGACTGCACCTGGTTGCGGATGTAGCTCAGGTTGCGGTCGCCGTTGGTCTGCAGGCCGAGATCGTGGCGCTGATCCGTGGTCTTGTCGCTCTTGGCATGCTGAGTGACGAACTTGAACTCGTGCTCGGCGTTTGGATTCCAGACGATCTTGCCGAGAATGTCATAGTCGTTGCCGTCGAGCGGATTGAGCTCGTTGCAGCGAATGGCCTCCGGATTGCGCGGGCATGGCCAGATGCCGCCTCTCGGATCGGCGTTGCTCAGCTTGCCTTCGCTGTAGGAGCGCTGCGACGCACTAAGCAGCGCAGACCATTCACCCCAGCGGAAAGCGGCTGTGCCGGTCTTGGACCAGGTCTTGTCGTAGGAGTCGTAACCGGTGTCGACCTGGCCGCCGAAATTCCGGCCTTTCAGATAGTCCTCCGGATCCTTGGTCACGAACGCGACCAGGCCGCCCAATGCGTCGGCGCCATACAGCACGCCCGCGGGGCCGCGGATGATCTCGACCGTCTTCAGGTTGCCGACGCCGACGAAGTCGCGATTGCCGTCGACGATGCTTTCGATCACGCGTGCGCCGTCCACCAGCTCCAGCACGCGGTTGTTGGAGACGCCGCGGATCGTAAAGCCTGCGAGATTGCCGAACGGATCGACGCTGGACGTGGTCTTCGACACGGTGATGCCCGGCACGTAGCGGACGAGGTCCTGCACGTCGCGCACCTGCCGCTCTTCAAGCTGCTTGCGGTCGATTACGGTCACGTTCTGGGTCTGCTGCAGGAAGGGCTGCGGGCCGCGGTCGGCATAGACGCTGATCTCGTCGAGCATCACGCCGTAGCTATCGGCGATGCGCCGGCCGGCGGCGTCGCGCTCGCGTTGTTCTTGTGTCGTTTGCTGTTGCCGGTCCTGGCGGCGCTCGGCCGTCGTTTGCGCCTCCGCGTCGGTGCAAAACGCCAAAGGCAATGCCAATGCGAGCATTGCCGCACGGCTGCGCTGAACGCGCATGTTCTCACTTGTTGTACGAAGCATATCGGTCCCCTTGCCACCCATCGATGGTGGGAACTCTTCTGGTTCGTGTCACGAATCGTCAATTAAAACGCCTCAATACTTAGGCGTTTGCGCGGTTGAGTCTTTGGAATCTATCGAGAGAGAATGTTTGTATTTTTTCTTGTTCTAAATCATCGTCGTAAGCGTAGCGACGCAATCCAGCGCGTAGCCCGGATGGAGCGAAGCGAAATCCGGGATTCCACTCGCTGAGTCAGCCCCGGATTACGCTGCATCCGGGCTACTGACTTGCACGCCTTGCGTCGACCGCCGCCTGCATGCGCGGCGGCAGTGGTGCCTGTGGCTCGACGTCGTCGAGGCGGAAAATGGCATCGGCGATGCCCGCGATCCTCCGTGGATCGTGCTCGGCGTCAAACGTCGGCAACAGCACCGACACGTTCTCGATGCCGAGGTCGCGCAACTGGTACGGCGTGCCGTGGCCGTATTGCAGATGGCCCGATCCGATGATGCCGATCACCAGCGGCGGATCGGGCCGCTCCAGCGCACGTGCGATGTTGCAGGCGAACGCGCGATCCCAGGTCTGCTGCGCGCGAATGAACCGGTCCCGCGCCGGGTCGGCGGCGGATGTCGCCTGCATCGGCGCAGGGGTGCCGCGGGTGATCTCGAACAGAAGCTGCCGATAGGCAGGCGTTGCATCCGCAGCCGGCGTCAGCCCGTCGCGCTCGTCTTCCGGGATTGCGGCCCAGCCTTCCTTGCCGACGCGCGTCACGAGCTGCCGGTGGCAGTTCAGCGCCAGCATCTTCACCTGCTGCTGCCGGCAGAAGTGCAGCAGGGGCAGGTAGAGGTTGGCGTCGTAGCCCCAGACTGTCGGCCAGTCGACGGCCTGCAGAAATGCCTCCGTCGAGAATTTGCCGGCGACCCAGTCGTCGAGCACGCCTTGCTTGGCGCGCGGAAACATCTCAAAGCCCATGGCGATGTTCGGCCGCAGCGCGTGCAGCACGGTCGCGACCTGCAGCTGCCAGCGGTGGATTTCGTAGATCGTGTGGGTCTCGCCGAGCAGAACCACCTGACGGTTCGCCACCTCACGCAACAGCGCGCCTTGCGCGATCGCGCGGCGGGTGGAGGGATCAAGCCAAACGCCGCGCGGATGCGCGAGCTTCTCGGATGCGATAGTCATGTCGGCTCGAACGCGTCCTTCGGACCCTGCAGGGTGAGACCGATGGGTTTGCCATCCGCATCCAGTGCCGTCAGGCGCACGTCGCCGCCTGTGTCGTGACGGTCCCAGCGCGCGACCGTGCCGCCGCGCAGATGCAGATGGAAGTCGGGTGCGATGATGTTGATGAAGCCCATCGCCGGATTGACTCCCGGGACAAGCCCGCGCCAGCGCTGGATCAGTCCGGGCTTCTGCATCTCGATCGCGATCTCCTCGCCGGCCTTGTTTGCCGCCACCAGCGGCTGCAGGCCCGGATCGTCGTCCGGCAGCGTGGACGGGGCGCCTTGCTCTTTCACCTTCGGTTCTATCGCGACGCCGACGAACCGCGCCAGCGCATCGTCAAACTTCTCGAGGCCGTCGAGACCGACGATGCTGAACACGAGCTTGCCGTCGGTGTTCATGAATTCCAGCTTCGGCAGCACCTTGTCCTTCATCTTGCCGGACCGGTCGGCGATGGCGGAGGCCACATGGGCCATGTCGACGGTGCAATCGTGCGCAGCGCCTGCGAACACGATCTGGCCGTCGCTCCGCCTGATCTTCTCGACGACGCCGATGCGCTCGTGCGTCACGCCGCCGTCCTGCGCCACCACCATCACCTTGCCCATCGCGGTGAGCCGTGCGAGCACCCGGTCGGGAGCGGCGGAAAGCTGCTGACGCAGCGCAGTCGTGTCGTTCATCGCGAGCCCCGCCGATGTGGACGTTTTCTTGATCTAAGCTGTGTGGATGAACGGGCTGGAGCGATCAAGCAGCGTGGTGTCGCCACCGCTCTTGATTAGAGGGGTTCAACCTAAATTGATTGGAACTGAAATAATTCTAAGGCGCGATGCCGGAAAATAAGCCAACTCGCGCGGCAGGTTCCGGGTTGGAGAAGCCCCATATGCGACGCGCCGTTTCTCACATCCCGGCTCTTCTGCTCGCTGCCGCGCTTGTAGCGGCCTCATCCTGTGTATCGAGCTCTCATGCGGAAACGCCTGCACAAACGGTGCGCACGCAGGCAAGCGAACCTGTCGATCTGCCAAAACTGTTCGATGCGGTTGTCGACACCATCGATCGCCGGTTTGTCGATGTGGAATTGTTGAAGACGATTGATTGGCAGGCGCGGGCGAAGGCCGTTCGTTCCTCGGTGCTGTCAGCAACCACGACCGAAGATGCAGTGGAGCAGATCAACAACCTGATTGCCGAGCTCAACACGTCGCATACAGGCCTCTACACGCCCGACGACTATCGGTATTACATCACGCTCGATGCCCTGAACGGCGCGCCAGGCACCAGGGACCTGATCTTCGAACGGTTCTGGGGCACCGGTCCTTATCTGCCGGGAATTGGCATCTTCACCAGGAAGATGGACGGCCGCCACTTCGTCGACGGCGTTCTCGAAGGATCGCCGGCGGACAAGGCGGGCCTGAAGTTCGGCGACGAGATTCTTTCGGTCGACGGACGCGCCTACAGCCCGATCGCCGCGTTCCGCGGCAAGCTCGGCAGGATCACAGACATCGCGGTGCGACGGGCGCCCAATGCAGCGCCGGAGCGGCACGCGATCCCGGTGATCCCGATCGTTCCGTCAGTGGCGTTCGCCGACGCAGCAAGGGCCAGCGCGCGGGTCATTGAGAAGGATGGGCGCCGGATCGGCTATATCCACCTGTGGTCGATCAATGAGTCGCGGAGTTTTCGGGCCGCCTTGGCAACGTTGAACCCGGAGGGCGGGGACGGCGGCAAGGCTCTCGACGCCCTGATCGTCGATATCCGCGGGCGCGTCGGTGGCAACACCGGAACGGCCAGCCAATTGCTCGATATGCTGGGCACGGCGCCAAAGCCCTATTGGGGTTCGCTGCGCTTCATCGATCGATCCGGGAAGGACCACGGGTCTCAGGCCGATACGTCTCGGCCGCAGGTAAAACCGTTCCCGGGGCGCACGGCGCTTCTCATCGATCACCAGACGCGCAGCGCCGGCGAGATCATGGCCTTCGGCTACAAGCGCAGCGGTTTTGGCACCGTGTTCGGCACGCCAACCGCCGGAGCCGTCACCAGCGGCACGCCGATCGCCATGCCCGGCGGCTTCATGCTCTACGTCGCGGCGACGTCGCTGGAATTCGACGGTCAGCGTCTGGAAGGAATCGGCGTCGCGCCCGATCAGCGCGTTGAACGGCCCTTGCCCTACGCCGCCGGCGCTGATCCCGTGCTCGATGCAGCGGTGGAGCATCTGGCCAAGGCCGGTCCCGTCGAGCAACAATAGTCTTCATGTATGACTATGACGCTCAATACCTTCGCCTGAAGGTGGCCGGCCTGCCCGCGTGGCAGGGACAAGATTTCGCGCGCGGGCTCGCACGCCTGACCGCGACCCTCGACGATCTCGTGCAGAACGGCACGCTTCCTCAACCGCCCGCGCGCGTGCTCGAAATCGGCTGCGGCAACGGCATCATCGCCATGCTGCTCGCGGGCAAGGGTTACGAGGTCTACGGCATCGACATCTCGCCAACGGCCGTCGATTGGGCGCGTGAGCGTTTCGCCGAGGCCAACCTTGTGGGGACTTTCCGGCAGGGCAACGTTTGCGAGATGTCGATGTTAAACGACGCGTCGTTCGATGCCGTGATGGACGGGCAGTGTCTGCATTGCCTGATCGGCGACGATCGGGCGGCGTGCCTGAAGGAAGTCCGGCGCATCCTGTCACCGAGCGGCGTCTTCGTCGTCAGCAGCATGTGCGGCGCGCCGAAATCCGAGGAGGCCAAAGTGTCCTTCGACGCCGCCTCGCGAAGTCTTAAGAAGGACGGCGAAGCCTATCGGACATTGAAGCCGTTGAACGAGCTCTGCAGCGAGCTGACGAACGCTGGCTTCACCGTGACGGACGCGAAAGTGACCGTCAACGCCTGGTGGGATCACGCGACCATCGCGTGTCGCGTGGCATGACGCTGACGATGGACCGCCGCTCAGCTCTGCGTCATTCCCGCGAAGGCGGGGATCCAGTATCCCAGAGCACCAGCGATTTAGCCGCCAAGCTGCGGAGTACTGGATGCCCGCCCATAGGCGAGCGAAGCGACGCCGTTCTTCGAACGGCTATGGCGGGCATGACGGCGAAGGTTTAGCTTGAACTCATCAAGCTTGGTCTTCTGCGAACCACAAGTCGATCGCCTTGCCCAGCCAGCGCGATTCTTCGGGTTGCTGCCAGTTCTTCTTCCGCTCCTGGGCGCCGCGTAGCCCGCCGAGAATCGCGATGAGGTCCCAGTAGCGCCGCATCTTCGGCTGGTGCTCGAGGTGCTTGCGCCGCATCTGCGCGCGAAACTGATCATCTGGCTCCATGCGCATCGACTTCGCCAGGCCGTTGAAATACTCGGTGGCAATTTCGCGCCCGGTTGCGGATGCAGGGTCGACTCCCTGATCGACTGCTGCGCGCGCCTTGACCATCAATGACTCATAAGTCTTCGTCATCTCCTTGCCATTGAGCGGCGTGGAGTTTTTCGCGTTATCCCGCATGTTGCTGGCGAAGGTTGGGTCGGCGAGCAGTCCCTGCAGCTCGATCCACGCCTCGATCTGCTCGGCGGTCGGCTCGTCAGGTAGCTCCGGCGTGCTCATGTCGAGCATCCACTCTTTCCACCCGGACTTGATCTGCGGGTCGTCGGCGACGCGCTCGAAGAAGCGTTCGATGGTGGCGCGGCGTTCGGCATGCGACAGTTGGGTCATGGTCCAGATCCTCCTCAAGTCATCGTCGGTGGGGGCGTCGGCGCGCAGGGCAGCGCGAAGTGCAGACGCGACGCGCCGGTGCGCGACGATCTGCGTCTCGATTTCGTCGAGGCGCAGCGCAAGCACGTCCTTCAGCGATGCGCGGCTTGTCAGCAGGTCGCGGATGGCATCGAGCCCGATGCCGGCTTCGCGCAAATTGCGGATCAGCCCGATGCGAATGACGTCTCCATCGGTGAAGACGCGATAGCCACTGTCCGTCCGGCCCGCGGGCGGAAGCAGTCCTTCATCGGCGTAGAAGCGCAGCCGCTTGACCGGCACGCCGCTGAGGCGCGCCACCTGGCCGATGGTGTAGGTGCGAGGTGTCATGCCGCAGTCTTAGGGTCTCCCCCTGCGGGAGGGTCAAGACGGCACGGCAGATTTTTTACGGCGACAAAAAGAAAAGGGCGCGCAAGTGATGCGCGCCCTTTTTAAATCAGCGATTGTTGAGGTCGAAGCCGTCAGTGCCACTCGCGAATGTCGACAAAATGCCCGGCGATCGCCGCAGCCGCCGCCATCGCCGGCGACACCAGATGCGTGCGGCCCTTGAAGCCCTGCCGGCCCTCGAAATTGCGGTTCGAGGTGGAGGCGCAGCGCTCTTCCGGCTTCAGCTTGTCGGGGTTCATGGCGAGGCACATCGAGCAACCCGGCTCGCGCCACTCGAAGCCGGCCTTGAGGAAGATCTTGTCGAGGCCTTCGGCTTCTGCCTGCTCCTTCACGAGGCCGGAGCCCGGCACGATCATCGCATTGACGTTGGCGTTGACGTTCTTGCCGGCGACGACCTTCGCCACGGCACGCAAATCTTCGATGCGGCCGTTGGTGCATGAGCCGATGAACACGCGGTCGAGCTTGATGTCGGTGATCTTCGTGCCTGCGATCAGGCCCATATAGGCCAGCGCGCGCTCCTTGCTGAGTCGCTTCGCCTCATCGGCGATCTCGGCCGGGTTTGGCACCCTGCCGGTGATCGAGATGACGTCTTCCGGGCTGGTGCCCCAGGTAACGATCGGCGGCAGCTTTGCCGCATCGAGCCGGTATTCGGTGTCGAAGTGCGCGCCATCGTCGGAGCGCAGCGTGTCCCAGTAGCGGCGCGCATCGTCCCACGCCTTGCCCTTTGGGGCCTTCGGGCGATCTTTGAGGAATTCGAACGCCTTCTCGTCCGGCGCGATGAGGCCTGCGCGCGCGCCGCCCTCGATCGACATGTTGCAGACGGTCATGCGGCCTTCCATCGACAGCGCGCGGAACGCTTCGCCGGCGTATTCCAGCACATGGCCGGTGCCGCCCGCGGTGCCGATCTCGCCGATGATGGCGAGGATGATGTCCTTTGCGGTCACGCGGTCCGGCAGCTTGCCGTCGACGTTGAAGCGCATGTTCTTCGCCTTGGTCTGGATCAGCGTCTGCGTCGCCAGCACGTGCTCCACCTCGGAGGTGCCGATGCCGTGCGCGAGCGCGCCGAACGCGCCGTGCGTCGACGTGTGGCTGTCGCCGCAGACGATCGTCGTGCCGGGCAGGGTGAACCCCTGTTCGGGGCCGATGATGTGGACGATGCCCTGCCGGGGGTCGAACTCGTTGTAGTATTCAATGCCGAAATGCGCCGCGTTCTCGGCGAGCGTCTTGATCTGCTCTGCGGATTCTGGATCCGGGTTCGGCTTGGTACGGTCGGTGGTCGGCACGTTGTGGTCGACCACCGCCAGCGTCTTCTCCGGCGCGTGCACTTTGCGGCCCGAGACGCGCAGGCCTTCGAACGCCTGCGGCGAGGTCACCTCGTGCACGAGGTGGCGGTCGATATACAGCAGGCACGTGCCGTCGGCGGCCTCGTGGACCAGATGGTCGTTCCAGATCTTGTCGTAGAGCGTGGTGGGTTTGGACATGGTGTTTGGCCTTGAAAGCGGAAATTGAATGAGCAGCACGTAGCGGCGTCTGGCGCCGCGCCAGAAATGTCAGGCCGCGAGCGCAGCCGTCGTCAGCCGCCCGAAAAAGCGCCACGGCAGCCGGCTGCGGTCGTCAAGGACGATTCTCGTCCCGCGCCGGTGCGCCACTTCGTAGCTGTCTGGAACCATTCCAACCATAACCTCCTGTAACATAATCGGTCGCGGTTGCGAAAGAAGAAGGGCGGGGCGAAAGCAAGGTGGAGGGCGTCATGGTCCGATATTTTCTGCCGTCGGTGCTGGGACTTACATTGCTTGCGGCCGGCCCCGCTGCAGCCGACATCGTCAAGCTCCAGAGCCCGCATTCGCCGCGCGAAACCATGGATCGCTTCGAGGCGGTCGTGAAGCAGCGCGGCCTGACCGTTTTTGCGCGGATCGATCACGCCGCAGGCGCCCAGAAGGTCGACCTGACCTTGCGGCCGACGGAACTCCTGATTTTCGGCAACCCAAGGTCTGGAACGCCGCTTATGCAGGCGTCGCAGACGATGGGGCTGGCATTGCCCATGAAGGTCCTGGTCTGGCAGGACGCCGAGGCGAAAGTCTGGATCGGCTACGATGCGCCAGCTGATGCGGCAGCCGAACGCGGCGTGCCGCGCGATCATCCGGTCGTCGGTCAGGTGACGCAGGCGCTGCAGGGCCTGACCGCCGAGGCCGTCAAGCCGTAGCCCATGCGGTCTTCAGCTCATCCGTGGTGCACAGCATCGCGTCGCCCATGAAGCGCATGTTGGCCATGGCGCGCTCGCCGGCCTCCGCGTGGCCGGCGCCGCAGGCGTCGGTAACCACGACCGGGACGAAGCCCAAATCCGATCCGTGGCGCACGGTAGGCTCGATGCCGATCTCGGTGGCGATGCCGGCGATCACGAAGCTGGTCAGGCCGCAGTCGCGCAGCGCGATCGACAGCGGCGTGCCTTCGAAGGCCGACATGGTGATCTTGTCGAGCACCGCCTCGTCCTCACGGACGGCTAGCTCAGGTGCGAGCTCGAAGCCGGGATTGCTGCGCAGGAACCAGGGATGCACATCGTCGGGCGAGGTCTTGCGCTGCCAGGCCATCATCTGCCGCAGCTGGAATGCGCCGGAAAGACGCTTCGGCAGCGACATGTGCCGCATGAAAACCACCCGCACACCGGCGGAACGCGCGGCGTCCAGCACGGTCAGCACTTTTTCGAGCACGGCCTTGCCGGTGGGAAGCTGCTGCAGGATGCCGATTTGCATGTCGTAAACGACAAGCGCCGTCCGGTCGGGCCGGACGGCGTCTTGCAGATTCTCAGGGATTTCGACGCCAGCAAACGTTTTCATGGAACGCAGGCCTGCGTAATGCGCGCGGCGCTTAGTCAGCGGTCGCGGCCTGCTTGTCCTGCTTCTCGACGATGCGCGCGGACTTGCCGCGGCGGCCGCGCAGGTAATACAGCTTGGCGCGGCGGACCTTGCCCTTGCGCACCAGCTTGATGCTGTCGATCATCGGCGAGTAGAGCGGGAACACGCGCTCGACGCCTTCGCCATACGAAATCTTGCGCACGGTGAAGCTCTCGTTCAGCCCGCCGCCGGAGCGGCCGATGCACACGCCCTCATAGGCCTGCACACGGGTGCGCTCGCCTTCCTTCACCTTGACGTTGACGATCACGGTATCACCCGGGCCGAAGGCGGGGATGTCCTTGCCAGCGGACAGCTTCTCGAGCTGCTCTTTTTCGAGCGTCTGGATGAGGTTCATTGAAATCTCCATCGGCGGCGCGCCAGAGAGGCAGCGCAGGCGTCGTATCCGTTCTTGAATCTGCGCGCATGCCGGGCGCAAAACCGGAAATCCACGATTGCGGAGCGCAGTCAGCGGATTGGTTGCGCGCTCCTATAAGCGATCGGATCGCCGTTGTCACCCATCCGTCGTGCTTTTTGGCTGCTGAGCAGTTTGCATGCCTTGGGAAGGCCCCACCGGTGATTGTTGTGTGATCAACATCACAGTATTTTGGCGATCGGCAGGCAAGGATGAGGTAACCGCCCTCCTGCAGGGATCATTGCCCGTGCGCGCCCCGCTTTTGTTCACCTTTGGCCTGACCGCTTTTGTCCTGGCTGCGACGTCAAGCCCGAGCCGGGCGGATTTCCGCGTTTGCAACGCCACGGGCGCCGAGACCCGGCTTGCCTTCGGCTACAACGACGGGCCGAACGGCTGGACCTCGCGCGGCTGGTGGACCATGCCGAACGGTACCTGCCAGACCATGCTCACCGGGAACCTGCCGCGCGGCTACTATTACGTCTACGCCACCGACGATAAGGGCAGCGTCTACGGCGCGCCCGAGTCCCAGGCCAGCGGTGCCTTCTGCATCCAGCGCGACAAGTTCGAGCTGCGGACCAACAATTACCTGACGCCGGCCAAGACGATCGCCTGCGACGCCAACGGCCTCATCGGCGCGAGATTCCGCGCGGTCGAGATCCCCGACAGCGAGAACTACACCCACACCATCGTGTCCAGCATGGCATCGGTGCCGGCGCGTCCGGCGGTCGCAGCGCAAGCAAGCCCGGCGCCGGTCGTGCAGATACCCATCGTTTCCGTGCCGCTGGTGGTGCGGCCGGCGCCCCCCGCCGCTTCGGCGACGGCGTGCCAGCGCTACCCGAACCTGTGCTGAGGTGATGATGCTCAGCAGACGCGACGTCGCCCTCGGCGGACTTCTCACCATCGGCTGGCTTGCCGGTAGCTGCTCCTGCGCCAGCGCGCACGAGGAAACGCCGCGGCGTTTCGGCTGCATGCTGTCGGAAGGCGAAGCGGATGCGCTGCTCGCCAATTCATCCGGTTCGTCCAATCTCTTCGCCGACGGCCGCATGCCGACGCTGGTCTCCTCGGGCGACCGCGAGTTCGACTACGCGCTGGCGCAAACGCTCTCGCAGATGACCGACGCATTCGGCGTTCTGCCGGGCTTCGCCTATTTCGATGATTCCGCCGGCATGAACGCGCATGCGACCACGCGCCAGATGCTGGCGCGCAGTGACGGCACCGTCCTGTTTGGCCGCCGGCTGCTCGACACGCTGCTGGCGCGGCGCGAGCATCCGGACGTCGCCGTCAGCGCCGTCTGCGCGCATGAGTTCGGCCACATCGCCCAGTACAAGATCGGCATCCACAAGCAGCTTCGCGAAGGCGAGGAGACGGCCAGGCGCCTCGAGCTTCATGCTGATTTCCTTGCCGGCTGTTTCGCCGGCTATCGCAAGCTGCAGAAGCCCGGCTTTCCGGCGGCCGTCTACGCGACGACGCAGTATTCCGCCGGCGACTACCGCATCGACAACCCGAAGCACCATGGCCGTCCGGCCGAGCGCGCAGCAGCCGTGGTGAAGGGTTTCGAGACGGTGTTTCGCGATCGCCGCTCGATGAGCGAGGCGATGCAGATCGGCTTCAACTATGCCAAGAGTGTCTAAGCGAGCGTTTGTCGCAGGCTCAGCCGCGCTCGTTCCTGCCACGAACGTATGACGACCACAGGTCAGGCCGCTGCTCGCGCGTCATGCGTTCGGCCTCGGCCTTGCGCCAGGCGCGAACCTTTGCGTGGTCGCCGGAGGTCAGGACGTCGGGAATGGTCCGCCCCTCGAACTCCGCTGGGCGGGTGTATTGCGGGTATTCCAGAAGGCCGTCGGAAAAGCTCTCGTGATCGGACGATGTGACGTTTCCCATCACGCCCGGCAGCAGCCGCACGCAGGCGTCGATCAGCACAAGTGCTGCGACCTCGCCGCCAGACAGCACATAGTCGCCGACCGAGACTTCCTCGAAAGCGCGCGCGTCGATGACGCGCTGGTCCACCCCCTCGAAGCGGCCGCAGACGATGATCGGGCCGGGTCCCGCCGCGAGCTCTGCCACGCGGGCCTGCGTCAGCGGTGCGCCGCGCGGGCTCATCAACAGGCGCGGGCGGCCTTCAGTCGCCGGCACGGCATCGAAGGCGCGGGCAAGAACATCGGCGCGCAGCACCATGCCTGCGCCGCCGCCGGCCGGGGTGTCGTCGACGCTGCGGTGGCGGTCGGTCGCGGCGTCACGGATGTCGCGCGCTTCCAACTGCCAAAGTCCCGACGCAAGCGCTTTGCCCGCGAGGCTGGTGCCAAGCGGGCCTGGAAACATGTCGGGGAAGAGCGTGAGAACGGTCGCGGTCCACATGGTCAGGCGTCCGCGTTGTCGCGGGAGTTTTCGGGGTCGTCACCCTCGATCTCGTCCGGCAGCACGATCACCACGCGCCTTGCCGCGAGGTCGACCGTCGGCACCACCGCATTCGTGAACGGCAGCAGCTTCGTCTCGCCGCCGTTGTCGGTCGCAATCTCGATGATGTCGCCTGCGCCGAAATTATGCATGGCGATGATACGGCCGAGCGGCTCGTCGCGCGGCGTCACCGCGGCAAGTCCAATCAGGTCGGCATGATAGAACTCATCGTCCTCGGTCGCAGGCAGCTTTTCGCGCGCGACAAACAACTCGAGCCCGTTGAGCTTCTCGGCGTCGTCGCGCGTGTCGATGCCTTTGACGCGCGCGACCAGATGATCTTTCGCGGCGCGCGCTGCGACGATCTCAAATCGCCGCTTGCCGTCTTCGGTCTCGAGCGGGCCGTAATTTGCAACCGCGAGCGGGTCTTGCGTGAACGGCCAAAGCCTGATCTCGCCGCGCACGCCGTGGGCGGCGCCGAATTTCGCGATGCAAATTCGAGCGCCCACTTAGCGTCTCGTTCAGCTTACGCTGCGGGAGCCGCGGGCGCTGCGCCGTCCTTGCCGCGATCCTTGCGCGGAACGGCCTTCTGCGGGTTGTTGCGCGGCTTGCGCTTGGCGACGCCTGCGGCATCGAGGAAACGCATCACGCGGTCGGACGGCTGTGCGCCCTTCGCCATCCACGCCTTCACCTTCTCGAGGTCGAGCTTCAGGCGGGTCTCGTTGTCCTTCGGCAGCAGCGGGTTGAAGTAGCCGAGCCGCTCGATGAAACGGCCGTCGCGCGGAAAGCGCGAGTCGGCGACGACGACGTGATAGAAAGGACGCTTCTTGGTGCCTGCACGTGCAAGGCGGATGACGACGGACATTTGTTTCTCCTGATGCTGTCTGTCTGATTGATGTCGTGAATTACTTTTTCTTGCCCAGGCCCGGGAAACCACCGAGGCCAGGCAACGTCGGCTTGCCGAGACCGGGCATTCCGCCGCCCGGCAGGCCTGGAAATTCCTTCGGCAGCCCGCCGCCGGGCAGTCCGCCCGGCATCTTCTCGGCGAGCTCTTTCATCTGCTCCGGGCTCGGCATGCCACCGCCGCCGCCAAAACCCATCATATTGCCGAGCGCAGCCATCGGCCCGCGTTTGCCCTGACCCATGGCCTTCATCATGTCGGCCATGTTCCGGTGCATCTTCAGCAGCTTGTTGATCTCCTCGACCTTCACGCCGCTGCCTGCGGAAATGCGCTTCTTGCGGCTGTTCTTGAGGAGGTCGGGATTGCGTCGCTCTTCGCGCGTCATCGAATCGATCACGGCCATCTGACGCTTGAGGATCTTGTCGTCGAGGTTGGCGGCGGCCAGCTGGTTCTTCATCTTGGCGACGCCGGGCATCATTCCCATCAAGCCGCCAAGCCCGCCCATGTTCTGCATCTGCATGAGCTGTTCGCGCATGTCGGCGAGATCGAACTTGCCCTTGCGCATCTTCTCGGCGACGCGCGCAGCCTTTTCCGCATCGATGTTCGCTGCCGCCTTCTCGACCAGCGACACCACGTCGCCCATGCCGAGGATGCGGCCGGCGATGCGGGCCGGGTGAAAGTCTTCCAGCGCGTCGGTCTTTTCGCCGGTGCCGATCAGCTTGATCGGCTTGCCGGTGACCGTGCGCATCGACAGCGCCGCACCGCCGCGGCCGTCGCCGTCGACACGCGTCAGCACGATGCCGGTGAGGCCGACGCGCTCGTTGAACGCGCGCGCGAGGTTGACCGCGTCCTGGCCGGTCAGCGAGTCGGCGACCAGCAGCACCTCATGCGGATTGGCGGCGCCTTTGACTTCGGCCGCCTCCGCCATCATCGCTTCGTCCAGCGTGGTGCGGCCGGCGGTGTCGAGCAGCACGATGTCGTAGCCGCCGAGCTTCGCCGCCTGCAGCGCGCGCTGCGCAATTTGCGGCGGCGTCTGGCCCTGCATGATCGGCAGCGTCTCGACGCTGACGTCGCGGCCGAGCACGGCCAGCTGCTCCATCGCCGCCGGGCGGCGGGTGTCGAGCGAGGCCATCAGAACTTTTCGCTTGTCGCGTTCGGTCAGGCGGCGCGCGAGCTTTGCGGTGGTGGTGGTTTTGCCGGAGCCCTGCAGGCCGACCATCATGATGGCGATCGGCGCGGGCGCGTTGAGGTCAATGGACTGGCTGTCGGCACCGAGCGTCTCGACCAGCTGGTCGTGCACGATCTTGACGACCATCTGCCCGGGCGTCACCGACTTGACGACGGTCGCACCGACGGCCTGCTCGCGCACCTTGTCGGTGAACGTGCGCACGACCTCGAGCGCCACGTCGGCCTCGAGCAGCGCGCGGCGCACCTCGCGCATGGCCGCGTCGACATCAGCCTCGGTGAGCGCGCCGCGGCGCGTCAGCCGATCCAGAATGCCGCCAAGCTTTTCCGACAGATTGTCGAACATCGCTCACCAAACACGTTTGCGCCCGAGGGCGCATCGCGCTGTCGGGCGTTGGCCTCCAGCCTCACGGGACCGGTCGGCGGGTCGAAAAGAAGAGCCTTTTCGAGATTTCGGCCGGACTTAAAGCCGCCGGGCGGTCAAAAGTCAAGGAATTGAGGACTAAAGCACCGGTCTTGGGTTCCGGATCGAATCCCAGCCTGGACCACGTTCCAGCGCCGAAAAGTCGCCTCCGGCGATGTTTTGGCAGGTCTGCAGCACGACGCCGCCAATTGCGCGGGCCAGCGAGCCGCCAAGGCTGATCCGGCGGACGCCCGCGTCCGCGATCTGCTGAAAGCTCAGGCCCGCGACACCTTGTCCAACGACATGGTTGACCGGCGCATCGACCGATCGACACACCTTTCGCAAGGACTCCACGTCCGGCACGCCGGGTATGTAGAGGACCTCGGCGCCGAGCACCTCGAAGGCCTGCAACCGTCGAATGGCCTCTTCGAGGTCGTAAACCCCTTTACCGAGGCCGTCGGCGCGCGCGGTAAGGACGATGTCGTATGTCTTCGCGGCTGCCACAGCGGCGGCGACGCGGGCGACGGCGTCGTCAAAGTCTCGAATGGGCTTTGCCGCGTTCGGTTGTCGATCCTCGATGGACAAACCTGCCAGCCCGGCTTCAGCGGCCAGCCTGACCGTCTCGCCTATCCCGTCGGGTGTGTTGGCGTAACAGTCCTCGGTGTCGGCCGTGACAGGGAGGTGCGTGGACGCCGCAATCGCGGCTGCGTAACGCAGGCTTTCTTCGCGGCTGACGTCGTTTGATCCGTCCTTCTTGCCCTGCGAGAACGCATAACCGGACGACGTTGTCGCCAGCGCCTTGAATCCCAATCCCGTCATGATGCGCGCGCTGCCGATGTCCCACGGATTGGGGATCGTGAAACAGCCGGCTCGGTGCAGGTCGCGAAAATGTCTTACCTTCTCGGATCGTGTGGTCATGGATGATCTCCGGCTAGGGCTCGACTCGAGTGGCCTGGCTGGCCACAAGCTGCCAATGGCCGGAAACCTTCGTAAACACCTGAATCCAGCGGAAATCGTAATGTTTGCCGTCGTCCGGGTTCAGGATCGGGCTGCGGGCGGTCAGGATCGCCATATCGGGACCATGCAGTCGCACCGAAGCGTCCGTCATCAGGCCGGTCTCGATCCCCGGATGACGCGCCAGGAGTGCGACGATATGGCCCTCCTTGTCGTCGATCTTGCCCGAAGCATGGGTGTGCGTGAACGTGTCGGCAATCAGCGTGCGCAGCTTCGCAATATCCCGGGTCTCGGCGGCGCGCTTCAGCTCGCTGCGGAAGGCGTCCAGCTCGGTGCGGACCTCGGCCAGCGCGGGCGAGGCCGTGACCGGTTGGGCCCGCGCGACGCCAGCCCAAAACAGTCCGATCGCAAGCATGGATGCGGCCACATTGCGTCGTGTCGGCATCGGCAATATCTCTCCCGGCGCGATCCTACTGCGCCTTTCGCGAACGTTCCAACGCCAGCATCGGTTCAATGTCAGTTTCCCGCCGCCGTTTCCTTGCTCTTTCCGCCGGCCTTGCCGCCGCGGCCGGCATTCCAACACTTTGGTCGATATTCATGCGCAACTACACCGGCCCGGTCTCCGATCATTTCGACGGCGTGCATTTCTTCGACCCGGACGGATCGCCGCCGAAGAGCTTCTCGGAGTTGTGGCGCTGGCAACGCGAAGGCGGCCGCGCGACATGGCCGGACTGGGTGCCGTCGCCGTTTTCGGATGTGCCGCCAGCGCGCGTGACGAACGGCGTGCGCCTCTCGTTCGTCGGTCACGCCTCCTGGCTGATCCAGACCGCCGGGCTGAATATCCTCATCGATCCGGTCTGGTCGCAGCGCGCCTCGCCGTTCTCGTTCGTGGGCCCGAAGCGCGTCAACGATCCCGGTATTGCGTTCGAGAAGCTGCCGAAGGTCGATGCGGTGCTGGTGTCGCACGGACACTATGATCATCTCGACGTGACGACGCTGTCGAAACTGCACGCGGCTTTTGCGCCCCGCGTGGTCACTCCGCTCGGCAACGACGTCACAATGAAGTCTCATGACGACGCGATCCGTGCGAGCGCGTTCGACTGGCACGACCGCGTCGAGCTCGGCAACGGTGTCGCGGTAACGCTGGTGGCGACCCGGCACTGGTCGGCGCGCGGCGTGCTCGACCGCAACAAGGCGCTGTGGGCGAGCTTCGTGCTGGAGACGCCGGCCGGGAAAATCTACATCGTCTGCGATTCCGGCTACGGCAGCGGCGTCCACTTCCGCCGCGCGCGCGAAAAATATGGACCGTTCCGCACGGCGATCCTGCCGATCGGCGCCTACGAGCCGCGCTGGTTCATGGGCGACCAGCACATGAACCCGGAAGACGCCGTGAAGGCGCTGGCCGACTGCGGCGCGGAAGAGGCGCTCGCGCATCACCACGGCACGTTTCAGCTGACCAACGAAGCGATCGACGCACCGGTGAAGGATCTCGCGGTCGCGCTGAAGGCGGCCAATGTCGCGAGCGAGAAATTCCGCGTGCTGAAGCCGGGTGAAGTGTTTGTGATTTGACGCTATGTAGCCCGCATGAGCGAAGCGATATGCGGGGCTGAGTTCGTGACAAGAGTCCCGGATGTCGCCATAGCCGATGCGAAGCATCGGCGTTCTAAGAACGGCGGCCGAAGGCCGCCTATGCATCCGGGCTACAGCTTCGCTCGGGAAGCTACTTCAAAATCTCGTACGAAACGCTCACCGACACCCGCAGAGCTTCCTCACCGGGCCCGACCTGCGCAGGTGCGCCGGCCTTGAAGGTGGCGCGCATCGGGACCGGACCGCCGCCCGAACCTTCCTCGCTGATGCTGGTCGGTGTGCCGAGGCGGACGTTGGCGGCCTTGGCGTAGATCTCCGCCTTGCGGCGCGCGTCGTCGAGCGCGCGTACGCGCGCCTCGTCCAGCGCCTTCGAGGCCTGCGAGACGATGAAGTTGATGCCGCCGATCTCGTTGGCGCCGGCCGATACCAGCGCATCGAGCGTGCTCGCCACCTTGGTGACGTCGCGGATGCGAATGGTGACGCGGTTGCTGGCACGATAGCCGGTGATCTGCATCGGCCCGTTCGTCTTAACCGGGGAGCTCTGCGGATACAGCGACAGGCGCGAGGTCTGGATATCTGCCTCGGCGATGCCGGCCGCCTTCAGCGCCGGCAGGATCGCCGTCATCGCCTTGTTGTTGGCGTCGCTCGCCTCACGCGCGGTCTTGGCTTCGGAGGTGACGCCACCGTCGATTTGCGCCTGGTCGGGCGCGACCGAGACTTCCGCTTCGCCGGTAACCGAGATTGTCGGCGGCGGCACGGTCTGCGCGAATGTCGAAACGCTTGCGGTCAGCAGCGCGACCAGGGCGAAACCCGCCGTGCGGGCAGTTTTGATGATCATCACTTCAGCGGCACATAGACGTTGATGACGAGCTTGTCCTCGGCCGTCTTCAGCGGATCGGTGACATATTCCTCGATGAACGAGTCCTTCGCCTCGAGTTTCTTCTCGTCGAGATGGTTGGTGATCGCCTCATAGGTGTTGTCCATGTTGTCGTAACTGCCGCGATGGACGAACTTCAGCGCCTTGCCTTCCGGCGACTTGCCGGTGGTCATGTCCTTGGCCAGCGGCGTCTTCGGCGCCTCGGCGACCGGGATCTCGGCCTGGTAGACGAAGCCGGTGTCGTCGGTCGACGTGTAGACGATCAGCGGCGCGCCTGCGGCCTTGATGTTCTGCTTGTCGAGCGCACCCTGCAGCGTCTTCAGCGAATTGGTGATGGTCTCGAATGCCGCGTCCCAGTTGGCGTTGCCCTTCACCATGACGACGGTCTTGGCGCCCAGCATGATTTCTTCGCCGAACGGATCGGCGGCCTGCACCGCCGGCGGCGTGGTGGCCGGAGCTTCGGCGGCGGGCGGGGCCGCAGGAGGCTGAGCCGCGGGAGGCGTCTCGGCCGGTGCGGGGGTCGCAGGTGTAGCAGGTGCCGGCGTCGCCGGTGCGGGGGTGGTCGCGGCAGGAGGGGTTGCCGGCGTTGCGGCTGACGTGGCCGGCGGGGTCTGCGCCCATGCGGACCCGGCGACCGCCGCCGCGACGACCAGCGCTGTGCCAACTGCAAAATGCCGCGACGAGCGAAGCACGAGGCGGATCATCGGACCTCTCCAGGGATTCGGTTGTTCCGGCGCCAGCATTATCACAGTGCCCGCCGGCCGCAGCAATTCATTGTCGCTGATCATGGATGTTTGAAGGCGGGTGCCGACAAGGCTGGTATTTTGCCGGGCTTTGGCCATATAAGTCGGGAACACGAGCCCAAAAAATGAGCGCACTGGCAAACAAGAGCTTCGCCAAGATGAACGGCGTCGGCAACGAGATTGTCGTCGTCGATCTGCGCGCGTCGCCGGTCGCAATCAGCGCTCCCGAGGCGCGCGCAATCGCCAAGGGCGTGCCCTACGATCAGCTGATGGCGCTTTATCCGCCGAAGCTTGCGGGAACCGAAGCCTTCATCAACATCTACAACAGCGATGGGTCGGAAGCCGGTGCCTGCGGCAACGGCATGCGCTGTGTCGCAAAGCAGATGTTTGCCGCCAGAGCCGAAAACGCCATGACCTTTGAGACGAGGGCCGGGCTGTTGAACTGCTGGCGCGGTCCGTCGCCGGAGGCCTTCACGGTCGACATGGGCAAGCCGAAGTTCGGCTGGCAGGACATCCCGCTCGCCGAGGAGTTCCGTGACACCCGCTCGATCGAGCTGCAGATCGGTCCGATCGACGCGCCGGTGCTGCATACGCCATCGGCGGTCAGCATGGGCAACCCGCACGCCGTCTTCTGGGTCGACGACGTCAATGCCTATGATCTTCCGCGCTTCGGGCCGCTCCTGGAAAATCATCCGATCTTTCCCGACCGCGCCAACATCTCGCTGGCTCACATCGTCGATCGCGATCACATCGTCATCCGCACCTGGGAGCGCGGCGCCGGCCTGACTCGGGCGTGCGGCTCGGCCGCCTGCGCCGTGGCAGTTGCCGCCGCAAGGTTGCGCCGCGCCAATCGCAAGGTGACGATCACGCTGCCTGGCGGCGACCTCGTGATCGAATGGCGCGAAAGCGACGATCACGTGCTGATGACCGGCCCGGCCGAGCTCGAATACGAGAGCCGCTTCGATCCGGCGCTGTTCGCCAGCGTCGCCTGACGCGCATCATGAGCGTCGATGTCATCACCTTCGGCTGCCGGCTGAACACGTTCGAGTCGGAGATCATCCGCAGGCGCGCCGAGGATGCCGGCGTCGCCAACGCCGTGATTTTCAACACCTGCGCCGTGACCAATGAAGCCGTGGCCCAGACGCGGCAATCGATCCGCAAGCTGAAGCGCGAGCGTCCTGACGCGCGCATCGTCGTCACGGGCTGCGCAGCGCAAACGCAAGCCGGCATGTTCGCCGGGATGGACGAAGTTGATCGCGTGCTCGGCAACGACGACAAGCTGCGCGCCGATGCGTGGGACGATGCCCGCGTTGCGTTCGGCGGTTCGCCGCAGGCCACAAAGATCGCCGTCTCCGACATCATGGCGGTCAAGGCGATGGCGCCGCATCTTGTCGACGGCTTTCAGAGTGGGCTGCCGCGCGCATTCGTGCAGGTGCAGAACGGCTGCGACCATCGCTGCACGTTCTGCATTATCCCTTACGGCCGTGGCAACTCGCGCTCGGTGGCGCTTGATGCGGTGGTCGATCAGGTGCGCGCGCTGACCGAGGCGGGTCATGCGGAAATCGTGCTGACCGGCGTCGATCTCACGAGCTATGGCGGCGATCTGCCGGATACGCCAAAGCTTGGCGCGCTGGTGAAACAGATCCTGAAAGACGTGCCGGACTGCAAACGGCTGCGGATATCGTCGATCGATTCCATCGAGGCCGACCGCGATCTGCTGGACGTCGTCGCCAATGATGCGCGGCTGATGCCGCACCTGCATCTGTCATTGCAGGCCGGTGACGATCTCGTGCTGAAGCGCATGAAGCGTCGGCATTTGCGCGTCGATGCGATCGCCTTCTGCAACGAGGTCCGTCGTCTGCGCCCGGACATCGCGTTCGGCGCCGACATCATCGCCGGCTTCCCGACCGAGACCGAGGACATGTTTGGCCGCTCGCTCGATCTCGTCGACGAATGCGGACTGACCTTCCTGCACGTGTTTCCCTATTCCGCGCGCCCCGGCACGCCGGCCGCGCGCATGCCGCAGGTCGCAGGCCATGCAGTGCGCGAGCGTGCGCGACAGTTGCGGGACAAGGGCGAGGCGGCGCTGCGCGCGCGGCTTGCGGCCGAGGTCGGCAAGACAAGAGACGTGCTGATCGAGAGCGCGACACAGGGACGGACGGAGCACTTCTTGCCGGTGGCGATCGGTGGATATGCTCCGGGCTCGGTGCAGCGCTTGAACATTCGCGGTCGCGACGGGAAGTGTCTCGTCGCCTGACGAGCGCAAATCACTCCGAGAGCTGCCACCCGCACAGCTGCAACCGCTCGCGCATGTGCTCCGGTACTGGTGCGGCCACCTGCACCGGCGGCTTGTTCTTCGACAGCGGCACGGAAATCTCGCGCGCATGCAGGTGCAGCGTCGGACCGCCGTCGCGCGGCGCCGTGCCGTAGATGCTGTCGCCGACGATCGGCCAGCCCTTGGCTGAGCAATGCACGCGCAGTTGATGCGTGCGGCCGGTGACCGGCTCGAGCGCGAGCCAGGTCAGCTTCCGGTCCTCCGACCGTCCGAGCACCTTCCAGTTGGTGATCGACGGTAGGCCGTTGGGGTCCGGCTTCTGCCACCAGCCGCGCTCCTCATTCAGCCGGCCGAGCGGGATGTTGATGCTGCCGCCGTCGCCGTCCGGGTCGCCCTCGACCACGGCCCAGTAGGTCTTGTCGATCTTGTTGTGCTTGAACAGCAGCCCGAGTGAGGCGGTGGCCTTGCGGTGCCGGCCCAGCACCAGGCAGCCGGAGGTGTCGCGATCGAGCCGATGCGCCAGCACCGGCGGCCGCGGCAGGCCGAAGCGGAGCGCGTCGAAATAATCCTCCAGCGCCGTGCCGCTTTTGTCGCGACTGTTGCGCGGCCCGCGATGTACCGGAATGCCGGCCGGTTTATCGACAATCAGCATCAATCCGTCGCGATGAAGCACGCGTGACACTATATCGAGCGCACCTGATGTCAGGACGCCTGTTCCCGGTTCATTCGCCGCTTTCGTCATGGTGACGAAACGGCTATCACACGCCCCACATGAGCGACAGCATTCAAGACAAGCCGAAACAAAGCTGGTGGCGCCGCCTTTCCGACGGGCTGAAGCGGACCTCGAGTTCGCTCGGCACCGCCGTGGCCGATCTCGTCACCAAGCGCAAGCTCGACCGGGCGATGCTCGATGACATTGAGGACGTGCTGCTGCGCGCCGACCTCGGCACCGAGGTCGCGGCGCGGATCGCTGCTGCCGTCGGCGAGGGCCGCTACGACAAGGCGATCTCCGCCGACGAGGTGAAGACGGTGGTCGCGACCGAGGTCGAGAAGGTGCTGGCGGCGGTTGCCAAGCCGCTCGCCATCGACGGCGGGCGAAAGCCGTTCGTCATTCTGGTCATCGGTGTGAACGGCTCGGGCAAGACCACCACGATTGGCAAGCTGGCGTCGAGATTCCGCGCCGAGGGCCGCAAGGTGATGCTGGCCGCCGGCGATACCTTCCGCGCTGCCGCCATCGAGCAACTGAAGATCTGGGGCGAGCGCGCCAATGCGCCGGTGATCGCGCGCGGACATGGTGCGGACGCGGCCGGCCTTGCCTTCGATGCGATGACGGCGGCGAAGACCGAGGCCATCGACGTGCTGTTGATCGACACCGCCGGGCGGCTGCAGAACAAGGCCGAGCTGATGAACGAACTGGAAAAGGTCGTTCGCGTGATGAAGAAGGTCGATGCCGAGGCGCCGCATGCGGTGCTGCTGGTGCTCGACGCCACGGTCGGCCAGAACGCCCTGTCGCAGGTCGATGCATTCCTGAAGACCGCCGGCGTGACCGGCCTGGTCATGACCAAACTTGACGGCACCGCGCGTGGCGGCATTCTGGTGGCGCTGTCGGCAAAGTACGGCTTGCCGGTGCACTTCATCGGCGTGGGCGAAGGGATCGACGATCTCGCGCCGTTCACGGCGAAGGATTTCGCCAAAGCCATCGCCGGAATCGAATAGAAAGTAGCGAGCAGATCACATGGACAAGGCCGCGCCGCATCCGCTGTTCAAGCTCGCGACCGAGCTCGGTCCGCTGGTGGTTTTCTTCGCCGCAAATGCGCGGTTCGATCTGTTCGTCGCCACCGGAGCGTTCATGCTCGCGATCGTCATCTCGATCGTCGTCTCATATGCAGTGGTGCGGCATGTGCCGCTGATGGCGATCGTCTCCGCCGTGATCGTGCTGGTGTTCGGCACGCTGACGCTGGTGCTGCACGACGAGACCTTCATCAAGATGAAGCCGACCATCATCTACAGCCTGTTTGCGCTGATCCTCGGCGGCGGCCTCCTGTTCCACAAATCCTTCATCGCCATCATGTTCGACCAGATGTTCAATCTGACCGCGCCGGGCTGGCGCGCGCTGACCTTCCGCTGGGCGATGTTCTTTGCCGGGATGGCGGTGCTGAACGAGATCATCTGGCGCACGCAATCGACCGACTTCTGGGTCGCCTTCAAGGCGTTCGGTGCGCTGCCGATCACCGCCGTGTTCGCCATGCTGCAGATGCCGCTGATCAACCGCCACAGCATCGCGCCGGCGACGGCGGAGACGAGCGATGCGAAGCGCGGGGATGTTTGAGGCGGGCTAAAAAAACCGGCGCACCGGTGGGGGTAAACCGGTGCGCCGTCAGCATACTCAACTCAACCGCAACCTGGCGTCAGGCGCGACCCGGAAGCCGGTACTGTTCTTCCGGGTACGCTCTCAGTCGATCGCGATCAGCTTTTCTGCTTGGCGATGATCTTGTCCTTGATGTCGTTGTAGACATTCTCGGGCACGATCTTCTTGCTCAGCAACTCGTCCTTGCCCTTGTAGGGGCGGCCCTTGATGATCGCTTCCGAGCGCGCCTTGGCAACTCCCGGCAGCGTCGTCAGCTGGGCTTCGGTCGCTGAATTGATGTCGATCAGGTCGGCCTGTTTCGCAGATGTCGCGCCGGTCGTGGCCGGTGCCTTGGCTGCGGGCGCTGCGGGGGCCGCTTTCTGCATGCCGCTGCCGGTGGCCGGCGCAGGCGTCTGCGCGAGGATCGGGGTAGCAGCCATCAGGCCGATTGCGGTCAGTGCTGCGAGCGTAAGGTGTCGCATAGGTATGTCCCTCCAGAGACATTCGTTGCTGCCGCCAAATGACGGCGAGACGAATTGAGCGCGCGCTTCATGGCGGAGAGTTGTCCGGCAAATGAACCCCAGATAAACGCGCGAAATTTTTTCGGGGGCCGCCGTTACATTTTTAATGAACGGGCATTCAGGGACTTGCGCGCAGGGCTTTCTCGATCTCTGCCTTCAGCACCGTCTCGTAGTTGGCCGGCGTGATCGGCCCGATCAGCTTGTACGAGATCTTCCCGTCGCGCCCGACCACGAACGTCTCCGGCACGCCGTAGACGCCCCATTCGATCGAGGCGCGGCCGTTGGCATCGACGCCGACGGCGCTGAACGGATTGCCGTAGCGGCCGAGAAACCGTCGCGCGTTCTCGGTCGCATCCTTGTAGTTGATGCCGACGATCTGGAAGCGCTTGTCGTCGCTCAGCGAATGCAGCAGCGGCGCCTCGTCGTGGCATGGCACGCACCACGATGCCCACACGTTCACGACGCTGACTTTCCCGCGCAACGTCTCCGGCGTCAGGCCGGGAATGACCCTGCCCTTGTCGGTCAGTCCTTCGAGCGCGGGAAGCGTGGTCGCCGGCGCCGGCCGGCCGAGCAGCGCGGACGGGATTTTCGCTGGATCGCCGGAGCCGAGCCGCAGGAAGAACAATGCCGCAAGGCCTGCGAACACCAGCAGCGGAATCACCAGGAGCCAGCGCCGGCTGCGCGATGCAGGGCGGGCGGCGGCCGGATCGTCTTGCGCGGTCATCAGCGACCCGATGCCTGCCGCGCCGAGCGGCGCGTCACACCGCGGGCTTCGAGGTCGCGCAGCGTTGCCCGTTGCCGGCGGTAGTCGGCGATCACCCAGGTGATCAGCAGTACCACGACGGCCGCGACGACGGCATAGGAGCCGACGATGAAGTTTGCATGCTGGCCGAGGTCCATCATGCGCGCCCCCTCAACCTTGCGCGCCCTGCGCCTGCAGCAGGCGCAGCGAGCGCACCCGCCGGCGCAGGATTTCATTGCGCATGGCGGCCAGGTGCAGCGTCAGGAACAGGAGCGAGAAGGCGACCGCCATGATCAGCAGCGGCACCAGCAGCGACGGATGAATGCTCGGGCCGCCGATTTTCAGAACGGACGCCGGCTGGTGCAGCGTGTTCCACCACTCCACCGAGAACTTGATGATCGGCAGGTTGATCGCGCCGACCAGCGTCAGGATCGCTGCCGCACGCGCCGCGCGCGAGGGGTCGTCCACCGCGCGCCACAGCGCCATGATGCCGAGATACATCAGGAACAGCACCAGCACCGACGTCAGCCGCGCATCCCATTCCCAGTAGGTGCCCCACATTGGTCGGCCCCAGAGCGAGCCGGTCACCAGCGCCAGAAAGGTGAACGCCGCGCCGATCGGCGCTGCGGCCTTCGCAGCAACGTCGGCCAGCGGATGTCGCCATACCAGCGTGCCGAGCGCCGCGATGCTCATCACGCCCCAGACGAACATCGCAAGCCACGCATTGGGCACATGGATGAACATGATCTTGACCACGGCGCCTTGCTGATAGTCGTCAGGCGCTACGAACAGCGCCTGCTGCAGGCCGACCAGCAGCAGGATCGCAGTCACACCCGCAAGCCACGGCAGCGCCCGTTCGGCGAAGCTGAGAAATCGCGAGGGATTGGCGAGATCGATGAGGCTCATGGGGTCCTGATAGAGGCGGGCGGCGGCACAGGCAATGCGGCGTCGCGGCGCTGGAACTCAATTTCACGCGATAGCTGTTCGCGCATCAGTCAAGTCCCTGGCGCAGGCTGGCGGCGGCGGCAAACGGCCCGACCACGAGGCCTGCCAGCGACAGCGCGCACAGGATCGAGAACGGCGCGCCGAACGATTGTCCGGTCGCGGCGGCGTTGGATGCGATCACGCCAAATATCAGCGTGGGGATCGACAGCGGCAGCACCAGCACGGGCAGCAGCAGTCCACCGCGCCGCAGCGTCACCGCCAGCGCGGCGCCGATCATGCCCGTCAGCGTCAGCGCCGGTGTTCCCGCGAGCAGCGTCAGCATCACGCCAAGCGTGGCTTTGCCGTCGAGATTGAGCATGAGGCCGAAGACCGGTGCTGCGACGATCAGCGGAATGCTCGAGGCGATCCAATGCGCGAAGGCTTTTGCGATGCAGGCGAACTCCAGCGGCGTCCGGCTCATGACGATGAGGTCGAGCGATCCGTCCTCGTGGTCGGCGGCGAACAGCCGCTCGAGCGTCAGGAGGCTCGCCAGCATGGCGCCGAGCCAGAGGATCGAAGGGCCGATGCGTTTGAGGAGCGGCAGGTCGGGACCGATGGCAAACGGCATCAGCACGACCACGCTCAGGAAAAACAACACGCCGATCAGCGCGCCGCCGCCGACGCGCAGCGAGACGAGAATGTCGCGACGGACCAGTGCGGCAAGCGCGCTCACGCTGTGCCTCCGATCCGCAACTCGCGCGTGGGGATGCCCAGCGCATCGTGGGTCGCGGCAACGATCAGTCCGCCGCCCTGCAGGTGCGCGGTCATCAGGCCAACAAGCAGCGCCTGAGCCTGCGTGTCGAGCGCCGATGTCGGCTCGTCCAGCAGCCAGACCGGACGGCGGACCGCGACGAATTTTGCGAGCGCGAGGCGACGGCGCTGACCGGCGGAAAGATAGGAGGCGGGCAGATCGCCGAGATGGGCGATCTGCAAGGCATCGAGACTTGCCTCGACATCGAGGCCGGCCTCACCGCCGAGGAAGTCGCGCCAGAATTCGAGGTTTTCGCCGACCGACAGCGACGGTTTCAAACCGTCACGATGGCCGAGGAAGTGACACTGCTCGGCCAGCGGTTCCTCCTTGTCAGAACCTTCCAGCCGGATCGAGCCGCCGGCCGGCGCAAGCAGCCCGGCGATCAACCGCAGCAGCGACGATTTGCCCGCGCCGTTGCGTCCCGTGACGGCAAGCGCTTCGCCGCGATCGACGGCAAAATCGAGCGCGGCAAACACCTCGCGCCCGCCCCGAACGCACCTCACATCGCTGCCCGCCAGCCGCATGAATTTCCTTTTAGCCTTTCGCGGGCCTTCTACCCTGTTTTGCCGACAGCGGCTTGCGAAAGCCGTCCCTTTTGGGCCATCCAGATGGGCGGACTCCTAGCAAGGAATCGATCGGATGGAAGCCTCTCTGAAGTACAGCTGTCCGAAGCATCTGTCCTACGATCTTCCCGCGAAGGTGGCCGACGTCCTGCGCAGTCTGGCCGACACCGCCGGTGATGCGGTCATTGGCGGCCTCGACCGCGACGGCTTTGCGGAGCAGGTGGCGGAGAAGGTGAGGTCGCTGCTCGGCACCGAGGCTGCGTTGTTCATGCCCTCCGGCAAGACGGCTCAGAACACTCTCCTGAAGTTGTGGTGCGAACGCCGGGGATTTCGCTCGATCGCACTGCATCCCCGGTCCCATATCGAGCAATGGGAGGGGAAGGGATACGCGCATGTGTTCGGCCTGAACGCCGTGACCTTCGGCGACTACGATCGGCAGACGGTTCCGGCCGACATCGATTCGCTGCCCGCGCAATTGGGCGCCGCCAGCGTCGAGCTGGCGCTGCGGCCGCTGGGCTGCCCGGTCATTCCATGGACCGATCTGGTGGCGATCTCGCAGCGCTTGCGGAGTCTTGGCGTGCCGTTCCATGGCGACTGTGCCCGGCTTTGGGAGGCGCAGCCGCATCTCGACCGCCCCTTGCCGGAAATCGCGGCGCTCTTCGACAGTCTCTACGTCTCCCTCTACAAGGGCCTCGGCGGTCTGGCCGGCGCCATCGTGCTCGGCCCGGCCGACCTCATCAAGGAAGCCCGGATATGGCAGACGCGTCTCGGCCAGCGCATGCCTGTCGACTTCCCCTATGCCCTGGCCGGCCTGAAGGGCCTGGAAGAGCGGCTGTCGCTGCAGCCGGTGTTCCGTGACAAGGCGCGCAGCCTGGCTGAAGTGATCGCGCGCGTGGACGGTGCGCGGGTGACGCCCGATCCGCCGCACACGAACGCGTTCCAGGTCGTCCTTGCCGGCCGTCGCGAGAAGATGGATGCGGCGCGCGACGAGGTCGCACGGCGCATGGGCCTTTGGCTCTACGAGCTTGCCCCGCACAATCCGTTCGACGGACTTGTCACATTCGAAGTCCACATCCGGACCGCAGGATTGATGGTCAAGGAAGCCGATGCGGCAGAGGCGGTTGCGATATTCAGGTCGCTCATCCAGTAGGGCGCGAGGGGCCGCGACAATGGAGCAACGTCAATCGGCAATGCCGACACGCAACCCAGAAAACCGGTTTGCGGATGTGGCGGCCAGTTTAAAAAGATTATAAACCGGAACCGGATGCTGCACCGCGCATTCGGCAGAAATGCTTCCGCCTCGCCAGGATTAACGGTTACAGGATACCTCTCCCGAGGTGTCCGTCAGACTTCAATTGGGATCCCCGCAAATGACCTCGCTCGACAGCTTCAAGTCTCGCAAGACCCTCAAGGTCGGCGCCAAGACCTACGTCTATTACAGCCTGCCCGCGGCTGAGAAAAACGGTCTGACAGGCATCTCCAGGCTGCCGTTCTCCATGAAGGTGCTGTTGGAGAACCTGTTGCGCAACGAAGACGGCCGCACGGTCAAGAAGGAAGACATCGCGGCGGTGGCGAAGTGGATGAAGACCCGCAAGCTCGAGCATGAGGTGGCCTTCCGGCCCGCGCGCGTGCTGATGCAGGACTTCACCGGCGTGCCGGCGGTGGTCGACCTCGCCGCCATGCGCAACGCGATGCAGGCGCTGGGCGGCGATGCGGAGAAGATCAATCCGCTGGTGCCGGTCGATCTTGTCATCGACCACTCGGTGATCGTCAACTTCTTCGGCAACAACCAGGCCTTCAAGAAGAACGTCGAGGAAGAATACAAGCAGAACCAGGAGCGCTACGAGTTCCTCAAGTGGGGCCAGCGCGCGTTCTCGAATTTCTCCGTAGTGCCGCCGGGCACCGGCATCTGCCACCAGGTCAATCTCGAATACCTCGCCCAGACCGTCTGGACGAAGAAGGAGAAGATGACCATCGGCAAGAAGACCGGCACCTTCGAAGTCGCCTATCCCGACACACTGGTCGGCACCGATTCGCACACCACCATGGTCAACGGCCTCGCCGTGCTCGGCTGGGGCGTCGGTGGCATCGAGGCGGAAGCTGCGATGCTCGGCCAGCCGCTGTCGATGCTGCTGCCGGAAGTGATCGGCTTCAAATTGTCCGGCCAGTTGAAGGAAGGCGTGACCGCGACCGACCTGGTGCTCACGGTGACGCAGATGCTGCGCAAGAAGGGCGTGGTCGGCAAGTTCGTCGAGTTCTTCGGCCCCGGCCTCGATTATCTCTCGGTCGCCGACAAGGCGACGATCGGCAACATGGCGCCCGAATACGGTGCGACCTGCGGCTTCTTCCCGGTCGACAAGGAAGCGATCGATTACCTGAAGACCTCCGGTCGCGCGGCGGCCCGTGTCGCGCTGGTGGAAAAATACGCCAAGACGCAAGGCATGTTCCGCACTTCGACCACACCCGATCCGGTGTTCACCGAGACCTTGACGCTCGATCTCTCCGAGGTCGTGCCGTCGCTCGCCGGACCGAAGCGTCCCGAGGGACGCGTCGCGCTGCCGTCGGTTGCGGAAGGCTTCGCCGCGGCGATGGAGACCGAATACAAGAAGGCAATGGAGCAGTCGCAGCGCTTTGCCGTCGATGGTCGTCCTGACGACCTCGGTCACGGCGACGTGGTGATCGCGGCGATCACCTCCTGCACCAATACATCGAACCCGAGCGTGCTGATCGGCGCGGGCCTGCTCGCGCGCAATGCGGCCGCCAAGGGCCTGAAGGCGAAGCCGTGGGTGAAGACCTCGCTGGCGCCGGGCAGCCAGGTGGTCGCCGAATATCTGGGCAACTCGGGCCTGCAGAAGGATCTCGACAAGGTCGGCTTCAACTTGATCGGTTTCGGCTGCACCACCTGCATCGGCAACTCAGGCCCGCTGCCGGAGGAGATTTCCAAGTCGATCAACGACAACGGCATCATTGCCGCGGCCGTGCTGTCGGGTAACCGCAACTTCGAAGGCCGCGTCAGCCCGGACGTGCAGGCGAACTATCTCGCCTCGCCGCCGCTGGTGGTCGCCTACGCGCTTGCGGGATCGGTGCGCAAGAACCTCGCCGTCGAGCCGATCGGCACGGGCAAGGACGGCAAGCCGGTGTACCTGAAGGACATCTGGCCGACGACGAAAGAGATCAACACCTTCATCAAGAAGTTCGTCACCTCGAAGGTGTTCAAGAAGCGCTATGCCGACGTGTTCAAGGGCGATCCGAACTGGCGCAAGATCAAGACCACGGACAGCGAGACCTATCGCTGGAACATGAGCTCGACCTATGTGCAGAACCCGCCGTACTTCGAAGGCATCACCAAGACGCCGGTGCCGGTGACCGACATCGTCGACGCGCGCATCCTGGCGATGTTCGGCGACAAGATCACCACCGACCACATCTCGCCCGCAGGCTCGATCAAGCTGACCTCGCCGGCAGGGCGGTATCTGTCCGAGCGGCAGGTGCGGCCGGCCGATTTCAATCAGTACGGCACGCGGCGCGGCAATCACGAGGTGATGATGCGCGGCACCTTTGCCAACATCCGCATCAAGAACTTCATCCTCAAGGGTGCGGACGGCAACATTCCGGAAGGCGGTCTGACCAAGCACTGGCCCGACGGCGAGCAGATGTCGATCTACGACGCGGCGATGAAGTATCAGCAGGAGCAGGTGCCGCTGGTGGTGTTCGCAGGCGCCGAATACGGCAACGGTTCGTCGCGCGACTGGGCGGCCAAGGGCACGCGCTTGCTCGGCGTGCGCGCGGTGATCTGCCAGAGCTTCGAGCGCATCCACCGCTCCAACCTCGTCGGCATGGGCATCCTGCCGCTGACCTTCGAGGAAGGGACGTCATGGCAGTCGCTCGGCTTGAAGGGCGACGAGCAGGTCACCATCCGTGGACTGCAGGGCGACCTCAAGCCGCGGCAGACGCTGTCGGCCGAAATCGTTTCCAGTGAGGGCTCGAGGCAGGTTCCGCTGCTCTGCCGCATCGACACCCTCGATGAGCTCGAATATTTCCGCAACGGAGGCATCCTCCACTACGTGCTGCGGCAGCTCGCCGCTTAGCGCCCCGCGCCGTTTCGATTGATGTTCCTGGCAGAATTTGCAACATCTGATGCAGGAACTTCAGGTCGATGCTCCAACGGAGCATTTACCAGTGCGGATGTCTCACCGCGATGTGAGATGCCAGTGATTGAAAGGCGGCCTAAGAGTAGGCCGCCTTTTATCTAAAGGTATCTGAAGGCGATTTGCGCGGGCGGGGCGCCAAAATGAGCGGTGCAATGCAAGACGAACTCCCGCAACTCAAAGAGCGAACAGCGTCATCGTTGTCGCCCGTGTCGATGGTCATCGCCGCCGGTGTCGGGCTGTTCTTTGCGCATCCGGCGTCGGCCGAGCCGCGCGCGGTGATCGAGCTTTTCACCTCGCAGGGTTGCTCGTCGTGTCCCGAGGCCGACAAGCTGCTCGGCGAGATCGCGAAGGACCGCAGCGTGATCGCGGTAAGCCTGCCGATCGACTACTGGGATTATCTCGGCTGGAAGGACACGCTGGCCGATCCGAAATTCACCGCGCGCCAGAAGGCGTATTCGAAGATCCGCGGCGACCGTCAAATCTACACCCCGCAGGTCGTCGTCAACGGCAAGCTGCACGCGCTGGGCAGCGATCGCGAGAGTATCGAACGCGCGATCAAGGAGAGCTCCGGCAAGTACGGCGTGATGTCCGTCCCCGTGAAGGTGTCGGTGGCGCAGGGGCAGATCACCGTGGCGGTGCCGGAGTCGTCGAATGCGAATCACACCGGCGAGGTGTGGATCTGCTCGGTCGCCAAGGAAGTCCCGATTGCGGTCGGCCGCGGCGAGAACAAGGGCAAGGAAGTCATCTATCACAACGTGGTGCGCAACTGGCTGAAGGTCGGCGACTGGACCGGCAAGGCGGCAACGTGGACGGTGCCGATCGAAAACCTCAACAGCGAGGGTGTCGATGGTGCCATCGCCTATGTTCAGGAAGGCAGCCGCGACAGGCCCGGCGCGATGCTCGGCGCGACCTATTCAGCGCTGCGTTGATTCGTATCGAAGCCGCCCGGATGACATAGGCGGCCTTCAGGCCGCCGTTCTTAAGAACGCCGTTGCTTCGCATCGGCTATGGCGCAATCCGGGGCTGAGTCTGCGATCGGGATTCCCGGATTTCGCTTCGAGACTGAGCAAGAATAGCTATCGTCAGGCTGCGCAGCAGCGGATATCGGATTTTGACGGGCTTTGCTTGTAGAAGCGCGCCAAGTCGGGCCTGATGGTGCCCAGGGTAGC
>JAESGW010000274.1_pt1 | contig 78823 bp, 71 predicted proteins | sample 9269791 | NCBI WGS metagenome assembly JAESGW01 (sample SAMN16773120, study PRJNA677053) | algae metagenome | isolation source: Aphanocapsa lilacina HA4352-LM1 and co-occurring heterotrophs from near cave... | place: USA: Maniniholo cave, near Haena, Kauai, HI | collected 2009-07-28 | reverse complement strand
CGCTCTGGTAGGGTAAGCTGGCTGAAGCTCATAGGGGTTCCTGGTTGTCGTAGTAAACGTCAGGATACCTCTATGAGTCCCTCAGCGGAAGGCTCTCAAGCGTTGCACTTCATTTTTGAATCGGCGTGGCAAGAAATTGTTTCCCCGCTGGTGGTATTGGAATTTGTCTCCGGCGATGGTCAAGAAGAGCGCGATCGCACCCCGTTCGAGGGCAAGTTTTGGGTGTACGAGCAAGCCATTCGGGTACCGTTCTACGGCATTTACGAGGCTGCCAAGTCCAGCGTCGAGGTTTACCACCTGGTGGATGGGTACTACCGACTTTTGCTAGCCAATGAGCGCGGACACTTTCCTTTTGAACCGTTAGGTGTGGAGCTAGGGATTTGGCAAGGGCACTATCAAAACGCAGACCTTCCCTGGCTTCGGTGGTGGAATGGGCAGGGCGATTTACTGTTGACAGGGGAAGAACGGGCAGACCAAGCAGAATCTTTGTTAGAGCAGGAACGGTTGAGAGTGGAGCGATTAGCAGAGCAGCTTAGAGCACTGGGTGCGGATCCAGATCGTGTGGGTTGAGGGAGAACATTGATGACGGTACGAGGTTCTCATCGTCATTCCTCCCAACTTGAGAACGCCTGCCACGATTATCATTCGGGTGAACAGCTTTATCAGACGTCCTGCCGTGCACTTCTGGGCCAGGCGCTACGCAACCGACGACGAAAAAAAGATTTGGACAAAATATCACCCGTTTACCAGCAGGGATAGCGACCAGGGCTTTTCCATGCTCTATTGTTTGCTGGCGCACCCCTGCCTCGGGGTTGACGAGCACCGGATCGATAAGCACGCGCTTCACCGGCCTGGAATTGGCGTTCATAGGTGTGCGGGGTTGAATCTGGGGGTGCGTGCGATGCGAAAAGATAGACTGAAGGTCACCATGCTGCTTGGGTGAAGCGATGAACGCATTCAAACCAGGGCTACCGATTCGCTCGGCAGACCTGTCTTTGCCGACGATGTACGATTTACCGAGTGAGAACCCCGAGGAGCCTGGTTTGCCGGATCAGTTCCACGACTGGCAGCCCCAACTGCTCAGTCAAACCTTCAGGCCGCTGGCCGTGCCCCCGGACCAGGTGTTCACCGCCGCCGATTTAAACCTCTACTACGACCCGCGCAACCCCAGGTACTACAAGCGTCCGGACTGGTTTGCGGTGGTGGGTGTGCCGCGCTTCATCGAAGGGGGCAGGCTCAGCTATGTGCGCTGGCAGGAAGGGCGCTCGCCCGTCATCGTCGTCGAACTGCTCTCGCCCAATACGATTGAAGAGGACCAGGGTTTGACGCTGCGTGGCCGCCAACCGCCTTCGAAGTGGGAGGTGTACGAACAGATGTTGCAGGTGCCCTACTATGTGTTGTTCGACCGAGTGGGGGACACGCTGCAGATCTTTCGGCTCGAAGACGGGCTTTACAAGCAGCAGCAGGATAGCCGCTTGTGGATTGCCGAGTTGGGAATTGGTCTGGGATTGTGGACAGGGACGTTTGCCGATTGGGAGCGCCGGTGGTTGCGCTGGTATGACAGTGAAGGGCGGTGGATCCCCTCGCAGCCGGAAAAAATTGCCCAGGAGCAGCAGCGCGCGGAGCTGGAGCGGCAACGGGCTGAACTTGCCGAACAACGCGTCCAGGAACTGAATGAACGGCTCAAAGCAGCGGGGCTCGATCCAGAGGGTCTGTAGAGTGATGGACAGGTTGGTGTTGGGCACACCAGCATTCGGTTTGAGCAGGCTCTGCTGAGCTAGCCGCCCGTGCCGCGCTTGCGCGGCAGCGGCTGAGCGACAAGCCCAAACAAACTGCTGGTGGGAACCGGCTGGAAGAGCGTCTGCCCACAGGAACGAGCGCCTTTTCCCGGCGCCGCCCCTCAATGGCACCTCAAAATGTGGAGCCCGGCGAGCAGTCGGTGGTGAGCGAACACGGCCGCTGACAACAGTCGTCCGTTGTTAAGATGGCGGCAAGCAGTGGATGCACGGGCCATGGTTTTTGCACCTGACACCCTCGTCTATCCGGACACCGACGGTCAACCGATGGCGGACAACACCGAGCAGTTCCGCTGGATTGTTTACCTCAAAGAGGGTCTGGAGTGGCTGTTCGCGGGCGATCCGGATGTGTTCGTGGCCGCAGACTTGCTGTGGTACCCGGTAGAGGGCAATCCGCAGTTGTGCCAGGCGCCCGATACGATGGTCGCCTTCGGTCGCCCCGAGGGCAAGCGCGGCAGCTACCGGCAGTGGCTCGAAGCGAACGTCGCGCCGCAGGTGGTCTTCGAGGTGCTCTCCCCCGGCAACACCGTCCCCGAGATGACGCGCAAGTTCCAGTTTTACCAGCGCTTCGGCGTCGAGGAGTACTACATTTATGATCCGGAGGGTGGCACCCTGGACGGTTTTGTGCGCGAAGGCGGGTGGCTTTCGGGCATCGAGGCGATGGCCGGCTGGGTGAGCCCGAGGTTGGGGGTGCGCTTCGGGCTCGATGAGCGGGGCGGGTTGCGGCTGTGGCGGCCGGACGGCACGCCGTTCGAGAGCTACGGCGAGATAGCCGTGCGCGCCGAGCAGGAGCGGCAGCGCACCGAGCAGGAGCGGCAGCGCGCCGAAGCGGCCGAGCAACGCGCCGAGCAAGAACAGCAGCGCGCCGAAGCGGCCGAGCGACAAGCCCAAAGCCAAAGCTCACGCGCCGAGCTTGAAAGGCAGCGCGCCGAGCAAGCCGAAGCGCAAGCGCAACGCCTGGCCGAGCGTTTGCGCGCCCTGGGCATCGACCCCGAGAGCTGAACGGCCTTGGCGGCGGCCATGGACTCCAGCGACCGCTGCAAGCCCTGCTTGAGCGATTGGCGTTCACGTTTATCCAAAATCTGTTCTCGTGAGAGATAGGGAGAGGAATATGCCATTTTCGGGACCAGCGCTCGAACACCCAATCCATTTACCCACTCTTCTGCGTCGAGTCGTTGAGGCGTCACCAGATAAGCCAGCGCTGATTTCGCTTGAGGCTCGTTGGACTTGGCGAGACCTTGACCAGGTGACCGATCGGCTCGCGGCCAACCTGCTCAGTCTCGGCTTGCAGTCCGGAGACCGGGTGGCTTCACTAATGCCGAACCGAACCGCCTTGGTACTTCACTATCTCGCATGCCTCAAGGCAGGACTTGTGGCCACTCCACTCAACTATCGCTATGTACCTCCAGAGATCGACCACGCCCTTGAGGTCTCCGGTGCCTCGCTTCTGCTTGCTCATGCCGAGCGCGATGACGATATTGCCGCCAGCAAGCTGGCAGGAAAGCTACCGCTAGGTGTGATCAGTTACGGGGCGAAGGACGAACGGAGTTCCAGTTTTGAAACGCTCTGCGATCGCCAGCCCGGCAACTTAGAATTACCATCACCAGCACCGGATGACCCAGCCTTTATCTTTTTCACCTCAGGGAGCACTGGGTTACCTAAGGGAGTCACGCACTCGTTCGCCAGCTTTGGCTGGATGGTTGCGAGTGCAATTCAGGGCTTGGAGCTAACGCCTCAGGACATAATGCTTCCGGGTTCGTCGCTTTCCCACATCGGTGGGTCCTTGAGTTCGCTGGCTGCTCTCGCGGCCGGTGCCCGCGTTATCGTCGCGCGGACCTTTGATGCTTGTGAACTCCTGCCGCTCCTGCGCGATGAGCGGCCAACGATTCTGGTCATGCTCCCAGCAGCGCTGTTTTCCCTGGTGTGCGACCACGGTGCTGCTCGCAAGGACTTTGCCTCTCTGAAGCTCTGTTTATCCGGAGGCGATAAGGTCGCAGCAAGACTCGAGCAGGAGTTCGCTGACCTCACGGGTTTGTGCATCGACGAGAGCTATGGCATGACCGAGATTGGCTTCGCTGCCGTCAACCCTCCGTTGGGAGTGAACAAGCCAGGCTCTGTAGGATGCCCCTTTCCGGGATTCTCTATGTCAATTCGCGATGAAGGCGGTGTCGAGGTTGCCCAGAGTCAGCAAGGGAGGCTGTGGGTCAAGAGTCCGAGCAACATGGTGGAATACTGGAATGCTCCGGAGGCAACCAAAGTCACGCTTCAGGACGGCTGGCTCGATACGGGGGACGTCATGCGAGTCGATGCCGAGGGCTACCTCTGGTTCTGCGGACGCAAGAAACAGATCATCGTGCACGATGCTTCGAACGTCTCTCCCCAGGAGGTTGAGGAAGCTCTACTCGAGCACGCCGCTGTTGAAAGCGCCGGAGTTGTGGGTGTGCATGACCTCGTACACGGTGAGAATGTCCGAGCCTACATCACGCTCAGGGAAGGCGCGAAGCGGCCGACCAGTCAGGAGTTGATCCGCTTCGCGCATCAGCGCATTGGCTACAAAGCTCCCGAGGAGATTGTGGTGCTGCCGGAGATGCCACTGAATGCCACCGGCAAGGTTGATCGGGTACGTCTGAAAAAGATGGCTGAGGAGCACGACCATGAACTGATACTGAGGTGATGGTTTTCCCAGCCGGTTCTCACCTGAAAAAGGAACGCTCAGTGAGACCACGGACTGTGATCCGCGTCGAGGGTGAGGATGGCCATGGGGAAAGCATTTTTGCTCCCTTGGTGAGCGCCCTCGGCCCATATTTCGGCAGAACCTAGTGCACCGCCGCCCCGACGAAGCGAGTCGGCCGGTAAGGTTCGAGCAGATCCGGACAGCGGCCGGTGGCGATTTCCTCGGCGAGCAACCGGCCCAGAAGCGGTGCCAGGGTGATGCCGCTGTGGGTGACCACTCCGTAGACGTCTGGGGCACTGGCAAGCGGCCCGACGATCGGAAAGCCGTCGGCGGGCACAGGCCGCACACCCACGCCGATCTGTGAGCGCGCCGCCAGACCGGGAGCGTCTAGGGCTTTGAGATGCCTGGCAGCCGACCGCAACAGTTCGGCTGCCAGGGCCAGAGGCTCCTCGCCCGGCGCCACGTCTCCCAGCCGCTCGTCGATGCCGTCGGCCCCCAGCATCACTCCCCCCGCGGGCGTGGGCCGCAGGTGCAGACCGCTGCCGTCGAGGGGCTCCACCAGGCGCTCGATAAGCCCCAGCGCCGACCCGGGCGGGGTCTGGACCAACAGCCCCGGCACCCGCCGCACCGCGAAGCGCTCGCTGTCGAGCGGATCGCGGGCGGCCATGCGTACCAGTGTCGGCAGGTGAATGCCGCCCGCCAGCACCGCTCTCGCGGCGGTGATTTCGCCTTGCGAGCTCATCACGGCAGCCAGACGCCCGGTAGCATCGTACCGAAAAGCAAGAGCAGGACAGTTCTCCCGGATCTCCCCACCCAGCGAACGCACCCGCCCGGCGAAAAAGCGGGCGAGTACGGGCGCTTCTACCCACCGATCCGCCGGGGCAAATAGCCCCAGGGCCGTGGAGGGAAAGCGTACTTGCGGTTCGAGTAGCTGCATGGTGTCGAGTTCGAGCAACTCCGCCGGGTAGTCCCACTGCTGCAACCGGCGGATCTGATCGCACAGGCGGTCGACCGCCTGTGCGTCATCCCCGCCAACCCAGGCGAGATAGCCGCCCCCGCGCATCCCTAACGCCTCACGGCCCCAGCGCGCCTCCAGTTCTGTGTAGACCGCCATCCCCCGGGCGTTGAGACGGTGATAGGTCCAGTCGGTAGTCTTGGCAGTGGCGTTGAGCCAGCCGAAGGTGCAGCCGGTCGTACCGGCACTCAAGGATCTTTCTTCCAACAGGACGACTTTGAAGCGGCGCTCGGCCAGAGCCCAGGCGGCGGCTACCCCCAGGATGCCGCCTCCGACAATCACCACGTCTGCCAAAGTTTGCATACTTACTCCTCACAGAAAAGTCGGCCGCCAACGGGCGCCCCTACCCCAGGTAAGCGCGCACCGCGCTGTAGAAGTGGCTGATCCCCAGTTCGTGCTCCTCGGCCAGGTGCGCTATCTGGTAGGCGCGGGAGCGCACGCCCTCCTGCAGCAGCACACACACGTCGGTATCCTCCTGGCCCACTTTGCTCGGACCGGCCTCGCCGATGTACGGTTCGGCGGCGTGCTGGGCGGGCGTCTGATAGATAAATGCCTCGAAGCGGGTGAGCGTCGGGCCAAGTGGGATATAGCGCGAGAAGAAGACCGTGCCGGCGGAGGTGCCGTAGGTGATATTCGGAAAGATAAAGCCCTGGTAGGAGATTCCGCCTGCCTGCCAGCGGCGGCGCTGGGGGTCTTTGGGGGGGCACTCAGCCGCGTAGGGGACGGGAATATTGATGTGGCGGCCGGTGGGGATAGTGCCGATGCCCTGCACGTCGTAGAGCGGGGCGAGCGTCTCGGCGTGGACGGTGGCAAAGTGGTAGTCCTCGACGAAGTTTTCGATCTGAAACTTCCAGTTGATTGGCTCCTCGCGGGTGAGGTGGGCAACCTGGCGCAGATCCTCCCAGCGGTGGCCGTACTGGTTCAGATAATCGGGCACTCCCGCCAGGTACTCGGCGAGGGACTCTCCTTGCGGGTCGGGATTGACGAACACGAAGCCGCCCCAACCGTCCACCCGCGCCCCGGCAAGCCGCAGGGCCGATTTGTCCAGATCCGGAAACCAACCCGGCTGGGCCACCGCGAGCAATTTGCCGCTCAGATCGAACGTCCAGGCGTGGTAGGGGCACTGCAGGAACTTGCAGCTGCCTTGCTTTTGGGGGAGCAGCCTCGCCCCCCGGTGCGGACAGACGTTGTGCATCGCCAGAAGTTCGCCCTCGGCATTTTTGACCACGAAGATCGGTTCTTCGCCCAGGACCGTCGTCAGATAGTCGCCGGGGTTGGCCAGGTCTTCGAGGCGGCCCACCCACTGCCAGGTGGAACGCCAGATCGTCTTCAGCTCGCGCCGGTAGATCTCGAGGTCAGTGTAATAGTTTGCGGGCAGTGCGTAGGTTTTTGGGCGGGGTGGTTGGATAGCGGTCATTGGTTTTCCTCTGGAGAATGGTACATAAAATAACAACTATTCGGATGTACAGGCACTACGGCGGCACGGACTGGGAAGGCTGCACGACTACGAGCGTCTGGCCGCTGCTGACCAGCTGGCCTTCGGCGCACAGCACGGCGAGGACTGTACCGGCAATAGGAGCGGTGACGACAAATTCCATCTTCATCGACTCCAGGATCGCCAGGGGATCACCGGCGGCGACCGGCTCTCCCGGTTGAACGGCAATCTGCCAGACATTCGCCGAGAGCTGGGCGCTCACCGCGCAGGCTCCGGCGGGCAGTGTGTACTCCTCGGCGGCAGACGGCGCAATAGCCGGATCTTCGGCGACGGCGGCAAATTCGCCCGCCTCGCGCCACCGCTCGCGCTCCTCGGCAAAGGCCCTCTGCTGCTGCGCTCTAAAGGCCGCGGCCTCCGGGGCGATCTCGGCTAGAAAGTCGTTGTACTGTTTCAGGCTGAAGATGGCTTCGCTCACTTCGAGTTTCGCGCGGCCGTGGCGAAAATCTTCGCGCAGGCGCAACAGTTCCGGCCCGGTGACCGGATAGAAGCGGATCTGATCAAAAAAGCGCAGCAGCCAGGGCCGGGTAAAATCGGCGGTGTGCCGGTAGCGGTTCCAGACCTGGACGGTACGGCCCACGAACTGGTAGCCCCCCGGCCCCTCCATGCCGTAGATGCAGAGATACGCACCGCCGATGCCCACGGCGTTCTCAGGCGTCCAGGTGCGCGCCGGGTTGTACTTGGTGGTGATCAGGCGGTGGCGCGGGTCGATGGGAGTAGCAACGGGGGCTCCAAGATAGACATCGCCCAGGCCCAATACCAGGTAGCTCGCCTCGAAGACGATGCGCTTCACCTCGTCAATACTTTTAAGCCCGTTGATGCGGCGGATAAATTCGATGTTGCTCGGGCACCAGGGGGCGTCCTTGCGCACCGACTGAATGTACTTGCGAATGGCGAGCAGCGTCGATTCGTCCTCCCAGGACAAAGGCAGGTGCAGTATCCGGGTGGGAACCTCCATGGCCTCGATCGGGGGCAGTTGCGACTCTGCGGCGGTCAGAACCTCCAGCAACCTTTCGCGCGGCAGGATGCGGCCGTCGAAGTGCACCTGCAGCGAGCGGATACCGGGGGTGAGTTCGAGCATGCCCGGCAAGGCGTTGGCCTGCAGCCACTCCATCAGCGCGTGCACCCGGAAGCGCAAATTGAGATCGAGCACCGGCGGGCCGTACTCGATGAGCAGGTACTTGTCCCCCGACTGGCGGTAGACGACGGCGATTTGCTCCGCAGTGGCCTGAATGGCGTGCAACACGGCCGGGTCATCCGCTTCGGCCGGAGCGGGCGGAGCCTGTTTCGGACCTGAGAGTGTTTCGACGGCCAGATCTTGTGCTTGTTCGCGGCGCAGCGATTCGGCAAAACCCATCCGCCGGAAGCGAACGGTGTCGCCCGGTTTGAGTTGGCCGATTTTCCACAGTTCTGCCCGGGCGACAGTGGCCGGGCAGACGAAGCCTCCCAGGCTCGGGCCGTCGGGACCGAGGATGACCGGCATGTCGCCGGTGAAATCGACCGTGCCCACCGCGTAGGCATTGTCGTGAATGTTCGACGGGTGCAATCCCGCTTCGCCGCCGTCGGCCCGCGCCCAGATGGGTTTGGGGCCGATGAGCCGCACGCCGGTGCGCGCCGAGTTGTAATGAACTTCCCAGGCGGTGGCAAAAAATGTCTCGATATCCCGGTCGGCAAAAAAGTCCGGCGCCCCGTGGGGACCGTAGAGCACGCCAATTTCCCAGTCAGAATAGTATTCGGGGATGAGGGCGGCAGCAAGTGGCGGCGGGGCTCCTCCCCCTGCGGCAGGCCGCACCAACCGGAGCACATCGCCGGTGCGCAGCGTCCGGCCGCAGTGGCCGCCGAATTGTCCGAGGGTAAAGGTCGCCCTGCTGCCCAGGTACTCAGGTACAGCAAAACCGCCCCGGACCGCCAGATAGGTGCGGTAGCCGGGGCCGGTGGCGGCCCCCAGGCGCAGGGTGCTGCCTGCCGCCGCCGGCACGGCGCACCAGTAGGAAACGGGTTCGCCGTCGATCCGGGCGTCCATCGCGGCACCACACAAACAGATCACCGCGGCGGTGTGGAAACGTAGGGTCGGGCCGAGGGCGGTGCATTCGAGCCCGGCCGCCTCGGGGGGGTTGCCCACCAGGCGGTTGGCGAGGCGGAAGGCGAGCGGATCCATGGGTCCGGAGGGAGGCACGCCGATGTTCCAGTAGCCGGTGCGCCCCGGGTAGTCCTGGATGGTGCTGTGGGTACCGGGCTCCAGCACCTCGACGGTAAGCGGCGCGTAGTGAAAAGTTTGCAGGAAGCGGGTACTCAGGTTGCCCGCCAAAAAATCGGCGTCCGTGAGGATCTGGCGCAGGTAGTCAAGATTGGTCTCGACCCCGGCGATGCGGGTATCCGCGAGGGCGGCCTGCAAACTTGCGAGCGCTTCGGGTCGCGATTCGCCCCGGACGATGAGCTTGGCGAGCAGGGGGTCGTAGTAGGGTGTCACCTCCGTGCCCCGCTCCACCCAGCTGTCGCAGCGCACGGCCGGAAAGACCGCTTCGGTGAGTGCGCCGGTGCTGGGCTGAAAATTGCGGCCCGCGTCCTCGGCGTAGAGCCGCACCTCGACGGCATGCCCCCGGGGCCGGTGCTGGTACGCCTCCAGAAAGGCACGCTCGCCTGCTGCAAGGCGCACCATCCACTCGACCAGGTCGATCCCCGCCACTGCCTCGGTGACGCCGTGCTCCACCTGCAGGCGGGTGTTCACCTCCAGAAAATAAAACGCCTCCGCCTCGGCGTCGTAGATAAATTCCACCGTCCCCGCCGAGCGGTAGTGGACCGCCTGCCCCAGGCGCACCGCCGCTTCGCAAAGCCGTTCGCGCAGCGTCTCGCAAATACCGGGGGCCGGGGTCTCCTCGATCAGCTTCTGGTTGCGCCTTTGGATCGAGCAGTCGCGCTCACCCAGGGCTATCACCCTTCCCTCGCCGTCGCCGAAGATCTGCACCTCCAGATGCCGGGCATGCTCGACGTACTTTTCGAGGTACACGCCGCCGTCGCGGAAGTTGTTTTCGCTGAGCCGTTGCACAGCCTGGAACGATTCGGTGAGTTTTGCTTCGCTGCGGCAGAGGGCAAGGCCAATCCCGCCTCCACCCGCCGTACTCTTGAGCATCACCGGGTAGCCGATCGCCGCCGCCTGCCGGTGCGCTTCAGAAAGATCGCCAAGCAACCCTGTCCCCGGCAGCAGCGCTACGCCGTTTTCGGCCGCCAGAGCGCGGGCGGTGTGTTTGCGCCCGAAGCGGCGCATCTGGGTGTGGGTGGGTCCAATAAAGACGATATTCTCGCGCTCGCACGCCTCGGCAAATTCGGCGCTTTCGCTCAAAAAACCATAGCCCGGGTGGATAGCCTGGGCACCGCTGGCGACGGCCGCTTCTAAAATCCGCTCGTAGCGCAAATAGCTCTGGGCCACCGGGGCGGGGCCAATCAGGATCGCTTCGCCTGCTCCCTGGACGTGGGGGGCGTAGGTGTCCGCCTCGGAGTACACCGCCACCGAGGCGATCCCCAGCCGATCGAGGGTGCGCAGGATGCGGCAGGCGATTTCGCCCCGGTTGGCAATCAAGACTTTGTCGAACATGCGAACGTCGTCGTCGGGTAGGTAAGTTTAGCGGCAGGGGTCAGGCGCGGGCGGAGCCCAGATGACCAGCCGGATGGGCGTCGGATTGTAGCCGTTGCAGGGGTTGTTCATCTGGGGACAGTTGGAGATCACCACCAGCGCGTCCATCTCGGCGCGCAGATCGACCGTGCTGCCGGGTTCGGAGATGCCGTCCACGATTTCGAGCGTGCCGTCGCGGCTCACCGGCACGTTCATAAAAAAGTTGATGTTGCTCACCAGGTCGCGCTTGCCCATACCGTAGCGGCTGAGGGCCGCGAGGAAATTCTCGACACAGGCGTGCTGATACTTTTTATCCAGCCCGAAGCGCACAGAGTTGCTCTCGCAGCTGCAGGCGCCGCCGGAGGTGTCGTGGCGGCCGACACTGTCGCCCACGATCGTCATCAGCACCCCGCCGTCGTTGGAATAGAGGCGGCTGCCGGTGGTGAGGAAGATATTCCCCTGCAGGCGGATCGTGTCGGGGGCGCTGTAGCGCTCCGAGTAATCAGCAGCGTTGTAGACCAAAAAATCGACCGCCTGGTTGCCCCCCAGATCGACGATGCGCAGAATCTGCCCCTGCTCGACGACGTGGGACCAGGGCCTGCGCGCCGCAAGCACCTCGTCGTAGACCACCCGTTGGGGATCGATCCCCTGCAAAGCTGTCGCTACCATGACCAACCTCCTTTAGACAAACAGCGCGTTGGTATTCTCAAAGCCGCGAACCGCCTCGGGGCAGCCCGTGCGGCACGGATCGCCCGGGGCGGGGGGGGGCGAGTTCCAGACCACCACCCGGATGGGCGTCGGCTGGTATGTCGGGCTCGGGTGCAGGACGTGGGGCGTGTTTGAGATCACCACCAATACGTTCATCTCGGCGCGCAGATCGACGGTGCTGCCCGCTTTGGAACGCTCCTGGAAAGTCAGCCCGCCGTCCTCCTCCACCGCCACCCGCGCAAACAGGTTGAGGTTGGGCATGATGTCCTTTTTGCCCAGGTCGTGCTTGGCCAGCGCGTTGATAAAATTTGAGCGCGTATTGCGCCAGTCGCCCTCGCCGTACTTCTGGGTGCTGCTGGCTGGATTGCTCGCGCCGCCCAGGGTGTCGAAGGCGCCGCCGGTCGTCTCGCCGGTGATCGAAAAGAGCACCCGCCCCATGTCGGAGTAGAGCACCTTGCCGACTCCCAGACAGATGCCGAACTGGATCTTGACCGTGTCGGCCGCGTTATAGCGCTCGATCGGGTTGTCGGCGTTGTAGCACAACAGCGAAATCCCCTGCCCGCCTTCGAGATCGACAATCCGCAGCGTGGTGGCCCGTTTGATCCTGCGCGACCAGTAGGCACCCCCGGGCACGGTCTCCTCCCAGGTGACCAGTCCTGGGTCGATCCCGTTGTCCGCCGTCGCAACCATCGGCTCCTCCTTCTTAACAAACCACAAAGCCCGGGAAACTTCCGGCAGCAAAGCTTGCTGCGGTGCTCTCCCGGGCTTTTCTCCCGCCGTGTGACCGGCCCTGCTGTCGGACCGGCTGCTCCTCTCGGACCAGCCGTCCCACCGCAGGAGCGGGACCGGAACCCTAGAAGCTGGTTTTTACTGGACACTCTTATCAGGAGCACAGGCCGGGCGGTGTATCGGCGGCTACGCTTGCCGATGGGTCCGGCCGGGCAAGATAGGCTGCACTTGCGTTTGGAAAGTTGCCGATGCCTTCGCTGTCCTGGAGTCTCGACCTGCGGGCGCTGGCGGCGCGCTACCGGTCGGGGGAGGCCACGCCCGCAGGGGTGGTGGCCGAGGTCTACGAGCGCATTTCCCGCTACGCGGATCCGGCCGTCTGGATTCACCTGCTGCCGATGGAGCGGGTGCTGGAGGGAGCCCGCACCTTGGCAGGTCGCGACCCGGCAGGCCTGCCGCTCTACGGGGTGCCCTTTGCCGTCAAGGACAACCTCGATCTGGCCGGGGTGCCCACCACCGCCGGCTGCCCCGGTTTTGCCTACGGGCCTGAAAGGACGGCTCCGGTTGTCGAGCGGCTGATGGCCGCCGGGGCAATCCCGGTCGGCAAGACCAACCTCGATCAGTTCGCCACCGGCCTGGTGGGCACCCGCACGCCCTACGGCGTCTGCCGCAACCCGTTCGACCACCGCTACCTGCCCGGCGGTTCCAGTGCGGGTTCGGCGGTGGCGGTGGCGGCGGGGCTGGTGAGCTTTGCCCTGGGCAGCGACACCGCCGGGTCGGGGCGGGTTCCGGCCGCCTTCACCAACACCGTTGGGCTCAAGCCCACCCGGGGTCTTTTGAGCACCCGCGGTCTGGTGCCGGCGGTGCGCAGCCTCGATTGCGTGTCGATCTTCGCCCTGACTTGCGAGGATGCGGAAGCGGTATTGTCGGTGGCGGCGGGCTTTGACCCGGACGATCCGTTTTCGCGCCCGGCGCCCGGCGTCGAGACTCCGTCTTTGGACCACCTGCGCGTCGGAGTGCCCGAGACCGACTATCTCGAATTTTTTGGCGACCGCGCGGCGCAGGGTCGCTACCGCGCGGCCCTCGCTCGGCTGGAAGCCCTGGGCTGCGAACTGCTCACCATCGATTTCGGGCCGTTCGCCGACACCGCCCGGATGCTCTACGGCGGGCCGTGGGTGGCCGAACGCCTCGCGGCGGTGGGCGATTTTCTAGAGCGCGAACCGGAATCCGTCCATCCGGTGGTGTACGAGATCATCGCGGGTGGGGCGCGCTACGACGCGGTGAGCGCTTACAAAGCCGCCTACCGCCTTGCCGGGTTGCACCGCCTGAGCGAAGGGCAGTGGCAGCAGATGGACGTCCTGGCCATCCCGACCACCGGCACGATCTATACCGTCGCCGAAGTAGAGCGCGATCCCATCGCCCTCAACGCCAACCTGGGCCTCTACACCAACTTCGTCAACCTGCTGGATCTGTGTGCGCTCTCCGTCCCGAGCGGCCCCGGCAAAGCCGGTCTGCCCACGGGGATCACCTTCGTCGCCCCCGCCTGGCAAGAGACCCTGCTCTGCCGACTGGGGGGCATCTTCTACCCCTGGCCGGGGGCGACACTCGGCGCAACCGGCCACCCGGTGCCCACCCCCGAGCCCATAGCAGCCCCAGCGGCTCACGGGATCCAGATCGCGGTGGTGGGCGCCCACCTGAGCGGCCAGCCCCTCAATCACCAACTCACCGATCTAGGCGGTGCGCTGGTGCGCACCTGCCGGACGGCTGCGTACTACCGGCTGTTTGCCCTCGTTGGTGAAAAAGTTCCGAAGCCCGGGCTGGTGCGCACCGACGACGGCAACGGTGCGGCTATCGAACTGGAAGTCTGGCAGCTGCCCGCCGCAGGGTTCGGCCGTTTCGTGGCCAACATCCCGCCGCCCCTTGGGATCGGCACGCTGCTGCTTGAAGACGGGGAACAGGTGAAGGGTTTTCTGTGCGAAAGTTACGCCTTAGCAAGTGCGCCGGACATTAGCAGCTTTGGCGGTTGGCGGGCCTATCTGGCCGCCCATGGATCTTCAGCCGGGATCGCGCACGGGTAAGGGCAGCGCCGGGACAAAGCCCGGCGGGTGGCATTCGACGGGCAGCGCGTCAATGACCACCAGACCGCCGCCGCCGATGGGCCGGTAGGGCAGGTATACCGGTCGCCCCCAACCCTTGCGCTCCCAAACTTCCGCCGATTCCCCAAAAAAATTGACGATCAGCCCGGCGCTGGTCATCGCCAGAGGCAACGGTACAGGCATGATGTCGTGGGGCTCTGCAAATCCCCAGATCCGCCCATCGACGTTGTAAAACCCCAAGTTCACTGCGCAACTCCCGCAGCCGTACCTCGCCATCCAGCCGGTAAAGGACCCGCGTTCGTGGCCCCCGCCAGTTTACCTGTTGAAATACTTTCGCACGATCTTCCCATTTCTTCTACCTAGGACTCTACATCCTACCTGGCATCAGTTTCGTTGATTCATGCGGCAGCCCGCAGCGGTGGCGACGCGCTCAACGGTGTACATTTCGGCACCCGCGGCGGCGGTGGCGACCGCCGCACCCCTGGCCCGAACGCTTCGCGCACCGGTGTCCTTAAAATTCGAAGACAGCCCGCAAAGTACCGACGGCAAGCCCGTTGGAGTTGCGCGAATGCACGGGCTGGACGATGAATTGCAGATCCGGGGTGAGGCTCACCCGAATCGTTGAGCCGCAGGCGGTAGAAAATTTCGATATTGCCCTCCGTGCCGCTCGGGACCAGGGACGTGGTCAGGCCGGCAGTAGCAAGACCCGCAGCCGTGCCGGCAAAAACGCGGACGGGCTGGCCGTAGGCGACGCTCAGGTTGTTGCCGGGGGCAAAAAGATTCGGTAGCGCAAAGCCGACGTGCCAGGTGTTGGAGCGCACCCCCGAGAAAGCGTACCCGTCGAAGGCGTTTACCTGGGTAGACGCAAGGCCGTAGCGCCCAAACAGAGCGAAGCGGGGGGTGATCGCCCACTCGGCGTTGATGCCGTAAGCGTCGTTGGTGCTGTTGCGGATCGCCTCCGGCATGACCGTGGCGAGCACCGCCCCCTGTTCGACGACGCGGGCGTGCGGCTGCCCGCCCCCCCACCCCCGCCGGTGAGGGCAAGCACCACCGAGCCGTCGAGCTTGGTGGTGGGCGAAAACAGGTTCGCCTCCAGATTGCTGGCTTTTGCCTCCAGTGCTGCGGTCCGGACGCGCAGCAGTGCCAATTCCGGCTCGAAATCCGCCTGCAACCGTCCGAGCACTGCCAGATCCGTATGGGTCAAATGCTCTTCGCCGCCAACGATCAGAGTGTCCAAGGCATCGAGGGCCGCGGCCAGGGCCGCGGCAAACTCCAGACGGTTGAGGGGCCTTTCCCCTTGCAGCAGAAGCCCGGGCACCCCCTGCAGCAACTTGCCTCGGGCCAGGGTACTCAAAGCCCGGCGAGCCCAACTTTCGGGCTCCACATGCTCCAGGCCCGACACGGCGTCAACGGCCACCATTTGAGTCGGTCCGGACCAGAAATCTTCACCCTGAGCGAACGCAACGTTCGGCGCTGCCACTATCCAAGCCGCCGTTCCTGCCAGTATCCACCCCCGCTTCACCTACCGACATCCTGCAATTGCACCTATGTATCATGCATAGGTGTTGCGGACAATAATCTCGGGGCGCAATCCGGAGGCTACAGGACAGCTGTGGGAAATCTTCGGACTAACAGCAAACCCAGCAACTCTCCAGCCAGTCGATCATGTCGCCGCGCCGACCGCGAAAGCGAAACAGCACCGACTGAATCTGGCGGGCCTGCTGGATACCCGCTTCTCCCGGTTCCACCAGGGCCAGCAGTTGGCCCTGCGCTGAAACTTGTGTGCGAATGCCAAGGTCTTCGAGGCGTTGCTGGACCATCGTCCGTTCCCAGGGATGCACAGAGACGAGTTGGGCACACTCCGGCGCTTTCGTAAATTCCATATCTGGCGACGCTTTCCTCGGATGCGGCTGGGTCTTGCTGCTATTTATTCTCAACTACCCACAATGTAAGGTCAGCGGTGGGGGATGTCAACCGGTGGGCGCCGCGAGTTTTGCCGGGATGAACCGCGAGTTCACCGAGCACTCGCTCCAGTGCTGCCCCCGAGCGACCGCGAGCACACGGGCGCCTGCGGCGATCGCCGCTTCGACAATGACCCGGCCGACGCCGCGGCTGCCACCGACCACCACGACATGCTTGCCTTTCAACGCGCCCATCGGTTTTGCCTCTTAACTTTTAATTTGCAAGTTAGTGCGCAGCCTAGCAGGCCTGGCTTGTAAAATGCAAGTAATCAGCCACTGCCCCGAGCCATGAGCCAACCAAGACGCTCTTTTTGCCCGATTGCCCGTACCTTGGATTTGATCGGCGATCGTTGGACGCTGCTGATTATCCGGGACATGATGTTCCTCGGAAAGCAACGGTTCGAGGAGTTTTTAGAATCCCCCGAAGGGATCTCGACGAATATTTTGACAAACCGCCTCAAGCTGCTCGATGAACTGGGCCTGGTGCAAAAGCAGCCCTACAGCAGCCATTCTCGTCGAATGAACTATCAACTCACCGACAAAGGAAAAAGCCTGCGGCCTGTTTTGAAAGCGATCATCGCCTGGGGCTTGGGGCAGATTGCCGATACCCAGATCCCCCAGGGCCAGTTGCCGGATACCCACGACCCCGACTACCGCTTCCAGTGAACCCGGCTCGAAAAACGGCCTTCGAGGCAGCAGCCGGCGTTGTGTTACTGGCAATGTGTACCGAGCCGGCCCACCGGATTCAACCCTGTCGGCAAGCCGCCCGCGACAGCCGGAGGCTGCTGACCCGCCGGGGAGCGAGAACCCCCGCCGTCCGTTTTCCCTGTTGCAACCAGGGCATCGGTCGCGATGTTTCTTTCGCGTGTGCACTTCGGCGCGCCCGGCGAGCGTCGGTTGCAGGTAGAGCAAGGGGTGCCGCGCGTCCGCCCCAGCACCCCGCTTCGCCATATATACCCAAAGTATTCTCCATCCCCCCGACCTCGACCGGAACCTGCGGGGCCGCTTCTTCGTCCGGGGTGTTCTCTGCCGGGTTGCCCGAACCGCTTCGCGCAACCCGGCGGCCCGTTGGTTCAGATCGCTTTCGAGGCGGTGCCGATGCCCGCGAGGGCGGAATGACCGGACAGGGACCGGGGGGAAGCATTTATTGAGCGGTTGCTGCCAAAAAATACGCTCGATCGCAACAGAAAACACGCCAAGAGTTGCTATAGTAATTAAAAATTTTGGCACGGCGTGTGAGGAACAAACGGGTTGTACTGTGGTCTGCAAGCAGCGCCCTCGCCTGGGCATCCTGTCTTGCCTGCTGCTCCACCGCCCTGGCGATGCCGCAACTGACCGGCTGGCAATTCGACTCCCAGGCTCAGCAGCTTTCATTTTTTACCCGCGGCAGCGTGCAACCGCGCATTCAGATTGTCGAAAAACCCCGACGGGTTGTTGTCGATTTGCCGGGGGCCGATGTGTTCGCGCCCTCGGACGCGTCGGTGCGCAGCGGTCCGGTGCGCTTCGTGCGCGCCGGGCAATTCGACCCGCAGACGGCGCGCATGGTGATGGAACTGGCCGAGGATGGCCCGCAGCTGCAGCCTGAGCAGGTGCGCGTGCGCCAGGTGGCCCCCGACCAATGGCTGGTGCAACTGCTGCCGAACGTGCCGCCGCCGCCGCCAAGCGCCCCGAGCGCGCCGCCGGTGGTCGCGCCGCCGCTGACGACGATGCCGCCTGCGGTCGGTCGCCGGGTCCTGGTAGGCGGCATCGAGGTGCGCCCCGAAGGATTTTTGGTCAAAACGGGCGGCTACGTGCGCTCCGACGCCCGGCTGCTGGAGGAGCAACCGCCGCGCGTCGTCGTCGATATTGAAGAGGCTGAACTGGCCAAGAATTTTGTCGAGCGCAATTTGGCCGTCAACCAGCAGGGCGTCACCCGCCTGCGCACCGGTCAATTTCAAGACGACCCGCCGCTGGTGAGAGTGGTGCTCGATCTGGGGGCAGGGGCGGCCAATGCCTGGGAAGCGCGCTACAGCGCCGATTTGGGCGGGGTGCTTATCCGCCCGGCCGGTTCTGCGCCCGCCGCCACGGCTCCCACCGGCGAGAAAGTGTCGTTGCAATCGGCCCAATTGACCCCCGAGGGGCTGGTGTTTAACAGCGACCTGCCGCCACGGCTGGAGACCAACTGGGAAAATCCCAACGAATTTCGGATTGTCTTCAGCCCTGCGCAGCTACCGGCCAACTTCTCCGGACCGCTCATCGACGCCGCCAGCCCCATCGACAACCTCAACATTCGCCAGGTCGACGATCGCACGGTGGTGGCGCTGGTGCGGGTGTTGCCCGGCACGCGGGTGGGCGATCCGAGGCCGCTCGACGGCGAGCGGCGCCGGGTGCTGGTGCCTCTGTACCGGCGCAGCACCACACCGACGAGCCCCGTCCCTGATACCTACGACCCGCTGCCCAACGGCAGCGGCCGACGTATCGTCCTCGACGCCGGGCACGGCGGCAAAGATCCCGGCGCCATGCGCGAGGGGGTGCGCGAAAAAGACCTCAACCTCGCCATCGTCCGCCGGCTCAACAATAAGCTGCGCGCCGCCGGCTACTACACGATCCTCTCGCGCTCCGACGACACGTTCATCTCGCTGGGCGAGCGCGTCGACATCACCAAGGCGACCCAGGGCGATATTTTCGTGAGCGTTCACGTCAACACGATGCCCAGCCGCGGCGATATCCAGGGCATCGAGACCTACTACACCCATTCCCGAAGCGCCCGCCTCGCCTACGTGCTGCACCGCCGCCTGGTCGAGCGCACCGGCAAGCCCGATCGCGGCGTGCGGGTGCGTGGTCTCTATGTAACCCGCCACAACGCCGTACCTGCGGTGTTGCTGGAGGTGGGGTTTCTGACCAATCCCGAGGAGCGCGCTCAGTTGCAGCAGCCTGAGTATCAGGAACTGATCGCCGACGCCATTGCCCAGGGATTGCAGGACTACGCCCGTTAGGCCAGAACAGTCGATAAGCGATCGCCAGCGGTTTGTCAACGGCTTGCCGCGCCGTTTGTCGGTGGCGCGGACGAAAGATATTTTGCTGCTTCGCGTATATATCGCCGGACCGATGTTTGAACCCCAGGGCAGTGCCTAGCATCGAAAGAAGGTAGATATCATTTGTGCGAAGGAGCCTTTCCAATGCTGGACAAAGTACGCGGTTACATCCGGACGGCTGCCGTTGGCGGTATCACCTGCGCCCTTGCTTTCGGTCTGATGGTCGGTGCAGCCTCGGCCGCGGACCGCGACAACAATCCGCCGGGTCGGGTAGGCGGACCGGGGACCAACTGGGAAAACCCCCGCGGACCTGCGGGTGGACCGGGGGCGAGCCCCGACCGCCGTCGGTGTCTACCGGCGGACCGCGACAACAATCCGCCGGGCCGGGTAGGCGGGCGCGGCACCAATTGGGAAAACCCGCCTGGGCCGACGGGCGGGCCGGGTAGCAGCCCCGACCGGCGCGGGTATTATGCGGCGCGCGACCGCGACGGCAACCCGCCGGGAGCCGTGGGTGGCCCCGGAACCAACTGGGAGAATCCCCGCGGACCCGTCGGTGGGCCGGGAGCAAGCCCCGATCGGCGGCGCTGCTAGGGCACCCTGGACACCCGGTCCACCTCAGCGACCGATGCCGACGTAGACCAGGCCCATTTCCTGGACCATCTCGCGCTTGAGGCAGTTTCGGCCGTCGATAATCACGCGCCCGCGCAAGCGGCGGCCGACTTCACCCAAGTCGAATTGCGGGTACTCGGGCCATTCGGTCATCACCACCAGGGCGTCGGCTTGATCGAGAGCGCCGAGGGCACTGTCGGCTATCTGGAGATCCGGTACCTGGCTGTGGGCTTGAGCGGCCGTCACCACCGGGTCGTGGGCCACTACCCGGCAGCCTAAATTGAGTAACTGGTTGGCCACTTCCAGGGCCGGGGCGCTGCGGATGTCGTCGGTGTGTGGCTTGAAGGCCAATCCCCAGATGGCGATTGTCCGGCCTTTGAGGATGCGCAGTTCTCGCTGCAGCTTCTCGATGATCCGTTTTCTTTGGGTGTCGTTGACCGACAGCGTCGCCTTGAGCAGGGCGCACTCGTAGCCGTATTCCTGGCCGGTGCTTACCAGGGCCGAGACGTCTTTGGGAAAGCACGAGCCGCCCCACCCGGCACCGGCATTGAGAAACTGGTTGCCGATGCGCTTGTCGAGACCAATCGCCTGGGCCACCCGCGAGACATCGGCGCCGACCCGTTCGCAGATATTGGCGATCTCGTTGATGAACGAAATCTTGGTGGCCAGAAAAGCGTTTGCAGCGTACTTGATCATCTCGGCGGAGGCCAGATCGGTCACCACCAGCGGCACAGGCTCGCGCTCGGGCTCATCGGGGCTCACCCAATGGCGGTACAGCTCGCGCATCACCTGCTCGGCGCGCTCAGATTCAGCACCAATGACGATGCGGTCGGGATGAAAGGTGTCCCAAACGGCGCTGCCTTCGCGCAGGAACTCGGGGTTGCTGACGATGTTGAAGTCGGGCTCACCCGCCTGCGCACCTGCACCGCCGCCATCGGTGAGGGCCGGCACGGTTTTGCGGGCGCCGTCCTCGACCAGCATCCGTACCCAGTTGCCCGAACCGACCGGAACGGTCGATTTGTTGACAATGACGCGGTAGCGTCCGTCTAGATGCTGACCGACGCTGCGGGCCACGGCCCGGACGGCGGAAAGATCCGGCGATCCGTCTGGACGCGAAGGGGTACCGACGGTGATGAACAGCACTTCGGCATGCTCGACAACCGCAGCCAGAGCGTCCGTAAATTCCAGCAACCCCTCCCCGACGCCCTGGCGGACCAGTTCTTCCAACCCAGGCTCATAGATGGGCATCATTCCCCGCTTGAGGCGCTCAACCTTGGCGGTGTCGTTGTCCATGCAGCGCACCCGATGGCCGACCCGGGCCAGACAGGCGCCGGTAACCAGACCGACGTACCCTGTGCCAATCACTCCCACTTTCATGCAGCGTTTTCCTCAATCAGCATTCGGCGCCCCCGGAAGGTCACTGCGGCACTTCACATTAGAGTACGCTAAAAGAAAAACTCTCCAACAGGCAAAACTCGACAATTGCGCACAAGCGCAGGCGGGCAGGGCGACACGATGCAGCAGACGCCTCCTCCTTTTCTGGCAATTACCATAGGCGATCCGGCGGGGATAGGCCCCGAGGTGGTGCTCAAGGCCCTGGCCGACGACACCCTGCGCGGTCTTTGTCGGCCGCTGGTCTTCGGCAGCCGCCGTCTGCTGGAGCAAGCCTATTTGTACTTGCGCGCCTTGAGCCCGGATCCGCTCGCCAACCCCGACGACCTTGAGATCGACGATCTGCCGTCCTCGCAGCCGATTGAGACCGGTAAGCTCTGTGCCCACGCCGGGGATTTGAGCTTTGCCTATCTGCAGGCGGCCATCGAAGCGACGCAGGTGGGCCGCTGCGCCGGGGTGGTCACCGCTCCCATCCACAAGTCCGCCTGGCATCTGGCCGGACACCGCTATCCGGGGCAGACCGAAGTCCTCGCCCGTGCCTGCGGCGCCGAACGCTACGGAATGCTCTTCGTGGCGCGCTCCCCTGCCAACGGCTGGCCCCTCCGGGTGCTGCTCGCCACCACCCACATTCCCCTCGCTGCAGTTCCTACGACCCTTACCCCTGAACTGGTGCGCTCCAAGCTCGCACTGTTGTTCGACAGTCTCGAGTACGACTTCGCCCTGAGCGACCCGCAAGTCGCCGTGGCGGGCCTCAACCCCCACAGCGGCGAAAACGGCCAGCTCGGCAGCGAGGAACGCGACTGGCTGGCGCCGCTGATTGCCGATTGGCCGGGAGACCGGTTGCTTGGCCCGGTGCCGCCCGATACGCTGTGGATAGAAGCGGCGCACGCCTGGGCCGGGACCGCCCACCACGGCGCCTGCGACGCCTATCTGGCCCTTTACCACGACCAGGGCCTCATCCCGGTCAAAATGCTCGCCTTCGATCAAGCCGTCAACACGACCATCGGTCTATCTATCGTCCGCACTTCCCCCGATCACGGCACCGCCTTCGATATCGCCGGCCGCGGCATCGCCCGTCCCCAGAGCATGGTTGCGGCCATCGCCCTGGCGGCCGAACTGGCGAACCGGCGGGCCACCCGTTCCCTTACTGCTCCTGCTGCGTTGTGAGGTAGTCCATTGAGCGAAGTCAAACAAGTTTTCAGCTGGGAACCGGTCACCCGCTGGTTTGCCGTCGCGGTGACGGCGGCGGGTCTCGGATTTTTTGCCTGGTGGCAGGTGATTCCGTTGGGGGTGGGCATGGTTCCCACCGACGGTGCTACCGAGGTTGATCCGCGCGAGCCGGTCGTCATCGAGACTATCGGCCTCGGCAGCCGCCTGAGCGAAGTGCAGGTGCAGGACAATCTCGGCCGACCGGTGGCGAGCGAAGGTGATGAACGGCGCCTCACCCTCAAGCCGCCCCTGGCCTTTGGGACCCGCTACACGATTGCTGCGCGCGTCGAGCGCGAGTGGACGCAGCAGGTGGTGAGCACAGTGATGCACTTCGAGACCGTCGCCATCCCCAGGCTCTCCGGTCCCACCGAGCGGGTTTTTAAGCCCGATCGCTCGGTGACGCTCCAGTTCGACCGACCGGTGGGCGAATTGAGCGTGCTTGGCGATCTGGCCGTTGCTGTCGAGCCCGCCGCCGACCGCCGCTCCTTTCGCCTCGCGGCGAGCAACCCCACCCAGGGCAAGCGCTACCCGGTGCAGCTCGTCTGGTCCACTACCACCGGTGTGCCTTTGCCGCCCCTGAAACTCGACCTGGTCGCGCCGCCGCCATTGACGGTCAAGGCCAACACCCGCGGCCTCGACAACCTCGGGCTGGCGTTGCCGCTGCAGTTGACCTTCAGCGAGCCACTGCTAGAGCGCGCTCAGGCAAGTAACCACATCGCTGTGCAAACCGACAAAGGCGAGGCGATCGCAGGCAAGTGGCGCTGGGTGGGCAGTCGGCGGCTGCGCTTCACGCCCGCGGGCGGCTGGCCGGCTGTGAGCACCATTCGGGTGAGTGTCGGTGCGGACGGTCTTGCGGCCGTGGGCGGCGGTTATCTGGAGAAGCCCTTTGACTTCAGCTTCACCACCGGCACCGACCGGCACATTTACATCTACCTCGACACCCAGAAAGTGGCGGCGGTCGAAAATGGCCGGGTGGTGCGTACTTTCCGAGTGAGCACCGGCAAAGCGGGCACCCCGACGGTCACCGGCCATTTCTACATCTACGACCGCTACGCCATCAAGACGATGCGCAGCCGCGCCGACCCGGGCGAGCCCGGCCACTACGTGGTCGAGAACGTTCCTTACGCTCAGTTTTTTCACGAGGGTTACGCCTTTCACGGTGCCTGGTGGCACAATGCTTTTGGCACCCGCGTCAGCCACGGCTGCGTGAATATGGCCACCCGCCGCTTCAACAAGCGCTCTGGCGCCTCTGAGGATGCCGGCTGGCTGTGGAAATGGGCGGCGATGGGCGTGCCGGTGACGGTGCTGGCAAAAACCTCCGCCCGGACGGCTTTGTGAAAAGCCCCCTATGAAACGCTGGCATTGTGTACAAAATTGCGGCGCCTGCTGCTACTTGGCTCCCGAGGAGCGGCCGTTTTTGGCGGAGTGCCTCAGTCCTGAGTTGCTGCGGCTCTATTACTCGCTGGTGGGTGCCGACGGCTGGTGCGTTCACTTCGACAAATCCACGCGCACCTGCGGCATCTACCAGACGCGCCCGGCATTTTGCCGGGTGACCCCGGAAGTATTGCGCGATCTTTATGGCGAAGATCCGGCGGATCTTTCCGCCTGGGCCGTCCACTGCTGCCGCGAGCACATCGATTCGGTCTGGGGAACCTATAGCCCCGAGCGCCGACGCTTCGAGCAAGAAGTAGGCGGGGCGGTCCCCGGCGCCTGACACTCACGGTACAATCTCTGGGCGGCAAAAACGTTCGAGGAATCTGCTTCCATGCAACGGATACGACGGTTGGCCGGCGCACTCGCGGGCGTCGCCTTCGTCCTGGCCATGACCGCCTGCACCCAGGCCGGACTACCACCGGCCGACCCACAGGAGAATCCCACGGTGAACAATCCCAGCGGCGCCCGGGCCGATTTGCCCTCCCTCGCGGGCAAGGCAACCGTCGAGCTGAACACCTCCAAAGGCCGCATCCTCCTCGAGGTCGACGGCGATAACGCTCCGCTCAGCGCCGGCAACTTCGTCGATCTAGTCAAGCGCGGGTTCTACAACAACCTTGCGTTTCACCGGGTGGTGTCGGGGTTTGTTATCCAGGGCGGCGACCCGCTCGGCAACGGCACCGGCAGCTTCATCGACCCGGCCACGCGCCAGCCGCGCTCGCTGCCTTTGGAGATCCGCGCCACTACCGGCGACGGCCAGCCGGGCGAGATTCTCTATGGCCAGACTTTTAGCCTCAGCGGGCGCAACCCCCGCACCCAGCCGCCGGTACTCGTCCATAACCGGGGGGTTCTGGCCATGGCCCGGTCGCAAAGTCCCAACTCGGCCTCGTCGCAGTTCTATATCACCCTGGCGGAGACCCGGCAGCTTGACGGCGAATACGCCGTCTTCGGCAAAGTGATCGAAGGCCAGGATGTGGTCGACAAAATTCAGGTGGGCGACAAGATTGTCTCGGCCACCGTCGTCTCCGGGGACAACCCGGCCACCGGCTCGGCCCTCAATTAGCGCGAGGCTGCCTGCAAGCGGCGCTCCGCTTCGCGCAGGCTGATCTGGGCGAGGGAGCGGTAGAAAACCACCAGCTCCTCCGACGGGTTGGCGTTCGCCACCCCCAGGCAGCGGCGCGCCGATTCGACCGCCGCCTGGTAAAACTCGGGGTCAGAGGCGACGATCCCCGCCGAGAGCTGGTAGAAGCTGTTGACGGCGGCGGCCACCGTCACCGCGAGCTTGTCGTCGGAGTGCAGCCGCGAGAGTTGCTGGGCGATGCGCCGGGCGGCGGCCAGTTCGGCGAGCAGTTCGTCGGGGGAGACGGCCCGCGACTCGCTTACCTGCCACAGGGTTTCTTTGAGCCCGAGGGCCACCCCGCGCACATCGCCGTCGGCGGTGGGTGAAGCAACCGGTGCGGCGCCACCCATGGCGCGACTGAGCTGCAGACGGGCATCGGGCAGGCTCCAGGCGATACCCAGGGTGCCGGCCAGGATCGCGGCGATGCCCAGGCCGGCGAAGGCCGCCACCGCCAGATAGCGGGTCCACGGCCAGCCCTGCCCCCCCAAGTTGTTGGCGAACAAGAAGACGCCCGGCTGTTTCTCGTCGGGCAAACTCACATTGCTCACCACCGCCGTCAGGCCGTCGGCGCGTTCGAGCTGATCGCCCGGGGCGAGACGCTGTTCGCGATCGAGGGGCAGACCGTTGAGCTTGATGGCCTCGGCGGGCACGCAGCGCACCCGGCAGCCGTTCTCGTGCTGATAGAAAACCAACAGCGGCCGGCGGGTGCGACCGGCCATCAGTCTGCCGTCGCTGTCCCAGCTGATGCGGATGATGTTGCCCTGGAAGCGAAAGATTTCTTCCTCGGCAAATTCGTCGTTTTTGAGCACGCGCAACTGCAGCAGCATCGCTTGGGGATCCCATCTTGAGATAGCTTAGCGAACCGTTCGGGGCGCTTTTGCTAAGTTAAAGGGCATGCAGACCATCTGGACCCAGCGGCAACTGCGCAAAGCCGTGCGGCGCACGGCCAAACTTTTGCGGCGGCAGGCGCCCCCGCGGCCCTTGCAGCCGCCGCCCCGGCCGCCCCGGCCGACGGCTACGGTCGCCCCACGCCCACAGCGCGACCCCCAGGCTTTTTTGCGTCAGTTCCTCCTGGCCCTCAGAGGCATCGGTCTGGGCATTTTTCTGAGCGCCGCCGTTTTGTGGACTCTGCAGCTGGCCCTTCCCCAGGGGCAGTACCACGCGCGGGTGCAAATTCCCCTCGCCCGGCACTGGGGGCTGCTCGAGCGCGAGGTGATGGGCTGGTCGAGCTACGCCGAAGCGCTCGTCAAAGCCGGCAAACCGGACCAGGCCCGCTCAGCCTACGGCATCGCCCAGGGCCTACTCGACACCCGGGCCGAACCCACCCCGACCAGTCTCGAACTGCAGCGCCGATTGCAGGAGCAGACGAAGGCGCTCGACCCTTTGCGCGGCAAAGTCGACTTTCCGGTGATGATGCGCCCCGGCTGGGGGGAGACGCTGCTGCAGCTGGCGCGCGCCCCTTTTGCCCCGGATCACTGGTTGGACGCCCTGGTGGCCTATCCGCTGGTTCAGGAGCCGCAGATAGCGGCGCTGTTGGTGTTGAGTTTGTGGCTTGCCCTCAGTTTTGTGCACGCGCTTCAAAACCAGATGGCCTGGACGCGCATCCTCGATCAGGAGCGGCCCCTATCGATTGGCCGGGTGCTGCCGCTGGTTTTGGGAGCGGCCCTGTTGGCGCTGTTGCTCGCGGCCCTGGTGACGCTGTCGCCTTCTGAGCCGGTGATTGTGGCGGTGGTTTGCGGTGCGGCGGTGCCGGGGTTGTTTGTACAGATTCTCAACCGCGCCTACCAGTTGCGCGCCCGGCGGGCGCTCGCCGCCTGGGAATCCCAGCACCGAGCCGAATTTAGCAGCGAACTGCACAACACCGCCCAGCAGAGCATTATGGCGGCCCAGGGGCTGCTGCGCGAAATCATCCACGATCTCGAAGCTTCCGACGACCCGGAGGCGGGGCATTATGCCTGGCGGCTGGCGGAGGCGATGGAGCGCTGCCAGGAGGTCGAAAACGAACTGCGGGTCCTGCGCAACGGCACCGAGGACAAATTTGCCCGCGGCCAGGCCTTTGCCGACGCCATCGAGCCCATCTGCGACCGCCTCATCCGCCGGGGGGTGGACAGCCACTTTCACTGGCTGTGGGAGGGCCAGCCCGTGGACGCCGCCACCTGGGGCACCTGGGCTTTGAACCTGGCCGAGAGCGCCCGCGACCGCCGCATTGCCGCCACGTTCTACCAGGTGCTCTCGGAACTGACCTGGAACGTCATCAAGTACGCTTGCCTGGACAGTACCCCGGTGCACGTCGACGTCGTCTTCAACTGCACCCGCCAGAAGCATCTGGTGCGCTACACCCTTGAAGTGAGCGACAACGGCCCCGGCTTCGACGTCCAATCGGCGCAAGATCGCCGTCCCCACTCGGGCATCTTCTCCCTGGAGCGCTATTTGCGCCGCGTCGAGATCGTCGGCGCCCAGGCCCACAGCACCCTGCACACCGCCCCCGGTCAGGGCACCCGCATTATTACGGAGATCGTGGCGACCGCCCAGCGGGCATGACGGCCAAGTGCTATCCTGGCTTGCAATTGTCGGGGGTTGCTGTGCGTTCGGTCGTGCGCTTGTGTCTGGTGTTGATTGCTCTGTGCTTCGGTCTGGGTTTGACGGCGGCCGATAGTACGGCAAAGCCGAAGCGCAAGAGCAACGATACTTCCCGCAGCGAGCGCGTCGAGCGCGGCAAAACGGCAAAAGCAAAAAGTACGAAGCGGACCAAAAAATCGGAACGCTCCGAGAAATCGGTCAAATCGGCCCGCAAAAAACCAGAACGGCCCGCCAAGCAAGCAAAAGTCTCCCGCTCCGAGCGGGTCGCCAAATCGACGAAGAACCGCTCTACAAAGACGGCGGCACGGAAAAGCCCCCAGAAGAGCGCCAAGGCCAAGCCGACAAAACCCGCCCGTAGTGTCGAAGTGGCGAATGTCGAGCGCAAAGCGCCTTCCCGAGCGGATTACGCTACCCGGACCATCACCTTTGCCGACCCCTACGCCGGTTGCAACGCCCAGATCAAAAGCACCAACTGGGTCGATTACCAGCGCTGTATCGAGCAGAAGTACCGTCAGCGCCCGCGTTGAAAGTCTATTAGCTAGGGAATTTCTGTGATGGAACCTTTATCACAAATTCAATTGCAAGAGCTGCTGAGGCAGCTACGCACTAGAGTTCTACGAAACCTAGATGCAGCCAGACACCCCCCGGAAATGGGCGGCCTCGTCTGCGCGTCGCTTTTCATGGGCAGTACGCAATCTACTCCATGCCGTCACAGAGCGAGCTGGTGATCCTGCGTGTGCTGCACGGTGCCCGCGACACAAGGGGCGGATTCGAGTCGTAAAGCCACAGTACCAACCAACATCTATTGATGAGGAAACCCATGCGTACCGAGTGCTTTTGGCTCCGCCGACAACTGACCTCAATGGGCTTGATCGGCCAGCTTGCGGCAGTAAAAGCGGCCTTTGCAATTTGCCTGGCCATGGCCGTTGCGGGCAGCTCTGCGGTCGCCCAGGAGAAAGTCCAGGCCACAAGCCCGAATGGCGAAACAGCTCTGGTCGTCGAATTCGACGTCAAGCCTGGATCGGAGGCCGAGTTCGAACAGGCCCTCGCTATTCTCACGCGCTGCGCAAAACTCGATCCAGGCGCCATAGTCTTCAATGCCCACAAAGTGCGTGACCAAGCGGGGCGATACACGCTCTACGAGATCTGGCGCAGCCCCGAGGCCTTGATGTCGCATTGGCAGCGCCCCTACGTGAAGAACCTGCTCAAGACCGCGGAACGCACCCTCGCCAAACCGATTGCGGACGGCGGGATCGTGCGCCGGTTCATAAGCGAAATCGAACCAGCGAAGCGCTCTGCTCCCGTCACCGGTGATCCGTCGAACGTTACGGAATGCAGGTGACGTGTATGGTCGATCTTCAGTTGCTCTGGGAAGAAGGTGAAGCGGCAATTGCAGCGAGCAACCATCCAAAATTCGAGGGCAACATTCACTCGCTCGGCGGTGCCTTTGGCTTCGACGCCGCCCTCAACCGGGCGGTGGCCGTCGACAGCCGCGGGCTCCTCGAATCGCTGCGCACCGTCTACGGAGCGAGCGCGCTGGTGGGCGAACTGCAGCCCAAGGGCCGCTCGGGCTTCATCCCGCCGTAGTGGAGACACCGACCCCCCAACTTTCTGCCGGGCGGTCGGTCCGGCCTCACTAACAACGGAGGGAGCCCGAGTTCTTACCGGAGCGGGAGGCGTCGGGCAGGCATTTTGGGGTCAATGGATTTAAGGGACATCCAGCAGATCGATGATTCTGTGGTGTGTCCTTCAGAACAAAGTGCATCTTTCCATGGTGCCTATCCGTGGAGCGTTCCTGTGAAAACACCCGAAGACATCTCCAGAGCAGACCTAGTAGCACAGCTTGCCCGGTTGCAGCAAGAGGTCGAAGCGTTGCGCTCCAGCGATCAGTTGCATCGCGAGGCAGCCGAAGAGTGCGCCCGGCTTAAAGCCCAGCAAAAAAGTGCTGCCGAGCGTTCTCATTTTTTGGCCAATGCCGTTGCCATCCTGGCTTCTTCGCTCGATTATGCCGCCACGCTGAGCACGGTGGCTCAACTCGCCGTAGCGCATCTGGCCGACATCTGCATCACCGATCTGCTCGAAGATGACCGGACCATCCGGCGGCTGATTACCGCTAACGCTGCATTGCGGAGCACGGGCCTTGCCTGGGAAGTCGAGCGGCGCTATCCGTTTGTACCCAATGCTCTGTACGGACCGGCCCGGGTGGTAAGCACCGGCCTGCCTGAGCTCGTACCGGTGGTCGAAGACTGGCTGACCGCCGCCCACGGCATCGGCTGCGAGCACCTGGAATTGATGCGCTGTTTTGAGGTCGGTTCCTACATGTGCGTGCCCCTGGTGGCGGGGGGCCGTACTCTCGGGTCACTGACTTTTGTAGGCGGCCGCACTTCCCGGCGCTACGGCAGTGACGATCTGGCGTTGGCGCAAGAACTGGCCAATCGCGCCGCCCAGGCGATCGAAAATGCCCGGCTGCACCAGGCTGAGAGCCAGGCGCGCGCCGAAGCTGAGGCGGCCAACCGCACCAAGGACGAATTTCTGGCTACCCTGAGCCACGAACTGCGCACCCCCCTCAACTCGATCATCGGCTTCAGCCAGCTGCTGCGGCGCGGCCGGATGAACCCCGCCGCCATCGAGCAGGCCGCCGAGGCGATCGAGCGCAACGGCCGCCTGCAGGCCCAACTGGTGGACGACCTGCTCGATGCGTCCTATATGCTGCGTGGCCAGCTGCGTCTGCGCTGCTGCAGCGTCGATCTGCGCGCGGTGGTCGAAAACGTGCTGACTTCCATGCGGGCACAAATCCGCGACAAAGGCCTCGTCCTCAGAACCCGCATCGCCCAGAACCTCGAGCCGCTCTGGGGCGATCCGCGCCGTCTCCAGCAGATCGCCGCCAACTTGATTGCCAACGCCATCAAATTCACCCCCCCCGGGGGGATGATGAGTGTGAATCTGGAGGCGGTAGCGGGTCAGGTGCAGCTGACGGTGTGCGACACGGGCGTGGGCATCGACGCCGAATTTCTGCCGCACGTTTTTGAAGTGTTTCGTCAAGCCGACGGCACCTCCACCCGTCGCCACGGCGGCTTGGGGTTGGGGTTGAGTTTGGTGCAGCATCTGGTGCACCTGCACAAGGGCACAATCGAAGTGCAAAGCGACGGCAAAAACCGGGGCAGTAGCTTTACAGTCCGCCTTCCCCTTGAGGCCACACGCAGCGGTGGGGCGGAGGCCGCCGAGGATGGGGCAGAGGCGGCAACCCTGAGCGGCTTGCGGTTGCTGCTGGTGGTGGAAGATGCCGAACTGTGCCGCACACTCCGTGCCGCCCTTGCCGCTCAAGGAGCGCGGGTGCTGGGTGTCGATCGCGTCGAAGCGGCCCTCGAGCAGTTCGAGAGTTACCGCCCGGATGTGCTTATCACCGCCGCTCCCGCCTACAATTGCGAGGGACTCTGCTGCTCCCTGGTGCGCAAGCTTGGCGAGCAGGAGGAGCCTTACCCCGCGGCAGAAATCGAAGCACAGGAGCGCCGGATGGTGCTTGCAAGCTTCGCTATCCAGCCTCCCCGGCCCGTCGAGCCGGAGGACCTCGCCTCGGAGGTGGCGCGGTTGGTCGACAGGCAGGTGATCACCCGCATGCCGGGTGAATCGAGCACGGCCCCAAGTCGTCTATTGCGGGGAGATTAGCCGGCGTTCGCGGTCGGGAGGCGGTTCGACGTTGAGCGCTCCCAGTTCGATGAGCCCCGAGGCCCAGGCCGGGTCGAGTTCGCGGCATTCGTAAAAATCGGCCCCCGCCGCCTCGCCGGTCTCATCGAAGGCCGCGCCCCGTAGGCAACTGCGGCTAAAATCCGCCCCCGCCAGATTGGCGGCACTCAGACAGGCTTCCTCCAGGCTGCTGTCGCGCAAGTTTGCCCCGCGCAGGTCCGCGCCGCGCAGGTTTGCCCCGCGCAAGTCCGTGCGCGAAAGGTCCGCCTCGCGCAGATTCGCCCCGCCCAGGTCCGCCCCGCGCAGGTTCGCCCGCGAAAGGTCCGCCTTTTCGAGCACCGCCCGGCCGCCGCTGACAGCAGTCAGGTCCGCGTCGCGCAGGCAGGCGGCTCCCAGATCCGTCTCCTCGAGCACCGCCCCGACCAGGCTGGCTCTGTGCAGATCCGCTCCTGTAAGCCTCGCTCCGCGCAGGTTGGCGAGCACCAAAGCAGCCCGCTCCAGCTTTGACCCCACCAGATTGACATCCTGCAGGTCCGCCCGCAGCAGGTCCGCCTCGGACAAGTCGATTAAAGGTGCCTCGCCGGAGCGGATCCGCTCGATCAAAGCCGTTTTTGCCGATGGATGACCCACGGGTTTGCTCCAAAATGGGGATAACCGCTGTCCATTGTACGATTTCAGTCCCCTTCGGTCCTTGAAGGCGTCGGCAGCAGCGTCCGCGCCCACCCGAGACAGCGGTAAGCCTGCTCGGTCCAGAACTCACTATCCCAGTAGACATAGCAACTTGTCTCGCAGACCAGCAGGGCGTGGGCGGCCTGCTCCAGCGCCCATTCGTCGCGGGGAGACGCGCCCATGCGCGCCCGGGCGACGTCGCGGCTAAGTTGCTCGACCGCCTCGAGTACCTGCACCCGCCGCTCTCCCGCTTTCCAACTGTGGTGGCCGCCAATCCAGGAGCCGCCCCCGGCCGCAAGTCGTACCTGCGAGGCCGGACCGTCCGGCAGGTATCGATCGAGATATTGGCTCACGGTCAGAAATTCGATATCCCGCCAGTGGACCTGGTTTTCGAAGAGCGGCGCAAACCCGTTCGGGAAAAACTCGAACATCATCACATTGCCGTTCTCGCCGTCGGAGGTGGGCACCACCAGGGCGGGAGTCTGCGTATTCGTCTGTTTGAGCGCTGTGCCACGTTGGCGGGCGGTGCCGATGCAGCCGTCGGCGTTCTGGCCGCTCTGCTGGCGGATGCCCATCTCGGTGTCGCGCACGACGCAGAGGATCTCCTCGCGCTCGCCCTCGGCTGTGATCACCAACCGGTGCACTTGATTTTCCAGTTGCACGGTGGACCAGCCCTCAGGTCGTTCCAGGGTGGCGGCGGGCAAGATCACCCACTCGTAGCCACACTTTTGAATCAGCCGCACCAGGCGCAATGCCTCGATGCCGTCCCCGAGCATGCCCATCTCCGGCAGCCAGAAGCCGCGCACGCGCGCGAGGGCTTTTTCGCCGAACAATTCGGCAAAGACCGCCCGCCACTCCATAATTTGGGCCTCGTGGTCGCGCTCGGGTGTCGCCGGGAAATAACAGTGGCTGTAGGCCGTCCCGGCAAATTCGACCGCCTCGGGATACTCGGCAAGCATCTTGCGCAGTTGGGCAATGACGTTGCCCAAGGGTTCGCCCCGCACGTGGTAGTTGGCAAAGGTGCCGTCGTGGGAGAGTTTGTCGAGTTCTTCGAGCAGCACCCCCGAGTAATCGAGCATCAGCCGGGGCGCGTAGCCCTGTGCGCTCAGCCGTTGCACGTAACGGGCGGGGTTGAGGTAAGCTTGCGCGTACCAGCCCGCATTCCAACGCTCCTCGGAATTTTCCGGACCGTGGAGCATCTTTTCGAGATTGCCAATCAGCCGCCCCTCTTCGCCATCACCCACCCAGATGGGCGGCTGATGCATGTGCAACCACGGAACGAACACGGCTAGCGGCATTCCACTCACAGCTTCCCCCTTATGCCTGGCGAACGATGCCCCCAGTATCCCGCTTCAGTTACCGAAGCACCAAGATTTACCCAGGCGGTTGTCCTTCCCCCAACGAAGCCGCCAACAAAGCCGGGCCGCTTCAGCCCTCGCAAAACCAGAGAAAAATGGAGTTGGCATAGGTGCTAAGCGAGCCGCTTCGCAGTTGTTGAAAGGAGCTTATGAAGATGCTTCCCGCTTCTTTAGTTAAGAGGAGCATACCTCGCATGTAGATGGAGCAAAGACAACAGTTCTGAAAATCCGAGCAGACCCTCTGCTTCTTTGCGTTCGCGGGCCGTCAACTCCTCACCCGCCTCCTGGCGGGACAATAAAGTCTGCAGACGTTGTTGGGCCGCCGCGGGCAACTGAAAGCGGGTGGATTCAAAGGGAACACTGATGTTTTCCATCGGGTGACTGCTGGGTTTGGTCCTTATGTAGGATAGCGGCAAAATGACTTGTACTTGAAATACCGACCGCGGAGAAACAACGGATTTTCGGGGGCGGTTTGCCGTGCGTCAGGACTCGCTGTGCATCCTGTTGTTGAAAGCCCGGTGTTCAGGGGTATCAAGGCGCCGCTGCACCGTACCGAGAACCTGGGCCAGATCCCCCGCCAGCAGCGCAGAGACGGCCAGACACAGTCCCCGAAAAATCCGGCTGCACAGGGTGCCCTGCTCATCAGGGCTGAGAAGCGCGTACTCCCCTTGCTCCAGATAGAACCATTCGAGGCGTTGCTCCTCAACCAACCAGAGCAGATACTCCTGCACCCCATTGCGCCGGTAGGCGCGCAGTTTTATTGCGATCGTAAGAAGCGGAGCTGGCCGCAATTTCTACCACCAGTTCCGGCGCCCCTTCCACATAGCCGTCGCCGCTCAGCCGTGAGCGGCCTCCCACGGCCGGGTCGAGCCGCAGCAGGGCATCGGGCTGGGGCTCATTGTCACCGTCAAGCCGGACCGTCGCGTTGTCTCCGAGCCGGACACCCGGCGTGGCGGCCCGGTACACCCCCAACCAGGTGATGAGCGAGGCATGGGGTTCGGCGTGGGACGCAAACCGGACGGCTGAGGACAAGTGGACTACTCCTTCGATCAGTTCCGCCTTCTTGAGGTGGGGCATCGCTGCGTAGCGTCGCTCAAATTCCACGCGGTTCAAATGGTCGCCGTTTTCTAGAGGGAGAATTTTTTGATCCGAAGGTAGGAACATAGAACTTGGCTCCTTGGCCTGGGGCCGCACGCCTGCCGCCATTGTCGCATCGGCCCGGGTGGGACGACTGCCGGCAATACGTTAAGAATGCTTATTGCGCTACCGGCAAATGCGCGGCTCAAGTGGCATTTGGTAAAATCTTTGCGGGAAGTTTTGGCGTAAATGCCGATACGTAGCTATTCCCGTAGTCTGCGCAGGAGGACCAGAATGGTTGTCGGGGAGTACGACAGTGTGTTCAACAGCACCGCCGTGAGCACCGAACAGTTGAGCGCCAAGGAGGCGAAGCTGGCCATCGGCGCACTGGCGATGTTCAGCGACGGCGTTGTCCAGACCGAAGAACTCGGGGTAATGGCAGACCATCTGCTCGACGCCGAATTCGATGCCGCCGCCATGCAGGCCGCCAGTACCAAAGTCAATCGCATCTACCAGGAAGAAGGGGCGGGGGCGCTATTCAACGGAGCGATGCGGGCGCTTGCTCGGGACGAGCTGGAGCCCGCCTTCGAGTTGGCAGTCCGGACCGCCCTGGCCGACCGGGAAGTCTCCGATGAAGAGCGCGATTACGTGGTCGCCCTCGCCCGGGCGATGCGCATCGCCCCTGAGAAGCTCCAGCAACTGCTAGCCGACTACACCGGCAATCAGCCGGAACTGTTCCACGGTTGAATCCAGAGCATGAACATTTGACCAGACTTGCTAGAATGGCGTCGTCCGTGTTCCCGGCAACTATGTTTCAGTACGACCCGCTGCGGTGCCTGCCCTCTTCGGCGGAACTGCCTGATTCCGACGAAACGCCTGTGGACAACGAACTGCAAGACCTGGTTCCCGCCCTGCTGCGCTCGATTTTGGTACTGTTGTGGGCCGAGCGCAGCGACTGGTTTTTTGCCATCGACATGGGGATTTACTTCGATCCGCTCCAGCCGCCCGTCGTCCCGGACGGTTTTTTGAGCGTGGGGGTGGAGCGGCGCGTCGATCCGAACGGCCGGCTCAGCTACGTGCTGTGGGAGGAAAACGGCACCGTCCCGATTTTTGTGCTCGAAGTGGTCTCCCAGACCTATCGCAGCGAGTACGACCGCAAGATGGAGCTGTACCGTCAACTGGGCGTGCTGTACTACGCGATTTACAATCCGAAGCCCGGACGGCGCAAACCCAAACCCCAGCCGCTCGAAGTCTACAAACTCACCGACACCGGCTACGTGTTGCAGCCCGGCGAACCGGTGTGGCTGCCTGAATTGCAGTTGGGTCTCGGCCGCGCTGAGGGCGAATTTGAAGGCTGGCAGCGCGAGTGGCTCTACTGGTTCGACGCGCAGGGACAGCGGCGGCTGCCGGCCTGGGAGCGGTACAGACAGGCCGAGGAGCGTATCGCCCAGGAGCAGCAGCGCGCCGACCAAGAACGGCAACGCGCCGAACGGCTCGCCGACTACTTGCGCTCTCGGGGTATCGATCCCGATGCCCTGGGTTGAAACCTTACTCCCACTCGATCGTGCCGGGCGGCTTGGAGGTGATGTCCAGCACTACCCGGTTGATGCCCGGCACCTCGTTGACGATGCGGTTGGCGATTTGCTCCAGCAGGTCGTAGGGAACGCGCGCCCAGTCGGCGGTCATGCCGTCCTCGCTGGTCACAAAGCGCAGGGCGAGGGCGTAGGCGTAGGTGCGCCGGTCGCCCATCACCCCCACGGTCTTGACCGGCAGCAGCACCGCAAACGACTGCCAGTAGTCGTTGTAGCGGCCGGAGCGGTTCACTTCCTGGCGCAAAATAAAGTCGGCCTCGCGCAGGATGTCGACTTTGTCCTTGGTGAGTTCTCCCAGCACACGGATGGCAAGACCCGGCCCCGGAAAGGGCTGGCGCTGGACGATTTCCTCCGGCAGCCCCAGGGCGCGGCCCACCTGACGCACTTCGTCTTTGAAGAGTCGTTTGAGCGGTTCGACTAGCTTGAAGCGCAAATTTTCGGGCAAGCCGCCGACGTTGTGGTGGGATTTGATCTTGACGGCCACCCGCTCGCCGGTCTTGGGGTCGATATTTTCGCCCGCCGACTCGATGATATCGGGGTAGAGCGTCCCCTGGGCCAGATAGTCAAAAGGCCCGAGCCGCAGGGATTCCGACTCGAAAACCCGGATAAATTCGTCGCCGATGATTTTGCGCTTTTGCTCGGGGTCGCTTACTCCCTCCAGTCGGACGATAAAGCGCTCGGTCGCATCGACGTAGGCGACCGGGATGTGGAACTGTTCTTTGAAGAGCTTGACCAACCGCTCGGGCTCGTTCTTGCGCATGAAGCCCTGGTCGATAAACATGCACGTCAGGTTGTCGCCGATCGCCCGGTGCAGCAAAAAGGCGAGCGTCGAAGAGTCGACCCCGCCGGAAAGGGCGAGCAACACCCGTTTGTCGCCCACCCGGGCGCGCACCTCGCGGATCGCCTCCTCGATAAAGGCGGCGGTCGTCCACTCGGGTTCGCAGCCGCAAATATGGTAGACGAAGTTGCGCAACAGGGCCATGCCGCCGCGCGAGTGCACCACCTCCGGGTGGAACTGCACGCCGTAGAGGTGGCGGCTGTGGTGGGCAATGGCGGCGCAGGGGGTGTTCTCGGTGTGGGCTAGCAACTCGAAACCCTCGGGCATCCGCAGGACCGAGTCGGCGTGGCTCATCCACATCGTGGTGCCGTCTTCGACGTTGGTGAACAGGTCCGTCGGATCGTTGATAAATAGCGAAGCTTTGCCGTACTCGGCCCGCTCGGCCCGCCCGACCACCCCGCCCAACTGCTGGACCATCAGTTGCATGCCGTAGCAGACGCCCAGAATCGGAATGCCCAGCTCCCACAGGGCCGGGTCGCACTGGGGCGCGTAGGCCTCGTAGACCGAATTGGGACCGCCGGAGAGGATGATCCCCTTGGGGGCCAGGTGCCGGATTTCGGCAATTGGCGTCTGGTAGCTCAGCACCTCGGAGTAGACTCTGGTCTCGCGGATGCGGCGGGCGATCAACTCCGAGTATTGCGAACCGAAATCGAGGATCGCGACCATCTCGCGGGCGAGCCCAGGGCGCTGGGCGGTTCCGCTTTCGACCTGGGTCGGCACGGTGGGGGCGGCTTCCCCTTCGGTCCGTGCAGCGGCGGTCGGGCTGGAGGTCATGGTAGTGCGCTCACCGAAAGATTATTCAGCACATCATAGCGACGGGTTGGCCCGATTGTGGAAAGCCGTACCCGGATTTGTCTGCATCGCGGGCGACACGGCCCGCTCGGCAAAGGCGCGCACGCGCGCGTCGAGGCCCGTCAGGGCGGTCCCCACCACCACCGCCCGGGCGCCGCGGGCGAAGGCAAGGGCAACTTGCTCGGGGCTTTGCACCCCCCCTTCACACCAGACCGGTACGGTAAGCCGTCCGGCCAGCGCTCCCAGCAGGTCCAAAGCCGGAAGCGGTGTGCCGAGGGTCGCCTCGGTATAGCCGCACAGGGTCGTGACCACAATGTCGGCACCGAGGCGGGCAGCCGCTTCGCCTTCAGCTACGGTGGCCACGTCCGCAAGCACGGGCCTGTCCAGTTCGCGGTGGATGCGCCCAATGAGCTCCGCCAGTGACTCGCCCCCCGGCCGGGTTCTGCCGGTGGCGTCGATGGCGACAATATCGGCACCACTTTGGGCCACCGCCGCCGCATCGCCGAAAGTCGGGGTGATGTAGACGGGACTGTCCGCGTCGGGGCGCTTCCAGAGACCCACGATCGGCACATCCACGCGGGCGCGCACCGCCCGGATATGTTCGGGCGATTCGATGCGCACGGCGACAGCCCCGTTCAAGACAGCAGTCGCGGCCATGGCGGCGATGATCGTCGGATCGCGCAGGGGAGAACCCTCCGGAGCCTGGCAGGAGACAATCAGCCCCCGCAGGGCGCTCAGGTCCTTCATCCCGGGCGGGAGACGGCGAGGAGGGCGGGGGCGGTGTCGAGCGAACCGGTGGTCTTGGCGCGCTGATCGCGGGGGACGTAGACGAGGGCGATGTAGATGAGCCCCGCCAACATGATGATGAAGGTGATCGTATTAAAAATACCGGCGCGATACTGAAAGGCGGTGTAGGCCCACAGCCACGGAAAACGGCTCGCCAGGTGGGCGCGCAGATTCTCGTCGGACCCCCCCTCAAACGGCCCGCGCGGGAAATCTTTGAGCAGAATTTGTTTAGCCAGTTCCCGGTCGCCGCCGCTCAGCTGCACCCACATGTTGTAGTCGCCCACCAGTTGGGCGCGGGCTTTGGCCACGGTGTCGTCGTCGCTGGTCAACCAGGGAGGATCGCCGTAGGATGGCCGATTGGACTCGCTTTCCTGCATACTGTCACCGGACGGTAACGGCATCGCCGCTTCATATTTCACAATCAACGTTAACACCGATCCCGCCGTTGGGAACCCCCGCGCCACCCAAGGAGAACGCCCATGTCCAGTCCTGCTTCCCCCGGCCGCATCGCCCGCGTTTTTGCCGCCTTGCACGCGCGGCGGGAAGTTGCCTTTATCCCGTTTATCACCGCGGGAGACCCGGATCTGGAGACCACCGCCGAGGCGCTGCTCACCCTCGACCGCAACGGCGCCGATGTGCTGGAATTGGGCCTGCCTTACTCCGATCCGCTCGCCGACGGACCGACCATTCAGGCGGCGGCCACCCGCGCCCTTGCCCGGGGCACCACCCCCGGCGCCGTGTTGGATCTGGTGGCCCGCCTCACCCCCGAGTTGCGCGCACCGCTGATTGTCTTCACCTACTTCAACTTGATCCTGGCGATGGGAATCGAAGCATTTGTTGGACGGCTCGCCGCCAGTGGCGCCAGCGGCCTGCTGGTGCCGGATCTGCCCGTCGAAGAAGGCGATGCGCTCCAGACGGCCGCAAACGTCCACGGGCTCGACGTCATCTGGCTGGTGGCGCCGACCAGCCCCCCCGAGCGGCTCAGACGGATTGCCGAGCGCACCACCGCCTTTGTCTATCTGGTAAGCACCACCGGGGTGACCGGCGCGCGCGCCGAGGTCGCCTCCTCGGTGCGCACGTCCCTTGCCCAGTTGCGCGCCCTCACCACCCGTCCGGTGGCCGTCGGTTTCGGCATCTCCACTGCCGAGCAAGCCCACGCAGTGGCTTGCCTGGGGGCCGACGGCGTCATCGTCGGTTCCGCCTGCGTGCAACTGCTGGCCACCGCTGCCCCGGAAGAGCGCCTCGGGCGGCTCGCCGAGTTCTCTCGCCAATTGAAAGAGGCCAGCCAAACTCTTCCTGCAAAAAGTTAAGGAACATTAACACAATCTCACAGGGAAAAGCCCCGCCGTGTATTCTCGGGGCAGAGGGAAACACGACAGAGCTCAGTCGGGATATGTCCGATTGTCCAGGGGGGAATTTCTGGGCTCTCTTCTTAATTCACCCAGCCCCATAGACCGCCCGCCGCTACTGCGCCAGCACGAAGCGCACCAGCGTGCGCACGCCGAAGCCGGTACCGCCCCGGTTGGTATAGCCTTTCTGCTTTTCGGTCCACACGGGACCGGCGATGTCGAGGTGCACCCAGGGGGTCTTCTCGACGAACTGCTTGAGAAAGAGCGCCGCGGTGATTGTGCCGCCTTCGCGCGAGCCGGTGTTGCGCATGTCGGCCACCACCGACTTCATCCCTTCGAAGTAGCTCTCTTCCATGGGGAGCTGCCAGAACTTCTCGCCGCTCGCCTCACCCGCCGCGCGGATCTGCCGGGCCAGCTCTTCATTTTCGGTGAGCAACCCCGCAATATCGTTGCCCAAGGCGACGACGCAGGCGCCGGTGAGGGTGGCCAGATCGACGATGGCATCGACGCCCAGTTTCTCGGAGAAGACCAGTGCGTCCGCCAGGGTGAGCCGTCCCTCGGCGTCGGTGTTGTCGACTTCGATGGTCTTGCCGTTGGAGGCGGTGAGGATGTCGCCGGGGTGGATGGCGTGGCCTGAGACCATGTTCTCGGTGGCCGCCACGATAAAGTGCACTTCGATGTCGGGTTTGAGCTGCCCCAGGACCTTGGCGGCTCCCAGGGCGGCGGCGGCCCCGCCCATGTCGACTTTCATCAATTCCATGCCCTTGGCGGGTTTGATGGACAGTCCACCCGAGTCGAAGGTGATGCCCTTGCCGATGATGGCGACGCGCTTGCGCGGGGTGCCGTGGGCGGGTTTGTAGGTGAGGTGGATGAATTTGGGCGGCAAATCGGTGCCCTGGGCCACTCCCAGGTACGCGCCCATACCCAGCCGTTCGCAATCTTCTTTTTCGAGAATCTCGCACTCCAGGCCGTTCGCCTCGGCGATGGCCGTCGCCTGCTCAGCCAGGGTGACGGCGGTGACGTAGTTGGCGGGGGCGGAGACCAGTTCGCGCGCAAAGATTGTCCCTTCGGCCAGGATGTTGCCCCGGCGGACGGCCTCGGCGTAGTCGCCTTCGCCCGCCACCACCAGGCTCACTTTGGTCAATTTGCTCTCGCCGCCGTTGTTGCTGTTGCCGTTTTCTTCGCTGTCCGATTTTTTGGAGCGAAAGCGCCTGTCCTCGTGTAGGGCTAGGCGGATCGCCTCGACGAGCGCTTCGACGGTCGCCTCTTCGCCGCCCTCACTCAGGGGCGGCACCCACACCCCGGCGGTGGTCGCCTTGATCGCCTTGAGGGCGCGGGCACCCTCGCCGATGCACTGGCGCAGCGACTCAGGCTTGTACTTGGCCTGCTCGCCCAGACCCACCAGCAGCACCTTGCGCAGGCCGGTGTCGCCGCCCACGCGCACCGTGAGCTTCTGGCGGCTTTTTGGTTTGAATTCTTCTTCAGAAATGACTTCGAGCACCATCGCCGCCACCGCCGCATCGAGGGCGGCCAGGGCCTGGGCCGGTTCCGGCCCGTCCTGGAACAGACCCACCAGCAGGGCGTCCCCCCGATATTCCCCCGGAGAGATCCGGACCGCTTCAAATTCCATGCCTTGACTCCGTTGCTTTGCTGATTGCTCTAAGTTAGCTTTGCCGGGGGATCGCCGTGGCGGCGGGCGAAGCATTGCTTTACCATCGTTGCGGTGATTTTGGACGTGTCTGCATGCTTCGATTGTGCGCTTCAGCCCTCGCGTTGCTTCTGGTGATTCCCGGCCTCGCCCTGGCGGCGGACCCGCCTTCCGGGCCGATCCCGGCCGCCGCTTCGCCCGAGCGGATCAAAACTCTGCCCCAGCTCACTACTAAGGCCTACGTCAAGCTCGACACGACGAAAGGAGCGATTGTGCTCGAACTGGACGGTCCGAACGCCCCAGTCTCCGCCGGTAATTTTTTGGATCTGGTGAAGCGCAAATTTTATGACGGCCTGGTCTTCCACCGGGTGGTGCCCGATTTTGTCATCCAGGGCGGCGACCCCAAAAGCGACGGCACCGGCGGCTTTATCGACCCGGCCACCGGCCGCGGGCGCACGATTCCGCTGGAAATTAAACCCACCGGGGCCACGGAGCCCATCTACGGCCGCATCGTCGGACCCACCACCCCGCCGGTGCTTCCCCACGCCAAGGGCGCCCTCGCCTGGGCGCGCGAAAACAACCCCAACTCGGCCAGTTCCCAGTTCTATATCGCCCTGAGCGACAACCCTTCGATCCGCGCCCTCGACGGTCGCTACGCGGTCTTCGGGCGGGTGGTGAGCGGCATGGACGTGGTGGCCAATATTCGGGCAGGCGACAAAATTCTCAAGGCCACCGAGGCTTCCGTACCGTCGCCGGGAGCGGCTTCCAAAACTCCCTGACCCTCGTCACCTAATCCCGAACGGTCCAGCCCAAGATGCACCGCCAGTCGGCCACCGGTTGCGCTTCGAGTGGTTGCTCGGCCTGCGGCTTTTCAGGCTCGGTTTCGACAGCAGCAGGAACAACTGAAGCTGCGGGCTCCTCCGGCACTAGAGCCGGCCCGATTTGGGGGCAGGCTTTTCGGGTGGCTCGGGAGCCATCGGAATGACCGCCGGGGCGGGTGCCACCGCCTGCGACGCCCGAGCCACCGCCTTCGGTTGCGCAAGGGGGGGCTTCCCTCTGCACTTCGCCCTCGGGCGCGAGGAATCCATCGAACATCAACAGATCGCGGAACCAGTTGCTGGACATTACAAAACTTTATATTGTGTTTCCATCCTACTGCGCCCGGGGCGGCTCGATCCCGCCTGCCGTTCGTTGCCCCATCGATTAGATTGAAGGCGGTCGCTTCGGATTGTGGCCGTGGCCGTCTATGCCTTGCTCAGCGCGATTGCAGCAGTTCTGGTTGTGCTGGCTGTCCCGGCGGTGGCCCAGAGCGGCGATGCCAATGGCGACGGCCGCTTCGATCAAAAAGACATCGAGACCATCGACGCTTACCTGGCGGGGACGGCACTGCTGCAGGACGAGCAGATCCGGGCGGCCGACGGCGACGGCGACGGCCGTATCACCAATGCGGATCGCGAGAAGTTGGCCGGGCGGTTGACGGGGATGACCCGCGGCCAGGGGCCGGGTGAAATCCAGGCCGAGAGCGCCGACAGCGGTGTGGTGGTCGATCGGGCCACGGGCAAACCGCTGGCGGGGGTGGAAGTGTCGCTTCCTGACGAAGGGGTGACCGTGCGCACCGACGGCGAGGGCCGCTTCAAGCTGCCCCAATCGAGTGCCGGCAAGATCCTCACCGCCAAGGCCGACAACTACGCACCTTCGGCCGCTGCCGGCGGCAAGCGCCGGCAGTTCCGGTTGGAATTGGAGCGGCTCTCGCCGCGTCTGGTGGTGCTCGACGACCGGGTGCACCACCTGGGGGACGACAAGTACGGCTATGGTTCGGCCAACTACAGCGAATTTCGCCTCCAGGCCCAGGGGCCGCGCCTGGAGCGCGCCTTCGAGATCGACGGCGAGCCTGAGGATTTGACGCTGCGCATCGGTTCGCTGATCGGCCTCGATACGGCCCACTCCGTCGCCGCCGGCCAGTCGGCCCTCGGCCAGTTTGCCGGCAGCCGTCCGGACGGGTTGCGCATCTACCTCAACGACCGGCCGCTGCAGAAGATTTATCTTAACGGCGACAACATTGCCGTCAGGCTTCCCGCCGCCCTGCTGCGCCGCGGCGAGAATCGCCTGCGCCTGGAGACCCACCCGCTGCGGCTGCCGGGGGCGGCGGGCGACGAGTTGGAGGACCTGCGTCGGCGCTTCGGCCTGGTCAACTACGACGATGTCGAGCTGGCCCATCTGCTGCTGGTGGACAGCAGCGCCTCCACTCGCCGTATCCGCGTGCGCGGCGACGTGGTGCGCACCCCCAGGGCCGGCAACGACGGGACCAATCCTTGATCGCCTCGGACCCGGCGTGCTTGACTGGTGCGCTCGGGAGCGCTCCGGCTTTCGACCAAATCCGAGCCGCAGCCGCTTTACGCCCCTGAGCGGTTGTCTGCGGCTGCCGCAAACTGTGAAGACACGGGTTACGATCCGTTGCAGAACTGCACGATAAGGATCTGCCATGGGTTGCGTATTTCGCGCTGCTGCAGTCACATTTGCCTTCTGTCTGGCCCTCGGCACTCAGGCTGCACCTTCCGCCACTGCCAAAGAGAGGCTGCCCCAGCCCTTTGCCACCCCCTCCGCCACCAAGCGCTCCGCAGCAATCGGCTGGTCGGAGGGTCGCACTCCGATGGCCCCGGCGGGTTTTCGGGTGAGCCGCTTTGCCGGGCAACTCGACAACCCGCGCTGGCTGTACGTGCTGCCTGGTGGCGACGTACTGGTGGCTGAGTCGCGCACCCCGAGGTACGGCCCCTCTGCCAACCGCATCACCCTGCTGCGCGACGGCAACGGCGACGGTACCCCCGAGGTGCGATCGGTGTTTCTCAGCGGCCTCAACCTGCCCTTCGGCATGCTGGTGCTGGGCGACAGTTTCTACGTGGCCAACACCGACGGCCTGCTGCGCTACCCCTACAAAAGCGGCCAACTGCGCATCGACGCGCCGGGAACCAAGATCGTCGATCTGCCCGGCACCGGCTATAATAACCACTGGACGCGCAATCTGACGGCCAGCCCGGACGGCAAAAAAATCTATATCTCCGTGGGCTCAGCCACCAACGTCGATGAAGAAAACATCGACGCCAAAGACCCAAGGCGCGCGGCGATTCTGGAGGTCAACCCGGACGGGAGCGGCCTGCGCGTGTTTGCCGGCGGCCTGCGCAACCCGGTGGGCATGGACTGGCTGCCCGGCGAGGACGGCCTCTGGACCGTCGTCAACGAGCGCGATCACCTGGGGGACGACCTGGTCCCCGATTACCTCACCCGCGTGCGCGAGGGTGCCTTCTACGGCTGGCCCTACGCCTACTTCGGCCAGAATGAAGATCCGCGCCAGAAGGGCAAGCGCCCCGACCTGGTGGCCAAGGCCGTCGAGCCGGATTTTGGCCTGGGCGCCCACACCGCCTCGCTGGGGCTCGCCTTCTACCGGGCGCGCACGTTTCCGGCCACCTACCACGGCGGTGCCTTTATCGGTCAGCGCGGCTCCTGGAACCGCTCGCGCTTCGCAGGCTACAAGGTGCTGTTTGTACCGTTTCGCAACGGTCAGCCCACCGGTCCCGCCCAGGACTTTTTGACCGGTTTTATCGCCGATGAGGCCCGCTCCCAGGTCTACGGCCGACCGGTAGGAGTGACCACCCTCGCGGACGGATCGCTGTTGGTGGCCGACGACGCGGGCAATATCGTCTGGCGCGTGGCGTACACCGACCGCTAAGCGCTCAGGCGGCGGTGCTGTACTGCCCACCCGCAAGCACATTCGCCGTGAAGACGAAGGCGTCGCGCACTCCCCGGCCCGGCTGCTGCACCCGGACAGGCGAGGTGTAGTGAAACAGCTCGCGGTCGTTGATGACCAGCAGTTCGCCAGGATCGAGCGTCCAGCGCAAAATTGGCTTGCCGTGCCTCTCGCGGTACAGAAGCGTCTCGCCCCCCTGCAGGTTGTCCACACCCACCACGTAGATGCCGATCACCTGGAAGCCGTCCTGGTGGATGCCCTCGGGAGCGGGATAGCCCAAATGTCCCTCGCTGCAGCTGATCTCCAGCTGGTGCACGCCGATTTCGACGGCCTCGCCGCGCAATCCCGACAGGCGGGCAAACGTTTGTAACAGTTGAGCGAAACTTGCCAGTCCGATCAACTCGTCGGCCAGAGGCTGATAGGAGCGCACAATCCCGCCCAGCTTGGGATTGTAATCGCTGCTCTGGTAAAAATCTTGATGAGGCAGTTTTACCAGTCCTGCAGCTGACAGCTTGAAACGATCAAATCGGCGCGTGCGGTAACCGCCGGGCGTGTACTGATCGGCTGGGAGCGATGCAAAATAGGTACGAATTTCAGAGACATCAAAATCCAGCCGCTGCAGGGTAAACAACTGTTCCATGCGCGCTTTCCTCTGCTGCGTCCAGACCCATTATAAATCGCTCCCCAATCAAAATGTAGCACGATAAACATTTTTTACAGAGGCCAGGGCCTGCGACACTGCCATCCGGGATAGATTGGGAAAGGCGCTCAGCAAACGCAACTATGAATAATATGCTCGATCTCGACTTTGTGCGGCGGCAGTTTCCGGCGCTTGCGGGAGAGTGGGTATTTCTGGACAACGCGGGCGGTTCCCAGATTCTCGGCCGGGTGGTCGAGCGGATTGCCGATTTTTTGCTGACCACCAACGTACAAATTGGCGCCTCCTATGCGATCTCCGAGGCGGCCACCGCCCGACTCGACCTGGCCCGCGCCCGGATGGCCGCCTACTTGAACGCTGCGTCCGCCGAGGAGATCGTCCACGGCTCCTCCTCCACCCAATTGCTTTCCAACCTGGCGGCGGCGATGGCTCCTGGCCTGCAGCCCGGCGATGAGATCGTCGTCACCGACTGTGACCACGAATCGAACATTGGCCCCTGGGTGCGCCTGGCCCACCAGCGGGGGCTCGTCCTCAAGATCTGGAAGATCAACCCCGAGACCTGGAGGCTGGAACCGGAAGATCTGGAGATGTTGTTGGGCGAGCGCACCCGGCTGGTGTGCTTCACCTACGCTTCCAACGTCGTGGGCACCATCCAGCCGATGGCCGAGATCGTTCGGCTGGCCCACCGCTACGGAGCGCGCGTCTGCATCGACGCGGTCGCCTACGCTCCCCACCGCGCCATCGACGTGCGCGCCACCGGTGTCGATTTTTTGACCTTCAGCACCTACAAGACCTACGGTCCCCACGCGGCGGTCCTCTACGGCAAGCGCGACTGGCTGTTGGAGCTGGCGAGTCTCAACCACTTCTTCATCGGCAAAGACGACATTCCCTACAAGCTGCAGCCCGGCAACGCCAATTTCGAACTGGCCTGGGGAATGGAGGGCCTGGTCGATTACTGCGAAGAGCTGGCCGCGCTGCACGCCGAGCTTCCGGCCGATACCGTCCACGGCCGGGTGGAGCAGGCTTTCGAACCGATCGCCCGCCATGAGGAGTACCTGGCGGAGCGTCTGCTCAGCTATTTGACCGGCAAGCCGAACGTGCGCATCCTGGGTCTACCCGAGGCGGACGGCAGGCGGCGCGTCCCGACGGTAAGTTTCTGGATTCCGGGCCGCCACGCCTCGGAGATCCCCAGCCAGATCGACCCGCTTAAGATCGGCATCCGCTGGGGCGACTTCTATGCCCGCCGCCTCATCGACAGCCTTGGCCTCACCCCCGCCGGGGGAATCGTGCGCGTCTCGATGGTTCACTACAACACACCCGCAGAGATCGACCGGCTCATCGCGGGGCTGGAGAGCATCTTGTAGAGTGCTTCAGGCGCGTACGGCCAGGCACTGGCGCACAAATTGTCCAAGCCGTTCGACGCCTTTGTCGATGGTGTCGAGGTCGGTGGCATAAGAGAGGCGGACGTGGCTATCGGAGCCGAAGGCGATGCCGGGGACCGCGGCAACGTAGAATTGCTCGAGCAGCTGTTCGCAGAAGGCCGTCGAAGTGAGCCCCGTGGCGGAAATATCCGGCAGCAGGTAAAAAGCTCCCTGGGCGCGGGCGCAGCGCAGGCCCGGGATCGCCGCCACCGCTTCGTACATGGCGGTGCGCCGTTCGGCAAAGACGCGCACCATCCGCTTTACTTCGAGCGCCACCTGCGGATCTTCGAGGGCCGCGATTGCCCCGGCTTGCGAGTAGGCGGCAACATTGGAGGTGCTGTGGCTCTGGATGGCGCTGGCGGCTTTAATCAGATCCGTAGGACCGGCCAGGTACCCGAGCCGCCAGCCGGTCATCGCAAAAGCCTTGCTGAAGCCGCTGCTGGTGATCGTGCGCGCAAACACCTCGCGCCCCAGGCTGCCGATGCTGTAGTGCTGCACGCCGTCGTAGACGAGTTTTTCGTAGATTTCGTCGGAGAGGACCATCAGGTCGTGGCGGAGGATTACCCCGGCAACCGCCTCCAGTTCGGCGCGGCTGTAGACCATTCCCGTTGGGTTGGAGGGGGAATTGAGAATGAGTAACCGGGTGCGGGGGGTGACGGCGGCCTCCAGTTGCGCAGGGGTGATCTTGAAACCGGTTGCCTCGGTGGTGGGCAAGAGCACCGAGGTACCGCCCGCGAGCGAAACCATCTCCGGGTAGCTCAGCCAGTAGGGGCTCGGGATGAGCACCGCATCGCCGGGCTCGATGAGGGCCATGATCGCGTTGTAGAGGGCCTGCTTGCCGCCGTTGGTGACCAGAATCTGCTCGGGGGTGTAGGGCAGACCGTTTTCGCGCTCCAGCTTCTGGGCAATCCGTTCGCGCAGGCGCGGCTGCCCCGCCACCGGCCCGTACTTGGTCTCGCCGCGGTCGAGGGCCACCTTGGCCGCCGCCTTGCTGGGAGCAGGAGTATCGAAATCGGGTTCCCCGGCGCTCAGGCCGCACACATCGACGCCGCCCGCCGCCAGCGCCTTGGCCTTGGCGGCGATGGCAAGCGTGAGCGATGGGGTCAACGAAGCGACGCGGGTAGCCAGGCGGGACATGGTGAGGTTTCTCCAGATAACGATTGGCGCAAATGGGCCATTTTCCCAGCTTGACACACAACCGCAGGCGGCGGGAGTGAAGTGATTGCTCTATGAGCTGGCTCAAGGACGCCGCCCCGGCCGCGCAAACAATTCAGCAAGGGGCCGCCAGTCCCCGGAAGGGATGAATGCCGACCAGTAGTAGGGATGGCGGTAATGGCGGCTGCGCAGCATGGTCAGTTGCACCCGGCGCAACGCATCGCCACTGCCTGCCCCGGCGCGCAATTCTCCATAGAAACCGACCATCAGATCCCTGATCGTGGCGTCCTCCACCCGCCAGAGGCTCACCAGCTGACTTGCGGCTCCCGCCAGGGTCAGGGCACGCCGCAGACCATAGACGCCCTCACCGCTTTCGACATCCCCAAGTCCCGTCTCGCAAGCGGAGAGCACGGCAAGTCGGGTTCCGCGCAAGTCGAGCCCGGCCATCTCCAGGGCGGTGAGCACACCGTCATCACCGCCGCTTTTACGGACATTCACCCCCGCCAGGGCCAGCCCCGAGCGCAACAGTGGATTTTGCGCCTGGGCAGTCGGGCGCAAAAAGAAGCCGTGGGTGGCAATGTGCAGAATGCTTGGGCCGGACGAGCGCTTGAGGGCGCTTTCGGTGGCCGCCGCCTGGGTGAGCACCTGTGCGTCCGGCAGCAGTTCGGCAAGGGCCGCGACTTCTTTGGCGGTGGCAGGGAGCGCCGCAAAACCGAGTGCATCAAACTTTCCCGCCCGCGTTTCGATGTTGCCCGCCGCAGCGAGGCGATCGACAACGGCACCCGCCCGGTCAAAATCCGGATCGGCCATCAACAGCGGTGGGCGTCGAAGACCGGCCGGGCGAGCCAGCCGCAGCAGATCCCGGCCGGAACCCAGATACTGGATGGTAAAGCGTTCCACCAGAAATCGACCCTGCTCATCTACCAGAGCCGCAAAGGGGATCAAATTGAGCGCCCCGTCGGGGGAGACCAGCAGCCTTCGCCGCCCGCCGAGTTTAGCGCGCACCGGCTCCATCAGCACTCGGTCGAGCCGGCGGGCGGCGGCTTTGAGTTCAGCTGTCGGCAGGGCGCTGTTGCGCACGGCATTGCGAAAGACCTGGACTGTCGCGTCGATCGCCTGGGCCTCGCCTAGATCCACCCAGTCCAGTGCGCCGCGCCCATCGAACAGGTAGGCCGCGTAACGCGGCGCGGCGAACTGCTCACTGAAGCGGGTGGCCTGCAAGTTAAGTGGCCGGTAGAGCATCAGTTCCACCAGGACAGTCGCGCCTGGAATCTGCCTTTGTACCGACTGCGGGTCAGCCGGAGCAGAAAGGGCGACAAATTCGGCGCTGCGGCGGCTGAGGGCGGCTTCGAAGCGTTCGGCTTCGCGCTGCAAAGATTGCGACCCGCCGGTGGCGGCGGACACCGGTGCGTCCTCGCCCAGAACCCCGAAAGCCAGGGTGGCAAGCCGCGTGCGGGCGGCAGTCCATTGGTCGAGAAGCACCTGGTCGGCTGGGGCAAGGTGCGCGCGCAATGCCGCGAGGCTGCCGCTCTGGACATCGAGGATACGGCCCTTGCGCCGCAGGACGGTGGCGAAGGCCAGCCGGGCGGCGGCAGGATCGGCGGGGGAAGAACGCAGGTGCAGCGAGATGGCCGTGTCGGTGGCAGCGGTCAGAACCTGCAAGTAATCGCGCTTGTGGCGTTCTGAACCCGCGGCGAGCGAATCCGCCAGATTGTGCTCCTGGATCTCAAGGGCGCGGGCAATCAACGTTCTGGCGCGCTCGGGCTCCCCCTGGCGGACCGCGAGCTGTGCCAAACCCTGCAGCGACTGGGCCAGGCCGGGGTGGTTCGCCCCGAGCGAGGCTTCGCGAACGGCAAAGGCGCGGCGAAACAGCGGTTCCGCCTCGTCCAGGCGACCTTGATCGAGGTAGAGCCCGGCCAGGCTGTGCAGACTGCGCGCCACATCCGGGTGATCCGGACCGTAGGCTTTTTCCCAGATGGCCCGGACGCGCAAGAACAGCGCCTCTGCACGCTCGACTTCGCCCCGCAACCGGCACAGCATCGCGAGACCGTGCAGACTGCGGGCCGCCTCCGGGTGCTCCGCGCCCAGGGTTTTCTTCCAGACCGCCAGCGCCTCCAGAAAATACCCTTCTGCCGCCGTATCGCCGGCGCCGCGGGCCATCAGCAGCATCGCCAGGCCGTGCAGGCTCTTGGCCACCTGCGGGTGGTCCGCACCCAGGGTCTGGCGGCGGATGGCCAGGGCCCGTTCGGCGAGCGGTTGCGCTTCGGTGAGGTTGCCGCGCGCCCCGTAGAGCATCGCCAGACCATAGAGACCCTTGGCGACCAGCGGGTGCGTCGGGCCAAAGGCGCGCTCGCGCAGGGCGAGCGTCCGCTCGAACAAAGCCTCCGCCTCGGCGTAATCGCCCTGCACCCCGTGCAACACGGCCAGGTTATTGAGGCTGTCGGCCACCTGCGGATGCTCCGCTCCAAGCGTCTGCTCCAGCAATTCCAGCCGCCGCCGACCGAGAACGATCGCCTCTGCAAACCGCCCGGCCGCCTGCAACGATCGGATTTGAGCGCTCAGGCGGTCCGCTTCGGCCGCAGGCTGGGCCTGGGCGAAAAGTGCTCCGGGACAGCTCACCAGCAGCAGCGCCGCCGCCAGCGCCGCCAGCCCTCTTGCAAGCCGACGGGGCGGCTGATACTCGGATGCGGCCATAGTTCAGGGCGCAGGAGGGAAACAGATGAACCCTCGGGTCTAGGGTCGGACGTTCGGAACAGAAATTTGGTTCAAGGCCACCGGAAATTGCGAGATCCCTGCAAACGTCGGTATGGGCAGGGCATTGGCGATCACATCGAGTCCCTCGGAGCGCAGCAGCGATTGCCAGCGCCCGGCAGCAAGTGGTGCACCGGTTGCGGTGCGGTGCAGCGCCGTCAGTTCAGGCAGCAGATCGTACCAGTAGCCGTCCTCGGCCAGCAAAGCGGTTCGTTCCGCCGGTGGGGCCTGCTCCAGCCGCCGTCTCCAGGCAACACTCGGCACAACCCGGCTGACCCAGGCATCCACCGTCAGGTTGGCCGAAGGATCGTCTGGATCGCACAGCAGCGTCACCGACCAGTGGTAATCCCGGCCGGGGGCCAGCGGCGGCACCCCGGACGGCAGCGCGAGGGCGACGACGCCGGGGGCAAGACCGTGGGGGTCCAGGTGGGTCCGATAGAGAATGTGTCCCTCGCGCGATTCCAGGGTAAACAGCACCGGCGGGGCGGAGGCGCCCAGGGTCGGCAGGTGCCAGAGGAAGGTGGGATGGGTAGCCTGGGTCAAGCCGGGCGAACTTCTGGGCACCAGGGCAGTCAGCGGTGCCGGCACCGGTAGATCGCATCCCGCCGAGCGCAGTTGCCTGACCCGCTGCGCCGGCAGGCGGCGATCGCGCGTGCGCACGAGCTTGAAGAAGTTCTGACCCGGCGCGGCCGGTTTTTGCACCGGGCGCTCGCCAGGGTGGGGCCTGGCGGGTGGGGGAGTTTTTGGCGCTTCCCCGGCCGCCGCAGGCGCTGCCCACCCTCGCCAGGCCATGCTCATCACGAGCAGGGCCCAGGCAAGTCGATAAAGCAGTATGGGCATAGGCGGTCTTTGGCTCCAGTTCGGCACAGGCAACTGATCAATATTTGCACCGGCGGTTGGGCGTGTTGTCGGGACCGGCTGCAAGCCAATTGCAGCCGCGGGCGACAAGGCCCGCCACATCGAGCTGCCAATCATCCCAGAGCAACACAGTTTTGTCGAGTCCTGCAGAAATCACCGTCCGGCTGTCGGGGCTGAATCCGACGCTCGTCACCGGGGCAGCGTGCCCCTCGAGCACTTTGAGCAGCGTCCCGTCAAGACTCCACAGCTTGACCAGGCGATCGTGCCCGGCGGTGGCGAGGGTGCGGCCGTCGGGGCTGAAGGCGAGCGCGTCGATCCAGTCTGCGTGGGCGGCCCAGCTCTGCCGCAGACGGCCGTCGGTCTCCCAAATCCGCACCATGCCCTCCTCGCCCGCGGTGGCGAGGAGGTGTCCGTCGGGGCTGTAGCGCAGCGAGTGCACCGGGCCGGTGTGCCCGCTCAACTGCCCGAGGGCGGTGCCGTCGCGCCGCCATAGCCGCACCGTGCCGTCGCCGCCGCCTGTGGCGAGGCGATCGCCCCTGGGGCTGAAGGCGACATCGAGCACACCTCCTGGCGTGCCTCCAAAGGCGGGCTGCAATGCCCCCTGCGCATTCCAGAGGCGAACGGTCTCGCCCGCGGTGGCGAGGAGGTGTCCGTCGGGGCTGTAGCGCAGCGAGTGCACCGGGCCGGTGTGCCCGCTCAACTGCCCGAGGGCGGTGCCGTCGCGCCGCCATAGCCGCACCGTGCCGTCGCCGCCGCCTGTGGCGAGGCTATCGCCCCTGGGACTGAAGGCGACATCGAGCACCGCCTGCGCGTGGCCGCGCAGGATTGCCAGCGGCTTGCCGTCGCGACTCCACAGGCGAATTGTCCGATCGTCGCCCGCACTGGCTACAAGCGCTCCATCCGGGCTGAAGCGGGCGCTCAGTACCCCGTCGGTGTGGCCATAAAGGGTTCGGCGCAGGGGCGGCTGCAGACGCCACAGCCGCACGGTGCGGTCGAGGCTGGCGGTGGCGAGGGTCTGGCCGTCGCCGCCAAAGCTGAGGGAGGTGATGTCGGAACTATGGCCCTGCAGCACCCCGGCGGGAGTGCCGTCGGGCCGCCACAGCCGCACGGTGCGGTCGAAGCCGGCGGTGGCCAGAAGCGCACCGTCCGGGCTGAAGGCGACCGCAAAGACGGCTTCGCTGTGGCCGCGCAGGGATTTGAGCGCATGGCCTTCCCGGCTCCAGAGCCTGACCGCCCCGGTGCGATCGCCAGAGGCGATGACGCGCCCATCGGGACTGACAGCCACCGCCAGCGCCCAGTCGCGGTGACCGCGCAGCGTGGCGCCCAGGCGGCCGTCGCGCCGCCACAGTCGGATGGCGCCGTCGGCCGAGGCGGCGGCAATCAAGTCGCCGTCGGGACTGAAGGCCAGGGCAAATACCGGATTGCCGGGATCGGCCAGGGTCCGCAGCAACCGGCCTTCGACGCTCCACACGCGCACACAACCGTCGGAGCTGGCGGTGGCCAGGGTCGCCTCCCCGGGCGAGAAGCGCACGTCGTAGACGCCGCGCGGATGGCGCAGCCTCACCACCGGTCCGCCCTCGGACCGCTGCAGCGCCACGATGCCGTCGTCGCGGGCCACCGCCAGTAACCCGCCGTCGGGGCTGAAGCGCACCTGAAGGTTGGGTTTGTGAGCGGCGCTGCCGGCGAGCGTCGCTATCTTGCGCACCAGGGTGCCGTCGGGACGCCACAGCCGCACCTGCCCATCGACGCTGCCGCTCGCCAGCAACGCCGCGCCGGGACTGAAGGCGACGCTTGTCACCCACTGCGGATGCTCGATGCGATTCCATTGCTGAACGGTGCTGAGCGCTTCGCGCAGGATGCTTTCTGTCTGGCGGGTCTGCCCGGTGTCGGCGGACAGGGCCTGCAACTGCTGTCTGCCGGCCCGCAGGGCGGCCTGCAGACCCTCCGGCCCGCGGTGGGTGCTCAAAAAGCTGCGGGCGTAGGCGGTATGGGTGGCGATCTCGTTGTGTTGGAGGTCGCCCACGAGCTTGAAGAGCACACCGCCCAACACCGCCACCACCAGCGCCAGGGCTCCCATCGCCCCGGCCGCCAGCCTGGTGCGCACCAGCGCGCGTTGTTGGCGGTGCTGCAGGGCTGCCCGCTGCGCCAGGCCCGCCTCGATAAAGCGGTTGCTGGTGGCGGTCAGCTCGTCGGCACAGCCCTGGTGCAACTCCTCAGCCTCGGCCAGCCGCGCGCCGCTGAGTAAAAATTCGTCGCTGCGGCCGCTTTGCAACCACAGGTGCGCCGCCTGCTCGATCTGCCGCTGCACCCGCAATCGGGCGCGGTTCTCCTCAAGCCACCAGCGCAAAGTCGACCAGTTGCGGATCAGCACCTCGTGGGCGACCTCCACGGTCACCTCGGCGTGCAACTGCTCGATGGCCCCGGCGACTTCATCGTCGGCAGCGGCGCCGCGTCCGCTGCCGGTACCGGCGGCCTGACCCCTGTTTTCCTCGGCGCCAATCACAATCAAACGCGCGTCGCTGAAGGCTTTGAGCGTATGTTCGACCAGAGCCGGGCCATAGCGCGGCACCAGCAGATCCGCCTTGCGTACCCGCCTGCGGGTGTCGGGCATGCCTTCTCCCAACTGGGTGAGCGACAGAAAAAGCCAGTGGGCGCAGGCGCGCGCCTGGGGGCAGAGCGCGCCGAAAACCTCCTCGGCTTTGCGCTCCAGGGCGCCTTCGATGCCGCCTATCTGCTGCCGGTAGGCCCGCAGAGTGAGCCAACCGCCCGCGCGCCGCTCCCACAACTGCTCCAGGACAAATTCGAGCAGCGCCAGTTCGCCGCGGCTGCGCTCGAGATCCCGCAGCAGCACCTCCACCAGTTCCGGCTCTACCTGCAGGCCGACCTGGGCGGCCGGTTTGAGGATGATGTCACGGTAGTCGGCCTGGCTGAGTTCTGCGGACAGGTAGACCACCGAGCGCTCCAGCAGCCGGTGCAACCCCCGCAACCGCAAAGCGCCCTCGGCACAGTCCGCCCGCAGCGTAATCACCAGCTTGAAGCGGTCGGGCGCATGTTCTAAAGCCCCGAGCACCAGTTCGATAAATCGGTCGCACTCCAGGGCGGCACTGAGGGTCAAAAGCTCCTCGAATTGGTCGATCACCAGCACCAGCACCGGCTCCGGCCGGGTGCGCAGCCAGCGGACAAACCCCTCCGCCCCCAGGTACACCAACCCCTCCAACTCCCGGCGATCCGGCCCGCCGGCGTCCGGCGCCCCCGACTCCCCCAGCCGTGCGATCAGATTCGCGAGCGGGTGGGTTCCCGGCTGCATCGTGCAAAGGCGCCAGCGCCCGCTGCCCGGAATCATGCCCCCCTGCCGCAGCTGCGCCATCAACCCCGCCTGCACCAGCGACGATTTTCCGCAGCCGCTCGCGCCAACCACCGCCACAAACGACCGCTCGTGCAGTGCATGGAGCAGCCGGGCCACGAGCGGCCCGCGCCCGTAAAAAAATGGGGCCGCTGCCTCTGCGAAGGCCCTTAGCCCCATATAAGGGCAAATCTTGACGTCAAAAGGTGCCGCCGGGTCACCGGGGAGAACCTCGACGACTCCCTCGACCGAAGAAAGCCAGCTTTCGAAGTGCGTGGCGTCTGCGGCAGTCTGGTCCTGCAACTTGGCTATCCATTCAGCAACGCTCAATCCGGCCCCGGCGGCGGCCAGGGTGGCCACCAGCGCCTCCCCAAAGCGCCCGGCGAAGCCAGGCGCCGACAACCCGGCCATCAGGCACAAGCCAGGGGTTTGCGGCCGCTGCTGGCTTTGTAGCCAGCGGCGCACCGCTTCCAGGTTCCCAGGCTCCACAACCCAGTCGCAAATCCAGAGGCGCCGGTCGCGGTGCCCCGCCTGCATCTGCTGGTCCAGCCACAACAGACCCACGGCGGTGCCACCGAGATCCAGATGCAGATCCCCGTCTCCAGTGCAGGTGATGCGCCCCCCCAGGTAAACCAGCACCGTCTGCGCCACCGGTGGATCGGCCAGCTGCAGGGCCAGCCACTGCCTGGGGACGGATTCAGCGGACCAATAGCGGATGTCGAAGCGACCGAGGCGGGCCAGTTCGCGGCTGAGTTTCACGCCCACGCCTCGACCGACCAGCGATTCGATCACCAGCGCCCGGCGAGGCTGCGGAGCCCCTGCCGCCCGCGGCGAGCGGCCGAGCACCACCGGGGCCACCCCGCCGACAAAGCGCTTGGGTGTCTGTAGAGAATAGAGCCGAAAGCGCTCGCTCTCGCCCAGGCAGCCTTTTTGGCGGTTCAACAGGCGCAACTGTTTGTTGATCTGATCGATATAGCGCAGGGTCTGGTAGTAGACGAATTTGTACAGGCCGTCGATATCGATCACACCCTGGCGGTCCGCCGCTTCGCCGCGCAGACCGCGGATGAGATGGTAGGTGAATACGCCGTGGCCCAGTTCGGGAAACTCCCACGAGTGCTCGCCCGCGTCGCACGAAAGCAGCGCGTAGAGATTGCGCCGCTGGTGGGCATGCCGCTGCAGAGCCGCCACCAGCCGGCCTGCCGCATCGTCGGCCGGGTTCGCCCCGGCCGGGGCGAACCCGGCGCCGCTGTGGCAGGCATCCAGCCAGAGCAGCTGCTGATGGGCACGGCAATTGGCCAGGGACCCCAGCAACTCCGGCAGTCCCAGGGCAGTCTGCTCCAGAGCGCCCAGGCGCGTATCGGCCAGACAAAAGAACACTTCGGTGCAGCGCCGGTCGAGCACGCCGTGGCCGGAAAAATAAAACACCACCGTGTCCTCCGGCTGTGCCTCAGCGACCAGTTGCGCCAGACTGGCGCGCACCGCCCCCAGCCGCGGCGGTCGTCCGTCCTGCGCGTGGTGCACCAATTCCACGCGCCGCTCGAAGCGGCCGGTGAGCCCGGCCAGGGCCCCGGCCAGTTCCCGACAATCGCAGACGGCGCACCCCAGCACTCCCAGTTGCGGATCTGCGTAGATATCGACGCCGACCATCAGCATCCAGAGCCTTCCCACCGCCGCGTGCAGCAGACGGTCGTCTCGGCTGGTGCGCAGACCCAACGGCGGCATCGCTTCTCCCCTCGTACCTTCGGCGCAGCATCGCCCGGGCCTTGCCGACGCCGACTCTGCCTGCTTGTAGGGGTAACCCTAGAACATCTATGCACAAAAAAGCGGTCCTAGCTTTTGTGCGGTCCGCTCTCGCTGTCGGGTGCAGGCCGGATGCAGGACTGGTAGGCGTCGATATCGGTACAGGTGCCAAACCACTGAGCAATCCGGCCCTCGGCGTTGCGGATCGGCTGCACCTGCATCAGGTGCCATCGATAATTCCCATCGCCGGCGCGCAGCCGATATTCCATGGCGTACGATTCGCCGTTGCGCGTAGCTTTGTACCCACGCTGTAGACAACTGGGCAGATCCTTCGGGTGGACAACCGCCTTCCATCCCCAACCCTGCAGCTGCTCCGTGCTCATGCCCGTGTAGTCCAGGGCTCGCTTGTTGCAACAATCGAGAGCACCGTTTGCTCTCGCAGTCCAGGCAATTTGTGGTAAACATTCAAGAAGATATCGCATGCGCCAGTCGTCGAACATTGGTGAACTTACCTCCTAGCGTCATTGATAGCCATCAATGCCACCTGGCGGCTACGTATTCAGATGGAATTTGGTGCCGGAAAATCGATTTGAGCCGAACCTTTGGGCGGATCTCGGCCACAATTTTTTACATATTTGCCATCGGTGCAAGCGGCGGGAGCACTCAAGCCAACCGCAAAATCTCCCGGTCAAAACCTTCCGGCTCCGGCTCGATTTCCCAGGTGAGGGTGTCGCCCAGGTCGACGGCCACTTCGACGTACAGCCGCTCGACGGGTTGCTCGGCACTGTCTTCGTTGTTGGCAAATCCCTGCAGGTCTTCGGCCAAAAGGCGCAGCACGAAGCCGGGCGGCACAGGTTCGCCGACTTCAGCCGCCTGCAGTTCGAATCGCCAGACGTTGCCGTGCGGCGATTCGACAGGTTGCAGTTGCAGCTCGTAGTCTGCTCCGGCGATGCGCAGACGGCGCGTGAGCAGCATGCCCACGGGCGGCCCCCCGCGCGGGCGGCCGCGGGCACGGGTGCCCCCCGGTTCGGCCCGAAGCCGCCAGCGCCGCCAGCCTGCGAGTTCGCCCAGTGGGCTGACACCCGCTTGGATCCAGTCGGGTACCGAGCGCTGTTCAGGCAGGCCCAGACGCAGCTCGTACAGCTTTTGCCGCCAGCCGCCGTGGGCTATCAGCGCCCCCCACAGGCCAAACGGTACCGTCCACTGGGGCATCGGGAGGGCCGGGTCACCCAGCCGGGCCAGCAACTGCCGGGCCTGGCCCAGCGGCACGGTCGGCAGGGCGGCGAGCGGGGCGCGGGTCGGCTCCGCCAGTTCGAGGTGCAGAGCGGCCGGCAGACAGGCCACCTCCCGCACTAGATTGCCTGCGAGCAGGCAGTACTGACGGCACTGAGCATCGTAAACGGCCACTTCCTTGAGGTGGCGGTGGCTGATAAACCCCCACAGCTGCACCGCTCCCGCCTCCGGCTCCACCTGGGCGGCCAGGTAATAATCCGCCGCCCAGCCGGGAATATCTATCCACTCCTGCGGCACGCGCAGTTCGTCAGCCATCGATGCTTCGCCTGCAACCACCAGCAGCCGCCGCTCGCCGACGGCGAGGGCCGTCCCCGCCACCCATGGCCAGAAACTTGGCAAAGCCGCCTCCCCCGGCCAGATTCGAGCTACACAGCCCGCCTCGCACAGCCAGTCCTGCACACCTGCCAGCGCCAGGCTCCCCAGGTAAGCCCGCCAGACCGCCGCCGGGGCGCCGAGCGGCTCGGCACGCTGGCGGGCGGCTTCGCGCCCAACTTCAGAGATTTCAAGCCAGAGGTCGTTTGAATCCATGGGTACGACGAAAGTGAGAGAGTCCGCGGACAAAGGGGCGTCGATGGCGAGGGCAAGGACCGCTGCGCTTATTCGCAGCGGTCGCCGTGGTAAGCCTGCAACCACTCCTCCAGGACTGTGCCTATAGCTTCGAGTAGGGCGAGCGAAAGCGGCCTATGCAGAACCTGCGCGCAGCGCGGGGCCAGCTGTTCGAGCAATTGCGCCTTGAGGCGCTTGAGGCGGCGGTGAACCGTCCATTGCCTGATACCGAAGCGCTCGCCAATCTCGCTCTGGGTCGTCCCACCCTGGTAGTACAACTGCAGCAGATCCCGGTCGGCCTGCGCCTGCACCTGGATGATGGCCTCGCCCAAAAGCGCGTTGAGCCGTTCGTGCAACGCCTCGCGCTCCTGTTCTTGCTCCTGGGCGATCAGTCGCTCGAATTCGGACGGTTGCTGCACGACGGGCAGCGTCTCCAGCCGGTCGAGGGCGGTGCCGTCCCCAGGCGCACCCCCCAGCGAACGGACATCCGGAACGAGCGCTGCGCGGACAGCCACCGCACACTGGCGCAGCCATTGCTCGATCAGTTGCGGGGTGGGCGGCGGTCCGGCGGCAAGGCCCTGGCCGATGCTTTCGCGGTGGTACAGGGCGCAGACGCTCTGCCAGGTGGCCGAATCCGGGTCTGCGAGCCGGGCGGAATCGCGCCGGGGCGCCGGGCAGTACAGTTCACGAAAGCAGATCCAGGCGAGCACATAACAGCGGATGGTGCGTGCATCGTAGGGTACCTGCCCCAGCGACGCGCTTAAAAACCGCTGGGTGACCCGCCGCAACAGCGCCCAGGGCGAGCTGATGTCGGCTTCTTGATGCTGGCGCAGCGCTTCGCCGATGATGCTGTGGAAGACCGAAGTAGCATAATTGTCGAGACTGTCGCCGCGTTCCGGCTGAAAACCGCGCAAAACCCGGTCGCACTTGAGCATGCCGATCTGAAACAAATCGAACACTTCAAAACGGGTACTGGTAAAGCGGGTACTGGCCCGGCGGGCCGCCCGGTAACAGGCTTCCTGCAAATAGGCGCACAGGTGGCGCGCCGCCAGGCGGCGCGCCTCAGCGCCGACGGTCTGGTCGTCCTGCCAGATGCGATGCCAGTACAGCACCCAGAAGCGCCGGGAGGCATCCGCCTGGGCAAGGCGGCTGAGGGAATGTTCGATACTCAATTGCAACTGGGCATCGGCGATCCAGCCCGCCGGACGACCCATATTCCAACTCAAATAGGTCGAAAAAAGTTCGACAATTTCTGCGCGACGATAGAAGGGGAAGGGGCTCCTCACACTGACCTCCTTGGTAGGGGAGAGCATCCATACTCTACCTGAGGTGCACTTTTTGAGATAAAAGAAGTACGAAAAAATTCGGAAAATTGGAATCGGACTGCGAAGCAGCGGATGCTCCTCGGCAGCCGGGCGCTGGACTAAGGAAGCGAATCAGCCGCCGCCTGGGCGTCGATGAAACCGAAGCCGTCGAAGGGCGAGTAGCCACTGAAAACAGTATTGATAAATGTGCCGCTCAGGGTGCCCGTGGAGGTTGTGGCGGTGAAGGTTGCTCCGGCCAGGGCGTCGGCGGAGTTACCGAAGCCGCCGGTGGCCAGATCCCGCTCGATGCCGAAGTTGAGGGTGTCGCCGGAGTCGAAGCTTGTGAAGGTGAGGGTGAGCGTTGCGGTGGGCGCACTCGGTCCGGCGGAGGTGATGGCGGGGAGGGTGGTGCCGGTCCTGGTGCCGGTGGTGAGCGGGAAGCCGCCGCTGGCGCTCGGGTCGAAGATGAGGCCCGCCGGAGCAAGATTGATGGTAAGGGCGGGGAGGGTGACGCCAGGACGATGCGAAAGAAATTGGCATCGGTACTGCCGGCGCCGTTGCCGGTGACGCCCACCACCCCTGCACCCGCGGCGGCAAAGAGCGGGTCGATATCGCGGGGCGGGGCGGTGCTCTGCAGGGCCGTGCGGATTGCCGCCGCACTCAGCGAATTGGGACCGCCCGCTTTTTGCAGCAGCAAGGCGGCGATCCCGGCGGCGTGGGGAGCGGCGGCACTGGTGCCGAAGAAGTTTGGAAAGCCGTCCCCCTCGACGTCGGTGCTGCTGAGCGGCCCGGGCGGAAAGAAGGTGGTGTTGACGCCATCGGCCGCGGCAAAGTCGGGTTTGTTGCGCACCTCGGGGGTGGTGAGGCGGTTGCCCGCTTTGTCGAAGGCGATGGTGACCGGGCCGGGGGATGAAAAGTCTTCTAAGACCGGGTTGAAGGGCGGCGCCCCGAAGGTGTCGTCGTAGACGTAGGCGGCGACCCCCATTGCCGTTGAGGGCCGAGTTGTGGCCGTAGGTTGCCACGAAGGTGCCGGGGGCGTCGTTGAATTCACCGGTGTAAGTGCCCCCGAAGACGACATAGCGCAGGCGGCTTGCCTGCTGGGGTACGCCGGGGGCGCGGGTGGCGCTGCTTTTGGCAATGACAATCCGGTAGGTTTGACCGGCGGCAAGGTCGCTTGCCGGAATTTCCAGCGGCTGGTTGGTCGAGAAGTTGTTGGCAATACCGCTGCGGGAGGCCACATAACGGCCGCGGCTGTATCGTCCGGGGCGCGGGTGCTGGCTGTAGTGTTGGTGTTGAAGCTGTCCGAGAGAACCCCCACGGTAATGCCCGCGCCGGTGAGCCCGCTCAAGTTGAGCTGGTCGGTCTTGTGCACCACCGCTCCCTGGGAGGTTTGGTGTTTCCTGTGACAAAGGTCGATGAAGTGCAAACGGCTCTGCCGACTATCGGTCGAGCCGGGCCATCGGCCGGTGGTTGGGGTGCGCCTTGGGGGCAAATCCAGCAAAAAATTCTACCAGAAGTATGGGCACGCATTTTATAAAGTAATGATGCGCTACGCTGTCCTAAAACCCCACCATCCGAAAAACGCTCCGGTACGTAAGATGGTTGCAAGTCGCCTCATCCTGGTGAGTTCTATGCGCCTACTTCTTTGCCTGTTGGGCCTGTTGGTGTTGAATACGGCGGCGGCCGAAGCCCAATCGACTTCGACTGTGACGCCCAACACCGCGACCGGCCAGCCCCAGCCCGGTTCCGAGCGAGACACGACCTTCGGCACCCCCGGCGGTGGCCTGAACATGATGGATCTCATCCACCAGGCCAACATGGGCTCCGTCCGCAACATGGATCAATACAAGCGCGACCGCGACCGCGGCCTCGACGATGCGATCAACAATTTCCGCCGCACCGACGTGCGCATCACTCCTAAGATCATCAATCCCGCTCCTACCGGCGAGACGGTTCCAGCCGAAAAACCCTGATGCGCATCGCCGTACTCGGAGGCGGCGCCTGGGGAACGACCCTGGCGGGCCTTGCTGCGGACCAGGATCATCAGGTGCGGGTGTGGTCGCGTTCGGAAGCATTGCCTCTGGGTGAAGTTCTCGCACAGGCGGAGGCAGTGTTCAGTTGTCTGCCGATGGCGGCGGTGGCCGGGGTGATCGATCAGGTTATAGCCCTTGGGCTGCCTGCGGGGGCGATCGTGGTCAACGCCACCAAGGGGCTCGATCGCCGCACGGCCCGCCCCGCCTCCAGCCTCTGGCAGGCCCGCTTTGCCGACCATCCGCTGGTGGTGCTGTCCGGACCGAATTTGGCTGCTGAGATCCGCGCCGGTCTGCCGGCGGCCACGGTGGTGGCAAGCGCCGACGGCCAGGCGGCCGGACGCATCCAGCAATGCCTCGCCTCCGAACGCTTCCGGGTCTACACCAGTGCCGACTGGCGCGGTGTGGAGCTGGGGGGCGTGCTCAAAAACGTGATCGCCATCGCCGCCGGGGTCAGCGACGGCCTGGGCCTGGGGGCCAACGCCAAGGCCGCCCTGATTACCCGCGGTCTGGCTGAGATGATCCGGGTAGGCACCCACTGGGGGGGACTTGCCGAGACTTTTTACGGTCTGTCGGGTCTGGGCGACTTGCTCACTACCTGCAACAGCCCCCTGAGCCGCAACTACCAGGTGGGTTTTGGCCTGGGCAAAGGCCAATCTCTAGAAGCTGTTCTCGAGCGTCTCGAAGGGACCGCCGAGGGGGTGGCGACCGCCGCCATCCTCGCTGAATACGCCCAGCGCAGCGCACTTGAAGTGCCGATTACCAATCAAATCTGCGCTGTCCTGGACGGCCTGCGCCCCCCCACCGAAGCGCTCGCGGCCCTGATGACCCGCCGGTTGCGCGAGGAAGGTGGCGGCTAAAACGCTGTAATAGCCGGCTCCTTCTCTTCACAGCAATGACAGCGCGCCGACTCTTATCAAAACGATCGGCTATGAAAGGCTGTACCAGGATCCCCGCCCCTGGCCATGGAGCTGGATCAACCTGCGATCGAGCAGGGACCGTCAGTGCAGCTTCAGGGTATTGCGGCTGGCACCGGTCATGGTCATAGCCTCCCCAATCGTGATGCGGCCGTGATCGCGAAGATGTTCGAGAATCTGGACGGACAGGTCGGGAAGGTCGGTTATCAGCAGCCGTTCCCGCTCCACCTTCTCCCGAAGCCGCTGCATCTGCTTGTGCAAGGCTCGCAGGAAGAACAGCAACCAGGGTTGCCAGTCCGGTTGCCCGGTGCGGATGGTTCCCTAGGTGCGGCGCAGGGCCAGGTAGTATCCCTCCTTGTGCTGCTCGATGACGCTCTCAAGCGAACTGTAGGGCAGGTAGGCATACCCCGCCCGCAACAGCAGCAGGGTGGTCAGTATCCGGCTGAGGCGGCCGTTGCCGTCCTGGAACGGATGAATCTCCAAAAAAACGACCACTGCCAGGTGTTATGGGAAAAACAGTCGGCCGTGGAGATTTTAGCTACACAGTACGACGCCTGACGAACCACCAGCCCACAGCCGCGACCACAGCCGCGCCAACCAGCGCACCACCCACCGCGGACGCAGGCTCGAACATCGGTTTGGGCCGCTCCGGGAGGGCTTTGATGTCGTGGACGTAGAACTCCACATAAGTATCTTTGGTGCGGAAACGATAGGTAATTTCCTTCGGCCTGTCCTTCAAAATCGTCGGCTGAACCTGGCTTTCGAAACCGGCTTCTTTGAGAAAGCGCGTCACGATATCGGGGCGCGGCGTGTAGATGTCGGGCATAGCAGATTTTCATCGCTCTTCAAATTCAAGCTTGCCCAATACAATCAGGCTTTCAAGATCTTCTGCCGCATCAGCAAGATAAGTGCTTACTACCGTCCGAATCTGATCGAGGGCCTGATCATCAGCCAGCCCAAGCATTTGGCTCAAGTCGCCAATGTCCACGCCTCGGCTGGATATGGATTTCATCAGTACTAAGTAGCCGGTTGTGGAAAAACCGTATCACTTAAAAGCTGTAGCTCTCGCCTTTCTGCCATGCCCCATCGCATTGCCCTGACGCCAGAACAAGAGCAAGCTTTACTGCAACTCAAAAACCACGCCATTGGCGTGTACGGCAGAAATGGCCGCAAGGGCAAGAGCAGGGATTGTACATTTTCTTTTTGCCGCCGTACAGTCCGCAGTTGAATGACATCGAAGGGGAGTGGTTGCCAATCAAACGTCACGGGATGCAAGGTCGAAGTTACGAGATGGGATACGAACTGGGTGTGGCGGTGATCGAGGCGATAGACGGCCGCTACCGTCATCAGGGATACGCGTGCGAACGCTACCTTTTTAATTGACCCGTCTACTTAGACTTACCATACAGCCCTGGGCCATAGGATTAAGCTTGCTCGCCTACCGGCTCGCCGGGCTGATATCCCCCAGTGCTGAAGCACGGGGATATCAGCCCGTTTTGGTAAACCACGGCTAATTCCAGCCCATCAATTCGGGCAGGCGGCTGACCGGGGGAGCGCCGTGGGCGAGGGCCTGGGCGTGGAAATCCATCAGATCGAAGGGTTCGTTTCTGGCTTTGGCCCGTGTTTCTGCTTCCTCACGCAATCGAAACCAAGCCTGGGCTCCCACGAAGTAAGTGCTTAGCTGCGTGGAACTTACCTGGGCGCGCACCCACTTGGCCCGTGCTTCTCCCTCCTGCTGGAAGGAGCGATCGACCATCAGCGCCACGGCTTCCTCTTCGCCCATCGTCCCGGCGTGGATGGCATGATCGAGGATCGCGTTGGTGACGGTGCGCAGATAGAACTTTTGACCGTGCAGGGCGATGGCCTTTGCCCTGAGGGCCGGATCTTGCTTGATGCGCCACAGCGCGTCTGTGAGACCTGCGGGTTTGTCTTTACCGGGGTCCGGCCCGCCGTAGCCCGCCTCGACCATCACATGCTCGGTGTAAACCGCCCAGCCCTCGACAAAGGGGCCGTTGGCGTTCACCTTGCGCACCTTCGACGGGACACGCTTGGCGTAGTAGCCCTGGACGAAATGGCCGGGGATCGCCTCGTGGATCGAGAGAATTTCGAGCATAAAGTTGTTGTATTCGCGCAGGAAGGATTCGCGCCGCTCGGGTGTCCAGTCCTCGGGCACCGGCTGGACAAGATAAAAACTCGGCAATCCCGGTTTGTCGGCGTCGAGGGGAGCAGGAGCGGCCAGACCGGCGATTGCTACCCCCCGTTGCTGGGGCGGCGTCCAGATCACTTTGAGTATCGCCTGCCCGTCGAGGGGCACCAGCTTGCGCTCGCGCACAAAGGCGCTAAGCCGTTCGAGGTTGCTCTCACAGGCGGCGCGCAGGTCTTCGGCACGGACGTGGTCAGTGGCCAGTTCTGCAAGCACGCGCCGAATAATGCGCTCGTCCGCCTCCGGGCTGGCTTCGAGGGTCTTGAGTGCCGCCGCACCGAACAGCGGCACGAACAACTCGCGCGCCAGACTCGCCATGCGCGCACGCACCCGCTCATGCTCTTGCCGGGCGAGGGCATAGACTGCGTCGGCCCCCAGGTTCGTCTCCAGGGTGAGCCGGAGCTTGCGCTCAAAGTTGGTGCGGCCCAGGCGCCAGTTCTCACTTGGCCCCGGCAGCAGTTCGTTCTGGACTACGGATCGCAGCTTCTCGACGGCGGCAACAGCGGCGGGGGTGGCGGCGGCGATGCGGCGGCGCAAAGCCGGGGAAGCATTTTTGAGCTTGTCGGGGATCTCTTTTTGAATCAATAGAAGCGTTCCGGCCAGTTGGCCCACCGCCACGCGCGAGTGGGGAGCGAGGGGCTTACCTCGGCGCAGATTGGTGATTGCCTCTTCCACGAAACCGGGCAGCTTCTCAAGACGGGCGGCGACGCTCGCGGCACGCACCCCGGCTGGGGCAAATTCGCGGCTGACCAGTTCGTCGAGGCCGGTGCCGATGTTGCCGGTGTAGTAGAGGGGGTTATGCAGCCAGGGCGCCTCGATCTGGTCGGTGAAGCGGGCCAGTTCGAGGCTACCCACCAGCGAGTCGAAATCGATGCGGGTATCAATCGACAGATCCTGACGCCCGAAGGCGGCAAGCCGGGCCAGGGCAGTGCGGATGCGTTCGCGGTCGCGCTCCCGACCCAGGGAACTCACATCCGGCCAGCGATCGTCGTAGCGGTGCTCTCCTACCGCGGTGGCACCCACCGGATCGCTTGCGAAACCCTCGGCCAGAATCGCCTCGAAAAGCGTTTGCGCCCGGGTGTCGCGCTCCGCCGTCGGGGCGGCCCGGACCTGACGGGCGGCAAGCCAGCAACCGGCGGCGGCAAGTACGGTACGGCGCTTCAAAAGCATAGAGAACATCGATAACCCTAAATCGCTCGACGAAACCTGCCGATTCTACCGACCGGCATCCACATCCGTCTCGCCCAGGAGGGTCTGCACTCCGCCGCGCGCCTGCTGGAGGGTGGGAGCCTGCACCAGCACCAGGCCCGCGGCGGCATCGAGCGACGCTTCGGGCTCCAGGGCCGCGCGCAGCGGCAAATCGTCCGGCCAGTCGCCGACAAAGGCCGCAGCGGTCGGACGGTGCACTTGCAGGTCGACCACCGGTAGGCCGAGGGCACAGCGCCAGTGGCAGCAAAACAGATCCGGCCGCTGGCTGGTCAGGGTCACCAGGGCCGTTCGATCGGGATGGGCAGTCAGTTTCTCGAAGCGCACAGCGCCGCAGACCACCGCGAAGTAGACCATGTAAACGCCTGGGGGAAGCGGCTCCGACAGATCGATGAGGCCGCGGGCAAAGCGGTAGAGAATCTGGCGCGCTTTGTCGGAGAGCGGCTCGGGCTGCCAAAGATATCTCCCTGCCATGCCGATCGCCTCGGCGTAGAGCACCCCCCGCGCCGTGAGCACCAGCGGCAGAACCAGGAAAGCAGCCGTACTGTCGGGCAAGGTGAGGGGTACTTCAGCAGGTGCCAGGTCGGCGCAGCGCTCGAAGAGGGCGGTAGCGGGCGAGGCGCTATCCGGCCGCGCCAGCCAAATGATCCGACCGGCCGGTTCGAGAACCGGTAACGACGCATTTTCAAGCACCCGGACTTCGCCCCCCCAGCGGCGGTAGCTCTGTGCGAGGGCTCCGGTCAGCTCCGCCGGGCCGGCTACCGATAGCGGGGGAATCATCGCCCGCCCACCGGCGGGGGGGCGAGCCGGGGCGGAGATTGCGGCTGCGCGGCCACCAACGCCTCAAGGGCGGCCCATCGGCGGGGATCGGCCGCGGCGGTCCGCCGCCGGTGGGCATTCTCGGCCAGCAGCCTTTCGATGCGCTCCGCCACCGCCTCCAGCCGCCCGGCAAATTTGCGCCGGTACACATCGGGCACTTCCCGCAGCCGCACTTCGAGACGGCGATTCTCTTCGCCCAGGACACGGACTTGCTCCGTGAGCTCCAGCACAACCGCCTCGCGCTCGTTAGCCTCGGCGCGGGCGGCCTCCAACTGGTCGGCCAGGGTGCGGTAGTGCCGTCGGCACGCGGCCAGTTCGGCGGCCAGTTGGTCCAGGAGGGTACCGTGGCTCAGAGGCGGCAGGGGCCACTGGTCGGTTGCTGGTTCCAGCTTGCGGTCCATTGCGCTGCAGTCCGGGGCGAATGTGGTCCTAGGATACCCAACTGCCCTGCGGCACTCTCACCGCGTCGGGTTGCGTTTCGGCCTTGGCGCCCAGGACCGTGAGCGTTTCGGCCGCGGTCGGCTCTAGGGCAATGGCCAGGGTGCGGCCGAACTCCTGTTCGAACTCGGCTTTTTTGAATTCGGCGTTCCACAGCTCCATCTCGCACGGGTCGGCCGGGTCGTGCGGTTGGACAAAAAGCTCAACTTCTTGAGGAGCAAAGGTGAGCCGGACGCCCCGCACGGCCCCTTTGTGGCGGCGATCGAGGGCGGAGGCGAGCCGCAAAAACACGCTCATCTGGCGCACCAGGCGCTTGTGTTCTTTGGCCAGGCGCTGGAATTCGCGGTGCTTGCTTTTGGGGGTGCTCTTGCGGTGGTAGCGGGCGACGTTGGCGATCACCTCGATCTCTTCTTCGGTGAAACCGAGCATGCCGCCGTGGCGAATCAGGTAGTACGAATGCTTGTGGTGGCTCGAATGATTGATGAAGTGACCGCAGTTGTGCAACATCGCCGCCGCCCACAGTAGCTCGCGATCGGCGTCGCTCCAGCGGTGCAACCGGCCCCGGGACTGATCAAAAAGGCTCAACGACAGACGCGTCACCTGCTCGGCGTGGGTGGTGTCGAGGTTGAATTTGTCGGCCAACTGCAGCACACTGCGCTCGCGCACCGAACCCTGGTAGCGCAACCGATCGGCAATCAGTCCCCGGCCGATCATCCAGTCGACGATGAGCCCCTCGCGCAACGCCGCCTCACAGACGGTGATCGAGCCCACCCCCAGCATCTGCATCGCTTCGAGCAGAATGGTCGCCCCGGCGACGATGATGTCGGCGCGGCGCTCGGAGACTCCGGGTAGACGGCGTCGCGCTTCGAGATCGAGTTCGCGCAACTGCGCTGCAATCTGCTCAAGACTGGCAAGCGTCAACGCGTAGCCCTGTAGCGAGGTAGGAAAGCTGCCCCCCCGTCGCGCATCGATCTCCGCCAGGGTCATGATCGTCCCGGAGGTGCCGACCAGGCGCTCGAACGGCCCCAGGGCCAGTAGTTTGTCCACGGCAGGCTCGATCAAATTGCGCACCTGGTTGCGCAGGCGGCCGTAGTCGCGGCCTGAGATCGGGTCGCTTTGAACAAACTGTTCGCTGAGGCGCACCGCCCCCGCCTTGACGCTCGCCAGATAGCGCGGCTCGCGGCCGTCGCCCAGGATGAACTCCGTCGAACCGCCGCCGATGTCGATGACGGCGTGGGTGCGGTTGTCGAACTCGATGGCGGAGAGCACCCCGAGGTAGATGCGCCGCGCCTCCTCCTCCCCGGAGATCAAGTCGACTTTGAGCCCGACCACCCGCTGGATCTGCAGCAAAAATTCCGGCCCGTTCGGTGCCTCGCGCACGGCACTGGTGGCGACGGCGATCATTTCCTGCGCTCCCAGCCCCTCGGCAAAGGCTTTGCAGTGGCGCAGCGCGTCGAGGGCGCGCACCATCGCCTCGGGCGTCAGCCAGCCGGTCTTCTGGCAGTACTCGCCCAGGCGCACCATCTGCTTCTCGCGGGCGACGATTGTGTAGCCGGCCAGTCGGGGGCGGATATGCACCACCACCATGTGGATGGAGTTGGTGCCGATGTCGATGGCAGCCAGGGTCTTCTCTGCGTCAGCCGCGGGTTCGAGCATGGGGTTGCGTGCAAAGTTTGCTCCAATTGTAACGGAGAAGATACACCCCAACGCGGGGAATCGCCGCGCACCCACCCGCAAAAAACCCCGCACAGGCGGGGCTTCTCACACGGATTCTCGAACGGGTCAACAGTTTTACTTCTCGCCCAGGCCAGAGGGATTGCCCTGCTTGTACTGCAGCCAGGCTGCCACGAGCAGTCCGGCAATGGTGACCGGCACAAAGCCGAGGACCATGCCCAACAGAATCGGTTCGATCACGGCGCTTTCGCTCCCATGCTGCAAAACGTTAACAGGATATCCCAGAATTTGCGCTTCCATGACTATTTGTATGGTTATGTAAAGCGCGGGCGGTGTCTATCTAGAGGTAGCCGCGCTCGTACAGCAATTGGACGACGCGGTTGGCAGATTCATCCTTTGACTCGGTGTTGGTCAGGATGGTCAGATCCGGGTTGGTTGGGGCTTCGTAGGGGTCCGACACACCGGTGAAAGCCGGGATCTCCCCTTTGAGGGCCTTGGCGTACAGGCCCTTGACGTCGCGCTCGATGCACACATCGAGCGGACAGTCGACGAAAATTTCTAGAAAATCGACGATATTGGCGCGCAGTTCTTCGCGGGTATTGCGGTAGGGGCTGATGGCGGCGCTGATGGCAATGACGCCGTTGCGCGAAAGCAGGCGGCACACATAGCCGATGCGGCGGACGTTGGTGTCGCGGTCGGCTTTGCTGAAGCTCAACCCGGCGCTCAAATTGAGCCGCACCTCGTCGCCGTCGAGCACTTCGACGTTTCTGCCAATCTCCTGGAGTTTCTTGGCTACAATGCCGGAGATTGTGCTTTTGCCTGCGCCGGACAGGCCGGTGAACCAGAGTGTTACACCTTTACCCATGGGATGTTGCTCTTCTTCGAGAAATTGGGACTGAGCATAACAGGTGAAGTTTAACAAAATGGTATCTGATCGTGCAGTTTTTTTGAGGGCTTTCTGTCGTCCGGCGGCTACAGGCTGTACAATGCGTTGAGGACATGCGTCTATAGGGCTTATGGTTCGTCTGCTGCACATTTCGGACATTCACCTGGGTAGCGGCCTATCCCACGGGCGCATCAACCCTGCCACCGGGTTGCATACCCGTTTTGAAGATTTTTTGTATTGTCTGTCGCAGGCAATCGACCGCGGCCTGGCCGAGGGGGTTGACCTGGCGCTGTTCGGGGGAGACGCATTTCCGAACGCCACCCCGGAGCCGACCCACCAGGAGGAGTTTGCCCGCCAGTTCAAGCGCCTCACCGACGCCGGCATTCCGACGGTGCTGCTGGTGGGCAACCACGACCTGCACGGGCGGGGGGTGGGCGGGGCGAGCCTCAATATTTATGCGGCGCTGCAGGTGCCGGGCTTTGTGGTAGGCTCCAGGCTGCAGATTCACCCGATCGCCACGCGCTCGGGGCCGGTGCAGGTGTTGAGCTTGCCCTGGGTGAATCGCTCGACGCTGCTGACGCGCGAGGAGATGCGCGGCAAGAGCCTCGAGCAGGTCGATCTCGCCCTGGTCGAGCGGATGAAATTGGCCCTCGAGGCGCAGGTGCGCCGCCTCGACCCGGCGGTACCGACAGTCTTGCTCGGTCATCTGATGGTCGAAAACGCCGTCTTTGGGGCCGAGCGCCACCTGGCGGTGGGTCGCAGCTTCAGCATTCCGCTCGCGATGCTCGCCCGTTCTGAGTTCGACTACGTGGCCCTGGGCCATGTCCATCGCCACCAGGTGCTCTGCGAAGATCCGCCCATCATCTATCCAGGATCGATCGAGCGGGTCGATTTTGGCGAAGAAAAAGAATCCAAAGGCTTTATCCTCGCCGAGGTCGAGCGCGGCCGTTGCCGCTACGAATTTGTGAGCGTGCCCGCCCGCAGCTTCAAGACGATCCAGGCCAACCTCGCCGACAGCGGCGATCCCCAGGGCGACCTGGCGGCGATCTTGCGCAAGCACAAAATCGAAGGGGCGATCGTGCGGGTGCTCTACCGTTTGCATCCCCATCAGATCGAGCGCATCGACACCGCCGGCTTGCGCCAGATGCTGGAGGGGGCTTTTTCTTACCAGTTGCAGCCGGAGCTGATTAGCCAGCTCAGCCAGCCGCGGGTGCCGGGGCTGGGCGAAAGTTGCGCCCTCGATCCAATTGACGCCCTCAGACAGTACCTCGAGAGCCGCCCCGAACTGGCCGATTTGCGCCTGGCCCTCGTCGAAACAGCCGAGGCGCTGATCAAGGGCGACAGCCCCGGCCTGCCCGACACCAACGAGTGCGAGAGCGACGCTGAGGTGCTGGAGGTGACCACCACCGCCGCCCTTGATCTCCTCGCGCGCGAGGAGGGTCTGCCCGCCGGTGGCACCAACGGCCAACTGGGTCTATTTCACGCTTGATATTGATGGGCCGGCTGATCCGGGTGCGGTAGCTGTACTCACCGCGGCCACACAGTCAGCCGGTGTATCTTAAGGAAGATCAATTCTCCCGGTGTGGTGGAGTCTGTCAGACAGGTGAGTCATTTGTCCCACTGTGTCTACCGGGGCAACTCAACGGAGTTATGCCATGTTCTACCCACTCATCGCGGCATCGGCTCCCGGAGCCCTGCCCGAAGGCCTTTTGAGTCTGGGGCAGTTGCTTGCGAGCCTCATCGTCATCTATGTGGCGAGCAAACTCGGCGGCGAGTTGGCCCTGCGCCTCAGGCAACCCGCCGTCTTGGGCGAACTGGTGGCGGGGCTGGCGGTCGGTGTCTCGGGACTCAAGCTCATCGACCCGACCCAGCCGGTGCTGCTGTTGCTTGCCCAGGTGGGCGTCACCCTGCTGCTGTTTGAAATCGGTCTGGAATCGGATCTGCGGGGATTGCTCAAGCTCGGTCCCCAGGCGGTGGCCGTGGCGGCGGTGGGTATGGTGGTACCCTTTGCCCTGGGTTACGGCGTGATGAAATTTGCCGGAGCGGGGGAACTGCTCGCCATCTTCGTGGGCGCCTCCTCCACTGCCACCAGCATCGGGATCAGCGCCAAGGTGCTCTCGGATCTGGGCTACCTCAAGCGCACCGAGGGGCAGATCATTCTCGGAGCGGCGGTGCTCGACGACATTTTGGGGGTGATCGTCCTCTCGGTGGTGGCGGGGATCGCCCAGGGGGGTAGCCTTGAGCTGGGCGAGGTAGCCCGCATCGTCTTCTCGTCGCTGGGCTTTCTGGTGGGAGCGATTGTGATCGGCAACCGCTTTATGCCCGTTTTTCTGGGGATCGTGCGGCGGCTGCGCACCCGCGGTGAGTTGCTCACCGCCTCGCTGGTCTTTGCCTTCGCCCTTGCCTACCTGGCCGAACTGTTGGGCTCCGCTGCGATCATCGGCGCCTTTGCCGCCGGATTGGTGCTCGCTGAGACCGACAAGCGCCACGACCTCGAAGCGCAACTCAGGCCGGTCACCGACTTTTTTCTGCCGATTTTTTTTATCACCGTCGGCGCCGGGGTGAATCTGGCGCTGCTGGGCAATCAGCAGGCGCTGTTGCTGGCCGGGGGATTGAGCGTCACTGCCGTGCTGGGCAAACTGGTGTGCGGCTGGGCAGCTTTCGGCGTCAAGGCCAACAAGTTTGCGATCGGCGCCGGCATGGTGCCCCGCGGCGAAGTCGGCCTGGTCTTTGCCAGCGTCGGCCTGGCCTCCGGGGTACTCACCGGCGTCAACCACACCGCCGTGGTGATCATGGTGATTCTCACCACGTTTTTTGGACCGCTACTGTTGGGACTGCTGTTGCGTCGCGAACCGATGGCGGTTACCGTCGGCAGTTCCTGAAGCGGCACTCCCTCAGGAGTCTGCATGCCCACCCTCTCGCCTGCTCGAACCATCTGCCTGGGGTTTTTGCTGCTCATTGCGATCGGTACTCTACTGCTGCTGTTGCCCTGGTCGACGGCCTCGGGCGAGTGGACCCCCTGGTTGGTAGCGCTATTTACCAGCACCTCCGCCGTCTGCGTCACCGGATTGGTGGTGGTCGACACGGGCAGCTACTACTCGTTTTTTGGCCAACTGGTCATCCTGTTGCTCATTCAGGTGGGCGGCCTCGGCTACATGAGCGCCACCACGTTTTTGTTGTTGCTGGTCGGGCGTCGCATCAGCCTGAGAAACCGTCTTGCTCTGCAGGAGGCGTTGGGTAGTCTTGGCGATAAGGCTGTGCCGCGCCTGGTGGCCCGCGTCGCCATCCTGACGCTCAGCTTCGAACTGGTGGGGGCGCTTGTGATTGCCCCGACTATGGTTCGACAGGAAGGACTGCTCCCCGGGCTATGGTCGGCGATTTTCCACAGCGTCAGCGCCTTTAATAACGCCGGGTTCGGGCTCAGAAGCGACAACCTGATTCCCTGGCAGAACAATTTTTGGGTTCTAGGGGGGCTGGGATTTTTGATCCTGGCGGGGGGGCTCGGCTACCAGGTGTGGATCGAGTTGTACGAAAAAATCTTGCTGCGGCTGGTGCGGCTGGTCTTCGGCAAGCAGCCCGCCCCGCCCGCGCCGCTATCGCTGCATACGCGGGTGGTGCTGCTCACCTCGGCAATTTTGGTGGTGGTGGGTTCGGTTTGTTTTTTTCTCATCGAGCGGACCAATGCCCTCACCCTGGGCAGGCTCAGCCTTGATGCGCAGGTGGCGGGTGCTATCTTTCATTCGATTAGCGCCCGTACCGCCGGCTTCAACGCCGTCCCTTTCGATGGCCTGCTGGAAGCAGGGCTATTCTGGATGATTTTGCTGATGCTCATCGGGGCCTCGCCTGCTTCCACCGGGGGGGGCCTGAAGACCACCACCTTCGCCATTCTCACCAGCAACATGCTGGCTGTGATTCAAGGTCGGGAGGATGTGCTGCTATTCGATCGGCGCCTCGGAGTGGGTGCGGTGCGCAAGGCGAGCGCGGTGCTGCTCGGCTCGATTGCCGCGATTGCCGTCGCCCTGGTGGGCCTCACCCTCAGCGATCCGGAGCCCGGCTTTGTGCAGGTGCTCTTCGAGGCGGTCTCCGCCTTCTGCACCGTGGGACTTTCGACCGGCATCACCCCGAAGCTGTCGGTGGTAGGACAGCTCATCCTGGTCTTCAGCATGTACCTGGGCCGGGTGGGCGTGCTGCTGCTCGCCGAGGCGCTGCTGTCGCAGAAGCCGACCTTCCCGTACCGCCAGCCGGAAGAACAGATTCTGATAGGTTAGTGGTATGAACCTGATGGGATGGCTTAAAAAAGAGCGGCGCAACCAGTTTTTGATCATCGGCCTGGGCCGGTTTGGCACTTCGGTGGCCCGCACTCTGCACAACCTGGGCTACGACGTGCTCGCAGTCGACGCGGAGGAGGAGCGCGTGCGGCGGGCGGCCTGCGAGAACATCGCCACCCAGGTACTGCAGGTCAACGCCACCGATCCGGATGCACTCAAACAGATTGGGGTGGGCGAATTTCAGGTGGCGGTAGTTGCCATCGGCAGCTTCTTGCAGGAGAGCATCCTTGCCACCCTCAACGCTAAGGCGATGGGGATCGCTTACGTAGTGGCCAAGGCCACCACTCCCATCCACGGCGCGGTGCTCGAAAAAGTCGGCGCCGACCGGGTGGTCTACCCCGAAAGCGACATGGGCCGCAACGTCGCCCTTTCGCTTACCTCGCGCGGCATGCTCGAATCGCTGCAACTCGACCCGGAGCACAGCATCGTCGAGGTGGTGGCCCCGCGCGAATTCACAGGCCAGACCCTGCGCAATCTCGATTTGCGCCGCCGCTTCCGGGTGAACGTACTCGCCTTGCGCCACGACGGCCGCTTCAACGTCAATCCCGACCCGGATGATCGCATCGGCGCAGGGGACGTCATCGTCATGATCGGCGCCAACCGCGATCTTGATCAATTGCCCAAAGCGGATCTGACCATGCCCGACCACGCCGCCCGCACCAGGGCCGAGTCGTAGTTTTAAACGGGGGGCAGTGCACTCGTGCTGGTTTGGGCTACCGCCCAGCCCAGGTAGCCCTCGGAGACCTGCACCGCTTCGAGGGCGACGACCTCGGGCACTTCGTAGGGGTGCAAATCGCCTAGAGCCACTTCCAGCATCGCGTAAACTTCAGCGGGCACTTTGAGCAGGAGCAACTGTTCGGTCTCAGTCGAAAGCTTGTCCTGCCAGATGAACACCGAGACCATCGGCGGCAGCAGTTGGGCGCAGGCGACAAGACGGCGTTCGACCAGGGTACGGGCAATGGCAATCCCGCTCGCGTGGTCCGGAACGGTGGTGAGCACTACCAGCAGCGCGCCTTCCACTAGCCCCCCATGATGCTGAAGCCGCAGTCGACATAGATAGTCTGGCCGGTGATGGCGGAGGCCAGATCGCTTGCCAGAAACAGCACCGTATTGGCCACTTCTTCCTGGCGGACCGCCCGCTTGATGGCGGACATCTCTTCGGTTTTGTGGATGGCCTCGTGGATGTTGCCGACGCCCGAGGCGGCGAGGGTGCGGATGGGGCCGGCGGATACGGCGTTGACCCGCAGGTTTTTGGCCCCCAGTTCGGCGGCCAGGTAGCGGGTGTTCGCCTCCAGGGCGGCCTTGGCCGGCCCCATCACGCCGTAGCCGCTCATCGCCCGCACCGACCCGATGTACGTCAGCGTCAAAATGCTGCTGCCTTCCGGCATCAAGGGTGCGGCTTTGCCCGCCAGGGCGATGAGCGAAAAGGCGCTCACCTCCATCGCCAGGCCGTAGCCGTCGCGGGTAACGCCGGTAAACGGTCCCTGCAAGTCTTCTTTGTTGCCAAAAGCCAGGCAGTGCACCAGGATGTCGAGCTGTCCCCACTTCTGGGCAATCGTCTCGAACAGCGCGGCAATCTGCTCGTCGCTGCGCACATCACAGGGGGCAAAGATCTCGGGGGCGAGCGGAGCGCTCAATTCGCGCACCTTGGCCTCGAAGCGGCCTTTTTCGTCGGGCAGGTAGGTGACTGCGAGCGCTGCCCCGGCGGCGTGAAAAGCCTGGGCGATCGCCCAGGCGATCGAGCGGTTGTTGGCAATGCCGGTGACGAGGGCCTTTTTGCCGGCGAGGGTAATCACTTTCGTTCTCCTGTAGTCTTGCTTTGCGGGTTGGTTTTGTAAATTGGCTTAAGCTTCGAGATCGTGCCGACCACAGGCTCTATCGTAACGGTGTCGGTAACGGTTCCCGAAGGAGTGACTTCAGTTGCCGGACTTGATGTAGCCACTCTCAAACAAAAATGTCCGCAAAGCGGCCGGGAAATTTGTATAGCGCTTCAATTGCCCTTTGCATCGGCCGCGATCGTCGTACTCGCCGCGACACTCTGTTAGACCGGTGTCGGAAGTCCGGTCGTACCGCTTGAGCATCAATTCCCAACCGCTGCCCAACTCACCCAGGACCGCTTTGGTGGCCACGTACCCCGCCAGGGTGCCGTTGATGCCCGAATCGCCGAAAGGCCGCGTTTTGAGGGTGTTCCACATCTCGGCGAGCCGTTTGCTGTGCAGCGGGCGGTAGCGCATGTCGAACGAGATATTTTCAAATTGGTCGGCATTGAGCTGCCAGATTTGCACCGGCGGGTAACTGTCGGCGTAGCTGCTGAAGCGGTACAAAAATGCATTATCGCTGGTCACGAATCTAAAAATTCCATCGTCGTTGAGCTGCTCGAAGGGGGTTGCCTCGCCATCGAAGCCCTCCAGTTCCACTGGCTTCCAGGCCGTGCCATCCACGCTACTGGTAAAAATTGTCATGTCATTGCAGCAGTGAGCTCCACCGGTGAAAACGGATAGGAGCACCTCCGGGTATGGATTGAGTGGGTCCATTTCGGCTATCTGAACGAGCAAGGCCGGGTTGTACGGGTCTACCCGAGAGGTGGCGACCCGCTTTTGATCGACGAATACCGTGAAGTCGGCCTGCCACTGCAGGCTGCCATCCGGCTCGCGGATCTGCTCAGGAAGGATAACGGCCTCGACTTTCCCGAGGCGCAGACGCCTCTGGACTTTCCGGTCCTTTGGACCCAACTCGTCAAAGGCAAGGCGTAAGGTGGAGCTTGCAGCCGGCTTTGATTGGGCCAGTGTGAGCTGTACAAGATAAGTCAGGCTCAAGAGTAGCGCTACGAGAAGCAAATTGGGATTTTTGCGCATCAAGTTTCTCTGGGGTCGCGCCGAAGATGGTGTTCCGGGAAGTAGCGCCGGGGGAACTGATCGCCCAGGTCGACTTCAAGAATCGGCCATTTGAGCCCTTCGACCGGCTCTAGTCGGGCGGTGACCACCCCGCGCCGGTCCTTGAGGGCGGTGCCGTGCAGGCGCGGATTGACGTAGGCGACGCGCACCCGTTCTCCCACCTGCAAGGTCACGACATTACTTCCCCATAAACTCGATCGGCATCTTAACACCGATGCCCATCGCTCCCGGTGCGGCCTATCTACCATTGACACTGCCGCCGCCCATTTCTGATAATGGAAAAGCTTAAAAATTCGCGGTCGTGGCGGAACGGTATACGCGCTAGCTTGAGGTGCTAGTGGAAGCAATTCCTTGAGAGTTCAAATCTCTCCGACCGCATAGGTTCACCCATGGGTGCCTCAGACAATGCCGGATCTGCCGCCCCTGACGGAAGCGACCTTCTGGGACATTCTCGAAGAGCGGCTGCCCGACGCGGCGGTCAACGCCCTGCTGTGGCAATGCCTGGGTTACCGGCAAGACGCCTCGGGAGCCTGGGACAATTCCGGGGTGGAGCCATCCTGGCGCAACGACTACCCGGAGCCGCCCGATTTTATCGATAGCCGCCCGGCCACCGTCAAACTCACCCGCTCGATTCCAGAGGCCGATAAACAGCTACTTAAGGAGCAGCTGGGTTTTGGCGGCTATCAGGTCTCGGAACTCAATCCCCGGCGCACCCGCCGGGCCACCGCCGTCAATTGGCTGCTCAGCCACTTGCGGCAAAGCCGCGATAGATAGACAAGATGCCTTGTTTATCTATTCGGGAAGATACATTTATGAACTCTTAACAGCTTTGGAGAAAACCGGCTGAGGCCAGTTCTGAATCATTGACGATCAACTACCAGCTCACAACTTACAGATCCATTACCTCTGCCATATCTGCCAATTGAGAACGCAGGCTTTTTCTTTGTATTTTGTCAGGTATGGAACCATCTTTAATACCATTTAGCGCAATAGATAAGCGCTATAATAGAAATATCTGACCGAGCAAACATCATGCCCAAACTCCTCACTCTTACCGTTACACAGTCTCCTGCCCAGCTACAAAAGTTGATGGCTGAGCAAACAACCAACTGGGCAAGAGAGCGGCTGCACGCTCTGTACTTGTATGCCAGTGGCATCGCCCCCTTCGAGAATACTATCGCACGCCTGTTGGGTAAAGATACTTCCACCCTCCGTCGCTGGTTCCGTTGCTACGAACAAGAGGGCCTGCAAGGCTTACTCAAACCCCAGAAGTGTTGAATCAGTGAACGCTTGCACACAGTTCGAGGGGCCAGACCCTGCGCCTCCAGCTGCCCAGCAATTTTCCCAGCCAATGCACATAACTGACTTCCTGACACATACAACATTGCAAG
>JAESGW010000273.1_pt1 | contig 78995 bp, 74 predicted proteins | sample 9269791 | NCBI WGS metagenome assembly JAESGW01 (sample SAMN16773120, study PRJNA677053) | algae metagenome | isolation source: Aphanocapsa lilacina HA4352-LM1 and co-occurring heterotrophs from near cave... | place: USA: Maniniholo cave, near Haena, Kauai, HI | collected 2009-07-28 | reverse complement strand
GCCGGAAGCCGTTCCATCGCCAGTGTCGCCCTCCGGTTCCGCTTCGCTCCACCTACGGCCAACACTGGCGATGGAGGCGTCAATGCACTAACAATCCGCACGGACCACTCGGTGGGGGCCGGTCAGAACTGCGGGGAAACGAAGGCCGACGACAACGCCACCGCGATTGCTACCAGCGTGGCAATCACGAGCGGCGCGACCTGCTTCATTCGCCCTCGCCGCTCGTCAAATCCCTCGCGACCTTCGGATCGCGCAGCAATTTCTCGATATGGCTCGCCTCGTCGAAGCTTTCGTCGCTCAGGAATTTGAGCTTCGCGGCATATTTCATGCTCATCTTTTCGGCGACACTCTTTTGCAGCCAGGCGGTGTTGGTGCGCAGCGCCTTGAGCACCGCTTCCTCGTCCTTGCCGAGCAGCGATTTCACGAAAACCGTCGCGTGGCGCAGGTCGGGCGACATGCGCACTTCGGTGATACTCACCGGCTGTTTGGCCAGCTGGTCGTCATGGACGTCGCCGCGCGCGAGGATTTCGGACAGGATGTGGCGCACCTGTTCGCCGACGCGCAGCACGCGGACCGAGGGGCCGCTATCCCTTTTCCGGTCCTTTTCGGTTTTCATGGGCGTGCCTTCTCCAACGCGTCGAGCTTGTCGATAATCCGGGCGATCGAGCGCATGTTGCGCGCCGTGCCCTTATGTTCCAACCGGCGTTCGATCATCCGCGCGGTCAATTTGCTGTCGGCCTCGCCGTCGCCATAATCGATATAGAGCGCCCGGTCGCCGAGCGCGAGGCGTTCGTCCGGCTTGATCCACTTGTCGGCCGCAAGCGCATCGAACTGTTCCTGCGTCGGCTGGCCGTCGAGAAACATGGTGTGGACGAACCGGTCCGCATTCGTGCCCGCGAACGGATTACCGGCGATCGCCGCGGCCAGCTCGTCGCGGCTCCGCACAAGCGCCGCCGCGGTCATGTCGAACCGGTCGTCGACCATCAGCGTCAGTTTCTCCTCGAGCCCGCGCGTCGGCCGCGCGGGGTGCGAGAAGATGACATTGCCGCTGGCAACGACGGTTTCGACGTCGGAGAAACCCTCGGCTTCGAACGCCGCGCGCAGGTCGGCCATCGTCAACCGGTTGCCGCCGACGTTGATGCTGCCGAACAGGGCGACGTAGCGCGCCATGGTTATTGTATCCCCGCGAAGGCGGGGACCCAGAGCGTCAAGGCGCGAGCGTCGGATATAGATCGTGCCACTGCGGATTATTCTCTTCGATCTCGCGCAGTTTCCATGCGCGGTTCCACTTCTTCATACGCAACTCATACGCTCGCGCATCCTGAATATCGTCGAAAGCCAGATACCAGACGAGCCGTTTGCAACTATAATCTTTGGTGAAACCAGCAACCGCGCCTTCGCGGTGCTGCCACACGCGCTGCGCCAAGTTGCTGGTCACACCAATATAGATCGTGCCGTTGCGACCGCTGGCCATGATATAAACATAGCCGGGTCGTTGCACCATCTACAGGAGCTCCAGCCGCTCTGGATCCCCGCCTTCGCGGGGACACAGGCAGTTTTTACAGCGTCCGTTCGCGCAGTTCGACTTCGAAGACTTCGAGGTGGTCGCCCGCCTTGATGTCGTTCGTATCCGCCAGCACGACACCGCATTCGAGGCCGGCGCGCACTTCGGCGACATCGTCCTTGAAACGGCGGAGCGACGAGATCGTCGTTGCCGACACGATGACGTCGTCGCGCGTGAGGCGCGCATGTAGCCCCTTGCGGATGACGCCTTCGAGCACGAGCAGACCCGCGGCCTTGTCGCGCTTGCCGGCGGGGAAGACGTCCTTGACCTCGGCGCGGCCGACGACGGTTTCGACGCGTTCCGGACCCAGCTCGCCCGCCATCTCCTTCGCGATCTCGTCGGTCAGGTGATAGATGACGTCATAGTAGAGGAAGCGCACTTTTTCGCGGTTCGCGATCTCGCGCGCCTTGGCGTTCGGGCGGACGTTGAAGCCGATGATCGGCGCATTCGATGCCGCGGCGAGCGTCACGTCGCTCTCGGTGATCGCGCCGGCGCCCGACTGGAGCACGCGAACGCGGATCTCGTCGGTCGACAGGCGGTTGAGCGCATTGACAATCGCTTCGACCGACCCCTGCACGTCGCCCTTGATGACCACCGGGAACTGGATGACATTGGCCTTGTCGGCGAGCGCCTCGAACATGCCTTCGAGGCTGACCGGCGCCTGCGCCGTCCGCTTGCGAAGCGCCTGTTCCTGACGATAGGCGGCAACCTCGCGGGCGCGGGCCTCATTCTCGACGACGGTGAGCGTATCGCCCGCCATCGGCACGCCGCCGAGGCCGAGCACCTCGACCGGCACCGACGGACCGGCGGTCTTGATCTGCTGGCCCTTGTCGTCGATCAGCGCACGGACGCGGCCGCTTTCGGCGCCGCAGACGAAGATGTCGCCGACCTTGAGCGTGCCGCGGCGGACGAGGATCGTCGCCACCGGACCGCGACCCTTGTCGAGCTTCGCCTCGACCACCGTGCCTTCGGCGGCGCGGTCGGGGTTGGCCTTCAGCTCCATGATTTCGGCCTGCACCGCGATCGCGTCGAGCAATTTGTCGAGGCCGGTCTTCTTCAGCGCCGACACTTCGACATTCTGGACGTCGCCGCCCATTTCCTCGACCACCAGCTCATGTTCGAGCAGGCGTTCGCGGACGCGCTGCGGATTGGCGCCTTCCTTGTCGACCTTGTTGATCGCGACGATGATCGGCACGCCCGCCGCCTTCGCATGGTTGATCGCCTCGATCGACTGCGGCTTGAGCCCGTCGTCGGCGGCCACCACGAGGATGACGATGTCGGTGACGTTCGCACCGCGCTGGCGCATCTCGGTAAAGGCTTCGTGGCCCGGCGTATCGAGGAAGGTGACGAGCGAGCCGTCGGGCGTCTTCACCTGATAGGCGCCGATATGCTGCGTGATGCCGCCGGCTTCGCCCGCCTGCACATTCGCACCGCGCAACGCGTCGAGCAGGCTGGTCTTGCCGTGATCGACATGGCCCATGATCGTGACGACCGGCGCGCGCGGCTTCAGATGCTCCGCATCGTCGACATCCTCGTCGTGACGGATGTCGATATCGCCTTCGCTGACGCGCTTGATCTCGTGTCCGAACTCGGTGACGAGCAGTTCGGCGGTGTCCTGGTCGATCGTCTGGTTGATCGTGACGGGCATGCCCATCTTGAACAGCGCCTTGACGAGGTCGCTGCCCTTTTCGGCCATGCGGTTGGCGAGATCCTGCACCGTGATCGCTTCGGGCACCACGACTTCGCGGACCTGCTTCTCGCGCGGGCCGCTCGACGTCATGTGCGAGCGCTTTTCCTTTTCGCGGGCGCGCTTCAGCGCCGCGAGGCTGCGTGCACGCGCGCCCTCATCGTCGTTCAGCGCGCGCGTGACGGTGAGCTTGCCCGACTGGCGACGGCTGTCGCCGCCGCGCGTCGCCTTCGGCTCGGGCCGCTTGGGTTCGGGGCGCTTCGGAGCCTCGACCGGCGTAAAGCGGCGCGGCGCGGGGGCGGCACTCGTGGTCGCAGGCCGCGGCGCGGGCGCCGCAGCAGCCTCGTCCTGCGGTTCGGCAGCGGCGGCGGGCGCTTCGGCAGCGGGTTCGGCGGTCGCGGGCGCAGCCGGCGCCGGTTCGGCCGTCTTGGCGGCAGCCTGTTCGACGCGCGCCTCGGCCCGTGCCTTTTCTTCCTCGGCAGCGCGGGCCCGCGCGGCTTCGTCGCGGCGACGATTTTCCTCGAGCGCATTCATGCGCGCTTCCTCGGCCTCGCGCAGCAGCTGCGCCTGACGTTCCTGACGCGTCATCAGGCTGTCGTTCTCGCTCGCACGGGGGGCGGCCGGCTTCGGGGCGGGCGCGGGTGCCGGAGCGGGAGCCGGTGCGGCCTCGACCTCTTCGACCTCGGGTGCCGGGGCGGCTTCGCCCGGACGACCCAGCACACGGCGGCGCTTCACCTCGACCACCACCGTGTTGCGGCGGCCGTGGCTGAATTGTTGCTGCACCTGTCCGGCCTCGACCGTCCGCTTCAGCCCGAGGGGCTTGCGGCTAAGGGTCGGTTTGTCCTGTTCGTCACTCATCGAAAACCATCATTCCTTCAAAACGCGTCCGAAGCGGCGGTGCTGGTCGGCAACGCCCCGTTTGTTTCCTCGCCAGAGACTGACGCGGCGTGCGGGTCGGAATCGCGGTTGGTCGCGTCCCTACTCCATCCTGTGAAAAACTGCCAGCGGCTCAAATGCGCCAGTACCCGGTCCGCGGCGCGGGCGTCGGTCAACGCCAGATGCACCGCATTCTCGCGGCCTAATGCCATAGATAGGGTGCCGCGGTCCACCGGCAAGACCCGGCCCTCGCGGCCCGAGCCTTCATCGTCCTCGCCGACACGCCACGCCTGCGCCAGTTTCTTGCGCCCATCCTCGCCGGCGTCGCTGGCGTGAAGGAGCAGGCGGACCTGCCCCTTGCGCGCCGCGGTCTCGATCTTTTCATTGCCGCTGAGCAAGGTGCCCGACCGCGATTCCAGTCCCAGCCGGTCGAGCGTCGCGCGCTGAAGCTGCGCCTCGATGCGCGCGCCGAGATCATCGGGGATCGTGAAATTGCCGTCCTGCAGCGCGCGCGCGAGCCCGCCCTTCAGCTTGCCCTTTGCGAGGGCGGCTTCGAGCGTGGCGCGATCGACGCCGATCCACGCACCGCGCCCCGGCGCCTTGCCAAGGACGTCGGGCGCAATCGTGCCGTCGGGCCCGAGCGCGAGGCGCACGAGCCGTTCGGCCGGCGAAACCTCGCCGGTGATGACGCAGCGCCGTTCAGGCACATGCTGGCCGCGCCGACCAGCGCGGTCTGGTTCGCTCAGCTGATCATTGTGCGGGGTCCGCATCGGCGGCCTCCCCGGCTTGCGGTGCGTCAGCCGCCGGCTCGCTCGACTCTTCGTCGTCGAACCAGTGGGCGCGCGCCGCCATGATGATTTCGTTGCCCTGTTCTTCGCTCAGGCCATATTCGCCCAGCACGCCGCCCTTGTCCTCGGCGCGTTCGCTGCGCGGCGGGCCGCGGCGGTTGTCGGTGCGCTTCTTGGCGATCAGCTCGTCGGTCGCCAGATCGGCGAGATCGTCGAGCGTCTTGATCCCGGCCTTGCCGAGCACGACGAGCATCGCTTCGGTCAGGTGCGGGATGTCAGCGAGCGCATCCTCGACGCCGAGTTCGCGGCGCTCGGCGCGCGACGCTTCCTCGCGGCGCTCGAGCCCTTCGGCGGCGCGGCTCTGAAGCTCCTGCGCGAGTTCCTCGTCAAAGCCTTCGATGCTCGCGAGTTCGTCGATGCCGACATAGGCGACTTCTTCGAGTTCGCCGAAACCTTCGGCGACGAGCAGCTGCGCGAGCGTCTCGTCGACGTCGAGTTCTTCCTGGAACATCGTCGAGCGTTCGACGAATTCGCGCTGGCGCTTTTCGCTGGCGTCGGCCTCGGTCATGATGTCGATCTGGCTGCCGGTGAGCTGGCTGGCGAGACGGACATTCTGGCCCCGGCGGCCGATGGCGAGCGACAGCTGGTCGTCGGGAACGACGACTTCGATGCGGCTGTCATCCTCGTCGATCACGACGCGCTGGACCGTTGCGGGCTGGAGTGCATTGACGACGAAGGTCGCGGTATCTTCGGACCAGGGGATGATGTCGATCTTTTCGCCCTGCATTTCCTGGACGACCGCCTGGACGCGGCTGCCCTTCATGCCGACGCATGCGCCGACGGGGTCGATGCTGCCGTCGTAGCTGATCACGCCGATCTTGGCGCGCGAACCCGGGTCGCGCGCGGCCGCCTTGATCTCGATGATGCCGTCATAGATCTCGGGCACTTCCTGCGCGAACAGCTTCTTCATGAAGTCGGGGTGCGCGCGGCTGAGGAAGATCTGCGGGCCGCGGGTTTCGCTGCGCACCGACAGGATCAGCGCACGGACGCGGTCGCCGACGCGCATCAGTTCGCGCGGGATCTGCTGGTCGCGGCGGATGACGCCTTCGGCGCGGCCGAGGTTGACGACGATGTGGCCGAATTCGACCGACTTCACGACGCCGGTGATGATCTCGCCCGCGCGGTCCTTGAATTCCTGATACTGACGCTCGCGATCGGCTTCGCGGACCTTCTGGAAGATCACCTGCTTCGCCGACTGGGCGTCGATGCGGCCAAGATCGACCGCGGGCAGCGGATCGACGATGAAGTCGCCGATCTTGGCGTCCTTCTGCAGCTTCTGGCCGGCGGCCAGATCGACCTGTTTGAAATAATCCTCGACCGCCTCGACGACCTCGACGACGCGCCACAGGCGAAGATCGCCGGTCTGCGGATCGAGTTTCGCGCGAATGTCGTTCTCGGCGCCGTAGCGCGCGCGCGCGGCGCGCTGGATCGCTTCCTCGATCGCCTCGATGACGATGCCCTTGTCGATCATCTTCTCGCTGGCGACGCTGTTGGCGATCGCGAGGAGTTCGGCCTTGTTGGCGGAAATGGCAGTGGCCATCAGTCCTGTCCTTCTTCTTCCATTTCGTCGGCGCCCTCGATCGAGAGCGGGACGGTTGCGGCAATCAATTTGTCGGTGAGAACGAGCTTCGCGGTGTCGATCGCGTCGAACGGCAGCTTGTGTTCCACACCCTCTTTATCCGAAATCGTAACGACATCGCCGTCGATGCCGATCAGCTCGCCGTTGAAGCGCTGGCGCCCGTCGCGCTTTTCCTTGAGCGCGATCTTCGCCTCGTGCCCCGCCCAGTCGGCGAAGTCGGTGCGGCGCGTCAGCGGCCGGTCGATACCCGGCGACGACACTTCCAGCCGGTAAGCCTGCTCGATCGGGTCCTTGCCCGCTTCCTCGAGCGCATCGAGCCGGTCCGAGATGCGGCGCGACAGGTCGGCGCAATCGTCGATCGTCAACTGGCGCGTGTCGGGCCGCTCGGCCATCACCTGCAGCGTCGGGTCGCTCTCGCCGCCAAAGAAGGCGACGCGCACGAGCGCAAGGCCCATCGCCTCGGCTTCGGGCGCGATGATCGCATTGAGGGCGTCGAGATCGGCCAATGAAAATTCCCGTTCCGGATGACCGGAAAGCATGTGGGTATAGCCGCCGCGGCCCGCGGCCCCGACGTCCCAACTGGCTAACCATGTCAAGAAGTAGGGCGCATATAGGCTTTGGCGGGTGAGTCGGCAAGGGGGAATGCGGGGTCAGGGATGGAAGAGCCATCCCGCGACGCCCGCGCCGATCACCAGCAGCGGCGCGACCCATTTCCCCTTGGCGAGCATCACGACCGCCACCGCCGCGACGAAAATCGCGAGGCCCCCGGCGGGGTTCGCCACGCGCAGCGCCGTCGCCCACCCCAGTTGGAGCAAGGTCGCCGCGATCACCCCGACCACCGCCGCCGCGACGCCGCCGAGCACGCGGTGCAGCGCCGGATTTTCGACGACCGCCTCCAGCCGCTCGAAGAAGATCATCGAAAAGGCGAAGGCGGGCAGGAACATGCCCACCGTGATCGCGACCGCGCCCGGAAGTCCGCCCGCGACATAGCCCGCAAAGGTCGCGAAGATGACGAGCGGCGCCGGCAGCATCCCCGCAAGCGCCACCCCGTCGAGGAAGCTCGCATCGGACAGCCAGCCGCGCCCGACCGTATCGGTGCGCACATAGGGAATCGCCGTATAGGCGCCGCCGAAGGTCAGCAGCCCGCCTTTCAGTCCGGCGATGAACAGCGCGAGGATGCCCGCCTCGCTCGCGGCGACGGTTGCCGTCGCCGAAGGCGCCGCGTCCGAAGCGAGGAACGCGAGCAGCGCAGCGGCGATGAACACCGACGCCATCACCGCAGGCCGCGCGGCAAAGCTGTAGATCAGCCCCGCCGCGATCAGGGGAATCCAGAACGGCACGCCCGCCAGCGTCGCGCCGAGTGCGGCAGCGGCGAGCAGCCACAGCAGCCGGTCTTCGAGGATATGCGCCCCGATCCGCTGCACCGCGCGCAGGATGATCGCGAGCACGGCAATCTGCACGCCGAGAAAGACCGGTGCCATCGCCCGGTTGCCGACGATCCAGTCCGTGTAGAGCCACGCCGCGCCGAGCATCAGCACGAATCCCGGTACCATGAACCCCAGCCCCGCGAGCAGCCCGCCGATCCGTCCGCGCGCGACCATGCCGAGGTGGACGCACAGTTCGTGCGCCTCCGGCCCCGGCAATATCTGCATCACCGCGAGCAGCCGGTTGAAGCGCGCCGGAGTGATCCAGTGCTCTTCCTCGACAAGCGCGTGGCGCACCATCGCGATCTGCGCCACCGGGCCGCCGAAAGCGAAGAAGCCGAAGCGGAGGAACCGCAGGAAAAGCTGGAGAAGCGAAAGCGGCGGCGGGGAAGCTTCGATATTCGTCATGACAAGCGCGCTCCTTGCCGCAAATGCGGCATATTGGAGCGGAACTTGGACGACAAGCCGTCTGGACGGGCGTCCGCATGGCCCGTGCAGGAACAAATAGCACGGCGGACGCCCGAGGGAAGAAAGATAAGCTTTGCGCCCTTGAAGGCGGGCGTCTGCTGGCGGCCGGGGAGGCGGACCCGACAGTCATCGTCACCCCGGACTCGATCCGGGGCCCATGACTTCGGCGCTGCGACAGTCCCGGATCAAGTCCGGGATGACGAAGGTCAGAAGACCGTTGCCCCCCGAAGCAGCACCCTTGCCATTCCTTTTCCATCGGATAGGCAGCAATCATGTCCTTCGACGACCAACTCGACACGCTGACCCACGACCATGTCTTTCTCGGCAAGCGGCACGACGAGAATGCCCGCCGCACGCTGTGGGTCGTCGCGCTGACCGCCGTGATGATGGTGGGGGAAATCGCCGCGGGGCTCGCGTTCAATTCGATGGCGCTGCTCGCCGACGGTTTTCACATGGCGACGCACGCGGGCGCGCTCGGCATCGCGGCGCTTGCCTATGCCTATGCGAAGCGCCACGCCTATGGCCGCCGCTACAGCTTCGGCACCGGCAAGGTCGGCGACCTCGCGGGCTTCGCCTCGGCGCTGGTGCTCGGGCTCGTCGCGCTCGGCATCGCGTTTGAATCGGTGACGCGGCTCGTCGACCCGCACCCCGTCGCCTTTACCGAGGCGACGATCATCGCGGTAATCGGGCTTGGCGTGAACGTCGTCAGTGCGCTCTTGCTCGGCCATGGTCATGGGCATGACCATGATCACGGGCCCGATCATCACCACGGCGATGCGCATGCGCATGACCACGCCCAGCACCATCATGGCGAGCGCGACAATAATCTCCGCTCGGCCTATCTGCATGTCGTCGCCGACGCGCTGACCTCGGTGCTCGCGATCGCCGCGCTGCTCGGCGGCCGCTATCTCGGCTGGGTGTGGCTCGATCCGCTGATGGGGATCATCGGGTCGGTCGTCATCGCCGCCTGGGCCGTTTCGCTGATGCGCGACACCGGCGCGGTGCTGCTCGACGCGACCGACGCGGCGCTCGAAGCCGAGATCCGCGCGCTGGTCGAAGGACCCGGCGACGCGAGGATCACCGACCTCCACGTCTGGCGCGTCGGACCGGCGGCGCATTCGGCGATCATCAGCGCGGTCGGCGCGACGCGCGAAACCATCTGCCAGCGCGTGGCACCGCTGCACGCGATCGAGCATCTGACCGTCGAAATACGCTAGCGACGCCCTGCCGTGTTCCTGTCCGTCATGATCGCAAAATCGCCCAAGAATTCCTGTCGCGGCTGGGCATAATTCCCGAAAATTGCCAAAAAACTTGACTTTTTGACAAAATAACGGCAATGTAATTTTGCTAACGTCGCCTGCGACGGAATTTTGATGCCGATTGGCGGATACTTCCCTTCACGCGCTACCAGCTCCGCCGGTGCTTTTGCCGGTGGATATTCCTGTTTTCGTGAAAGGAAACACCCCATGCCTATCGGCACCGTGAAATTCTTCAACAGCGACAAGGGCTATGGCTTCATCGCCAACGAAGACGGCTCGGGCGACAGCTTCGTCCACATCAGCGCTGTCGAGCGCGCCGGAATGGCGACGCTGAACAAGGAACAGCGCGTTTCCTATGAACTGGAAACCGACCAGCGCGGGAAGACCTCGGCGGTCAATCTCCAGCCTGCATGATGAAAATCCGGCGGGCGTCCTTCGGGCGCCCGCCGGGCCACCACGCCCACGCTCGCGCAAGCCATAAGGAACAATCCATGGATATGAACGAGCTCTTCTATCATCACCAGATGGCGTTGATCGCCGCGGGCCAGGCCCGACGGTCCGGCGCCCGCCTGCCGGATTTCGACCTGCCCGGCCATTATGCCCGGCGCATTGACGACTATCGCGCCCGCCGCGGCATGCAGAAATATTTCGGCCGCTCCCTGCGCAAGGGTCCGCCGGCGGCCCGCGTCACCTGAGTTGATCCCGGCGCCGAGCGCGCCGAATCCTTTGCGCAATCGGCACGAGCCAAGGCGCGCATTCGCGGCCATCCCCGCTGCAATTTTCGGCGGGATCGGTCATCGATGCCGCCCCGAAAAAGACCAGCCCGAAGGCGAGCAGCAGCCACATTCGCCAGTCGGTCCGCGCACCACGCCGACAGGAAAGGATCGCGGGACCGGTCATGGCGCCAGTCTGGCATCCGCCCCCTCGACAAAGGGCTCACGCCGTCTGCATGGGCGAACGCATCGATGGTGAAACATTTTGTTGGCGTTTCAGCGTATAAGGGGCGCGCGATGCCCTCCGCGCGAATCACGTGCGGCGGACGCGACGGAATTTGACATACGCATGAAGCCCGAACTGACCCTGAGCGCCCGCCCGAACTGGCGCGATCCGGTGCCCGAAAAACCGGCGGGACCGGGGCGTGTCTTCTGGGCGGCGATCGCCGCGGTCGTCGCGATGGCCTGCCTCGCGCTGCTGCTGTCGAGCGGGCAAATGCGGCCGCCTGCGGTCTTCGGTCCGTACAGCGTCTCGGTGCCGCTCGATTTCAGGACCTATGACCCCGAACGCTGGGCGATCATGAACGCCGAGGATTATGAGGCGGCGCTGAAGATCGACCCGACCCTGCCCGATCCCGACAGCGTCGGTTATGGCGATGCCGCCGCGCTGCCCCCCGCCGACCCCGCGCTGCTGCGCGACGAAGCCTTCGTCGGTCCGCCCGCGAAACCCTATGTGTTCCGCGGGGTTACCGCGCTCGACCGCGAGCGCGCGCATTATTGCCTGACCGCCGCCATCTATTATGAAGCCGCGTCCGAAACCGACGACGGGATGCGCGGGGTCGCGCAGACGGTGATCAACCGCGTCCGCCACCCGAGCTTCCCGAACACCGTGTGCGGCGTCGTCTTTCAGGGATCGCAGCGCGCGGGCGTGTGCCAGTTCACCTTCAGCTGCGATGGCGCAATGGCGCGGAGCCCAGGCAAGCCCAACTGGCTGCGCGCGAGCCGCATCGCGTCGGCGGCGCTCGGCGGGTATGTTTTCCCCAAGGTCGGCCTCGCCACCCATTATCACACGCAGGCGATCTGGCCGCGCTGGGGCAAGAGCCTCGTGATGACCAATATCGTCGGCGCGCATATCTTTCACCGCTGGCGGGGGCGCTGGGGCATGCCCGACGCGTTCCGCGCGCCCTATCTGGGCCGCGAGCCGGTGCCGGGCCCCTATCTGCCGCTCGCGCAGCAACTGGCGATCCTGAAGGGCCAGGGGCTTGCGCCGGGCGCCGGCCCCGCCCCGTTGCTGACCGGCCCCGCCGCGCCGCTGCCCGATGTACCGGCCGCGCCCCTGCCCGGCGCGATGGCGCCCGCAGTTCCCGTCACGTCGCCGCCTGTCGCCGCGCCGACCTACGCCGATCCGCGGCTCAACCAGTCGGGCCAGATCCGCGAAGAGTTCCGCGGCAGCGGAGAGTGGAAACGCTGATCAAGCTCGCCCCGTTCCGCGACGCGGGTGCATGATCCCGGGGGCCATGCGATCGAATTGTGGAAGTCCCCGAAAGTGTAGCATCGTCATCCCGGCGAAGGCCGGGATCTCAACGGCGCATTGCAACGCGATGGCGAGACCCCGGCTTTCGCCGCGGTGACGTCTGGATTGTGGGCGACGGGGCCTTAGCGCCCCTGGCTGCGCCAGCGCTTGACGACGCGTTCGAGGATTTCGGCCTCGCCGCCGGTTTCGCGCCACAGCTTGGAGAAGAGCGGGTCGCTCGACGCGGGCCGCTTTTCCTCTTCGAGCGTGTCGAGATAGACGCGGATCGGGATCGACACGCCCTCGCCGCAGACGATGCATTCGCGGTTGCGCAGCGCGGGGATCGAATCGATGAATCCGCGCGCGCCTTCGGGCATCGCCGCCTTCACGAAATGCTGGTCGCGCTCGTTGTTGAGGCGCATCGAGATGATCGTGCCGCACTGCGACAGCACGCCTTCGGCCAGATCCGACGGACGCTGGGTGATGAGGCCGAGCGAGACGCCGTATTTACGGCCTTCCTTCGCGATGCGTTCGAGCACCTTGCGGACCGCCTGCCCCTGTCCGATGTCCTTGGCCGGGATGTAGCGGTGCGCTTCCTCGCAGACGAGCAGGATCGGGCGCTGCGGCTCGCCGCGCGACCAGATTGCATAGTCGAAGGTCAGGCGCGACAGCACCGCGACGACGACGCTGGTGATGTCCGAGGGGACACCCGACACGTCGATGATCGAGATCGGCCGGCCATCCGACGGCAGGCGGAAAATCTTGCCGATAAAGTTCGCCATCGTGTCGGCGACAAGCATGCCCGAGAACATGAAATTATAGCGCGGGTCGGCGCGCATTTCCTCGATCTTGCCCTTGATGCGCATGAACGGCGCGCTCGACGTCGCCTTGTCGAGCTTGCCCATCTCGTTCGTGAGGATGCTGAGCAGGTCCGACAGGAGATAGGGGATCGGCGAATCGACCGTCAGCTTGGTCATGCCTTCGGCGAGCCGGCTCTTCTGGCGTGCCTGGAGGAGGCATTTGGCGAGCACGTCGCAATCGCTCTGCCGGTCGCGGCCTTCGCTCGTCACGAACACTTCGCAATGCTCTTCGAAATTCATCAGCCAATAGGGCATCGCGAGGTTGTCGACGTCGAACAGCGCCCCGATCCCCTTGAACGCCGCCGAATATTCGCCGTGCGGGTCGATCATCAGGATATGGCCCTGCGGCGCCATCTCGCAAATCTTGTGGAGGATCAGCGCCGCGCTGGTCGACTTGCCCGTACCGGTCGACCCGAGCAGCGCGAAATGCTTGCCCAGCATCGCATCGATATAGAGCGAACCGCGAATATCCTTGGTCGGATAGACGGTGCCGACTTCGACGTGCGCGCGCTCGTCGGCGGCGTAGATCTGCTTCAGGTCGGGGCTGGTCGCGGCGAACACCTGGCTGCCGGGGATCGGGTAGCGGGTGACACCGCGCCGGAAATTATGGATGCGGCCGGTGATCTTTTCCTCTTCGCCTTCGCCGAGAAAGTCGACCGTCGCGACGATCAGCCCTTCGCCGCGTTCGTGCAGTTTCTGGTCGCGGATGCTGGCGATCAGCCAGATATTACCGACGCGAATCTTGACCTGTGCGCCGACCTGCCCCGCCATCGCCACCGCGGCGTCGCCGGACGACGCCAGTTTTCCGATTGTCGCGGCGTCGAGCAGGATGCGCGAGGCGGACCCCGAAATATCGATCACCTCGCCGATCATCAGATCGTCGCGATGATGGTTGATCGCCGGTGCGACCGGCGCCGCCACGCCGCCGCCGGCAAGCCGGACGTGCTGTGCCGCCGTCGAATCCCCGGCGCTGAATCCGCCCTGCATGTCCATTAACGTCCCCGCCTCTATCATGGTCCCGGCGTCCGATATCGCAGACGAGGGTAAATAGGCCGTGAACTTGAGGACTCTCGCGCCGTTCAGCGGCGGCGGAAGATCGCCGACGCGCCGTATCCGAGCACGAGCGACAGCAGCACTGCGGAGAGGCCGTAAAGGAAGCCGTGACGCTGCGCCGCGAGCGCGACGAACCGTTCAAAACCCGCCTTGCGGATCTGGACGTCGCGCGCGGCGACCGCGAGCACGCGGCCGCGGCTGATCAGATAGGTTTCGGCGCGATAGGTACCGACGGGAACGCGCGCCGGCACGGGGATGCGCGCACGATACAGCACGCCTTCGGTGATCTCGACCGCCGCTGGATTTTCATAGAATAACCCGATCCGGCGGTAGAGGTCGCTGAGCCCCGCCTCGAAGCGTTCGAGCTTCTTCGCTTCGGAAAAGCCGCTCGGCGACATCGACAGATTCGCAAGGCCGAGCTCGAAAATCGCCGCCGTCCGTTCATCGACCAGCTTGTCGATCGGCCGCGACGATCCGATCGCGTAAAAGCCGGGCGAGGTGCGCAGCCGCAGGCTGTTCGCATTGACCCAGATGCCCGCCACGCGCTGCTTTTCGCGCAGGATGATCGGCCGTACCGGCCCCTTCAATACGACGACGATATCGGCGCGGTCGTCGGGCAGCCGCTGGCCGGGATAGAGGATCGCGCCGAACAGCAGCAATTCCTCGCCGGTAAAGCTGTACTGGATGTCGATCGCGCGGCTCGACACGTCGGGCACCAGCCGCGGGTCGGCCGCATGCGCCGCCGCGGGCAGGAGCAGCGCCGCAAGCCACAGGATCAAGGCGCCCCCGCGCGTCATTGCACCGTGTAGATTTCTTCGGGGCGGATGAAGAGGTCGACCCCCATGCGCACCGCGACGAGCAGCACGATCGCCGCGAGCGCCATGCGCAGATATTCGGGCTTCACCTTTTGCGCGAAGCGCGCGCCGAACTGCGCGCCGGTGACGCTGCCGAGGAGCAGCAGCCCCGCGAGCACGATATCGACCGCGCCGGTGGTCATCGCGTGGACCATCGTCGTCGCGATCGTCACGAACAGGATCTGGAACAGCGACGTGCCGACGACCACCTGCGTTCCCATGCCGAGCAGATAGAGCATCGCGGGCACCATGATGAAGCCGCCGCCGACCCCGAGCAGCATCGTGAGCACCCCCACCGCCATGCCGAGCAGCAGCGGCGCGAGCGGCGAAATATAGAGGCCCGAACGATAGAAGCGCCAGCGCATCGGCAGGTTGGCGACCATCGGATGGTGCCGCCGCTTGCGTGCGGGCGCAGGCAGTCCGGCCTTTACGGCGCGATAGCTGCCCCATGCCTCGCGCCCCATGAAGGAACCGACGGTGCCGAGCAGCGCGACATAGAGGATGTTGATCGTCGTATCGATCTGGCCCCAGGCGGTGAGCAGTTCGAACAGCCCGGCCCCGATCAGCGAGCCGAGCAGCCCGCCGGCGACGAGCACGCCGCCCATCCTGAGGTCGACCCCGTCGCGCTCCAGATGCGCCATCACCCCCGACACGCTCGCGCCCGTCACCTGCGTCGCCGCCGATGCTGCGGCGACCGTCGGCGGGATGCCGTAGAAGATGAGCAGGGGCGTGGTCAGAAAGCCGCCGCCGACACCGAACATGCCCGACAGGAAACCGACCCCGCCGCCGAGCAGGATGATGACCAGCGCGTTGACCGACAGATTGGCGACTGGGAGGTAAAGGTCCATGGGCTCCGACGAACGTCCGCGGCGCCGGAAGAGCGCCGATTCCAAGGACCCTAGACCATTTTTTCGGGGTGGGGAATCGGCTGTCGCGGCTTATTTCGCGCTGGATCAGAAGTCGGCGGCGACGGTGAGCGCAAGCCCGCTTTCGGGGCGTGCATCGCCCGCGACGCGCTGGCGCCAGTCGAGCGCGATGCGGCTGCCCTCGCCCACCTGCGGGAGGCGAAGCGTCAGCCGCGGGCCGACGTCGACGCGCGCCGCGCCGGGCTGTACCGCCCCCGCCGCCAGGGCGCCGAGCCGCAGCGGCGCCGCCTCGTCGGATCCGAGGCGGCGATCGACGACAATCGCGCCGTCGGCGAAGCCGTCGCGCCGCCGCGCCCCGACGACGCCCGCCTGCGCATAGGCATCGAGCCGGAAGCCAGCGGGTAGCGCGACCCCGGATACGCCACCGCTCGCCATGACGGCCAGCGCGGTGCGCCCCTCCTTCCCCGTCGCGACGCGCTGTTCGATCGCGACATCGACCGGCAGATGCGCGAGCGGCGCAAAGGCGAGGCCGAACGCGATCTCGCGCTGCTCCGGCCGCCGGGCCGCGATCGTCGCACGGCCATAGGCGCGCACACGGCCGGTATCGCCGAAGCCATAGGCGAGCCGGAGCCCCGCCTGGCTCCCGCCAAGCTGGCTGGCAGCGCCGATCGCGCCGGGCGCATTCCCCGACCCTTCGCGCAGATAGAGCCAGCTGCCGAGCGACCAGCTGGAAAGTTGTCGCCGGATCCAGAAAGGCTTGCCCTGCCCCGGCTCGGCGCGCGCCGCGGGGGCGAACGGGAACAGCGCGCCGCCCGTTCCGACGGCAGCGCGCGCCCCGCCGCCGGGGGCCGGCGGCAACAGCCGCGCCATCAGCGCGAGGCGAAGGCTGTGACGGTCGGCGCCCAGACCGCCGGCAGCGGCGTCTTCGCCGATCGCCGCGGGCGCGTCGGGTGTCGGGGACCACGCCGCCGCAACGGCGGCTGGCGGCGAACCGGCACGTTGCGGGGCCGGGGCCGCGGCCGCCGCGCGCGCGCCGCGGTCTCGCGGGCGGCTATCCGGAACGGCCCCCGCGGCGACAAAGGGCGAAGGCGGCGCCCAAGGCGCAGTCGCGGCGTCGGGCGGCAACGACAGCGCGGGATTCCACGTCATCATGACCCGGAGAATGATCCAGCCGCCCACGCACAACAGCAGGAAGCGCAGCGCCGGCGCATCGCGGCGCGCGTCGACGCGGCGCGCCATCATCGCGCCACCACCCGCCCGAAGGCGTCGCCGGGCGCGCCCTCGTTTTCCGCATGCTCGGTCTTGTCCCAGACGACCTCGCCCGACCGCAGCATCCGCCAGTAAAGCACGACCGCGCGCCGCGCGGCGAGCATCGCGATCACATTGGCGACAAAGGCGCGCGGCAACGCCAGCGCCGCTTCGCGCCAGCCGTACCAGCGCGCGGTGAAATGGATGCGGAGCGCCATGCGCCAGCCCAGCAACATCGCGTTGAGCGCGAGGAGCAACCGGATGCCGTCGCCCAGCGGCGGCGGTGCCCAGCCCAGCAGCGCCTGCCCCGCCCAGCCGATCGCGGTGACGATCAGCCCGGCATAGGCCGCAAGCAGGACGAGCGCGGCGAGCGGGGCGCGGCGGTCTCGCCACAGCATCCAGCGCGCGAGCCACGTGCGGCCGGCGGGAAGCTCGCTGCCGGCCTGCCGCGACCCCGGCCAGCCGAGGTGATCCCAGCCCGCCAGCGCGATCCCGGCGATCCAGCGCGCCTTCTGCTTCACGGCGGCATCGGCCATGCCGGGGAAGATTCCGCGCGACACGATGGGGTCGCCCGCCGGGCCGGTCGCCTCGACGAAGCGGGCGCCGAGGCCATAGGCGCCGATCACCATGCCGACCTCATAATCCTCGGTCAGGCTGTCGCAGCGAAAGGGTTCGCCGCCGCGCTCGATCGCCAGCAGCGCGAGCGCGGTACGCGTCAGCGCGCAGCCGACCCCCGCCGACGGGAGCGGCATGCCGAGGCGCGAGCGGACGACGAGTTCCTTGCCGTGCGCCTCGGCGAACTCGTCGCCATAATGCCCGCCGACCCAGCGCGACCCGTGCGTGACGAGCGGCACGACGGGGATTTGCACCATCGCACTCGTACCCAGATAGCGGCGATACAGCGGTAGTTCGTCCCGATGGACATGATCCTCGGCATCGTGGAGGACGATGGCGGCGAAACGCAGGCCCTCGGCACGTTCATCGTCGCCCATCGCGGCCCACAGCCGGTTGAGATTGTCGCCCTTGGTCGTCGGCCCTTCGCGGCTCCCGATGACGAGCCGCAGCCGCCGGTCGCCGGCGATCAGCGGCGATACCGCAAAGAGCGTCGCGGCATCGTTGGGATAGCAGCCGACATAGAGGCGGACGTCCTCGCCCTCCCACGCTGCGAGCGTGCGGCGCAGCATCGCGGGCAGCACCGCGGCCTCGTCCCACGCGGGCACGAAGACCGCGAACCGGCCGTCGAGTGGCGGTGTATCGACGGGGTCGGTCCGGCGGCGGCGGCGCGTCGCCAGCCACAAAGCGTCGAACAGCAGGTCGTCGAGCCCGATCAGCAGAATCCCGACCGACGCGAACAGCATCAGTTCGTGGCCGGCTCCCAGCACCAGCCATTCCAGCCATGTGGTCGACAGCTCCACCCTGCTAGCCCGCCCCCACCGGTGACATGACGTCACCCAGGTCGATAGTGCTAATGCGCGAAGTGAATTTGTAAAGCGGGGCCCCGGCGGCTAGTTAACCTTCCAATTTGCTGACATATCAAGGAAACACCCACCCATGAGCCGCGATTTTCCGCCCCCTTCGGCGTTGCGTGAATTCCTGGAGAGCGAAAGCGCGGGGGGCATGCTGCTTATTTTTGCAGCCATATTGGCGATGATTGTCGCCAATTCGCCGCTCGAGGCATTTTATCACGGCGCGATTCATGCCGAAACCGGCCCCGTCCTGACCGACAAGCTCGGACCGATGACGGTCCATCTGTGGATCAACGACGGGTTGATGGCGATTTTCTTCCTGCTCGTCGGGCTCGAAATCAAGCGCGAGTTCGTCGACGGGCGGCTCGCGAGCTGGGACCGGCGGCGGCTCCCCTTCATCGCGGCGGCCGCGGGGATGGCGGTGCCCGCGGCAATCTACATGCTTTTCGCGGGCGGTGAGCCGGGGATCGCGCAGGGCTGGGCGATCCCCGCGGCGACCGACATCGCCTTTGCGATGGGGGTGCTCGCGCTGCTCGGCAAGCGTGCGCCGACCTCGCTCAAGCTGTTCCTCGTCACGGTCGCGATCGTCGACGACATGGGCGCGGTTGCGATTATCGCGCTGTTCTACACCGCAAAGCTCAACCTCGTCGCGCTCGGGGCCGCCGCCGTCCTTCTCGGCATCATGTTCGCGATGGGCCGGTTGCGGGTGCGGAGCCTGCCGCTCTACCTGCTGATGTTCGCCCTCCTCTGGTACGCGATGCTGCTGTCGGGGGTGCACGCGACGATCGCCGGGGTGCTCGCGGCGATGACGATCCCGTTCGATCGCACCCCGGGCGCGCCCGACAGCGCGACCTCGCCGCTCCACCGGCTCGAACATGGCCTCCACCCATGGGTCGCCTTTGCGATCGTGCCCCTGTTCGGTTTCGCCAATGCCGGGGTCGATGTGAGCGGGCTGACCATCGAACAGATTTTCGCGCCGCTGCCGCTTGGCATCGCGGCGGGGCTGTTCCTCGGCAAGCAGATCGGCATCTTCGGCAGCGTCTGGCTGGCGGTCAGACTCGGCATCGCGGTCAAGCTGCGCGGCGCGACCTGGCTGCAGGTCTATGGCGTCGCGATGCTGTGCGGCATCGGTTTCACGATGAGCCTGTTCATCGGCGGCCTCGCCTTCCCCGGTGACGCGCTGCTCGTCGAGGAAGCGAAGATCGGGATCCTGATGGGGTCGCTCGCCGCGGCGCTCGTGGGCTTTGCGGTGCTGCGCTTCGCGCCGCCGCATCCGAAGCACGGCGCGGTCGAAAGCGAATCCGACGCCGAGATCGCCGCCGACGGCGATGTGCGTGACACCTCCGAAACGCGCGCTATGGCGGACTGATGCGCAAATTCGTCATTCTGTCGCTGGTTGCCGCCCTGTCGGGCTGTGCTGCAAGCGAAACAAAAACGCCGGCGAAACCCGGGGTCGCGACGCTCGACGTGCGCCGCAGCCCCGCCTCGACCCGGGCGCTGGGCGAAATCGCCGCCGCCTATCTCCGGCTGACGCTCGAAATCGGGACGCACGAGGCGGGCTATATCGACGCCTATTACGGCCCGCCCGAACTCAGGAAAGCCGCCGGGGCGGCGCCGCGCGACAAGTCCGCGCTGCTCGCCGCGACGCGCGAACTGATGGCGCAGATCGATCTCGCGGCGCGGCGCATCCCCGATCCGCTCGAACGCCGGCGCGCGACGTTCCTGCGCGCGCAGCTTCGCGCCGCCGAGACGCGGCTGATGATGATGCAGGGCACGCGCTTCGCCTTCGCCGACGAGGCCGAAAGGCTGTTCGGCGTGCGGCCGCGGCTGAAGCCGCTCGCGAGCTATGACCCCGAGCTGGCGAAGATCGAAGCGCTGGTTCCCGGCGACGGCGCGCTCGCGGACCGCGTCGAAGCGTATCTCGATGCCTTCACCATCCCGAAGGAGCGATTGCAGAAAACCTTCGACGCGGCGATTGCGCGCTGCCGCGGGCGCAGCATGGCGCATATCGCGATGCCCGAGGGCGAGAGTTTCCGGCTCGAATTTGTCACCGGCAAGAGCTGGAGCGGCTACAACTACTATCAAGGCGGATATCACAGCCTGATCCAGGTCAACACCGACCTGCCGATCCGCCTGTCGCGCGCGCTCGATCTCGGCTGCCACGAGGGTTATCCGGGGCATCATCTGCTCAACATGAAGCTCGAGGAAAAGCTGGTGAAGGAGCGCGGCTGGGCCGAGTTCAGCGTCTATCCGCTCTACAGCCCGCAAAGCCTGATCGCCGAGGGCAGCGCCAATTATGGCATCGACCTCGCCTTTCCCGACAGCAGCAAGGCCGACACCGAACGCGACGTGCTGATGCCGATCGCCGAAATCGCGGTGCCGTCGGACGACCGGTACTGGCAGCTATTGAAAACGATCAAGCGCGCATCGGGCGCGCGGCTGACGATCGCGCAGCAATATCTCGACGGCGAAATCGACCGCCCGACCGCGGTCGCACTGACGCAGAAATATCTGCTCGTCTCGGCGAAGCGCGCCGAACAATCGGTGAGCTTCACCGACCAGTATCGCAGCTATGTCATCAACTACGGCCTCGGCGAGACGATGGTGCGTGCCTTTGTCGAACGCGGCAAACCGTCGCGCGACGAAATGTGGCGGCGGATGGCAAGGATTGTCAGCGAACCGACTTTGCCTGCGGATTTGCTGGGCCGGTAAAAGGCGGCACCCAAAAAGAACGTCATCCCGGCGAAGGCCGGGATCTCAACCGTGCGTCTTGACGCGAGATCGAGACCCCGGCCTTCGCCGGGGTGACGGATAAGTCACTCCGCCGCCATCGCCATTTCGACGCGCTGCGGACCACGGATCACGCCGCCGGGAGTCGGCCCCTGCATCGCGCCGTCCCTGAACGTCACGACGCCCGACTTCACCGTCGCGACATAGCCGTCGGCCTTTTGCAGCAGACGCTTGCCGCCCGCGGGCAGGTCGAAGGCGAGCCAGGGCTTGCCGAGCTTCAGCGCGTCCATGTCGATCACGTTCAAATCGGCGAGATAGCCCGGCGCGAGCACGCCGCGATCCTCAAGGCCATAGAGCAACGCCGTGTCACGGCACTGGCGCTTGATCGCATGTTCGAGCGCAATGCGATGGCCTTTGCGGTCGCGCACCCAATGCTGGAGCATGAAGGTCGGCGACGCGGCGTCGCAGATCGTCCCGCAATGCGCGCCGCCGTCGGACAGGCTGTTCACCGTGTCATCCGACACCTGCAGATCCTCGAGGAAATCGAGGTTGCCGTCGCGGTAGTTGAGGATCGGGAAATAGATGAAGCCCTTGCCGTCGTCCTTCATCAACAGGTCATAGGCATATTCGGCCGGCGAAACCCCCGCCGCTGCGGCGCGCGCCATGATGCTTTCGTCCATCCTGGGCTCATAGTTGAAATCGGGGTCCATTTCGAATTGCACCGGCCAACCGAGGGCGACGACCTTGAGGAAGTCGATGATATCGCTTTCGGGCCAGATATTGTCCTCTTCGATTATCCGCGCCTTGAACGCCGGATCCTTGAGTTTCGCGAGCTGCTGGTCCCACGAAAGGTCGATGATCTCGTTCCACGCGGGCTTGAAGCGGAACGGATGGACCGTGCCCTGCCACGCCATGATCACCCCGTTGCCGCGCAGCGCGATCTGCGCGACGATGTTCGCGCCGGTCGCGTTCTGGCGCCGCATTTCCTCGATCTGCTCCTCGAGCGGCAATTCCTTGGCGATCGACTGGAGCGCGGCGAAGGTCACCGGCAGCCCGGTTTCGCGGCTGAGATCGCCCATCCACTGAAACTCGTTCCACTCGCGCTTCAGGTCGCTCGCCATTTCGAACACGCCGTAGCCGACGCGCCCCATCGCGCGGCCGATCGCGATCAGCTCCTCGGCGGTCGCGGTGGTGCCGGGGACGAGCTCGCCGTCGATCGACTTGTGGAGCACGGTGCGGCTGGTCGAGAAGCCGAGCGCGCCCGCGCGCACGCCTTCCTCGACGATGCGCGACATTTCGGCGATGTCGTCATCGGTCGGGATCGCACCGGGCTTTTCGCGGTCGCCGAGCACATAGGCGCGCACCGCGCCGTGCGGGACGTGGCATGCGACATCGACGGTGCGTGGCAATTTTTCGAGCGCGTCCATATATTCGGGGAAGGTTTCCCAGTCCCACGACATCCCTTCGGCGAGCGCGGTGCCGGGGATGTCTTCGACCCCTTCCATCAGCGAAATCAGCCAGTCGTGGCGGTCGGGCCTGGCGGGGGCGAAGCCGACGCCGCAATTGCCCATCACGACGGTGGTGACGCCGTGCCAGCTCGACGGCGCCATTTCGGCGTCCCACGTCGCCTGCCCGTCATAATGGGTGTGGACGTCGACGAAGCCCGGGGTGACGATCTTGCCGCTCGCGTCGATTTCCTCGCGTCCCGCGCCGAGGCTTTCGCCGACCGCAACGATGCGGTCGCCATCGATCGCAACGTCAGCGACAAAGGGCGCTCCGCCCGAACCATCGACGACGGCGCCGCCGCGAATCACCAGATCATGCATCTCTGCTCTCCCAAGTCTTTTGGCCTGATTTTTAGTTTCACGAAGAAACCTATCATCAAAATCGCGAGATGCAAATAAACGGGCGGAGGCTGCGACAAGGCGCTAGGATGGCGGGGCAAAATCACAGGGAGTCGTTGCCATGATCCGTCCGCTTGCCCTCGCCCTCCTGCTCGCCGTTTCGGCCACGCCGATTGCCGCGAAGCAGGCCGCCGCCCCGAACTACAAGGCCGCACTCGCCGATCCGGCGCGCCCCGCCGCCGACCGCGAACGCGACGCCGCGCGCAAACCCGCGGATCTGCTCGCCTTCGCGCAGATCGCACCCGGCGAAAAGGTCGGCGATTTCGTCATGGGCGGCGGCTATGTCACGCGCCTGCTCGCCGCCGCGGTCGGCCCGTCGGGCAAGGTCTATGCCTTCCAGCCCGCCGAGTTCATCGCGTTCAAGGCGCAATATGGCACCGATCAGGCCGCGGTCGATGCCGCCTATGTCAACGTCGACGCCGTCGCCGGCCCCTTCGCGGCGCCCGCTTTTCCCGAGCCGCTCGACACGATTATCACCGTGCAGAATTTCCACGACCTGTACCTCAAGCCCTTCCCCGCAGACACGGGCGACAAGGCGAGCGCGGCGCTGTTCGCGGCGCTGAAACCCGGCGGCACTTTGGTCGTCGTCGACCATAGCGCCGCGAAAGGCAGCGGGACGACGCTGTCCGACAGCCTGCACCGGATCGACAAGGATGCGGTGGTCGCGACGCTGACCAAGGCGGGGTTCAAGCTCGAGGCCGAAAGCAAGCTCTACGGCCGTCCCGCCGACCCGCGTACCGCCAATGTCTTCGATGCGGGCATCCGCGGCAAGACCGACCAGTTTACGCTGCGCCTCCGCAAACCGGGATGAGCGAATGACGCGCGGCGTACCGGGCAACCGGCGCCAGCCGCGCGCCTACATATGGAAAGTGACCGAGTTCAGCCAATAGGATGCGATCGGGCTGCCCCCGGCATCGAGCGCGGGTTCGAATTTGGCGTTGCGCATGATCGCCTTGCATACCGCGTCGTCGAACGCCTTCGGCCGCGTCGATTGCTGGATATGGCACGCCGTCGGCTTGCCCGCGGCATCGACGTTCAACCGGAACTGGACGATGGCGCGCTTTCCCGCCATCCACATCTCGGTCGGATAGTCGCGCGATGTCACCCAGTCGCCCGGATTGCTCCTCGGCTTCACCTTGCGCGACAGCGCGGTGTGCTTCGCGACGTCGATGCCCCAATGGCCGAGCAATTCGTCGGTGCATTTTTCGAGCGCCGCGAGCGGCGCGCCGAGCGACCCGGTTTCGAGGATGAAGGGGTTCCGGATCGCGCGCGACACCTCGATATAGGTGACGGCGGCTTCCTGCTCGGGCGTGATATCGGGCCATTCGAAGTCGAAACGCTTGGCCTTGATCGACGCTTCATAGGCGGTGATTTCTTCGGGCGAGCGCGGCGCCAGCCGCACCGGGCCGCGAATGATCAGGGTCGGCGTCCTGTCGGTGAGCGTGCCGGGGTAGAATTGCACCTCCTGCCCGGCCTCGGCGGGGCCGAAACGAAGCCGCACAATGCCCTCATTCATCCGGGTGTAGGCCGGCTTGCCGATAAAGCTCAGCCGCAGCGCATCGCCGGGCTGATAGCGGTCGATCATCAGCACGATCTTCTGGTCGCCCTCGCCGAAGCTGCGCCCCATGCGGCAGCTGTCCTCGGCATAATGGACATTCCATTTGGAACTGGGTTTCAGCCGCAACGGCTCTTTTGCTGCGCCAACGCCGGGCAGCGCCAGCGCCGCCAGCAAAACGAAGATCGACAGATCGCGCCCCAAGCTCCCCATGGACGCAATCTTGCCGACCTGCGCCGCGAACGCAAGCCCCTGTATTCGCCTAGAGTTCGCCCCACGATGCATAGTCCTCGACATGGGCATTGGGCCGGCGAAAGCTCGTGAAGCTCATGCTCGCCGAGAGGTCGAGTGCTTCGACCTGATGCCACCATCCCACCGGCAGGAAGATCGCCTCGCCGGGGCCGATGATCGTTTCGAGCACTGGCGGGACGCTCGCATCGCCGGGGCCGGCGGGCAGTGCTTCATTGCCCCAGTCGGAGAAGCAATGGCGGCTGTTGCGCATCCGCGCGAACGCCCACGGCGGCGTCATCCGCACGCGCTTGCGCCCCATCACCTGCACCAGCAGATTGTTGGTGAGATCGTGGTGCCAAGGGGTGAGCGTGCCCTTCGGCCCGAGCCAGAAAAAGCCGTCGCGCGGGCGCGTCGCGTCGAGCAGCGCGATCGGCGCCATATCGTCCCACAGCGGGGCGAGCGCCGCGGCGTTGGTGCCGCTGTTATAGGCGGTGAGATAGACGTCGTTGCTCGCCTCGTCCTTGCGCAGCCAGTCGAGCAGTTCGCCGAAGCGCACGAGGCGGCGGTGATCGTCCTTCGCGAGCTCGTAATCGGGATCGCGTTCGCGCCCGACCTGCGCCTCGACCACGGCATCGCCCGCCGCCGCAGCGAAATGGTCGAGCGACCAGCGCGTCAGGGCGGGCCAGTGATCGACGAGGCCCGTCAGCTTCGCGGGCCGGTTCGCTTCATAAAGATGGCGGTAGAAATGCCCGGCATCGGGGGCGTCGAGCGTGTCGAGCGCGAAGCCCCCGTCGGCCTCGCGCGCCAGCCGCTCCTGATTGGCGAGCAACCAGCCCTGTTTGGCCATCCGCGCTGCCTGGCGCCGCAGCATCGCCGCCATCGGGTCCTTCGCGAGCCGGTCGACCTCATATTTCGCCGCCGCCGCCGACACCCCCGCGGCGACCAGCCGCGCATGAAGCGCGCCGTCGTCGTCGCCGGCGGCGAGGCCCTCGGCGAGCAGGGTGCGTTTGTCGGACTGGGCCATGGCAGATTCTCCTCGCTCCGCCCAAGGCTATGTCGATGACACTCCGATGACAATCAGTCGCCCGCCGGCCCCTTGTAATCCGGGCCATAGACCGCCGCACGGAAATCACGGTGGAGCGTGCCGTCATAGGGAATGGTCTGGACGAAGAAGACCGCGGTCAGCCGGTTCGCCGGATCGACCCAGAACAGCGTCGACGCCATGCCGTCCCAGAAAAACTCGCCGACCGGACCGCGATTTTCCTCACGCGTCTGCGGGGGCGCCTTGCGCACCGCGAAATCGAAGCCGAACCCGACCGCGCCCTTGCCGGGGAGCCACGCGCGTTCGCTGATCGCGGGGTCGAGCTGGTCGGTCGCCATCAGCCGCACGGTCGAGGGCCTGAGGATGCGCGCGCCGTCGAGGGTGCCCCCGCTCAGCAACATCCGGGCGAAGCGCTGATAATCGTCGAGCGTCGAGGCGAGCCCGAATCCACCGGGGGTCAGCGCATGATCCTCGAAGTTGAGTTTGCGGGAGGTCGCGGCATCCTGCTGGACCAGCTTGCCGTCGGTCTTCACATTCATCGCGGCAAAGCGCGGCCATCGCGCGTCGGGCTGCCGCCACGCGGTCTCATGCATCCGGAGCGGTTCGAAGATATGCGCCCGGACATAGTCGGCGAACGGCTGGCCCGACAATTTCTCGACGAGTGCCGCCTGCACGTCGACCGCGATGCTATATTCCCACCGCGTGCCCGGCTGGAACAGCAGCGGGACGCGCGCGAGGCGCCTGCTCGCCTCGGCGAGCGGGATCGTCAGAGAAAGCGGCTCGGCGGCAACATAGGCGTCGTGCGCCGGCGTCGGCCCGGCGCCATAGGCGAACCCCGCGGTGTGGCGCATGATGTCGCGTACCGTGATCGGCCGTTCGGCAGGCACATAGCGCGGCTGCCCCGCCGCATCCTTGCCGGCATAGACGCGCATGTTCGCATATTCGGGGAGATATTTGGCGAGCGGGTCGTCGAGATGGAACTTGCCCTGCTCCCACAGCTGCATCAGCGCGACGCCGGTGACGGGCTTGGTCATCGAATAGATTTGCGCGATCGTGTCGCGGCGCATCGGGCGCTTCGCTTCGCGGTCGGCCGTGCCCGCGGTGCCGAAATAGACCTCGCGCCCGTCCTGCCAGATCAGCGCCGAGGTGCCCGCGGCGCGGCCGTCGGCGATCATCGCTTTCAAGGCCGCATCGATCCGCGCCTTGTCGATCGTCAGCGTCGCGGCGGGCGCGGTTTGTGCCTGCGCCGCGGGAACGGCCATCGCAAAGCCCGGGCTTGCCAGCATCATCGCCAAAGCCATTCGCGCGCCGTGCATGCCATCTCTCCCTCGTCCCGGCCTTGGGGCCGCGGTTCGCGGCGCATCTCACGGGACGCGAAGCCGTCCGTCAACCGGGCCGATGCTGAATAGGTTTGCGGCGCGCGGGTTGCGGCGGCCGACGCTTATTCGCCCGCGGGCGCTTCCGCCGCGGTCAGGGCGCCGTTCTGGATCAGCCATTGCGGATGGGCCGCCTGGACCGACGCCGCGATGCGGTCGATCGCCGCGGCGACCTGCTCGCCCTCGGCCTCGGGGTCGCGCTGGACGATGACGCGGCGCGCCTGCACGTCGATCAGGACCCGGTCGCGCGGCAGCAATTCGCCCACGGTCAGGCCGGCGAGGATCGCGCGGCTGTCTTCCTCGCGCTGTTCGAGCGTCGCAATACGGCGGTTGAGCTGTTCCTCGACCTGCACCGCGGCGTTGGTCTGCTGGCGGAGCTGGACGATATTGACGCGCACCTCGCGATCGAGTTCGCCACCGATCCTGCCCGCGAGCCGGGTGTCGAGCTGCGCCGCATAGCGGTCGACCAGCACCACGCCGTCGACCGCCACCGCATCGCCCTCCACGCGCACGTTCAGGCTGTCGACGCGGTCGCCTTCGCCGAGCAGCGATCGCAGTTCGGCCTGCACCACCGACCGGGCGCGGACCTCGCCGGCGAGACTGTTGAGCGTCAAAGCGAGCGGAATCGACAGGATGCCGAGCGTCACGACGATCCCGGCAACCTGCATCGCGGTATGCTGCGGGGTCAGCGACGGGCCGAAATGGTTGAGCCGCGCGACGATCGTCGCGGCGAAAGCGATGGCGAGCGTGTTGGTGAGGAACAGCAAAGCCGCACCCATGGCAAAGTCGAACCGGCCGGTGACAAGGCCGAAGCCGACGGTCGACAGCGGCGGCACCAGCGCGGTCGCGATCGCGACGCCGACCATCACCCCCGAGAGCTTGCGCATGATCGCATAGACGCCCGCGATCCCGCCGACGACCGCGACGCCGAGGTCGAGCAATGTCGGCTGCGTCCGCGCGCGCAACTCGGGCGTCACGTCGTTGACCGGCGACAGCCAGATGATGAGCATCGCGACGAGGATGGCGACGGCAGTTCCCGCGGCGAGGGTCACCAGTGACCGGCGGATCAGGTTGCTTTCGAGGGTCGCGAGCCCGAAGCCGATCCCCATGATCGGGCCCATCAGCGGCGACACCAGCATCGCGCCGATGACGACCGCGGTCGAGCTTTGCAGCAGGCCGAGCGTGGCGATCGCCGCCGCCAAAATGATGAGGAGGAGGTATTTCCTGTCGAGCCGCGCATCGCGCGCAACGCTCGCCAGAATCAACGAGCGGTCGAGGGTATCGCCCTCGACCGCTGCGTCATTGTCTTCATTCCGGGCCGCCCGGCGACCGCCGGCATTGAACGGCGCGTCACCCAGTCCGGGGACTCCGGGATGATCGCCGGTCACGGCGGATCAGATCTTCGCCGTCAGGTCCGGAACGGCGCTGAACAGATCGGCGACGAGGCCGAAGTCGGCGACCTGGAAGATCGGCGCGTCTTCGTCCTTGTTGATCGCGACGATCGTCTTCGAATCCTTCATGCCGGCAAGGTGCTGGATCGCGCCCGAGATGCCGATCGCGAAATAGACCTGCGGCGCGACGATCTTGCCGGTCTGTCCGACCTGATAGTCGTTGGGGACATAGCCCGCATCGACCGCGGCGCGCGAAGCACCGAGCGCGGCGCCGAGCTTGTCGGCGAGCGGGACGATGACTTCTTCGTACTTTTCGCTCGAACCCAGCGCGCGGCCGCCCGACACGATGATCTTCGCCGAGGTCAGCTCGGGACGCTCCGACTTGGCGATTTCGGCGCCGACGAAGCTCGAGATGCCGGTATCGCCGCCCGCCGAGACGGCTTCGACCGTGCCCGAACCGCCCGAAGTGGCAGCCTTTTCAAAGGCGGTGCCGCGGACGGTGAGGACAAGCTTCGCATCCGACGATTCGACGGTCGCGATCGCGTTGCCGGCGTAGATCGGACGGGTGAAGGTCTTGGGACCCTCGACCGACAGGATTTCCGAAATCTGCATCACGTCGAGCAAGGCGGCGACGCGCGGCGCGATATTCTTGCCGGTGGTCGTCGCGGGCGCGACAAACGCATCGTGCGAACCCATGAGGTCAGCGACGAGCGGTGCGACATTTTCGGGCAGGTTGTGACCGAAAGCGGCGTTGTCGGCGACGTGGACCTTTTGGGCGCCGGCGATTTCGGCGGCCGCCTTGGCGACGCCATCGACGCCGCTACCGGCGACGAGGAGGTGGACTTCGCCCAGCTTCGAGGCGGCGGTCACCGCGGCGAGCGTGGCGTCCTTGACGGCGCTGCCGTCATGTTCGACCCAAACCAGAGTTTTCATAAGTTTGTTCCTTCATCCCTTCCCGTTCGCATCGAGCGAAGTCGAGATGCCCCTCGATCTTGCGCTGTCCCGATGGGTGTCTCGACTTCGCTCGACACGAACGGAGGTAGAATCAGCTGTGGACGCCCAACGCTTTGAGCTTGGCAACCAGTTCATCGACATCGGCGACCTTGACGCCGGCCGAGCGGACGGGCGGTTCCGAAACCTTGACCGTCTTGACGCGCGGCGCCGTATCGACGCCGTAATCGGCGGGCGACTTGGTATCGAGCGGCTTCGACTTCGCCTTCATGATGTTCGGCAGCGAGGCGTAGCGCGGCTCGTTGAGGCGCAGGTCGGTGGTGACGATCGCGGGAAGCTTGAGCTTCACCGTTTCGAGGCCGCCATCGACTTCGCGCGTCACATTGACGCTGTCGCCTTCGACGTTGACCGCGCTGGCGAAGGTGCCCTGCGCCCAGCCGGTGAGCGCAGCAAGCATCTGGCCGGTCTGGTTGTTGTCGTCGTCGATCGCCTGCTTGCCGAGGATCACGAGACCCGGCTGTTCGGCGTCGGCGATCGCCTTGAAGATTTTCGCGAGCGCGAGCGGCTCGACGGCGTCGTCGGTCTGGACGAGGATCGCGCGGTCGGCGCCCATCGCGAGCGCGGTGCGCAGCGTTTCCTGCGCCTTGGCCGGGCCGACGGACACCGCGATGATCTCGGTCGCGACGCCCTTTTCCTTCAGGCGAATCGCTTCTTCGACACCGATCTCGTCGAACGGGTTCATCGACATTTTGACATTCGCAAGGTCAACGCCCGTGCCGTCGGCCTTCACCCGCGGCTTGACGTTGTAATCGAGCACCCGCTTTACGGGGACGAGGATTTTCATAGCTTCAACAGCTCCTCTCGAAGAATTGTGCACTGCGCCATAATTGGCGTTTACGTAAACGTCAACCAGCAGTCCCCATAACTCCTCTCCCCTTGGGGGAGAGGATAGGGAGACTTGGTCCGCACGGACCCAGTCGGACTTGGTGAGGGCTTCTGCCTTGGGCGTTCATACCCTCACCCAGCTTCGACTAGCCAGCAAGCTGGCAAGTCTTCGCATCCCTCTCCCCAAGGGGAGAGGGTTTAATCAGTTATCACGCCGCCTTGTTCACCTCGGCGACAATTTTCTTTGCAGCATCGCCCAGATCGTTGGCTGCAACGATCGGCAGGCCCGAATTGGCGAGGATGTCCTTGCCCTGCTGGACGTTCGTGCCTTCGAGGCGGACGACGAGCGGAACCGACAGGTTCACTTCCTTCGCCGCGGCAACGATGCCGTCGGCGATGATGTCGCACTTCATGATGCCGCCGAAGATGTTGACGAGGATCCCCTTCACGGCGGGATCCTTGAGGATGATCTTGAACGCCGCGGTGACCTTTTCCTTGCTCGCGCCGCCGCCGACGTCGAGGAAGTTCGCGGGGAATTCGCCGTTGAGCTTGATGATGTCCATCGTCGCCATCGCGAGGCCGGCGCCGTTCACCATGCAGCCGATGTTGCCGTCGAGCTTGATGTAGGCGAGGTCATATTCCGACGCCTCGACCTCGGCCGGGTCTTCCTCGGTCAGGTCGCGGAGGTCGGCGAGGTCCTTGTGGCGGAACATCGCGTTGCCGTCGAACGCCACCTTGGCGTCGAGGACGAGCAGTTCGTCGCCGTTCGCGCCTTCGCAGACGGCGAGCGGGTTGATTTCGATCTGTTCGGCATCGGTGCCGAGGAACGCGTCGTAAAGCCCGGCGAGGACCTTGGCGGCCTGCTTGGCGAGGTCACCCGACAGGCCGAGCGCCGCGGCGACGCTGCGGCCGTGGTGCGGCTGGAGGCCGGTGGCGGGGTCGACGACGATCGTGTGGATCTTTTCCGGCGTGTCGTGCGCGACGGTTTCGATGTCCATGCCGCCCTCCGTCGAGGCGACGACCGCGATGCGGCTGGTGGCGCGGTCGACGAGCAGCGCGAGGTAGAATTCCTGCTTAATGTCGGCGCCGTCGGTGATGTAGAGGCGGTTGACCTGCTTGCCGGCTTCGCCGGTCTGGATCGTCACCAGCGTGTTGCCGAGCATGTCCCTGGCGTGCGCTTCGACTTCCTCGACGCTCTTGGCGAGGCGGACGCCGCCCTTCGCTTCCGCGCCGAGTTCCTTGAACTTGCCCTTGCCGCGGCCGCCGGCATGGATCTGCGATTTCACGACATAGAGCGGCCCGGGAAGCTGTTTTGCCGCCGCGACGGCTTCTTCGACGCTCATCGCGGCGATGCCCTTGGGCACGGCGACGCCAAATTTCGCGAGCAGTTCTTTCGCCTGATATTCGTGGATGTTCATGAGGTCTGCCGGGCCTTTCGACTCTGGAAGGGGAGAGGATCGGCGCCGCCTAAGCACAAGTTCGGCGGCAATTCTACCCCCGGGTAGCCCCAGATATTCTTGTGCGCGGCAAAGGCTCGCGGCCAGCCGGTCCGTCTTCCGGATGACGCCACGGGCCCGAACTGATAGTCGGGCACGGTCGAGGGATCGGGATGAGGGAGGCGAAGATGCGGATAAAGCTTCTTGTTTTGGCGCTGGCGGCCTTTGCCGGCGCGGGCGCGGTGATGGCGCAGACGAATCAGTCGCTCGACGTCCGGATTGCGGAGGCGCCGAAAATCGTTCGTATCGGCGCGGCCGACCAGCTTGTCTACGAACTGCACCTGACCAATTTTGCCAGCGTCCCGCTCCGGCTCGACCGGCTCGTCATCGAAGCGGGCACACCGATCAGGACGTACGCCGGCGACGAGCTGGCCGCGGCGGTCGCGATCGTCGGCGCGAAGGGCGAAGCGGGGGCGCGGGTGATCGAGCCCGGTCGCCGCGCCGTCCTCTATATCAACACGCCCGTCCCGGCGGGCCTTTCGCAAGGATCGATTTCACACCGGCTGACGCTCGGCCGGATCGAGGCCGACAGCACCGGTTTCACGATGTCGGGCGGCGCGGCGACGATCGCGCGGGCCGCCCTGCCCCGCCTGTCGCCGCCGCTGCGCGGTGGACCGTGGGTTGCGGTGTACGATCCCGGTATGGAGCGCGGCCACCGCCGCGTCTTTTACGCTACCGAAGGCTCGGCCACGCTGCCCGGCCGCTTCGCAATCGACTGGATGAAGGTCGACGCGAAAGGAAAATTGGCGTCGGGCGACGCCGATATTCCGGCGAATCACCATGGCTTCGGCGCCGAGGTGCTCGCGGTCGCCGACGGCACGATCGTCGCGCTCCGCGACGATGTGCCCGATCCCGCGACCGTGTCGGGCAGGCCGAGGCCCGGAATCGCCGACGCCAGCGGCAATTTCGTCACGATCGACATCGGCGGCGGCCGCTATGCGATCTACGAGCATCTGAAGCAGGGTGCGCCGGTCGCGGTCGGCGACCGGGTCAAGGCGGGGCAGGTCGTCGGCTTTCTCGGCTTTACCGGCCAGGCGAGCGCGCCGCACCTGCATTTCCACCTCGCCGACCGTCCGTCGATCCTCGGCGCCGAGGGCCAGCCCTATGTCGTCACGTCGCTCACGCGGCTGGGGCAGTATGCCACGATCGAAAGCTTTTCCCGGAGAGAAGCATGGCCGCCCACCGACCGCTCCGAAACGGTGCGCGACAGCTTTCCGCCGCCCAACCTCGTCGTGCGCTTTCCCGGCGACTAGGAATTTAGCGCAGCGCGCAGAGCGCCGCCGAGCTCGTCGAGACGGTCAGGATCTCGGGGTCCTTGAGCGCGCGGACCTTGTGAAAAAACTGGTCGAGCGAAAGGTCGGTGACGCGCTTGTCCTTGAGACTGCCGAGCGCCGACAGGCGGCGAAGCCGGAGCAGCGACAGGCGGTCGACCATGCGTTCGGCCATACATGCCGACATCGCCTTCGACAGGCCGGCGTTGTTGAGCCCGGTGCGCAGCCGCGTTTCGGGCGTCGCACAGCCGGCGAGCGCGAGCGCCAGCAGGGCCAGCGGCAGGACGGCAAGCTTCATCCTCGTTTACCTTCCGTGATATTCGGCGACGGCCGACGACACCGATTGCATCAGCGCCATGCGCGCGGGGATGCCCGCGGTCGTGCTGCCCATCATCACGACGATCGCATAGCGCGTGCCGTCGGGCGCGGTCGCGATACCGATGTCGTTGTAGCCTGCGGTCATGCCGCCCAGATTCTGGCCGGTGCCGGTCTTGTGCATGAATTGCCAGCCCGGCGGCAGCCCGGCCTTCAGCCGCCGCGGTCCGCTCCGCGTACGGCTCATCACGCTCTGCAGATATTCGGTCGATTCGGGTGACAGCAACGTCCCGCGCGCGAGCCGCGTCAGCGCGCTGGCGATCGCGGCGGGGCTGGCGCCGTCGACCGGATCGGCGAGATAATTGTCCATCGCGGTGCGGCGCGTCGCGGGCGCCAGCGTGGCACGCGCATTTTCGAAATTGCGGCCGATCGAATAGCTTTGTTGCCACGGCATCCCCGCGGTACCACTTTGCAGCAACCGTTCGCCGGGACCGAAGCGGATCGAGCCCAGATCCTTTTTCGCGATGAAGGCGCGCACGGCATTGGGGCCGCCGACGGTGCGCAGCAGGCTGTCGTTCGCGGTGTTGTCGCTGTGGGTGATCGCGGTTTCGATGAGATCGCGGACGCTCATCGTCACCGATCCCTCAGCGCGCACGCGCGCCGCGAGCGGCTGGTGGAACAGCGTCAGATCCTCGGGGCCGATGCGGACGCGCTGGTCCAGCGTCATCCGCCCCTGATCGACCGCGTCGAGCGCGGTGAGCGCGACCCAGAGTTTCGACACGCTCTGCTGCGGGAACAGGTCGCCGCCGCGCTGCGACAGCGTCCATTCGCCGTCGATGCGCTGCACCGCGATGCCGGTCTTGCCGGGGAAGGTGCGCCACAATTCATGGATCCGGTCGTTGAGGCCGGCGGGGGCGCGGCGAAAGCCGGGGTCGATGGGCCCCGCGGGGCGCGGCATCGCCGACCGCACCGGCTGGCCGATTGGCACGGTGATCGAACCGGCCGGACCGCGCACCGCCGCCTGTGGCTGCGCGCGTGGCTGCGGCACGATCGCGGCGCTGCTGACGCAGCCCGCGAGCACCGCGGCGCTCATCGTCACGGCGAGGAGCGGCCTGCCGGAAAACTCAAACTTCATTCAAACCCCGCATTTGCGACTTTTATATTATCCCGACCCCACTCGGACTTTTCCTGCGTCACGCAGGCGCGCGGGAGGGGCCAGCGTTTTGCGGTGAATGATTCTTCTGCCGCGACCAATGGCGGAACCGGGCGGATTTCAGGGCGCGGGCTTCGCGCGCACCATATCGGGGTAAAGCCGCTTGAGCGCCGCGAGCTTGGGCGCATCCCAGCGCAGGATATAGCCGTTCGTCGGATTGCGGCGCATGAAATCCTGGTGATTCGCCTCGGCGGGGTAGAAGCGCTTGTACGCCTCGACCGGCACCACGATCGGCCTGGCGAAATATTTACCGCCGCCGATCTGCGACAGATAGGCGGTCGCGACCTGGCGCTGGCCGGCGTCGAGCGGAACGATCGCGGCGCGATATTGCGTGCCGCTGTCGGGACCCTGGCGATTCTTCAGCGTCGGGTCGGCGATCACCGAAAACAGGATGCGCAGCAAGGTGCCGTAACTGACCTGCGACGGGTCATAGACGATGCGGACCGCCTCGGCATGGCCCGACTTGCCGTCGTGGGTGAGTTCATATCTGGCGGTCGCCGCGCTGCCGCCATGATAGCCCGATTCGACCGAAATCACGCCTTTGACGTTGGAAAAGACGCCTTCGACGCCCCAGAAACAGCCGCCCGCGAGCACCGCGGTCGCGCGCTTGGCCTTGACGGCGGGATCGAGGCGCGCAGCGGGCAGCTTGACGACGCTTTCGGCCTGCGCCGGGGCGCACTGCGCGACAATCGCGCCCGCCGCCAGCGCGGCGATGGCACGAAGGAACAGGGGACGCCGCAGCGGCGTCACCCCGGGATCGGCAGCGCCGGTGCGTTGAGGACGATGTACGTCGCGCCAATCGCGAAGCCGGCGAGCATGGTGAGGAACCAGTCGGAGCGAAGCATGGAGAGCATAGGGGCCTCTTTTCATATCTGTCGATTCGCGGCGTTGACCGCTTTGGTTACACCGACGATATGGAGCGCCCCGACCAGCCGTGCAGTGATGGCAGTCACTTTAAACAAAATGACTTACCATCCGGTGAACCGGGCGGTTAACCGCCGTTCAGGTTCAAATAGGCTTCGCGATCCTGATTACAAGACCGATCGGTACAAAATAATCTTGCGCGCCTTGATCGTCACCCCGGCCTTCGCCGGGATGACGACAGTCAGAGCCCTGCCCGCTTCTAGGACAGCGCCGCGCACGCCTGCTGGATGCGCACGCACGCTTCCTTGAGCACCGCTTCCGACGTCGCATAGGAGACGCGGAACGCCGGCGACAGGCCGAAGGCGCCGCCGTGCACCGCCGCGACCTTGGCGCTGTCGAGGAAATAGTCGATCAGTGCTTCGTCGCTGTCGATCAGCTTGCCGTCGGGGGTCTTCTTGCCAATGCAGCCGCTCGCGTCGGGATAGACATAGAAAGCACCGTCGGGGACGGGGCAGTTCAGGCCCGGCGCGTCGTTGAGCATCGCGACGACCATGTCGCGGCGCTTCCTGAACGCGGCGTTGCGGTCGTCGAGGAACTGCTGCGGCCCGCCGAGCGCCGCGGCGGCGGCGGCCTGCGCGATCGAACAGGGGTTCGACGTCGACTGCGACTGGAGCTTGCCCATCGCCTTGATGATCCACGCGGGGCCGCCGGCATAACCGATGCGCCAGCCGGTCATCGCATAGGCTTTCGAACAGCCGTTCACCGTCAGGATGCGGTCGATGAGGTCGGGGCAGCGCTGCGCGAAGGTCGTGAAGGCGAAATCGGCGTACCAGACATGCTCGTACATATCGTCGGTCATCACCATCACATGCGGATGGCGGCGGATCACTTCGCCGAGCGCGTCGAGCTCCTCGCCCGAATAGGCGGCGCCCGACGGGTTCGACGGCGAGTTGAACATCACCCAGCGCGTCTTCGCGGTGATCGCGGCGTCGAGCTGCGCCGGGGTGATCTTGTAATTCTGCGCCGCGGTGCCCTCGATGATCACCGGCGTGCCGCCCGCGAAGGCGACGATGTCGGGATAGCTCACCCAATAGGGCGCAGGGATGATCACCTCGTCGCCCTTGTCCACCGTCGCGACGAGCGCGTTGAACAGCGTGTGCTTGCCGCCGACATTGACCGAAATCTGGTCGAGCCCGAACTCGAGGCCGTTGTCGCGGCGAAATTTGCCGCGGATCGCTTCCTTCAGCGCCACCGTCCCGTCGACGAGCGTATATTTGGTCTGCCCGTTCCGGATCGCCTCGATCGCCGCTTCCTTGACGAAGTCGGGAGTGTCGAAATCGGGCTCGCCGGCGCTGAGGCCAATGACATCGACGCCCGCGGCTTTCAGCGCCGTCACCCGCGCGGTCATCGCGAGCGTTGCCGACGGCTGGATGCGGTTGAGGGCGGCGGAGACATGGGGCTTCAGCGACATGACGATATCTTCCGTGGCTTGCGCGGTTCGGGCTGCAAAGGGACAGGAAATTGCGCGCGGCCGCGCCTAAAGCCTCTGACCGATATTCGCAAGCGCGCTGGTTGATAATTTACCTATGCAGCCGGCAGGTCAGCCTATCGGCGATGCCGCAGCGTCCGCCAGCCGCGCCGGGATCAGTCCGCGCAGCGAATTGCCGATGTAGAATCCGCTCTCCAGATCGGCGAGCCGCAGGTGCGACTCGACCGCGCGCCCCTTGTCGATCAGCTCGGCGCGCAGCACCCCGGGAAGCAGCCCGAGCGCGAGCGGCGGGGTGAGCAGCTGGCCCTCGCGCTCGACGAAGATATTGCTCCAGCTCCCCTCGGTAACGAAGCCCGGTTCGTCGACGAAGACGACTTCGGCCGCGCCGCTCTCGTACCGCGCGGCGTCATAGGCGGCGCGCTGGCTGGTCTTGTGCGCGAGGCGGAAATCGTCGGCGTCGAGCGGGGCGGGCCGCACCGCGACCGGCACCGGCAGCTCGGCGAGCCGCGGCAGCGGCGACACCTCGACCGCGAGCGCCCCGGACGGCGCGAGCCGCATCCGCACGCGCGCCGCGCTACGCACGCGGAAGGTCGCCGATTGCAGGCTGTTGCGCGCGCCGTGCCGGTCGAAGGCGAAACCCAAGGCCTCGGCGCTCGCCTTCATCCGCGCGAGATGCCCCTCGAGCCGCTGCACGCCCTCGACGGGATCGAAGAACATCGTTTCGATGAGGTCGAAGCTTTCCCCGGCTGCGCCCACAAATTCCCCCTTGGCCAGACATTCGCGCCACTCCTCAGCCGCTTGGCTGTCGGCGACGATTCCGGAACCCAGCCCCAGCGTGGCGCAAGCAGGGCCGTCCTGCAAGCCGCTTTGCGGTAACACCAGCGTCCGGATCGCGACGTTGAATGCCGCGTCGCCCCCCGGCTCGATGAAGCCGATCGATCCGGTGTAGAGCCCGCGCGCGCCATCTTCCAGCTCGTCGATGATTTCCATCGCGCGCACCTTGGGCGCGCCGGTGATCGACCCGCAGGGAAAAGCCGCGCGGAGCACGTCGACCGCACCGACCGCTTCGGGCAATCGCGCGCTGACGTCGGAGACGAGCTGGTGGATCGTCGGGAAGCTTTCGACCCGGAACAGGTCGGGCACCGCAACCGACCCCGGCACCGCGACGCGCGACAGGTCGTTGCGGATCAGGTCGACGATCATCAGATTTTCGGCGCGCTGCTTGGGGTCGCCGGTCAGCGCGCGCGCCGCCGCCGCGTCCGCGTCGGGGTCCGCCAGCCGCGCTGCGGTCCCCTTCATCGGCCGCGCCATCACGTCGCGCCCGCGGAGCGCGAAGAACAGCTCGGGCGACAGCGATGCGATTCCCCGCTCGCCGGTCCAGACGAAGCCGCCATAGCCGGCGCGCGCCGTCCGCCGCAGCCGCGCATAGACGGCGAGCGGATTGCCGAGGACCGGCACGTCGGCGCGAAAGGTCAGATTCGCCTGATAGATATCGCCCGCGCGAATGAGGTCCAGCACCGCATCGACCGCCGCTTCATAGGCGGCACGCGTCACCCGCGGCGCGACGCGCCCGACCCACGCCGCGGCAGGATCGGGGAGCAGATCGGGCACCGCTTCGGCATCGATGCGCCGGACGCTTTCGAACAGGCCGAACCAGCCGAGCGGCCCGTCCCCGCCGTTTTCGGGGCCGACAGGCCGGCGCCATGCGGGCGCAAGCCCTTTTCCGGCCTCATAGGCCAGATAGCCGGCGGCATGAAGACCGCGGGCCGCCGCCGCTTCCAGGGCGGCGAGCAGCGCCGGAATCTCCGCGGCGCTCTCTGCGGTCAGGATTTCCACCGGATTTTCGAACAAGCGCGCCGGCGCCGCCTCCGCAACGCGCGCGTCATCGAGCAGCACAAAGGGCGGGCATTGCGCGCCCGGAAGGCCGATCCTCCTGTCTGTCGTCATCGGGTCGGGCGGTCTGCCGGCAGGGCCGTGATTCAGCGTTCGCGACGCACGCGCACGCGCTTCTGCCCGGATATCTCGGCAAAATAGCTGCCCATCGCACCGGGATAGATCACGACCTTGTCGCCCGCCTTGGGATCGCGCGGTAGCACCGTCTGGTCGGTCTGCGCCCAGACCGCGCCCTCCGCAATCTCGAAACGCAGCTTGTCCATGTCATAGCGACGCGCCCATTTGACGGTCGTTTCAAGCCGGGTAATCCGGTCCTTTTCGTCATCGTCGTCGCCGAAGAAAGGCAGATCGCGGAGGGTGAAGCCGAACAGGCCGCGTCGCGCCTTCTGCCCCGCCGCCCGATCGAACATCGTGACCTCGCGCGCCTGCTCGGCCTGCTCGAGTGCTGCAACCTGACGGTCGAAACAGGCAAGCCGCTGGGCGGTGTCGGTAATCGCACGACACGCGTAAACCTGCTGCACCTGGGCCGGGGTGGCGGGCGCTTCCTTGTCCTTCGCGGTGGCGGCGGGCACGACACCAAAGGCGAACAGGGCGAGCGCGCCCGCCAGGATCGTCGAACGCACTTGCTGCACCACCATGACCGTCCCCTTGCTGATAGCGGGATGGATTAGCTCGCGTATCGCCGCGCTGCAAGATTGCGGTCGGCGCCCGCCTTGCTTAAAGCAATGTAAGTAACCAAGCGAGAAGGATAAGCCGGCGCGATGAACAGCCTCTTTGATTGGTCGGACAACTACCGTCACCCCACCAGGTGGAATCAGGACTTCGCGCCGCTGTCGCTGCCCGACATGCTCGCCGCCAGCGTCGGGAAACGCGGCGATGCGCCGATGCTCGATTTCCTCGGCCGTCAGTTCAGCTATGCCGAGGTCGCGCGCGGCGCGGCGCGCGTCGCGCGCGGGCTCCAGCAGCGCGGGATCGGCAAGGGCAGCCGCGTCGGCCTCTTCCTGCCCAACGTCCCCCATTATGTCGCCGCCTATTATGGCGCGCTCGCCGCGGGGGCGACGGTGGTCAACTTCTCGCCACTCTACACGGTTGCCGAACTCGAAGCGCAGGTCGAGGATTCGGGCACCGACACGCTGTTCACGGTCAGCGCGGCGGCGCTGCTTCCCACCGCGCTCAAGGTTCTCGACGGGTCGAGCCTCAAGACGCTCGTCGTCGGGTCGGTTGCGGGCGGGCTGCCGGCGGCGAAATCGGTGCTCTACCGCCTGTTCCGGCGCGCGGAGGTCGCGGCGCTGCCCGCCGACCCGCGCGTCGTCCGCTTTTCGGCGCTGACGGACAATGACGGACGCCCCGAACCCGTGGCGATCGACGCCGAAAAGGATATCGCGCTGATCCAGTATACCGGCGGCACCACCGGAACGCCGAAGGGCGCGGAGCTGACGCACCAGAATCTGACCGCCAATGCGCGGCAGGTGAATGCGATCGATCCCGACCACGACGCCGAGGATCGCATTTTGGGCGTGCTGCCCTTCTTCCATGTCTTCGCGAACACCTGCGTGCTCAACCGCACCGTCCTCAACGGCGGCACGATCGCGATGCTGCCGCGCTTCGACGCGAAGCAGGCGCTCGAGGCGATCACGCGGACCAGGACGACCGCGCTCCCCGGCGTGCCGACGATGTATCAGGCGCTACTCGACCATCCCGACCTTGCCAAAACCGATTTTTCTTCGCTGCGCGTGTGCATTTCGGGCGGCGCGCCGATGCCCGCCGAACTGCGCGAGAAATTCGTCGCCGCAACGGGGGCTGCGCTCGTCGAGGGCTATGGCCTCACCGAAAGCTCGGGCGTGGTCGCGACGAACCCCTATGAGGGTCCGGTCAAACCCGGCACGATCGGCCAGCCGCTTCCCGCGACGCACATCCGGCTGCTCGACAAGGAGGATCCGACAAAGGACGCCCCCGACGGCGAGCCCGGCGAGCTCGCGGTCAAGGGACCGCAGATCATGCAGGGTTACTGGAACCGCCCCGACGCCGACAAGGACAGCTTCACCGCCGACGGCTGGCTGCGCACCGGCGACGTCGCCGTTATCGAGGCCGACGGCTATATCCGCATCGTCGACCGGCTGAAGGACATGATCGCGGTCGGCGGGTTCAAGGTCTATCCGAGCGTGATCGAGGCGCATCTTTATGAGCATCCGGCTGTGAAGGAAGCGATCGTGCTGGGCGTTCCCGACGCCTATCGCGGCGAGGCCCCCAAGGCGTTCGTGACGCTGGAGGACGGTTTCCAGGTGAGCGGCGAGGCGCTTGCCGCATGGCTCAACCCCCAGCTCGGCAAACACGAACGCGTGCGCGAGGTCGAGATACGGCTGAACCTGCCCAAGACGATGATCGGCAAGCTCGACCGGAAGGCGCTCAGGGCGGAGGAAGGGGCGTAAACATCGCCTTTTTCACGTCACCCCCGCGAAGGCGGGGGTCCAGCTTTTTGAGGTGTTCGCAATGCCCAAAGGCGGTCACGTTTACATTATGGCCAACCGCTATCGCGGCACCCTCTACATCGGGGTGACATCCCATCTCGCCGCCCGCATTTTTCAGCATCGCGCCGGCGACGGGTCTGATTTTTGCAAACGTTATGGGTTCGATCGTCTGGTCTACGCCGAACCGCACGACGATATCGGCGATGCTATTGCCCGGGAAAAGGCGCTGAAGAAATGGAATCGCGATTGGAAATTCCGCCTGATTGAAGAACAGAATCCCGAATGGCTCGATCTGTTCGATACTCTCAACACCTGAACAAGCTGGACCCCCGCCTTCGCGGGGGTGACGAGCGGAAGATTGGTGACTAGCGCCGCGCCTTCATGATCGCCTTGTTGCGCGCCTCGAGCGTGCGGAAGGCCGAAAAGACGCCCAGCCCCTTGTCGGCCCGCCCCTCATGCCCGATCAGCCAGAGCTGCTGGTAGAACCAGTAGATGCCCGCGAAGCCGTCGATCGCCTTGACGAGCTGAAAGCGCCTGAGAAAGGCCAGCCAGCCGGGCACGAGCGCAAGGCCGTCCTCATAGCGCGGCAAGGTCGTGCCGCCCGCCAGCAGCCGCTTCGGTGCGTCGGTCATCAGGCACATCGGCCGGCCGAGCCCGATCACATCAGCGGCGCCGCGCTCGAGCGCCTGTTCCATCGCGGCGCGCGAGCGGAATCCGCCCGTCACCATCAGCGGCACCGACACCCGCGCCTGCATCGCGAGCGCGAAGTCGACGAAATAGGCCTCGCGCGCGAGCGTCGACGGCGCGACATTCTGCGGCGCGCTTTCCTCCATCCCCTCGATCCCGAGCAGCTTCGGCTGTTCGTAGGTGCCGCCCGAAATCTCGATCAGGTCGACGCTTGCGGCCTCCAGCCACCCCGCGACCCTCAGGCTGTCTTCGAAGGCAAAGCCGCCCTTCTGGAAATCGGCGCTGTTGAGCTTGACCGAAATCGGGAACGCCGGCCCCGTGGCCGCGCGGATCGCCGCGATCACCTCAAGCAACAGGCGCGCCCGATTTTCGAGGCTGCCGCCATAATCGTCGGTGCGCCGGTTCGCGAGCGGGCTCAGGAACTGCGACATCAGATAGCCGTGCGCCGCGTGCACCTGCACCCCGGTGAAGCCCGCATCCTGGCACGCCTTCGCGGCGACCGCCCAGCGGCCCACCAGCTCGCCGATCTCGTCGCAGGTCAGCGGCTCGGGCTGGCCGAACTGCCCGCCGGGAAGCCCGAGCCGGACGTCCGACGCCGATTTGGGGTGGCGGTTGACCACCGCCGGCGTCTGCCGCCCGCTGTGGCTGAGCTGCGCCCAGAAATGGTTGCCGCCGCGCGTTGCGGCGCCGGCCCAGCGCGCCAGCCGCGTCCTCATGTCGGCGTCGGGCACCGCGTCGATCACGACATTGCCCGGCCGCTCGAGATGATCGCGGTCGATCACGAGATTGCCGCCGATGAGCAGCCCTGCACCGCCGTCGGACCACAGGCCGTAAAGCCGGTCGAGTTCGGGGGTCGGCCGGCCTTCGGGGGTCGCCATCCCCTCGGTCATCGCCGCCTTGGCGATCCGGTTGGGCAATATCGCGCCGCACGGCAGTCTCAGCGGCTCCGACAAAAGGCTCATGCGCACCCTCCCCACCGGTTTTCTTGTGAAACCGACTGACCCCGCCATCGGGGCAAGTCAAAATGATTCGCTTATGTGATGTTGTAACCTTGGTCATGTTATGCCATATCAGAGGCCATAGTCGTTGAACGGAGAATCGGGTGACGCACGTCGCCAGCCATGCCCCTGTCCTGACGCGCCTCGGCGCGGTGGTCCGGGCTGCGCGCGATTCGCGGCCGCTGACCGCCTTGAGCGGCGACCAGCTCGCGATGGGCCTGTCGGGTCTGTGCCTCGTCCATTGCCTCGCGACGACGGTGTTTTTCGCCTCGATCGCGTCGGTCGGAGGGGTGTTTCTCGACAATCACCTGTTCCACGAGATCGGGCTGATCATCGCGATCGGCTTTGCGCTCATCACGCTCGTCTCGGGCGTACTCAGCCATGGCTATATGATGCCCTTCGCGGTCGGCAGCTTCGGGCTCGGCATGATGGCGGGCGCGCTGTCGCGGCCGCACGACGGCAGCGAAGTGATCGCAACGATGATCGGCGTCGCCGTCGTCGCATTGGGGCACGACCTCAACCGCCGCGCGCGGCACTGACGCCCGCACCGGAACGGACCGGTCCGCCGCTTGCGGGCACCCCGTAAAGCGCCTACATTGAACCGTAGTTAGCGCGGAATTATCCGCGCATGAGGAAACGCCAATGGGCAAGCATGACCATCCGCACGTCGAGGCCAGCGGCGCCTCGCTCGCCAAGGCGGCGCAGACCGCGCTCGAAGGCGCGGGCGAAGCGTGGACCGACATGCGCGCGCAGATTTTCGACGCGGTCGCCGAAATCGGCAAGCCCGCGAGCGCCTATGAAATCGCCGACATCGTGTCGCAAAAGCGCGGCAAGCGCGTCGCGCCGAACAGCGTCTATCGCATCCTGGACCTGTTCGTGGCGAACAACCTCGTCCGCCGCGTCGAGAGCGCGAACGCCTTTGTCGCGAACAGCCATCCGGGCTGCCTCCACGACTGCATCTTCCTGATCTGCGACACGTGCGGCACCGCGGTGCATGTCGACGACGACAAGCTCTCGACCGGCGTGCGCGCCGCGGCCGAAAAGACAGGCTTCGCCGCCGAACGCCCGGTGATCGAGGTGCGCGGCAAATGCGCCGAGTGCCAATAAGGTGAGCCGCCGCGCTCCGCCGGACACCTAGCGGGTGGTCGGGGGGCTTCAGCATTGGATCGAAACGCAGCGGACGCGCCCGTCCGCGCCCACGCGCTGGTGGTATGCCACGCTGGCGTTCGGTATCGCCACTCTCCTCTTCGGCCTCCACCTGACGCAGGTCTTTCCGCAGACGGGGCATGACATCGCGCCGGGTTATGGCGCGCCCGTCCTCGCTTTCGAATTCGCCGGCGGGCAGGCCGATCTCGAAGCGATCTTCGGCTTTTTCACCGATCCACAGCAGGTGACGCGCCTCGCCGCGATGCGCACGGGGAACGAACGCGACTATCTCTATATGCTGCTCTACGCGGGCTTCCTTGCCAGCGGCTGCATCGCGCTGTGGCGCGAGCTTCGCCTGCGCGCGATCCTCGCCGCGGCGGTGCTGCCGGTCGCCGCGGCGCTGTGCGATGCCTATGAAAACTGGCTGCTCTTCGATATCCAGGCCGCCTTTACCGCAGGCGATTATTCGCCCGCGATGGCGAGCCTGCCCTATCCCGTCGCGGCGAAATTCCTTTTGCTCGCCGCGACCAACGTCGCGATCGGCGGCGCCGCGACGCAGCTCGGCCGCTGGTGGGCCTTGGCCGGGACGATCGCGATCCTCGCCGCGATCCCGACGGCGATGGCGATCGTCACCCCCGCCGCCTTTGCCTGGGCACTCATTCCCTCGGCCGCGGGCGGCTGGATCCTGCTGCTTGCGCTCGCGGCCGCGGGCAGTTGGCGGGCGGTCGCGCGCAAACGGTCGCTCGTCGATCGGGGGAACGGCGGCATCGAACCGGGCGAAGCGCCAACCGCCGCCCCGGCGCGCCCGCTGTTCGGCCGCCGCCGCACCTGACCCCTTGTCCACCCCCGCCGTGCAGGTCTAGGGAGGCCGCGAATCCCGAAAAAGGGCGAAAGGCTGCACATGAACACCGTGATCATCCGCGAAGACGATCTGATCGAAACGATCGCCGACGCACTCCAGTACATCAGCTATTTCCATCCGATGGACTATATCCGCGCATTGGGCGCCGCGTACGAACGCGAAGTGTCGCCCGCCGCGAAGGATGCGATGGCGCAGATCCTGTCGAACAGCCGCATGTGCGCCGAGGGGCACCGCCCGATCTGCCAGGACACCGGCATCGTCACCGTCTTCATCAAATGGGGCATGGACTGCCGCCTCGACAGCCCGCGCAGCCTGCAGCAGGTCGTCGACGAGGGCGTGCGCAAGGCGTATCTCCACCCCGATAACAAGCTGCGCGCCTCGATCCTCGCCGACCCCGCGTTCAGCCGCGTCAACACCAGGGACAACACCCCCTCGGTCCTCAACGTCGAAATGGTCCCCGGCGCCAAGGTCCATATCGACGTCGCCGCCAAGGGTGGCGGCAGCGAGAACAAGTCGAAGTTCAAGATGATGAACCCGTCGGATTCGATCGTCGACTGGGTGCTCGAAATGGTGCCGCAAATGGGCGCCGGCTGGTGCCCGCCGGGGATGCTCGGCATCGGCATCGGCGGCACCGCCGAAAAGGCGATGCTGCTCGCGAAACAGTCGCTGATGGACCCGATCGATATGACCGAGCTGCTCGCACGCGGCCCGTCGAACCCGACCGAGGAACTGCGCATCGAGCTGTATGAAAAAGTCAATGCGCTCGGCATCGGCGCGCAGGGGCTCGGCGGCCTCGCGACCGTGCTCGACATCAAGATCGCCGACTGGCCGACGCACGCCGCGTCGAAGCCCGTCGCAATGATCCCGAACTGCGCCGCGACGCGCCACGCGCACGTCACACTCGACGGCAGTGGCCCGGCGTTCCTCGAACCGCCGGTGCTCGCCGACTATCCGCAAATCGACTGGGCGCCCGACAAGGCCGCGATCCGCGTCGACCTCGACAATCTGACCCCCGAAGTCGTCGCGAGCTGGAAACAGGGCGACCGCATCCTCTTGAGCGGCAAGATGCTCACCGGCCGCGACGCCGCGCACAAGCGCATCGCCGACATGCTCGCGAAGGGCGAGGAACTGCCCGTCGAGTTCAAGGGCCGCGTCATCTATTATGTCGGTCCGGTCGACCCGGTCGGCGAGGAAATCGTCGGCCCGGCGGGCCCGACGACCGCGACGCGCATGGACAAGTTCATGGACATGATGCTCGATCAGGGCCTGCTCGCCTGCGTCGGCAAGGCCGAACGCGGCCCCGCCGCGACGCAGGCGATCGCGAAGCACAAGAGCGCCTATCTGATGGCGGTCGGCGGCGCGGCCTATCTGGTGGCGCGCGCGATCAAGGGATCGAAGGTGGTCGGCTTCGCCGACCTCGGCATGGAGGCGATCTACGAGTTCGAGGTCCAGGATTTCCCGGTCACCGTTGCGGTCGACAGCGAGGGTCAGAACGTCCATGTCAACGCGCCGAAGCTGTGGCAGAAGCGGATCAAGGAAGAGGGGTTGCTGGAGAAGGCGTGAATCGAACAAATCGCTATGCGACTTGCCTAACCATTTGGAGCGGGGGTCTATTTCGCGACTAAAGGGGTGTTCTCTTTGATTCGGGAGAACGCCCATGCCGTCAAACGATCATCTTTCTCGTCTGTTGCGCCGCGTTCAGGGACGCGGCTTCTCCTTCCCTTCTCCGTCACCCCGGCGAAGGCCGGGGTCTCGACCTCGCGGCCAGAAATATCCGCAACGGAGAGATCCCGGCCTTCGCCGGGATGACGATGCGGTATAGGTCAGGCCATGCGCCAGCCTTGCGTCTACATCCTCACCAATCGAAGCAATCAGCTGTTCTACATCGGCGTAACGAGCGACATCGCCGCACGCATGATGCAGCATCGCGCAGGCGAGGGGTCGGCTCATTGCCGCCGTTACAATATCCGCAAACTCGTCCACGCCGAATTTCACGTGACTATGATCGAAGCTATCGCGCGAGAAGGCGCTCAAGGAATGGCATCGCGACTGGAAGCGGCGGTTGATCGATGAACACAACCCCGAATGGGAGGACCTGTTCGACAAGCTGCTCGCTTGACCCTGCATCGGAGAGATCGTGTTTCAGAGTCACGTGCCCTTCGCCGGGATGACGATAACGCGGGGATGCGGCACGTTCCTACCCGCGTAACGGTAAGTCCCCGACACCCGCTTGCGTTTCCTCGCCGATGCGGCACATTGCTTCGCATTCGAAGCAGCAGGGGACTTGTGATGGATTTCCGGGAGCTTGACCGACTGAACCGCCGCGACCTGTTGCGCGGCACCGCGATGCTGGGGGCGGGCGCGGCAATCATGCAGCCGCTTCCGCTATGGGCGCAGTCGGGAACGATGACGGATATCCGCAAGGCGGCCGAGGCGGGCAAGGCAGCGTCGATCAAGCGCATCCGCGACTGGATCGCCCTCCCCTCGATCGCCGCCGAGAACCGCAGCATGCCCGAGGGCGCGGCCTATATGGCCGAGCTCGCGAAGGACGCGGGCTTCACCAACGTCGAGATCGTCCCGACCGACGGCCATCCCGGCGTGTTCGGCACGATCGACGTCGGCGCCAAGCGCACGCTCGGCATCTATTTCATGTACGACGTCAAGCAGTTCGACGCGTCCGAATGGTCGTCGCCGCCGCTCGAGGGCAAGATGGTCGAGCGGCCGGGCTTCGGGCAGGCGATCATGGGCCGCGGCGCGGTGAACCAGAAGGGTCCCGAGGCGACCTTTCTCGCCGCGCTCCACGCGATCCGCGCCGCGGGGCGCAAGCTGCCCGTGAACATCGTGCTCGTGTGCGAGGGGGAGGAAGAGATCGGATCGCCGCATTTCCGCCAGATCGCGACCAAGCCGAACATCCTCGCCGCGCTGAAGAAATGCGAGGGCATTTTCATCCCCTTCGCCTCGCAGGGCAAGACCGGCAACGTCACCGTCAATCTGGGATCGAAGGGCATCGTCGAACTCGAACTCGTCGCGAGCGGCGCGAAATGGGGCCGCGGACCGAAGGGCGACGTGCATTCGAGCCTCAAGGCAATGGTCGATTCGCCCGCGTGGCGGCTCGTGCAGGCGCTCCAGACGCTCGTCACCCCCGATGGCAACAAGCCCGCGATCGAGGGCTGGTTCGAAAATGTCCGACCGCTCACCGACCGCGAGAAAACGCTGATCCGCGAAGCCGCCAAGGCCGGCGACGAGGCGCAGCAGAAACAGGCGCTCGGCGTCACCCACTGGATCGACAATCTCTCCTACGACGACGCGCTGATCCGCCTCGCGCAGGAACCGACGGTCAACATCGAGGGTCTCGTCGCGGGCTACACCGGCCCCGGCGGCAAGACGGTGCTGCCCGGCAAGGCGGTCGCGAAGCTCGACCTCCGCCTCGTCCCGAACCAGACGCGCGCCGAGGCCGAGAAGAAGCTGCGCGCGCATCTCGACAAACATGGCTTCACCGATGTCGAGGTCAATGTGTCGGGCGGCTACGATCCGACCGAGGTTGCCGAGGACAGCCGCCTCGTCCGCAGCGAACTCGCGACCTACAGGAAGCTCGGTGTCGCGACGAGCCTCAACCCGCGAATGGCGGGCAGCTGGCCGGGATCGACCTTCACCGCGCCGCCGGTGTCGATCCCCGCGGCGCATTTCGGCATCGGTCACGGTTCGGGGGCCCACGCCCCCGACGAATATTTTCTGATCGATGCGACGAACCCCAAGGTCGCCGGGCTGGTCGATGCGACGATGGGCTTTGCCGAATTCCTCTACACGCTCGCCGCGATCAAATAGGGAGGGGCAAATGAGCGACCTCAACGGCGTCGCGCACGTCATCCTGACCGCGGGCGATTTCGGACGATCGACCGCCTTCTGGCGCGACATGATCGGCTATCTCGATCTCAAGATCGTGCTCGACAGCGACTATATGCTCTATGGCGTCGGCGGGCGCACCGCGATCGGCATCCGCACGGGCAGCCCGGAGAATGCCGGCAAGAGGTTCGACCAGGGCGCGCCCGGACTGCACCACGCCTGTTTCCGCATGCGCGACCGCGCCGCGGTCGACGCCGTCGGCGCCTTCCTGAACGGCCGCGACGATATCCATATCGTCCATGCACCGCAGGAGGAGCCGTGGGCGCCCGGCTATTATTCGATCCTGTTCGAGGATCCCGACGGCATCCGCATCGAATTCAACCATGTCCCGGGCGTCGGCCTGCTCGCCGACGGTCAGGAAATCGGGAGCGCCGACGCGTTCGACGGGAGCTGATTTCGCGCCCGGATTAAAAGCCGTACACCAGCGTGAAGCGCGTCTGCGTGTCGACCTTTTCGATCCCCGGCGGCGGGCTCGTGTCGATCTGTGCCGAATAGGCGATGCGCGCCGACAGCGCGCCGGTCAGCTTGGCATTGAGCGCGGTCTGCGAGCTGGTCGAGCTGTTGGCCTCGCCGATGATCGTCGAGGCGACCTGCGTCAGCCGCAGCGTCGGCGACAATTGCCAGCCGAAATCCAGTCCTGCGAGCGCGGTCAGTTCGGTATCTTCCCCGCCGTTCACGAAATCGGTTTGGCGGAACGCCGGCCCGCCCTTCAGGCTGAGCGTCATCTTCTTCGTATCGACCACCTTGTAGCCGAGCCCGCCCGACAGGTTCCAGCGCGTGTCATATCCCAGAATCCGGTCATGTTCCCAGCGCCCGAGGCCAAAGGCGAACGTGCGGTCGTCGATCCGGTATTGCGGCTCCAGCTCGGCCAGATAGCGTTCGACCGACGTCTTGCCGTTGGTACGCTGGTAATCGGCCTGCGCGCGAAACTTGTGTGTCCAGTCGATCCCCCTGCGCGCGAGCGCGACGCCGGCGCTCAGCCCCACGGAATTGGTGTTGCCGCTGCTCTGCGACGCGCCGATCTGCCCCTCGCCCTTCCAGTTCTGCCAGAATTTCGCGGCCGCCAGCCTCGCGCGCTCGGCCGCCGCCGCCTCGTCCCGCAGCCGCTTGCGCTCGGCGCGATAGGCGAGCAGCCGTTCCTCGATCTCCGCCGCATTCTCGGGGTTGGTTTCCTTCGCAAGCTTGCCGACCGCCTCGACATCGGCATCCCTCGCGCTCGCCATCGCGGCCGCGAGCATATTGCCCACCGGGTCGGGCGGCGTCTCGGGCGGATGCCCGCTGCGATAATAAGCGAGCAGCGCATCGATCTCGCCGATATTGCCGGGATTGGTGCGCCGCGCGAATTTGGCCACGGCTTCGACATCGTCATTGTCGCCGGTTGCAAAGGCGGCGTCGATCATCGCGCGCACCGCGACGGGCAGTTCGGGGTCGAGCGGCACAAGCACCGTCGGGATCGGGTTGGCCAGCACCGGATCGACGAGCAACGGGTTCGGCTGGAGCGATTCTGCCGGATCCTGCATCGCGTGTGCCGACGGAACGGCGAGGACCAGCGGCAGGCAAAGCGCGGCCAGGCGGGGGAGAGATGTCACCGAAGACGTCCTTCTCTGGGGGCAGGAGCCGGGTTCGTTCGATCGGTCGCGCGGGGCCGGTGCGCGTCCGTTGCGCTCCTATAACCCGAAAGTTTCTGGCATTTCCACCCCACCTGCCCCATCTGCAAACCTATGTGGGTCGCAATCATCGCCATTTTTTGCGCCGGGGTCGGCAATTTCGCGATGCACCGTGCCTTTATGGAGAGCGACGACCCGCTGATCCAGCAGATGGTGAAGCCGCTCGCCGACAAGGTCGGACCGAACATCACCTATGTCTTCGAATTCCTGCTGCTTGTCGGCGCGATGGCGATCGCGACGCGCAACTGGTTCACCGCGCTGATGCTCTATGGTCTCTACACCATCTTCAACGCGATGGCGTTCAGCTGGATCATGCAACGACCGCGCTAGGCCGCGTTACCAGGCGGGGCCGGTGATCGGCAGGCCCCGGGATTTGAGCTGGTCGAGCACGCCGTCCTTTTCGGCAAGGATACGCAACGGGACCACCGCCAGCGTGACGCCGGGCTGCACGGTCGCATCGCGGATCGCGCCGACCCATTGCTGGCGCAGCTCGGGGCCGAAGCTGTCGTTCGTCCACGGCCAGCAGCGCCCGAGCGCTTCCTCGAGCGGGCTCGCCATCACCGCGGGCACGTCGAATTCGGTCCACGCGCGTCCGCGTTCTGTGACGACATCGCCGCCCGCCTCGGTCGCCGCCATCGCGGCTTCGAGGCACGGGATATGCGTTTCGGGCGCCGCGGCGAACAGATTGTCGAGCATGTCCTCGCCGCGCACCTCGCCGACGGGTTGCGCCGGAATTTTCGACTGCCGCGCCGCCTTGCGCACGACCTCGGACGCGTCGTCGGCGCTATCCTTGTTGAAGGCGAGGCGTTTCGAAAGCAGGTCGAACGCCGTCATCAGGAAATTCGCGCGCGCATAATCCTGATCGAAACGCGCTTCGAGCGCCTGAAGCCGCTTCATCTGGTTCGCATCGAGATAGTCGGCGGCGACGCGCCCCTTCGGCAATCGGGTGAGCCCGCCGCCCTTGAAGATCAGCCGCAAGATGTCGCCCGGCGATACCTTCGCCTTGGTGCCGAGGATGACGCGCTGCGCGCGGCCGGTCGCGCCTTCGAGCCGCTCGGGCCGCCACGGCGTCGCCTTCGGAACGGCCGCGATCTCGCCGACGAGGATGACGACCCCGGCGCGCGTCTCGATCGTCCACATCGGCGCGCCCGACCGGCGCGCGGTGACGACGATCTCGTCGTTTGCCTGATCGGTGGCCGCCGGATCGGTCGCCCGTGCGGCGGGCGATGCCACCGTCGCGGTCGCCAGCAGGATCGCCGTCAGACACCGCATCAGGCGACGCCGTGATACCACCACACCCCGTCGCGATCCTCGCGCTGCACCCGGCCTTCGACCTCGAGCCGCTTCAGGTGCGCGAGCGCCTCGCCCGTCGCGAGCCCCTGATTATGCTCGCCGATCGGGCGGTTGAAGAGCAACGGAAAACTGTCGACCGCGCGCATCGGCGCCTTCGCGGCGGCTTCGGCGAGGTTGTAGAGCCGCATCCGGTGCTCGTCGCGCAGCGCCATCAGGCGCACGTGCAGCCCCTTGAACGGCTCGCCATGCGCCGGACAGACAATAACGTCGGCGGGCACCGTCGCGAGCAATTTGTCGATCGACGCGAGCCATTCGCCCAGGGGATCGGCGTCGGGCTCGGTGATGTTGACCGAGACGTTCGAGCTGATCCGCGGCAGCACCTGGTCGCCCGACACGAGCACGCCCTCTTTCTCGTTCCACAGGCACGCATGTTCGGGGCTGTGTCCCGACCCGGTGACGACGCGCCACCGGTGCACGCCCATGTCGAGCGTCTCGCCGTCCGCGATCCGCACATAGGAGCGCGGCAGCGTGAAGATCATGCGCTGGAACATGTTCCAGCCGCGCGAGCGCTGCGCCTCAATCGCCGCCTCGTCCCAACCCGCGGCGCGCGACTGCGTCAGCACTTCATCGGGCGCGGTGTCGGCAGAATCGGCGACGATTGCACGCGCGGTCAGCATCTCGCCGCGCGTCATCCACAGCTTGACGTCCTGCTTCTTCGCAATCCATCCCGCGAGGCCGATATGGTCGGGGTGGAGGTGCGTGCCGATCACGCGCGTGATCCGCTTGTCCTTCAGCGCGCCGACATAAAGCGCCTTCCACGCGTCGGAGCACATCGTCAGGCAGATGCCGGTGTCGACGACGGCCACACCGTCGCCGTCATCGAGGAGCCAGCTGTTGATGTGGCCGAGCGACCCCGGCATCGGAATGCGCGCCCAGCTGATGCCGTCCGCGATGCGGATCGTCTCGCCCGCACCCGGCGCGGCCTCGCCCCACGGATAGGTGAGGCCGGCATGGCTCGTCGCGGTAAAGCTGTCGTCCTGGGTCAGCGACGCATCCGGCGAGCCGCTGGCCGCCGGGATATTATCCTCATCGCCCCCCGCCATGCTCAGAGCCTGCTCAGGTGAGGTTGATGCATCGGGACGGGGTCAATTTTGGCCCAGTGCAAGAAACGAGGAGGGAGCCATGCCGAAGCATAGTGACCGACGAGAGACGCAGCAATGGGCCAAAATTGACCCGCCCCGAAGGGGTTGTTCCGGGGCGCCCGCCGGACGGCGTCGCGTCGCTTGCAGGGGCCACCGGCCCCCGCTGCACGCCGCTCCTTGCCGACGAGCGCCCCGGAACAATCACGATGCATCAACCTCACCTGAGCAGGCTCTAGGCTTCGCTGTCGGTTTCGGCCTGTTCGGCGGCGCGCGCTTCGTTCGCGGCGGTGCGCTCGGCGCGCAGCTCTTCGAGCAACGCTTCGCGGTCGCCCTCGAAACGGCTGTCCTCGGGTGCCTTGATGCCCGCCTTCTTCGCCGCCTTGGCGACGAGCGCGTCGAGTTCGCGCTGCGAGCAGAGGCCGAGCGTCACCGGGTCCTTGGGTACGATGTTCGCGCTGTTCCAGTGGCTGCGGTCGCGGATCGCGCCGATCGTGTTGCGCGTCGTGCCGATCAGCTTGCCGATCGCGCCGTCGGACACTTCGGGGTGGTTCTTCAGGATCCACGCGATGCCGTCGGGCTTATCCTGGCGCTTGCTGACCGGGGTATAGCGCGGGCCGCGGGTGCGGCGAATCGTGTCCTGCGCCTGCGCGCTCATCTTGAGCTTGTAATTGGGGTCCTTCTGACCCTTTTCGATTTCTTCCATCGACAGTTCGTGCGCGCGGACGGGGTCGCGACCGGTATATTTGGTCGCGGCGGTCTCGTCGGCGATCGCCTGAACCTCGAGGATGTGGATGCCGCAATATTCGGCGATCTGGACAAAGGTGAGGCCAGTGTTGTCGACCAGCCAGGCGGCGGTCGCGTGCGGCATCAGCGGGGTGGCATCGGCGTTGGCCATGACGGAAACTCTCCAAGCGGAAATAATAAGGGCCGCCCCTTGCGAGGCGGCCGTTCGGCGGCTGATGTAGACCTGTTTTAGGCTGCGGGCAAGGGGTGGTCGCCCGCGGCGAAGCCCGCGACAGATTCGACGAGCCACGCGCAAACCGCCCGCACGTCGGCACAGGCCATATTGGCGGGGGTCGCAAGCATATGGTAGCTCTCCCCTTCGATGACCGGGCCGAAGGGATGGACCAGCAACCCCGCATCGATTTCGGGTCGGGCGAGGATCAGGCTGCCGATCGCCACGCCATGTCCCGCGACCGCCGCCTGCACGGCGTGATCGTCCGAACTGAAACGCGGCCCTTCATCGACCGCCAGCCCCTCCATTCCGGCAAGCCGTGCCCACCGCCGCCAGTCCGACGCGTTGGCGGGTTGGCGCCATTCGACGTGGAGCAACGTGGCGCGCGCGAGATCCTCCGGTCCGGTGAGGCCGAGCTTCGGGCTGCAAAGCAATCCGAAGCGTTCCGAAAAAAGCGGTCGGCCGACCAGCCCGTCAAAGGGCCCGCGACCATAACGAACCGCGACATCGGCCAGCCCCGCCGCCAGATCGACGGGTTCGTTCGAGGAATGCAGCCGCAGGTCGAAATCGGGAAAGCGTTCACGAAACGAGCCAAGCGCGGGCAGAAGCCTGCGCGCCGTAAACTGGATCGTTGCGGTCAGTGTCACCGCCGCACGCCGGGGCCCCGGCGCGAGATCGGCAAGCGCCCGGTCGAATGCATCGAACCCGTCGCGCAAGGTCGGATATAATCGCTCGCCCGCTTCGGTCAGCGCGACCTGCCGCACCTGGCGCGTGAACAGCGCGAGTCCCAGAACATCCTCCAGCAGACGAATCTGGTGGCTGATCGCCGTCGGCGTGACGGCCAGTTCACCGGCTGCTCGCTGGAAACTGAGATGGCGCGCCGCCGCCTCAAAGGCACGCAACGCCGCCAGCGGCGGCAATTTCCGGTTTCGTATCATAGATGAGGAAAATAGATCCATTGGCTGAAATATTCGCGTTCGACCGCAATAATTATATGGGAATATACGCGTCCAGTCACCCCGTTAAATGAACTGGATTATTCCATGCATGCCCCCGTACCATCGCCTCTTCGCATACTTCACATCGATTCCAGCGCCCGTTCGGGCGTTTCGGGCCGCGACCGGCATGGCTCGCACAGCCGGCGGCTGGGCGAACGTCTGATACACCGCTGGTCGAGCGCGCGGCCGCAGGACGAAATCGTCTATCGCGACGTCGGCCTCGCGCCGCCGTCGCATGTCGACGCCGAATGGATCGCCGCCGCTTTCTCCCCGCCCGCCCGGCGCAGCGACGAACAGTGCGCCCGGCTGGCCGAAAGCGACTGTCTGGTCGCCGAACTGATGGCGGCGAATCTCGTCGTCGTCGGAGCGCCCATGTATAATTTCGGCATGCCGGCACCGCTGAAGGCGTGGCTCGACAACATCGTTCGCGTCGGCGTCACTTTCGGTTTCGATCGCGCGCGCGCGGGCGAGCCCTATTGGCCAATGCTGTCCCCCGGCAAGCGGCTGGTCATCCTCGGTGCGCGCGGCGATTATGGTTATGATCCGGGCGGGCGCCAGGCCGACGTCAATTTCGTCGAGACCGGGCTGAAAGCGCCGCTCGCCTATATCGGGCTTCGCGATACCGATTCGATCGCGGTCGAATTTGACGAGTTCGCCGACGGACGCCTCGCCCGATCGATCGCCGCCGCGGAAAGCCGCGTCGATGCGCTGGTGGACCGGTTGGTCGTCGATCTGGAAGAGTGCGTGCCGGTCTGACCGCTATCCCATCCTGATATAGCCGGGCTCGGCCTCGATCCGCGCCAGCCAGCGCTGCACCGCGGGATAGTCGGCGAGCGAAAATAGCCCGCCATCCTCTGCAACATGCGTATAGGCATAGAGCGCGATGTCGGCGAGCGAGAGGTCGTACCCCGCGAGCCAGTCGTGCGTAGCAAGATGTTCGTCCATCAATTTCAGCGCCGCGGCCCCCGCCGCCTGCTTCGCCGGGATCAGCATCCGCTGCGCGTCGCTCAGATTGTCGGCGCCGATCCACTTCATCCAGAAGCGCAAAGTCGCGACATTCGGTTCGTGATTATATTGTTCGAAGAACATCCAGTGCAGCATGTCGGCGCGCTCGAACCGGTCATAGGGGACAAGGTGCGTCCCGTCGGCGAGCCAGAAACAGGCGGCATTGCTTTCGGGCAAGAATTTGTCGCCGACCTGCAGCACCGGGATGCGGCCATTGGCGTTGACGTTCGCGAGGAAGTCGGGCGTGCGCGTCTCGCCCTTCATGATGTCATATTCGCGCCGTTCGATCGGGCAATCGAGCAGCGCCGCGGTCAGCCGGATCTTGTAGCAATTGCCGCTCGCCGCATATTCGTGAAGGATCGGCACGTCGCCCATCACAGCCCCCGTCGTCGCGAGTCGCCGCCGTCCCCCGACACCGCGACGGCGCCTCTATGCGGCGATCGGACGGTGCCCGCAAGCGGGGGTTACGGACCGCACTGCCAGAGCCCCGCGAACACGCGCTGCGCGCCGTCGGCGCGATCGGCAGTCAGCGTCGCGGGACGCGGCGGCGATTCGCCCCCGCCCGTGGCCGGGCCGGTCAGCGCGACACGGAGTTGCAGCCCCTTGCCGAAGAAGTTCGTGCCCTTGGCCATCGCATCATAGCCGCCGTTGGCGGAAACGGTTTCGATCGTTTCGCCGACCTTCACGATCCCGCGTGCGGGGTCGGTCGAGGCGACATTGCCCTTGGCGACCAGAAGCGGCGGCGCGGCCGCATCGGCGGCAAAGCTGCATCCGAGTTCGCCCGCCAGCCTGGCGCCGCCGACATCGCCTTCGGTGAGCGCGGTCAATTCGATCGGCGAACCGTCGCCGCCGCGCGTCGGGATGTCGACGGGCTTGATCGCCGGGGGCGCGGTTTCGGCCGCCTTGCTCTCCGCACCGACGCTTCCGTCATACGATGCGGTAGGTGTTTTTTCGTCGGCGGGTTGGGAGGAACAGGCGGCAAGGGAAAGCACAATGGCGGTGGCGGGAAGGAACAGAGTACGCAAATTCTGGCGGGGTTTCATCGTGGGAAATCTCCTGAGCCAGCCCCTGTTCCCCTATTAACTTGCGGAATTGCGCAACGTTCCCCCGCTCATCCCACCATCAGCACGATCTTCCCGACATGCGCCCCGGCCTGCATCCGCGCGTGCGCGGCCGCCGCGTCGGCGAGCGGGAAGCTCTGGTCCATCGCCGGCTTCCACCCGCCCTCGCCCAGCCGCGGCCAGAGCGCGCGGTGAATTTCGTCGGCGAGCAGCGTCTTGAACCCGGCGCTGCGGGCGCGAAGCGTCGAGCCGGTCAGCGTCAGGCGGCGGCGCATCACGTCGGCGATATCGATCTCGACCGTCATCCCGCGCTGGAAGGCGATGGAGACGTGGCGCCCGTCCTCGGCGAGGCAGGCGAGGTTGCGCGGCAGATAATCGCCGCCGACCATGTCGAGCACGACGTCGACGCCCTTGCCGCCGGTAAAGCCCTTCACCGCTTCGACATAATCCTGGCTCGAATAATCGACCGCGAGGTCGGCGCCCAGCGCGGTCGCCGCCGCGCATTTACCGGCGCTGCCGCACGTCACGATGATCCGGATGTCGAACAGCCTGCACAGGCCGATCGCGGTCGTCCCGATGCCGCTGGTGCCGCCGTGGACCAGCACCGTTTCGCCCTCGCGCACATAGCCGCGCTCGAACAGATTGTGCCACACGGTGAACACGGTCTCGGGCAGCGCCGCGGCTTCGGCCATCGAAAAGCCCTTCGGCACCGGCAGGCAGCTTCCGGCCGGCGCGACGCAATATTCGGCATAGCCCCCGCCCGCGACGAGCGCGCACACCGCCTGCCCCAGATGTTCGGGGTCGCCCCCCGGGCCGACCGCGACGATCGTCCCTGCGATTTCCAGCCCCGGCAGGTCCGAAGCCCCCGGCGGCGGCGGATAATAGCCCATGCGCTGCAGCACGTCGGGGCGGTTCACCCCCGCGGCGGCGACGCGGATCAGCACCTCGTCCGGTCCGGGCTGCGGCACCGGTCGTTCGACGGGTTGCAGCACCTCGGGGCCGCCGGGCGCACTGATGGCGACGGCGGTCATGCTCGACGGCAAGCTGGTCACGCTGAAATCCCCCACTTTTCAAAAGGTCCCACATCCCTCGGGGCCGCATTATTGACAGTCGGACGGCGCGGGTCAACAGTCGCGCGCCTTTTCGGCCCAGGGACCAGCGAGAGAGAGGATGCGCCATGGACGATGACGACCTTCCCCGCCGCCGCGACGATGTGCTCGCGGCCCTGACCAGGCAACCGCTCGATCCGCTGTCGGTCGACGAACTGGGCGAGCGGATCGCCGTGCTCGAAGCCGAGATCGAACGCGTCAAGGCCCACCGCAGCGCCGCGACGAGCCAGAAGGCGGCCGCCGAGGCGCTGTTCCGGAAGGGGTAAGTACCTTCCCCCTTGATGGGGGAAGGAAACGCAGCCTTATCGCGAAGCGTCAGGCAGAGTTGGACTGGGGTGATGGCGCGTCCTTGCACCGCGGCTCCGGGCCGAAACCGCACCCCCACCACTGCGACTAGCCAGCAAGCTGGCAAGTCTCGCTACCTCCCCCATCAAAGGGGAGGAAATGGGCTAGGCTACTCGGCCTCCGTGCTCAGCCCGAGTTCGGGAATGCCGATCGATCGCCGGCCGCCGAAATCGGCGCGCACGACGATGACCCCCTGCTTTTCCATATATTCGACGAGGCGGCGGATGCGCCCCGGCGAGCGGCTGCCATAGGCGCGGCCGAGGATGTCGTCGTCGGGGCAGGCCTCGCCGTCCATCGCGGCGCGTGCGATCTGCAGGAAGGGCGCGAACATGTCGTGCGGCAGCCGGTCGGCGACCGACAGCGCACCCTGCCAGCGCGGCTCGGACGGATCGAACACGCCCCCTTTCGCGAGCGCGAAGCGGCGGCGGAAGGCGGCGAGGTCGAGCGGCACCTTCTTCAGCTTCTGCATCCGGCAGCGCACTGAAAAATCCTGATACAGAAAGGCTTCGGGCTGGAACGCGCAGTCGGGATCCGCCAGCATCTCCTCCAGCGTCGCGATCACCACCGCGTCGCTCTGCTCGGCCTCTTCGACCGCCGTGACGATATCGAGCACGGGCGGCGCGCCCACATCCTCGTGCAGCCCTTCGCTCGCCGCGATGCGTTCGAGCAGCTCGCTCGCCGCGACGGGCTCGGGTTCGGGCGCAAAGACGCGCGGGGCGGCGGGCGCCTCCATCTCGGTGAACAGCATCGATCGCATGTCGTCGCCCCCCGCCGACGGCAGCGGCATCAGCCCGTGCGTCCCCATCCGCGTCGCGGTCTGCGTCGACCCGATCCGCACCGACAGCGGGCGCCGCGAGATCGCGGGGCCGAGCCCGAGGAAATGCCCGCGCTCGAGGTCGCGGATCGCCTCGGCCTGTCGCCGTTCCATGCCGAGCAGGTCGGCAGCGCGCGCCATATCGATATCGAGGAAGGTGCGCCCCATCAGGAAATTGCTCGCCTCGGCGGCGACATTCTTCGCGAGCTTGGCGAGCCGCTGGGTCGCGATCGCGCCCGCGAGCCCGCGCTTGCGCCCGCGGCACATCAGGTTCGTCATCGCCGACAGGCTCGCGCGGCGGACATTATCGGCGACATCGCCCGCGACGCTCGGCGCGAACATCTGCGCCTCGTCGACCACCACCAGCGCGGGAAACCAATGCTCGCGCGGCGCATCGAACAGCGCGTTCAGGAACGCCGCGGCGCAGGTCATCTGCGCTTCGATGTCGAGCGATTCGAGGCTGAGGATGATCGACGCGCGATGCTCGCGGATGCGTGCACCCATCGCCGCGATCTCGCGCTCGTTATAGTCGCCGCCGTTGATCACGACATGGCTGTACGCGTCGGCGAGCGTCACGAAATCGCCCTCGGGATCGATCACGATCTGCTGCACCAGCTCGGCGCTTTCCTCGAGGATACGGCGCAAAAGGTGCGACTTGCCCGATCCCGAATTGCCCTGGACGAGCAGCCGCGTCGCGAGCAGTTCCTGCACGTCGATGCGCACGCCCTGCCCGGTGCTGTCGGTTCCGATCTCGATGCTGGTCTTCACGGTGGCTGCCCTATCGGGCGTCCGTGGGAATGACAACCGGACGGGTCTTCGAGCAACCGGATTTTCTCTAGCCCGCCTTCCCGCTCGATGGGGGAAGGATACGCAGCCTTGTCGCAAAGCGATTAGGCGAAGTTGGATGGGGGTGAGGGCGCGTCGTTGCACCGCCGCTTCAAACCGACAGATCACCCCCTCCGCTGCGACTAGGCAGCAAGCTGCCAAGTCTCGCTGCCTCCCCCATCAAGGGGGAGGATATTTGCAAAGCCCGGCGCGACTTGCCAATCCGCCAAAGTCGGCCAAAAAGGACAGCATGGATTTCGACGACCAGCTCCGCCGCTATTTCGGCACCGCCGACCTCACGGCGATCCATCCCGAAGCGCACGCCGCGGGCACCGAACGCATGCGCGTCGATTTCGGCCTCGAAACCAACCCCGGCCGCCGCTTCGCCTTATGGGCGCTGATGTACATGCTCGGCGTCGCGCCCGACCTCGACGTCGCGTTCAAGGACGAGGGCGAGCGCAACACGGCGCGCGATTTCATGGATATGGTGGACCGGGCAGAACAGGATTGAGCCCATGTCTGCCAAACCGGCAGAAAAAGGAGCGCGGCGATGCACGATCGGGAACTTCATTATGGCTTGGCAGCGTGGGCAGTCTGCGCGGCTCTTATATTCGTCCTTGGCGTCGGCTTCGCTGGCGGACTGGAGAATGTCTTCATCCTTCCCGAAGGAGACCTTCTTTCCATCGCCCTCGCGCTGATTGGCAGGATTTTCGTATTTTCTCCCATTGTGGTTATTCCGGCGATACTCGTGATTAATCGTAGAAGGCGGCGGCGCGATATTTCGTAAGCCCGCCCAATCCCAAACGGCCCGTTAACCATACCACAACCCCGTCATCGTAATTTCACAAAGCCGACCGCTTTTCCCTTGCGGTGGGGCGGCGGCATCGCCACGTTGCATTTCTAAGGGGGCCGCTCTCCCCGGCCTGGTCCCCGCAAGGAGATGAAGACCATGCCGTCCTTTTCGGAAAGCCTCGAAAAGACACTACATAACGCGCTGAAGGCCGCTTCGGAGCGCCACCACGAATATGCGACGCTCGAGCATCTGCTCTACGCGCTGATCGACGACGATCATGCCGCCGAAGTGATGCGCGCGTGCGGCGTCGCGCTCGACGACCTGCAATCGGCGGTCGTCCATTATCTCGATACCGAACTCGACAGCCTGAAGGTCGAGGGGCACAGCGACCCGTCGCCGACGAGCGGCTTCCAGCGCGTCGTCCAGCGCGCGATCCTGCACGTCCAGTCGTCGGGCAAGGACGAGGTGACGGGCGCCAACGTCCTCGTCGCGCTCTTTTCCGAACGCGAAAGCTATGCCGTCTATTTCCTGCAGCAGCAGGACCTGACGCGCCTCGACGCGGTCTCGTACCTCAGCCACGGCGTCGGCAAGGGCGGCAAGCCCTCGCCGCAGGCCGAGCCCGAGGAAAAGGAAGAGACGAAGGACAAGGACAGCGGCGGCAAGTCCAAGAAGGAAACCGCGCTCGACCAGTTCACCGTCAACCTCAACGAGAAGGCGAAGGGCGGCAAGGTCGACCCGCTGATCGGCCGCAGCGCCGAGGTCGACCGCACGATCCAGATCCTCTGCCGCCGCAGCAAGAACAACCCGCTCTATGTCGGCGATCCCGGCGTCGGCAAGACCGCGATCGCGGAGGGCCTCGCGCGCAAGATCATCGAGGGCGACGTGCCCGAGGTGCTGCTGCCCGCGGTCATCTATTCGCTCGACATGGGCGCGCTGCTCGCGGGCACCCGGTACAGGGGCGACTTCGAGGAGCGGCTGAAACAGGTCGTGACCGAACTCGAAGGCCTGCCGCACGCGATCCTGTTCATCGACGAGATCCACACGGTGATCGGCGCGGGCGCGACGAGCGGCGGCGCGATGGACGCGTCGAACCTCCTGAAACCCGCGCTGTCGGGCGGCGTGATCCGCTGCATCGGCTCGACGACGTACAAGGAGTTCCGCAACCATTTCGAAAAGGACCGCGCGCTGCTCCGCCGGTTCCAGAAGATCGACGTGGTCGAGCCTACTCTGGAGGACACGAAGAAGATCCTCGCGGGGCTGCGCAGCGCGTTCGAGGCGCACCATCAGGTGCGCTATACGCAGGACGCGATCAACGCCGCGGTCGACCTGTCGGCGCGCTACATCAACGACCGCAAGCTGCCCGACAAGGCGATCGACGTGATCGACGAGGTCGGCGCGATGCAGATGCTCGTCGCCCCGTCGAAGCGCAAGAAGACGATCACCGCGCGCGAGATCGAGGCGGTGATCGCGACGATGGCGCGCATCCCGCCCAAGTCGGTGTCGACCGACGACAAGGCGACGCTCGCGAGCCTCGAAACCGACCTCAAACGCGTCGTGTTCGGCCAGAACACCGCGATCGAAGTGCTGTCGTCGGCGATCAAATTGAGCCGCGCGGGCCTGCGCGATCCCGAAAAGCCGATCGGCAATTATCTGTTCAGTGGTCCGACCGGCGTCGGCAAGACCGAGGTCGCGAAGCAGCTTGCGTCGATCATGGGCATCCCGCTCCAGCGCTTCGACATGTCCGAATATATGGAGCGCCATTCGGTCAGCCGGCTGATCGGTGCGCCTCCGGGCTATGTCGGCTATGATCAAGGCGGCCTGCTCACCGATGCGATCGACCAGAACCCGCATTGCGTGCTGCTGCTCGACGAAATCGAAAAGGCGCATCCCGACCTGTTCAACATCCTGTTGCAAGTCATGGACCATGGCCGCCTGACCGATCATCACGGCAAGACGGTCGATTTCCGCAACGTCATCCTGATCATGACGACCAATGCGGGCGCCAGCGACATGGCGCGCGAGGGCATCGGCTTCGGCGCGTTCACGCGCGAGGATGTGCAGGAGGAAGCGGTGAAGAATCTCTTCACCCCCGAATTCCGCAACCGCCTCGACGCGATCGTGCCCTTCGGCTACCTGCCGCCCGAGGTCGTCGCGCGCGTCGTCGACAAGTTCATCCTCGAACTCGAGCTGCAGCTTGCCGATCGCAACGTCCACATCCAGCTCGACGATGCGGCGCGCGAATGGCTGACCGGCAAGGGCTATGACAAGCTCTATGGCGCGCGTCCGATGGGCCGCCTGATCCAGGAAAAGATCAAGCAGCCGCTCGCCGAGGAACTGCTGTTCGGCAAGCTCGTCCATGGCGGCGAGGTCAAGGTGAAGATGAAGACCGGCGACGACGCGCATGTCGGCAACCCGCTGACCTTCGAAATCACCCCCGCCCCGCCCAAGGCGAGCAAGGGCAAGCCGAAGGCTGACAAGGCGAAGAAGGCGGCGGAGTAACAACCTGCTCCCCTCCCGCCTGCGGGAAGGGCAGCGAGACTTGCGGGCTTGCCCGCTAGTCGCAGCGGGGAGGGCGTGGCGACGCTACGGCCCCTCCCCAAACCCCTCCCGCAAGCGGGAGGGGCTTACCGCCCCTCGCAATCCGGCGCCACATCGCCTATATCGATCCCATGTACGACTATGTATCCGTGACGACCGCCGACGCGGCGAGCCCCACCCCTGTGCGCGACGGCACAATCAAGCTCCACGATGCGGCGGGCTTTGCCGGGATGCGCAAGGCGGGCCGGCTGTCGGCCGAAATCCTCGACGCGCTCGTTCCCTTCATCCAGCCCGGCGTGACCACGGGTGCGATCGACGACCTCGTCCGCACGATGATGCTCGACGGCGGCGGCATCCCCGCGACCCTCGGCTATCGCGGCTTCACGCACAGCTGCTGCACCAGCATCAACCATGTCGTGTGCCACGGCATCCCCGATGACAAGCCGGTGCGCGAGGGCGATATCGTCAACATCGACGTCACCAGCATCGTCGACGGCTGGCACGGCGACACCAGCCGCATGTATCTGGTCGGCGATGTGCCGATCAAGGCGAAGCGCCTTGTCGAAATCACCTATGAATGCCTGATGCTCGGCATCGAGCAGGCGAAGCCCGGCAACCGCATGGGCGACGTCGCGCACGCGATCCAGCAACATGCCGAACGCCACCGCTATTCGGTCGTCCGCGATTTCTGCGGCCACGGTCTGGGACAGATGTTCCACGACGCGCCCGAAGTGGTCCACGCCGGGCGCCCCGGCACCGGCCCCGAACTCCGCCCCGGTATGTTCTTCACGATCGAGCCGATGATCAACACCGGCAAATATGCGGTGAAGATGCTCAATGACGGCTGGACCGCGGTGACGCGCGACCGCTCGCTCTCGGCGCAGTTCGAACACAGCATCGGGATCACCGAAAGCGGCTGCGAGATTTTCACCGCCAGCCCCAAGGGCCTGAACGCGCCGCCGTGGCTGTGAGACCCTAAGCTGTTCCCCGGCGAAGGCCGGGGCCCAGGGCGTTATCACGCAACAATAGCTCCATTTCGCTCTGGACCCCGGCCTTCGCCGGGGAACAGCAAGTGCACCGTTCGCTGAGCCCCCATACCCGCCTCCCATTTTCCCGCTTGCGCCCGTGCGCCTTCGCGCGCAGTCTTGACGTTAACGTCAAGCATAGGCGTCGAACGGGAGAGCAAGGGATGGCGAAACGGGTCTTTACGGCCGCGCTGCTGGGCGGCGCGGCACTGGCATTGGCTTCATGCAACGCGTCGAAGAACGACAGCATCTCGAGCGGATCGCTCGACGCGGCCGAGAAAGCGAGCGAGACCCTGCTCAAGACCGGCGGCAACGGCGACGATTGGGGCGCGATCGGCTACAGCTATGACGAGCAGCGCTTCAGCCCGCTCACCGACATCAACGACAGCAATGTAGGGCAGCTCGGCCTCGCGTGGACCGCCGACCTCGAGGATGCGCGCGGGCAGGAAGCGACCCCGGTGGTGATCGACGGCGTGATGTATGTCACCCACGCCTGGTCGAAGGTCAGCGCGTGGGACGCCGCGACGGGCAAACCCCTGTGGAAATTCGACCCGAAGGTCCCCGGTGAACGCGCGGTTTCGGCGTGCTGCGACGTCGTCAACCGCGGCGTCGCCGTCTGGGGCGACAAGCTCTTCGTCGGCGCGCTCGACGGCCGGCTGATCGCGCTCGATCGCAAGACCGGCAAGGAAATCTGGTCGACGCAGACCTTCGACGCGTCGAAACCCTATACAATCACCGGCGCGCCGCGCGTCGTGAAGGACATGGTGCTGATCGGCAACGGCGGCGCCGAGTTCGGGGTGCGCGGCTATGTCACCGCCTATGATGCCGACACCGGCAAGGAACGCTGGCGCTTCTACACCGCGCCCAACCCGACGAAGGCGAAGGACGGCGCGGCGTCGGACGATATCTTCGCGAGCAAGGCGAACGCCACCTGGTCCGACAAGGGCGAGTGGCAGACCTCGGGCGGCGGCGGCACCGTGTGGGACGCGATCGTCTACGACAAGGATCTCGACCAGATCTATCTCGGCGTCGGCAACGGCAATCCGTGGAATCATGGCACGCGCTCGAACGGCGAGGGCGACAACTGGTTCCTCTCCTCGGTCGTCGCGCTCGACGCCGCGACCGGCAAATATAAATGGCACTATCAGGAGACCCCCGGCGAGACGTGGGACTATACCGCGACGCAGCCGATCATCCTCGCCGAGCAGCAGATCGGCGGCAAATCCACCAAGGTGCTGTACCACGCGCCGAAGAACGGCTTCTTCTTCACGATCGATCGCACGAACGGCAAGCTGATCGACGCCAAACCCTTCGTCGACGGGATCAACTGGGCGACCGGTTATGACCTCGCCACCGGCCGCCCGATCGAAAACCCCGAGGCGCGCTTCTACAGGACCGGAAAACCCTTCATCGCGATCCCGGGCGCCCTGGGCGCGCACAATTGGCACCCGATGAGCTATAATCCGGCGACGGGGCTCGTCTACATCCCCGCGCAGCAGATCCCGCAGGGCTATCTCGCCGACATGACCGAGCTCGACAAACGCAAGGTCGTCGGCTTCAACATCGGATCGTCGCTGACCGCGACGATGATGCCCGACGACAAGGCGGCGTATCGCGCCGCGGTCGCCGCGACCACCGGCCGCCTCGTCGCCTTCGACCCGCGCACGGGCAAGATCGCATGGGCGGTCGACCATCCGGCGGCGTGGAACGGCGGCACGATGACCACCGCGGGCAATCTCGTCTTCCAAGGCACCAGCCTCGGGCGCTTCCGCGCCTATGCCGCCGACACCGGCAGGCAATTGCTCGACCTCGACATGCAGTCGGGGATCGTCAGCGCGCCATCGACCTTCCGCGTCGGCGGCGTGCAATATGTCGCCTTCCAGACGAGCAAGGGCGGCGCCTTCCCGCTCGTCGCCGGGGTCGCGGGCGGCGCGACGCGCAAGGTCCCCAATATCCCGCGCCTCGTGGTGCTCAAGATCGGCGGCACGGCAAAACTGCCCGCGCCGCCCGCGGCGACCACGCTCGCGTGGAACCCGCCGGCGATGATCGGCACCCCGGCGCAGGTCGCTGCGGGCAAGGCGCATTTCGGGCGCTATTGCATCGTCTGTCACGGCGACAGCGCGATCGGCAACGGCTTCACCCCCGACCTGCGCGTCTCGGGCACGCTCGCCAATGCCGATGCGTGGAAGTCGGTGATCATCGACGGCGCGCTCAAGGACCGCGGCATGGTGAGCTTTGCGAAGGTGCTGACGCCCGCCGATGCCGAAGCACTACGCGCCTATGTCATCGAACGGTCGAACTGGACCAAGGCAAACCTGCCCGACGCATCGGCGCCGATGGGGCGGTAACCCGACATCCATCCCCTCCTCTTCAGAGGAGGGGCAGCGAAACTTGCGGGCTTGCCCGCTAGTTGCAGCGGGGTGGTACTCACGGCCTTGCGCGCTATCGCGCGCCACCACCCCAACCCCTCCTCTGAAGAGGAGGGCTCAGGAATGACGCCATTGCTACTTTTTTAGGCAGCGCAATTCCCCGATTGCCCACCCCTTGGGCAGCGACGTGATTTCGTTTCAAATTTCTTACCGGAACCCCGCGATTCGCCAATTGGCACGGCTTTTGATTGGTGCAAGATGGCGGGACATCGCACCGACTCGACGGAAGACCGGACCAGGCGGACCTGATCCGGCTCGACGCGCAAGGGGCGGCGGCCAGCCCAAAGGGGGACGAGAAGCGTGAAGAAGATTGAGGCGATCATCAAGCCGTTCAAGCTCGACGAAGTGAAGGAAGCGCTGCACGAAGTGGGTGTCAGCGGCATCACCGTCACCGAAGCCAAGGGCTTCGGCCGGCAGAAGGGTCATACCGAACTTTATCGCGGCGCCGAATATGTCGTCGACTTCCTGCCCAAGGTGAAGCTGGAGGTCATCGTCGAGGATTCGATGGCCGAACGCGTCGTGGAGGCGATCGCCGCCGCCGCGCAGACCGGCCGCATCGGCGACGGCAAGATCTTCGTCATTCCGGTCGAGACCGCGCTTCGCATCCGCACCGGCGAACGCAACGAGGATGCGCTTTAGTCTTTCACGCTTTTTTGGAACCTCAACACACTCCGGCACGCCGGACCATTTCGCAAGAAGGAAGCATGGACGATGGCTACGAAGCCCAAGGATATCATCGCGCGGATCAAGGAAAACGACATCGAATGGGTCGACCTGCGCTTCACCGACCCCAAGGGCAAGTGGCAGCACCTGACGATGGTCGCCTCGGTCCTCGGCGAGGATGAACTCGAAGACGGTCTGATGTTCGACGGTTCGTCGATCGAAGGCTGGAAGGCGATCAATGAGTCGGACATGATCTTGAAGCCCGACCTCGACGCCGTCTATGACGATCCCTTCTCGGCGACCCCGATGCTCGTCATCTTCTGCGACATCGTCGAACCGTCGACCGGCGAAGGCTATGCCCGCGACCCGCGCACCACCGCGAAGCGCGCCGAGGCCTATGTCGCCTCGACCGGCATCGGCGACACCGTCTATGTCGGCCCCGAAGCCGAATTCTTCATGTTCGACGACGTCCGCTTCGAAACCGGCTACAACAAGTCGGGCTTCGAGATCGACGACATCGAGCTGCCGACGAACACCGGCCGCGCTTACGAAGGCGGCAACCTCGCGCACCGTCCGCGCGCCAAGGGCGGATATTTCCCCGTCGCGCCGGTCGACAGCGCGGTCGACATCCGCGCCGAGATGGTCTCGACGATGCTCGAAATGGGCCTGCCCTGCGACAAGCATCACCATGAGGTCGCCGCGGCGCAGCACGAGCTTGGCCTGACCTTCGGCACGCTCACCGAAACCGCCGACCGCATGCAGATCTACAAATATGTCGTGCACCAGGTCGCGCATGCCTATGGCAAGACCGCGACCTTCATGCCGAAACCGATCAAGGACGACAACGGCAGCGGCATGCACACGCACATCTCGATCTGGGAAAAGGGCAAGCCGCTCTTCGCGGGCAACGGCTATGCCGGCCTCAGCGACATGTGCCTTTATTTCATCGGCGGCGTCGTCAAGCATGCCAAGGCCCTCAACGCCTTCACCAACCCGACGACGAACAGCTACAAGCGCCTCGTCCCGGGCTTCGAAGCCCCGGTGCTCCTTGCTTATTCGTCGCGCAACCGGTCGGCGTCGTGCCGCATCCCGTACGGCGCGGGCGCGAAGTCGAAGCGCGTCGAGTTCCGTTTCCCCGACGCGATGGCGAACCCCTATCTCTGCTATTCGGCGCTGCTGATGGCGGGCCTCGACGGCATCCAGAACAAGATCCACCCCGGCGACGCGATGGACAAGAATCTGTACGACCTGCCGCCCGAGGAACTGAGCGAAGTCCCGACCGTCTGCGGAAGCCTCCGCGAAGCGCTCGACAGCCTGCTCGCCGACCATGACTTCCTCCTGAAGGGCGACGTCTTCTCGAAGGACCAGATCGAAGCCTATGTCGAACTGAAGTGGGACGAAGTCTATCGTTTCGAGCAGACCCCGAGCCCGGTCGAGTTCGACATGTACTACAGCGCCTGATCCACAGGATCAGCAACGCGAAGGGAAAGGGCGTCCGGTTCGGGGGAACCGGGCGCCCTTTTTTCGTGATCGGGTCGGATGCCCGTTTTGGGGTTGGGAGCGAAGGTTGTTCTGTTCTTCGTCATCCTCGCGAAGGCGGGGATCCCGCTTGGCGAGGCGAAGAAAAAAGCGGGATTCCCTCCTTCGCGGGAATGACGGGGTCCGGTCGAGACCGGTCACCCAGGCTCGCTCAGCGGGGCGCCATCATTCCGCGCCGACCCGCCGCGACGAAGCAGGCGAGCAGCATCGATCCGAAAGCGAGCGACACAAGGTCCAGCGGATGCGGACCGGCGACCAGCCCGGCGGCAGTCGCGCCGCCCCAGACGATGGCAGCCAGCATCAGGATATTTCCGGTGATCGCCGATACGTCGAACGTCAGCTGGCGCCAGAGCTCGTCGAACCTTTTCCACATCCACAGCGATGCGGCGACGAAACCGGCCAGCACGACCAGCAATATCCCATAGGCCGTCGCGGGCGTCACCAGCGCGGCGGCGCCCGCCGCATCGGCCGTCACCGCATAAGCGAACAGCATCAGCACCGCGCCCAGGATCAGACAGCTCAGCGCGCTGCTGCCCATGCTCGACCGTTCCTCGACGATTTCCTCGGCATCGGCGACATTCAGCATCCGCTGGCCGAACAGGCGCGGCGCGAGCGTCCCGAGCCCGACGAACAGTCCCATCAGCGCATAGATGAAACCGACCCCGACAAGGATGATCTGCGACGGTGCCCAGTCGAGCCCGGCCTGCCGTTCCATCAGCGCGGTGATCGCGAGCATGCCGCCCGCGCCCGCAATGGCGCCGATTATGGCCTGCATGGCCATCTTGCGCCAACTTGCGGCGGCGCTTGCCTGCATCGTCATGATCCTACTCCTCCGGTGCCCAATGATCGATAAACAGCTCGCGCACTTCGAGCCCGAACAGGCCCGCCATGCGGAGCGCGAGCGGCAGGCTGGGGTCGTATTTATCGGTTTCGACCGCGTTGATCGTCTGGCGCGATACGCCGAGGCGGCGGGCCAGTTCGCCCTGGCTCCAGCCTGCCCCCTCGCGATATTCGCGCACCCGGTTCTCCAACGCCCGCCCCTTCCTGTAAAGAGTTCTTTACAGGTCCGGCAGACACCTGTCAAACACTCTTTACAGGCTGGCGATCCGGCGGCGATTACGCTTTGGTAAGGCGTGCGCGCTATGAGGAGCCTGCTTTTCCGGGGGGGTTTTCGATGTTGCGTATGGTGGTTCCGATCATGGCGATGCTGCTCGCCAGCGGCTGCGGCAAGGTTGCCGAACTGGCGAACCAGACGCGGACCGTCGCCGCGCCGCGCGAGGAAGTCTTCGCGAAGATGTTCGGCGACGGCAGCGCCTTCACCGGCCTGCCGCTCGTCACCAACGGCGGCTCGACACGGCTCTACGAGCTCGTCGTCGAAAAGGGCGACCCCGGATTTGCGCGGCTGGTCCCCGACGAACGACCCGAAGCCTGGAAGGTCAAGGTCGCCGTCGCGATGGAGATCCCGCGCGAAGCGCATCTGATCTACAGCGTCGACGACGGCGCGCTCGCCACGGGGCTGAAATTCACCTTCGAGGATCTGGCGCCCGATCGCACGCGCGTCGCCTTCACGATCGACGAGCTGACCGGCGACGGCGCGAAGGGACTCGCGGTCAACCGCTTTGCGCTTCAGAAAGTCGCGCGCGACGCGCTCGACAAGCTCGACGATTTCGAAGAGGTGAAGGAGCCCGGCTGAGGCAAACCGCCGCGACGGGGTTGCCAACGGGCTTGCGTCCCTCGCCCGCGCCCGACTATGACGCGCCGATCCCCGGCGACAGCCGCGTCTATGTCGTCGAAAAGGGCGGCAATGTGTACCGCTTCGACCCCGCCACGGGCAGCCGGACGCTGGTGCTCGACATCACCGACATTTCGACCGACGGCGAACGCGGATTGCTCGGGCTGGCGGCCTATCCCGACCACGCCGCGTCGCAGCGGTTGTTCGCGACCGTGTCGGCGCCCGACGGCACGTTGCAGGTGCGTCGCTACACGCTCGGCCGGCCCGATTCGTCGACCGTCTATGACACGGTGCTAAATGTCTATCATCCGACCAACAATCGCTATGGCGGCTGGATCGGCTTCGGCCCCGATGGCTTCGTCTATGTCACCACCGGCGATGGTGGCGAGCCTTCCGACGCGCGGCAAATGCGTTCTCAACGCGGCAAGATATTGCGCTTCACGGTGGGAGCGAGCGGCAGCACCTACGCCCCGGCACCCGGCAACATATCCTTCAAGCTCGGCGACCCTTACGTTTACGCATCCGGCCTTCGCAATCCCTTTCGCGCCTCTTTCCATGGGTCCACTTTGCTTATTGGCGACGTCGGCGAAGACACGGTCGAGGAGATCGACATGATCACCACGACGCAGACCGGCAAACATTTCGGCTGGCCCGAACAGGAAGGAACGCAGCTCTACTGGTCGCGCGAGCCGGCCGACGCTTATTTCAATCCCGTCGCCGAATATCGGCATGGCAACGGCCCGCGGCAGGGCAATTCGATCACCGGCGGCTATGTCTATCGCGGCCCCGTGACGGCGTTGCGGGGTCACTATGTCTTTGCCGACTTCGTATCGAACAACATCTGGTCGGTGCCGTTCGCCAGCCTCGCCGACGGCAAGACGCTCGACTCCTCGCGCTTCACGCTTCGGAACGAGGATTTCACGCCCGATGCGGGGACGCTCCGTTCGATCGCCTCGTTCGGCGAGGACAGCGCGGGCAACCTCCTTCTCGTCAGCCTCGCCGGCGACATCTTCATGGTGCGGCAGGGACGCTGAACCGGGGCCAGGACGGCGGCGCAGCCGCCCTGTTGTGGTAAACGGCCGGGGTTGCGATCCCTGCCCGCGAGTGGCAGATTGCGTGCCGGGTGGGCTCGATCGCGAAAGGCTGTTTAGCCATGCGGATGCGCGTCCTTGCTGCCCTCACCCCCTTGATCCTGGCCTCATGCGGCGGCGGAAGTGGCGGCGGCACTCCGCCCGCTGCGAACGCGCCGCCGAGCTTCACCTCGTCCCAGACCGCGAGCATCGCGGAAAACACAACTGCCGCCTATCAGGCGACGGCGAGCGACCCCGACGGCGACGCGCTGACCTTTGTCATCGACGGCGGCGCCGACGCGGCGCTGTTTTCGATCACGACGGCGGGGGCGCTGCGGTTCAGCGCCGCGCCCGACCATGACCTGCCCGGCGACGCGAATGGCGACAATGTCTATGCCGTCCAGTTGCGCGTCAGCGACGGACAGGCCAGCGCGACGCAGGCGGTCAACATCACGGTCACCAACAGCCGTGAAGGCATCGCGGTCGTGCGCGTCGGCACCGGCTTCAGCCAGCCGCTCTATGTCGCGCCGATCCCCGGCGACAGCCGCGTCTATGTCGTCGAAAAAGGCGGCAATGTGTACCGCTTCGATCCCGCGACCGGCAACCGGACGCTGGTGCTCGACATCACCGATATCTCGACGGGCGGCGAGCGCGGGTTGCTCGGGCTGGCCGCCTATCCCGACCATGCGGCGTCGCAGCGGCTGCTCGCGGTCGCGACCGCACCCAATGGCGCGGTGCAGGTACGCCGCTACACGCTCGGGCAGCCCAATTCGTCGACGGCCTACGACACCGTGATCAATATTCCCCATGCCGATGCGGACAACCACAACGGCGGCTGGATCGGCTTCGGCCCCGACGGCCTCGTCTATGTGGGCGTCGGCGACGGCGGCGGCGGCGGCGACCCGAACAACAATGCGCAAAACACCAATGTGCGCCTCGGCAAGATCCTGCGCTTCACCGTCGGCGCGGGCGGCAGCGCCTATGCCCCTGCGCCCGGGAACCCCTTCCTCGGCGGCGGCGGCGACCCCTTTGTCTATGCCACTGGTCTGCGCAATCCGTTCCGCGCGTCGTTCAATGGCGCGACGCTGATCATCGGCGACGTCGGCCAGGGTGCGGTCGAGGAGGTCGATCTGGTCACGACGACGCAGCCGGGGCTCAATTTCGGCTGGCGCTTCAAGGAAGGGACGCAGCCTTTTTCGGGCACCGCGCCCGGTGGCCTGACCGACCCCGTCGCCGAATATGGGCATGGCAGCGGCCCGCGCCAGGGCCGGTCGATCACCGGCGGCTATGTCTATCGCGGCCCGGTGGCGTCCCTCCAGGGCCAATATGTCTTCGCCGACTTCATCTCGAACAATATCTGGTCGGTGCCATTCGCCAGCCTCGTCCCCGGCCAGACGCTCGCCGCCTCGCGCTTTGCGCGGCGAAACGAGGATTTCGCGCCCGACGCCGGCACGATGAACCAGATCGCCTCGTTCGGCGAGGACAGCGCGGGCAACCTCTTCCTCGTCAGCCTCGGCGGCGATATCTTCATGGTGCGGCAGGGAACCTGAACCGGGGCCGGCGCGCTTTCCCCGGCGGGGGCCGAAACCCGCGAAGGAAACGCCATGCCCGCTCCGCTCACCGCCGCCGCCATCAACTGCTCGCTGTCCGCGAAGGGCCGTGCCAGTTCGACCGACGCGATGATCGCCGTCCTCGCCGGACATTTCGCCGATCAGGACGTGACGGTCGGCGACCCGATCCGCATCGCCGCGCATGATGTCAAATGGGGCGTCCGCTCGGACGAGGGCGAAGGCGACGACTGGCCCGCGATCCGCGAGCAGATCCTCGCCGCCGATATCTTGATCTTCGGCACCCCGATCTGGATGGGGCAGGCATCGAGCGTCGCCAAGCTCGTGATGGAACGCATGGACGCGTTTCTGGGCGAGACCGACGATGCGGGCCGGATGCCGAGCTATTCGAAGGTCGCGGTCGCCGCGATCGTCGGCAACGAGGATGGCGCGCATCATGTCTCGGCGCAGATCTTTCAGGCACTGAACGACGTCGGCTGGACGATCCCCGCGGTCGCCGCCTGCTACTGGGTCGGCGAGGCGATGGGATCGACCGACTTCAAGGACCTCGACCATCGCCCGCGCAAGGTCACCGAAACCGCGAAAATGGTCGCCGCGAACGCCGCGCACCTCGCGCGGCTGCTCAAACAGGCACCCTACCCCGGCTGACCGCTTGCGCCTGCGTCGCAAGCGAGGCACAATTGTTCGTCGCCCCCGCGAAGGCGGGGGCCGCTAGAGATGCAGCGCAAGGCTGGCAGCGGCCCCCGCCTTCGCGGGGGCGACGTTTCAAAGTTTAAGGCTGGAGCCCCCATGAAATCACTACCTTTTGCCGCTCTCGTCGCCCTCCAGCTCGCGCTCGCGCCCGCCGCCGCGGCGAAGCTGTCGAAAGCCGAAAGCGGCATGGCAAAGACGGTCGCGGCCGAACAGGCGCGCAGCCTCGCGCTGCTCGAAAGGCTCGTCAACCAGAACAGCGGTTCGCTCAATCTCGAAGGCGTCGAGAAGGTCGGGGCGATGATGCGCGCCGAACTCGAACCGCTGGGCTTCAAGGTCGAATGGAAGCCGATGCGCGACACCGGCCGCGCCGGGCACCTGATCGCGGCGCATGTCGGCAAACCCGATGCCAAGCGCCTGCTCCTGATCGCGCACCTCGACACGGTGTTCGAACCCGACTCGCCCTTCCAGAAGTTCGTACGCAAGGGCGATATGGGCGAAGGCCCCGGCGCGGGCGACGACAAGGGCGGCATGGTCGTGATCGTCGCGGCGCTGCGCGCGATGCAGGCGGCGGGAACGCTCAGGCACGCCAATATCGAAATCCACATGACCGGCGACGAGGAAGATTCGGGCACGCCGATCGAGAAGGTGCGCGCCGACCTGATCGCCGCGGGCAAGCGCAGCGACGTCGCGCTCGATTTCGAGGGGCTCGTGCGCGACAATGGAGCCGACATGGGCTCGGTCGCGCGGCGCTCGTCGGACAGCTGGACCGTCACCGCGACGGGCAAGAGCGCGCACAGCTCGGGCATCTTCAGCGCCGCGGCGGGTGACGGCGCGATCTATGAGCTGACGCGCATCATCCATCGTTTCCGCACCGAGCTGCCCGAGCCGAACCTGACCTTCAACGTCGGGCTGATCGCGGGCGGGCAGCAGGCCGAGCTCGACGCCGGCGGCATCCGCGCGACGGTGACCGGCAAGACCAACATCATCGCGCCCGTAGCGGTCGCGCGCGGCGACCTTCGCGCGCTGTCGCCCGAACAGATCGTGCGCGTGAAGGCGAAAATGACGGCGATCGTCGCCGAACACGCCCCCGGCACCGGCGCGAAAATCGCCTTCGATCCCGGCGGCTATCCCTCGATGGCGCCGACCGACGGCAATCGCGCCCTGCTCGCGAAGCTCAACGGCGTGAACCGCGACCTTGGCCTCGCCGAAATGGCGCCGCTCGACCCGCTGAAGCGCGGCGCGGGCGACATCAGCTTCGTCGCCGCCGACGTCGACGGGCTCGCGGGACTCGGGCCGTACAGCACGGGCGACCATGCGCCGGGCGAGGCGGTCGACATCCCGAGCATCAGCCGGCAGGCGACCCGCGCTGCCATATTGATGTCACGACTTTCGGCTGAAAAACGCTGAGCCGGTTTTTTACTCACCTCGTCACCCCGGGCTTGATCCGGGGTCCATGTCCGGCCGTTGCAATGGATGCCGGATCAAGTCCGGCATGACGAAAAAAGGGGGATGAACTTGATTCATCCGCCACAGTGATTAGGTAGCAATCCGAGACGGAAACCACCGCCGATGGGAGACAGGACATGAGCACCGCAACGCACCTCAAACAGAATTACATCGGCGGCCAATGGGTCGACAGCAAGGGCGGCAAGCCGCACGACGTGATCAACCCGGCGACCGAAGAAGCCGCCTCGACGATCGTCCTCGGCACCGCCGCCGACGTCGACGATGCCGTCGCCGCGGCGCGCGAAGCGCTGAAGAGCTGGTCGCAGACGACGCGCGAGGAACGCCTCGACCTGCTCAACCGCATCGTCGAGGAATATAAGAAGCGCGCGCCCGACCTCGCCAAATCGATGGCGAGCGAAATGGGCGCGCCGGTCAGCTTCGCGGGCACCGCGCAGGTCGGCGCGGGCATCGGCGGCTTCCTCGGCACCATCGCGGCATTGAAGGATTTCGCCTTCACCGAAAAATATGCCGCGGGCGTCATCGCCTATGAACCGATCGGCGTCGTCGGCATGATCACGCCGTGGAACTGGCCGCTGAACCAGATCGCACTCAAGGTCGCCCCGGCACTCGCTGCGGGCAACACGATGGTGCTGAAGCCGTCCGAAGAATGCCCCGGTAACGCGACGATCTTCGCCGAAATCCTCGACGCGGCGGGCGTCCCGCCGGGCGTGTTCAACCTCGTGCAGGGTGACGGACCGACCGTCGGCAACGCGATCAGCGCGCATCCCGGCATCGAAATGGTGAGCTTCACCGGATCGACCCGCGCCGGCATCCTCGTCGCCAAGGCGGCGGCCGACACCGTCAAGCGCGTCCATCAGGAACTCGGCGGCAAGTCGCCGAACATCGTCCTGCCCGACGCCGATTTCGCCGCGGTGCTGCCGCCGACGGTGCAGGGCGTGCTCGTCAACACCGGTCAGAGCTGCATCGCGCCGACGCGCATCCTCGTGCAGAAGGATCGCGAGGCCGAAGCCGTCGGCGTGATCAAGGCGATGTTCGACGGGACGTCGGTGGGCGACCCGCAGGCCGAGGGCGGCCACATCGGCCCCGTCGTCAACAAGGCGCAGTTCGACAAGATCCAGGGCCTGATCCAGTCGGCGATCGACGAGGGCGCGACGCTCGAAACCGGCGGCACCGGCCTGCCTTCGAACGTCAATCGCGGCTATTATATCAAGCCGACGGTCTTCTCGGGCGTCACGCGCGACATGCGCATCGCCAACGAGGAAATCTTCGGCCCCGTCGCGACGATCATGGCCTATGGCGACCTCGACGAAGCCGTCGATATCGCCAACGACACCGAATATGGCCTGTCGGCCGTGATCTCGGGCGATCCCGCCAAGGCGGCCGACGTGGCACCGAAGCTGCGCGCCGGCATGGTCGCGGTCAACGCGTGGGGCCCCGGCCCGGGCGCGGCGTTCGGCGGCTACAAGGCCTCGGGCAACGGCCGCGAAGGCGGCGTGTTCGGCCTCAAGGACTTCATGGAAGTGAAGTCGATCAGCGGCATTCCGGCATAACTTCTCCTAAGCCCTCCCCTTCAGGGGAGGGCAGCGAGACTTGGGAGCTTGCTCCCTAGTCGCAGCGGGTGGGGGCCAGCGGCCTTGCACAAGGTCGCGCGCCCCACCCCAACCCAGTGTCAGGTAAATCGTCCCCCGGACGGTTTAGGTCATGCCGAGGGCATGACCGACCTACACTCCTGAAGGGGAGGGGCTTTTGCATGAACGCAACACCCGCTAAGCGCGTCCCCATGACCACCCGCTCGCCGCTCGCCCCCGCCGCCTTCCCCGCTCTCCCCGACATCGCCGGGGTCACGCGCCGCGTCGCGCGCGCGCAATACAAGAATTGGGACCGCTGCGACCTCACCTATGTCGAGCTCGCGCCCGGCACGACCGTCGCCGGCGTGTTCACGCGCAACGTCTGCTGCTCGTCCGAAGTCGAGCTCGGCCGCGAGCAGGTGAAGGGCGGCGCGGGCCGTGCGCTCATCGTCAACGCGGGCAACAGCAACGCCTTCACCGGCTATCGCGGGCGCGAGGCGGTCGAACAGATCATGGCACAGGTCGCGGACCACCTCGGCTGCGAACCGGCCGAAGTCTTCGTCAGCTCGACCGGCGTGATCGGCGTGCCGCTCCCCAAAGACAAGGCGCGCGCCGGGGTCGCGGCCGCACTCACCGCCGGGCCCTGCTCGTGGGAAGCCGCCGCCGACACCATCGGCACCACCGACACCTTCGCCAAGGGTTCGGGCGCGAGCGCGATCGTCGGCGGCAAGACCGTCCATGTCGCGGGGATCGTCAAGGGGTCGGGAATGATCGCCCCCGACATGGCGACGATGCTCGGCTATATCTTCACCGACGCCGCCGTCGCGCCCGCCGTGCTTCAGGACATGCTGAGCGAGGCAACCGGCGGCAGCTTCAACAGCATCACCGTCGACAGCGACACGTCGACCAGCGACACCGTGCTGCTGTTCGCCACCGGTCAGGCGGGCAATGCCACGCTCGCCACCCGCGACGATCCGGGCGCCGACGCGCTCTACGCGGCGATCCATTCCGTCGCGCTCGATCTTGCACAACAGGTCGTCCGCGACGGCGAAGGCGCATCGAAATTCATCGAAATCCAGGTCACCGGCGCGGTGAGCGACGACAGCGCCAAGCGCGTCGCGCTCGCGATCGCCAACTCGCCCCTCGTGAAAACCGCGATCGCGGGCGAGGACGCCAACTGGGGCCGCGTCGTAATGGCGGTGGGCAAGGCCGGCGAACCCGCCGACCGCGACCGCCTCGCGATCCGGTTCGGCGACCATTGGGTCGCAAGGGACGGCCTGCCCGTCGACGGCTATGACGAAGCCCCCGTCGCGGCGCACCTCAAGGGGCAGGATATCCGCGTCGGCGCCGACCTCGGCCTCGGCGAAGGCCGCGCGACCGTGTGGACGTGCGACCTCACGCACGGCTATATCAGCATCAACGCCGACTACCGGAGCTGAGCTCGAATAATATCGTCACCCCGGACTTGATCCGGGGTCCACAGCCACCGCAACGATGTTCGCATGGATCCCGGATCAAGTCCGGGATAACGAAACAGGGTCAGAGCGCGCCTTCGAGCCAGCCCTTGAGCGCACTCTTCGGCGCCGCGCCGACCTTGGTGTCGGCGATCTCGCCATTCTTGAACAGGATCATCGTCGGAATGCCGCGCACGCCATATTTGGCGGGGGCGTTCGGATGGTCGTCGATGTTCAGTTTGGCGATCACGACCTTTTCACCCAGTTCCTCGGCGATTTCTTCGAGCGACGGGC
>JAESGW010000272.1_pt1 | contig 79163 bp, 78 predicted proteins | sample 9269791 | NCBI WGS metagenome assembly JAESGW01 (sample SAMN16773120, study PRJNA677053) | algae metagenome | isolation source: Aphanocapsa lilacina HA4352-LM1 and co-occurring heterotrophs from near cave... | place: USA: Maniniholo cave, near Haena, Kauai, HI | collected 2009-07-28 | reverse complement strand
TGATCAACTGGAACCAGTTGATCGAGCGTGACGATCTCAAGTGCGGTTTGTTCAGGGCCGGCTCGCTTCAACATCACCCACTGAATCACAAACCCCCAACTCTCGCCAGGGGTTTGTCAGCAGTCTGGCGGCCGCGTTCAGCGGCCGTTTTCATTTTCCGGCCAGCGCCGGCCCGAGCGTGATCAGCGCCACCGCCACCACCGCGAGCCCGACGCCGATGCCCTGTATGCCGCTCAGCTTCTCGCCAAAATAAATGATGGCCACCGCGTTGACGGCGATCAACTGGATCACCGCCGACAGCGAGAACGACACCGACATGCCGAAGTCCCGCACCAGGCGCAACATGATCAGGTTGCCCAGCGAATAGAGGATCAGCGTCACCACCAGCTTGCCGATGGTCGGCTCGACGCCCCAGGTCTTGGCGACCATCGCGGCGATGAGGAAGATGACGGTCGAAAAACCGAGCAGCGAAAGGCCGACGACGGACATTTTTCAGGCAAGCTCCCACAAATGTCCGGCGATTTGCTCCGAATGCCGCGCCAACGTCAAGCAGAGCGGCGACACGCTCCAACGTTATGGCGCCATGCGACGCAAAAACCCTCCCGTCCGGAAACGGGAGGGCGCTTGGCTTCAGGTCTTGGGAACCCCTGATTCCATCAGGGATAGGTACACTTGCCCTTCTGCGGTTCGCCCTGCGGGCCCGGTGTGCCGGTCTCCTCCCAGTCGCCGCCATGGCTGATGCAATAGGAGATCATCAGGTTGCACGACGCCTTGTTGTTGCAGGTCTCGACATGGCCGTGGGTCTGTCCGCCGCCCGGCGCCTTGAGGCCGAGCTGGTGCGGCGGCGGTGCCGGCACGCGGGCCTTGAGCTGGGCAGCCGATGCAGCACCGGCAAAGGCCGACATCGAAAGTGCGAGCGTCGCGATCAGCGACGAGCGGATGATGGTGTTGGTCATGTTCATTTCGGTTCTCCTCTGGGACACTTTGATCTTGCGGCTCACCGGCCGCCACGATCGTGTGTGTCGGGGCTGGAGAAGAAGGTTCACGGCGGAGCTGGAAAAAAGTTCGGACGATCTTTGAGGCCTCTTGCCATCCCGCGAAAACAGGCTGTCGGGCGGCAACCCGACAGCCTATTCGCCACTCACGGGGATCGTTGCAACAATCCGCCCGGAAAGCGCCAGGTCGTCGTTCGTCGCCATCACCGCCAGCGACGTCACCGGCAGTTCGGCCAACACGCGCCGCCGCCACCGCTCCGCCAATCCTGCCAGATCAGTCGTCTCCGCAGCGGTCAGAGCCGCCGCGAAATGGTAGAGGCCGACCACATGGAAGCGGGTCTGCCGCGCGCCGCAGGCTTGCTGGACCAGGCCGAAGACATCTTCGTCGTGGTGGCAGCAGGGATAGACCGGCAGGTAGATCCGGCCGGTGTTGATCCGGCCGAGGAACGGCCCGCCGAGGCGCAGGGCAAGTGCTCCCAGCGGCGCGAGCGCTACGGTCACAGCCTGCACGCACCGTGCGATGTCGGGCTCGGACAGGCCACCGACGATGGTGGCATGCAGCTTGCCGGCGCGCTCGCGGCCGAGCTGCCAGGCGATCTTGTCGCTGAACGAAAACGAACGCAGCTCCGCCTCGAATGCTTGGAACGTATCGCTGCGGCCGAGCGCCTGGGCGTCGATGGGGACGACAAGCGAATGGCGCGGCGTGTCATAGCGGCCATTGCGATAATCCGTGCCGTCCTTGCCGGCAATGATCTCGGCATGGCCTGGAGCAACCAGCGGCAGATGGGCAAGCCTATAGGCATCGTCGAAGGTCAGCGTCTCGCCGGGACCGAAGACCCGGCGCGACGCGTCAAAGGCCATGACGTTGTCGTTGCAGAATTTCATCCTGAAACGTCCATGCGGCGGGTTCCCCCTGCGCGCTCATCCCGTTCGCGGCTTGACCATCAGCACCCAGTTCTCGCCTGCACCGGTCCAGCCATCCTTGACCATCGGCTCGGAGGCGACCTCGCGATAGCCGACGCTTTCATAGAGATGGCGGGCCTTGGTGTTGGCGTCCGAAACGATCAGGCTGGTGCCGGTGCAGCCGGTGGCCTCGGCGATCGCGTCGGCCATGGCCAGTAGCCGCGAGCCGTAGCCGCGCGCCCGTGCCTCCGGCAGCGTCGCCATGACGTTGACATACCAGCTGCCCACCGCCATCGCCTCGAGCATGTTGAATGGCACGAACATCGCCGGCGTGTCGGGGTCGGGCAACGACGGCTCGATCGGATAGCCGATCAGGCAGGCAATCACCTTGCCATGTTCCAGTACCACCGCGTTGCGATAGGAAAAGCTGCCTTGCTCGCGTTGCGCCCGCTGGCGGCCGACCTCCCAGGGGTCGCCACCTTCGGCCATCTTGGTCCAGAGATAAAGCGGCAGCCCGTCGCCAGCCATGTTGACCAGCTTGGCCAGGATCGCGGCGTCCTCCTTGGTGGCGGGCCGCGCCTCGGCAGTCAAACCCTCGTCGCGGTGCGCCTTTTCGGGCATGACATGCTCCTCCAGTCCACAGCGTCCCCTCGCTGCGGCAGTATAGGAGCGCGCGTTCCGGGCGGCGTCAACCGCCGACCGCGTGTGTCTCGGGCAGGCCCGCCACCACCTCAGTCTTTACGTGCGCCAAGGCCAACCAGCCTGTCCAGAGAAAGCTGTCCGCCCCCATAAGCAGCCAGCGCCAATGCCATCGCCGCCCAGGGCAGATGGAAATTGGCCCAGCCCTCCGGCACCGTCAGTTGGATCACTGCCGTCATCGCCAGGATGCCGAGGGCGGCAAAGCGCGTGCCGAGCCCCAGCACCAGCAGGATCGGCAGCACAATCTCGCCGATGCCTGCCAGCGTCGCCATCAGGATCGGCGCCGGATAGGGGTACTGGCTGCCGAGGATGTGCAGCGAAAACTCCTGGGTAAACAGATAGCGCGCGCCGTTGGACAGCGTCAGGAAGCCGTCCCATTTGGTCAGTCCCGACTTGAAGAACGGCACGGCGATGGCAAAGCGCAGCGCCAGGAGTGGCAGCGCCTCGGGGATCGCCGCAATCGCTGACTCAATGCGCCGGATCGCGGAGCCCAAGCCGGCCTTGTGCGCCATTGGCGCGTGGTTGATGTCGCTCATCTCATGTCTCCTTGTTGGTCAGCCACGCCGGCGAACATGCCGAGCGCGACCAGGCCGACGATGGCGCGGCCGAAGTCGAATGCCGGGTCCGTGTCGAAGGCTTCAGCCGCGGCGTCGCCGATGCTGTCGCCGCGCAACAGCGCTGCCGCGAACACCGCGTCCGCCTCGGCGATGACATGCACGGCCACCTCGATGTCCGGCCGGGTGATCACGATGCTCTCCGGCTCGAGCACCGTCTGCACGCGGACCTCGTCGCCCTGGTGGGCCTGCCAGATCGTCCCGATGGAAAACTTCGAACGAACCAGCGCCGCCGCCGGATGCGCAATGAGGGTGGCGCTGCCGAGCCGCTCGGGCGCCAGCCTTGCCAGCGCCGCGACGTCGAGCGGAACGATGTCGGCGGCGTGGTAGGCGCGGGTCCAGTAGGCCTCCAGCCGCGCCGTGTCGGCGAGATAGGGCAGGGCGGCGGCCGGGGCGAAGCCGGCGACGAAATCGGGAAAGCTGTCGCCATAGGCAAACATCACCGGGCTATCGGGCAGCGTCGTTGCGATGAAGGCGCGTGCCATGCCGTTGAAGAAGTCGTCGCCGACAAGCCGCCGCAGGACCGGGAAACGCTGGCTCAGCGCCTTGGAGAGCGAAACCGCGACATTGTTGCGGTAGACGGCGAAGCGCGCCGCATCAGCCTCGCCGCGCGCGCTGGTCACGCCGTCCGGCAGCGGTCGTGTGGCATCGAGCAAGGCTGAGGCAAACGTGTTCTGGTCCATCGTCACGCGCGCCTGGAAAACCGCGCATCGCGCCGCAGCGCTGCCTCGTCGAGCACGGCCTCGGCGCGCGTGGCCTCCGCCAGCAGCACGGCAAAGGCCGGCACGTCATTGTCCCATTCGATCAGCGTCGGTACCGGGCCGGTGCGGCCGATCGTGTGGCGATAGAGCGAAAAGACGTCGTCGGCGACTGTCGAATTGTGGGCGTCGATCAGCAGCCGGTCACCGGCGCCGTCGACGGTCTCGTCATAGCCGGCGAGGTGGATCTCGCCGACGCGCTCGACCGGGAAGCGGTCGATGTAAGCGAACGGGTCGAGCCTGTGGTTGATGGCCGACACCATCACGTTGTTGACGTCGAGCAGCAGCCCGCAGCCGGTCCTTTCGGCAATGGCGTCGAGGAAGTCGATCTCGTCGATCGTGCTGTCTTCGAACAGGATGTAGGTCGAGGGATTTTCGAGCAGCATGCGCCGCCCCACCGCCTGCTGCACCTCGTCGACATGGGCGCTGACATGCGCCAGCGTCCGGTTCGTATAGGGCAGCGGCAGCAGGTCGTTCAGGAAGCCGGCGTCATGCGTCGACCAGGCCAGATGTTCGGAAAAGGACTGCGGCTGGTAGCGGTCGATCAGCCGCCGCAGCCGCGCCAGATGCGCCTTGTCGAGTGGTCGTTCGGCCCCGATCGACAATCCGACGCCGTGCAGCGACAGCGGATAGCGCGCAACGATCTCGGACAGTGTCCGGTGCGGCGCACCGCCGTCGCCCATATAATTCTCGGCATGGACCTCGAAGAAGCCGATTTCGGGCTCGGTCGCGATGATTTCGCCTATGTGCTCGGGTTTGAGGCCAAGGCCCGCGCGGGCGGGTAGGGACTGGCCGCTTTGTGTACCGGTATTCATGCTGGGTGCTCGGATGGGTCGGGCAGGCGAGATGGGGCCCGGCGCGCCGGGCCCCATGTGCATCACATGGCAGTTGGCTCGAGCATGCCCTTGTGACCGTCGACGTCCATCGTCGTGCAGGTGCCGGCCGGCACGGCCTTCCAGGCGTTGCCCTGATAGTCCATGGTCGAGGTGCCGGCGCAGGTCGTGCCTGCTCCCGCGGCGCAATCGTTCTGGCCCTTCAGCGAAATGCCGTAGCACTTTTCCATGCCGACCATCTTTTCAGCCGGCAGCGGGGCGGCAAAGGCGGACGAGGCAAGTGCCGATGCGAGCGAGCCGGCGAGAGCAAGGGCTAGGGTCTGGCGATTCATGACGTTCTCCTGATAAAGGATTGACAGGGAAGCGTTCTGCGTCCCATGCCGTCGACTTCGCCGGCACCTCGCCATTCGTTACGCCGGGCCGTGAACACGGTTTCGTGAGTGAGACGGCAGTTGGCGTTGTAACATTTCTGCGTCGACTGAAGTAACAAACGGCTTTTTAAGCCGAAGAGAAGGAAGACAGGCTTGACGAGGACGGATGACGCCGAACTCGCTCGGCTTTTCAGGGCGGCAATTTCAGGTGATGAAGGCGCATACGCTGCCTTTCTCGATGGCGTGGCGCAATTGGTGCGCGGATACTGCCGCAGACGTATCGTGCATGGCGGCGTCGAGCCGGAGGATGTCGTCCAGGAGGTTCTGCTTGCGATTCATCTGAAGCGTCATACCTGGCGCCAGGATGAAGCAGTGACGCCTTGGGTCTACGCCATCGCCCGCTACAAGCTGATCGATGCCTTCCGCCGCCGCGGCAAGCGCATCGAGGTCGACATCGCAGACTTCGCCGAAACGCTCGCCGAGCCCGAGAAGGACGAAGTGGGCGAGCGCGACATCGGCCGTGCGCTCGACGGCTTGGCCCCGGTGCAGCGCAGTGTCGTTGCCTCGGTTTCGGTCGAGGGTGCCTCGATCGGCGAGACGGCCAATGCGCTTGGCATGACCGAGACGGCGGTGCGGGTGGCACTGCATCGCGGCCTCAAGGCGATCGCGCATCGCTTCAGACAGGACTGAACGGAACGGAAATGGAAACGAAGAATCTCATCAAGGCGATTTCCAGCGACGCGGCAGCAGGCCGGCGTTCGCTCGGCACGCTGCTGCGCGCCGCCTTCGTTGCGGCAAGCGTCATTGCCGCTGTCGTCTTTTCCGTCGTCGCCGGCCCGCGCGCCGATTTTGCCGCCGCCGCCGAAACCTGGCGTTTCCTCCTCAAATTCGTTGTCACCCTGGCGCTGGTTGCCACATCGGGTGCGGTGGCTATTGCACTCGCCCGTCCCGGCGCGCGGCTTGGCATGCGTGTCGCGTTGCTCGGTGCCGCACCCGCCATCCTGCTCGGCGCGGTCCTGATCGAACTCACCACCATTGCCCCTTCTGAATGGGCGACCCGGCTTGTCGGCACCAACAACATGGTTTGCCTGACGCTGATCCCACTCATCGGTCTCGGCCCGCTCGCCATCTTCCTCGTCGCCATGCGCCAGGGCGCGCCGACGCGGCCCAGCCTCGCCGGTGCCGCCTGCGGCCTGCTCGCCGGCGGCCTTGCCGCGACGCTCTACGCCGCCCACTGCTTCGACGACTCGCCGTTTTTCGTCGCCACCTGGTACACGCTGGCCATCGCCATCCTGACCGTCGTCGGCGCGATCGCCGGCCGGTACGTCCTGCGCTGGTAGCAAAGCGCCGCAAAGCCGCGCTTGTTAACCCTTGCGGCCCCTGCTAAAGCGCGGCGCATGACCACACCGCTCGACCACATCCGCAATTTCTCCATCGTTGCCCATATCGATCATGGCAAGTCGACGCTTGCCGACCGGCTGATCCAGTCCACCGGCGGGCTGGAACTGCGCGAGATGACCGAGCAGGTCCTCGACAACATGGACATCGAGCGCGAGCGCGGCATCACCATCAAGGCTCAGACCGTTCGGCTCAACTACCGTGCCAACAATGGCGAGGATTACATCCTCAACCTGATCGACACGCCCGGACACGTCGACTTCGCCTATGAAGTCTCGCGCTCGCTGTCGGCCTGCGAGGGCTCGCTGCTCGTCGTCGACGCTTCCCAGGGCGTCGAGGCGCAGACACTGGCGAACGTCTACCAGGCCATCGACAACAACCACGAGATCGTCGTAGTCCTCAACAAGATCGACCTGCCCGCCGCCGAGCCCGAGCGCATCAAGGAGCAGGTCGAGGAAGTCATCGGCATCGACGCCTCGCAAGCCGTCCACATCTCGGCCAAGACCGGCCTCGGCATCGAGGACGTGCTCGAGGCGATCGTCACCCAGTTGCCGCCGCCGCGCGAGGGCGACATCGACGCGCCGCTCAAGGCGATGCTGGTCGACAGTTGGTACGACACCTATCTCGGCGTCATCGTCCTGGTGCGCATCATCGATGGCAAGCTCAAGAAGGGCCAGACCATCCGGATGATGGAGACCAACGCCAAATATCTGGTCGAGCGTACCGGCGTCTTCACGCCGAAGATGGTCCAGGTCGACGAGCTCGGCCCGGGTGAATTCGGCTTCTTCACCGGCTCGATCAAGGAAGTGGCCGACACCCGCGTCGGCGACACCATCACCGAGGACAAGCGCCCCACCGCAAAGGCCCTGCCGGGCTTCAAGCCGGCCCAGCCGGTGGTGTTCTGCGGCCTGTTCCCGGTCGACGCCGCCGATTTCGAGGACCTCCGCGCCGCCATGGGCAAGCTGCGCCTCAACGACGCCAGCTTCTCCTTCGAAATGGAAACCTCGGCCGCACTCGGCTTCGGTTTCCGCTGCGGCTTCCTCGGCCTGCTGCATCTCGAGATCATCCAGGAGCGGCTCGAGCGCGAGTTCAACCTCGACCTCATCGCCACCGCCCCCAGCGTCGTCTACCGCATGAACCTCAATGACGGGTCGACCAAGGAACTGCACAATCCCGCCGACATGCCCGACGTGGTCAAGATCGCCGCGATCGAGGAGCCGTGGATCCGCGCCACCATCCTCACCCCGGACGATTATCTCGGCTCGATCCTGAAACTCTGCCAGGAGCGCCGCGGCATCCAGGCCGACCTCTCTTATGTCGGCAAGCGCGCCATGCTGGTCTACGATCTGCCGCTCAACGAGGTCGTGTTCGATTTCTATGACCGCCTGAAGTCGATCTCCAAGGGCTACGCCTCCTTCGACTACCACCTGACCGACTACCGCGAGGGCGACCTCGTCAAGATGTCGATCCTGGTCAATGAGGAGCCCGTCGACGCGCTGTCGATGCTCGTCCATCGCACCGCCGCGGAAAAGCGCGGCCGCGTCATGGTCGAGAAGCTGAAGGAGCTGATCCCGCAGCACATGTTCAAGATCCCCGTCCAGGCCGCCATCGGCGGCAAGGTCATTGCCCGCGAGACCATCTCGGCGCTGCGCAAGGACGTCACCGCCAAGTGCTACGGCGGCGACGTCACCCGCAAGCGCAAGCTGCTCGAGAAGCAGAAAGAGGGCAAGAAGCGCATGCGCCAGTTCGGCAAGGTCGACATCCCGCAGGAAGCCTTTATCCAGGCGCTCAAGATGGGCGACAACTAGCGTTCTCTTTTTCCTTCTCCCCGTTCACGGGGGTGAGGAGTGCCCGGCCAACGTTCGATCAGTCGACAATGATGTGTCGACTGAAGCGACGAACGCCCGGAGCCATAACGGAGGGCGGTGGCCCGCAGGGCCGGATGAGGGGCGGCGCAACTCTGCGCGATCTCCTAAAAGTATCAATGCCGCATGCTGATCGCGACCCGGCTTATCTCGCCCTCAACAATCGTCTCCACTCCATCTACAGCCATCCCGCAGTGCAAACGCGTATTGCACCGCAGCGTCGAATTATTCGCGGCCACGCGTCTTCGACTGTTCTGTCGATTTACTGACATCGTGAAGATGGCTAGCCTTCCCCTTGCATTCTGCCAGAGGGAACATCATGAACTGGACTGAAAAGGACAAGAAACTGGGTATGGACCGCGCCATAACAAGGCGTGATTTCATGGACGGCGTGGCGATGGCGATCGGCGGCGCGGTGGCCTTGCGCGCCATGGGTCCCGGCCAGGCACGCGCGCAAGCTGCCGCCACCGCCTACCCGCCTGCCGCTGCGGAGCTGCAGGGGCAGACCGACACTGCCCAGAATGTCATGCATGCCGTCCGCGACGGCACCTACTGGTCCGACGCCGGCCCGGTCACGTCGAGCGCCGAGAGCTACGACCTCGTCGTCGTCGGTGCCGGTATTTCGGGCCTTGCCGCCGCACATGCCTTCCGCAAACAGGCCGGCCCCGACAAGCGTGTGCTGATCGTCGATCCGCTCGCCGATTTCGGCGGCCACGCCAAGCGCAACGAATTCACCGCTTCGAATGGTTCGAAGCTGATCGGTTATGGCGGCAGCCAGTCGATGCAGACGCCGAGTTACTTCAGCCCCGCCGTCAACGCGCTGCTCGCCGACATCGGCATCGAACCGAAACGCTTCGAAACCTTCTACGATCAGAAATGGTCCGATGATCGCGGCCTGTCGGGCGCCATCTTCTTCTCCAAGGAGCAGTGGGGCGAGGACAGGCTGGTGATCCGCAAGGGCAAGCCGGCCGAATGGGTGGCCAACACACCGCTCAACGACAAGGCCAAGGCCGACCTGATCCAGCTTATGGAAGCGCCCGGCGACTATCTGCCCGGCCTAAACAGCGAGCAGCGCCTGCAGAAACTGTCGGAGATCACCTACAGGGCGTTCCTGCTCGACCATGCCAAGGTCGACCCGCAAGTCGCTGACTATTTTGCCACCTCGACCAATGGCTATTTCGGCGTCGGCATCGACACTGCGAGCGCACTCGACGCGCGCGCCAACGGAAATCCGGGTTTTGACGGTATTGATCTCGGCGAGGCTGTGTCGAAATACAACAGCCCGTCCGGCCGTCTCGCCTTCACCGACCCCGACGACTACATCTACCATTTCCCCGACGGCAATGCCGGCATCGCCCGCGCTCTGGTACGCGCGCTGGTGCCAGGCGCGCTTGCCGGCACGACAATGGAGGAGCTGGTTACCGAAACCGTCGACTATTCAGCCCTCGACAAGCCGGAAAACGCTGTCCGCATCAGGCTGAATTCGACAGTCGTCAAGGTCGCGCATGATGGCGCCCCAGGCAGCGCCAGCTCGGTTACCGTCACCTATGCCGATATCAAGGGCAAGCCGGTCAGCATCAAGGCCGGGCACGTCGTGCTCGCCTGCTGGCACCGGGTCATTCCCTATCTCACCGACGAACTCGGCACTGAGCAGACAACTGCCCTCAACGACCAGCAGAAGGTGCCGCTGATCTACGCCAACGTCCAGCTGCGCAACTGGGAGGCCTTCGACAAGCTCAAGATCGACGGTTTCAGGGCGCGCGGCGATTTCTGGAGCGGCGCCGACATCGATTTCCCCGTCTCGATGGGCGCCTACAAATTCGCCGACAAGCCTGAGGATCCCGTCATCTTGCACCTCTCCAAGGTGATGACCAGCCCGGGCCTTGCCCCGCGCGAACAGGCGCTGGCCGGGCGGCGGGCAATGATGGCGCTGAGCTTCGAGGAGATGGAGCGCTCGATCCGCGACCTGCTCGGCCGCGCCCTGTCAGGCGGCGGCTTCGACCCCGCTCGCGACATAGAGGCCATCACCTGCAATCGCTGGTCGCACGGCTACGCCTACGAATATATGCGCCCCGGCGACCGTTTCTGGCCCGACGGCCCGCTGCCCATCGAAGCCGCGCGCAAGCCATGGGGCCGCATCTCGATCGCCAACGCCGACAGCGGCGCCTACGCCTACGCCCATTCGGCGATCGACCAGGGCGTGCGTGCGGTACGGGATCTGCTGGGGACGCCTGAAGGAGCGCCCGACTATGCCCGCTTCCCGGGGCCTCCGGCGGAGAAGATCGGGCTCTAAAGCGGGCGATCGACGCTTTATCCTTCTCCCCGTTCACGGGGAGAAGGTGGCCCGCAGGGCCGGATGAGGGGCAGCGCAAACCAGCTCTTAAATGTCGTGTCAGCCATCACGGATACGCAAGATGAGTGGGCTCTATCGCTACCTCCCAAACCGCATCACCCAGTTCACCTCCCACGTTTCGCCACTATCCCTGGACATCGCCTGTTCCCAGCGCGGTTCCTCCCCGCCAGTCCAGAGGAACCGCACGCGCACCGGCACACCGCCCTCGACATCGTCGCCATAGAAGATGCCACGCCCGTCCTCGAACCTCCCGATCGTCGGCGGGAACAGCCGATAACTCTTTGTGTCGCTCCAGTAGATCGACCACAGCCCCGTCTCCGGGTTGTAGAGCCTGAGCGTCATGCCGGTGAAGCCGCGCTCTGGCACCGTCATCTGGTCGAGATTGCCGCCGAACGTGCCGTCGGGTGCCTGCATCACCTTTTCGATGTGCGAGAACGCGGTGAACGTCTCCCATTCGGTGGAACCCACCAGCCGCGCGCGCAGGCGTTCGTTGGTCACCGTCCAGTCGCCGATCAGGAAATCGAAATCGTCAAAGCCGCTCATGCCATCCTCCCATTGGTTTGCCCAGGAATAGCAGACCCCTGCTGACAGGCTTCTGTCAGCAACTGCCCGCGAAGGCCGGCAAGCGATGGCTTGACCTTGCCGGCACCTCGGGCTCATCTGCCGCCGCGATCCCGCCACAGCTTCCGCGTAACGCCCGCCCCTATGAAACTGCTCGCCGCTCTCCTTGCTTTGGCCATCCTGCCCGCTTGCGGTACCCGCGCGCCGGTGCCGCCGGCAACAGTGGCTGCTCCGCCGGCCGCCGTGCAGCCCGCCGTCGAACCGCTGCCGGCAGGGGTAAAACCGCTGACGGTCGAGCAGGACGAGCAGATTTCGCAGGGGTGAGGGATAATCTTGCCCCGCAGGCTTCTTCGCTTTTTTCTGCTTGGTATCGTTCCTTCGCACCCCCCTCTGGCCTGCCGGCGTTCGATGCTCGAAAAGCCAAGCAATTGGCTTTTCGTCCGCTGCGCGGACCTCATCGCACCCCCCACAAGGAGGGAGATTAGTCGCGTCGCCGGCGGCGCAAGTCCTGCAAGATTGCGGGGATTCAGCTTACTGTCTCGGCGATTGGGCGCGGCGACGATGACAGCGTGATCTCCCTCCTTGCGGGGGAGATGGCCCGGCAGGCCAGAGGGGGGTGCGAAGGAACGCAAGCTCTCAGAATCTGCGTCTAGCGCAAGCAGCCCTTGCCAGCGAACGCGGTAGCGATAAGCTCGGCCCATATCCACGGAGGCCGCGAAAAACATGGCCAAGGGCATGGTCGAGGGCGAGAAGATCGATGTCGGCTTTTCCGGTCGTCGCTGCATCCACTCGCGCAATTGCGTTCTCGCCAATCCTCATGTCTTCGAGCCCAATGCGCCGGGCGAATGGATTCACCCGGACGCGGCGTCTGTCGAGCAGATCGTGGCGATCGCCGAAAGCTGTCCTTCGGGCGCCATCACCTATCGCCGCCGGGATGGCGGGCCGGCTGAGGCGCCGCCGGTGGTCAACACGGTTCGCATCCGCGAGAACGGGCCGCTGGCCGTGCATGCCGAAATCGTCTTCAACGGCGAGACCTTCCATCGCGCCACCTTGTGCCGCTGCGGTGCTTCTGAGAACAAGCCGTTCTGCGACGGCAGCCACACCAAGACCGGCTTTGTCGCCACCGGTGAGCCGGCGTTGAAGCAGTCCCAGCCGCTCGCTGCCCGGGATGGGCCGCTGGTCGTCACGCCGCAGCCCAACGGCAACCTCAAGCTCGAGGGCAATGTCGAGATCGTCACCGGCACCGGCCACACGATCGACCGCGCGACAAAAGTCTGGCTTTGCCGCTGCGGCCAGTCGGCCAACAAGCCCTGGTGCGACAACACCCACAAGAGCATGTCGTGGTCGACCGAAGGTCGATGACAAGCCAACGATTTGGCTTGTCAAACGACTAAGCGCCCGGAGCCACAGCGGAGGGCAGGCTTTGTCGCGAGACAGGCGTGCGCGGCACGAGGCAAGCACAAAATGGGACGCGCATTGGGCTGCCCCCCTGCTTGGCCGAAACTGGCCAATTTTGCTTTGCGGGCGATATCGGCTAAGCGGGACGGAGCCCACCAAGTCCGGAACATCAACGCATGCACGCCAGCCATCCCCTCTATCTCGGCATCGACACCGGCGGCACCTACACTGACGCCGTCTTGTGGTCCGAGGCGCATGGCCCGCAGGGCAAGGTGCTGGCCAAAGCCAAGTCGCTGACCACCCGCCACGATCTGGCTGTCGGCATTTCGGGCGCGGTCGACGCGGTGCTCGACAAGGCGGGCGTCAATCCCGCCGCCATCAAGCTGGTGTCGATGTCGACGACGCTTGCCACCAACGCGCTTGTCGAGGGCCAGGGCGGGCGCGTGGCGCTGGTCATGATCGGTTTTTCCGAGGCTGACCTCGCCCGCGACGGGCTGAAGACCGCGCTCGGCACCGATCCGCTGGTGCTGTGCGAGGGCGGCCATGACGTCCACGGCAACGCCCGCACGCTTGATCTCGGAGCCCTCGAAGCGGCCTTGCCGGAATTGGCGAAGTCCGTCTCGGGTTTCGCCGTCTGCGCCTATTTCGCCACCCGCAACCCGGCTCATGAGATCGCCGCCCGCGACCTCATCCGCAAGGCGGCGGGCATGCCAGTCACCACCAGCCACGAGTTGTCGGCCAAGCTCGGCGGCCCGCGCCGGGCTCTGACCACGCTGCTCAATGCCCGCCTGATCTCGATGATCGACCGCCTCGTCGCCGCGACCGAAGGGTTTCTCGACAAGCGCAAGATCAACGCACCCTTGATGGTGGTGCGCGGCGATGGCGCGCTGGTGTCTGCCCAATTCGCCCGCCAGCGGCCGATCGAGACAATCCTGTCCGGCCCCGCTGCCAGTCTCGTCGGCGCCCGTCACATGACCGGGCTCGACAATGCCGTCGTCTCCGACATCGGCGGTACCACCACCGATGTCGCCGTGCTCGACCATGGCCGCCCGCGCCTCGACCCCGAGGGCGCCACCGTCGGCGGCTTCCGCACCATGGTCGAGGCTGTCGCCATGCGCACCTTCGGCCTCGGTGGCGATTCCGAGGTATCGCTGGAGGAAGGCGGGCTGAAGCCGAAGATGTCGCTCGGACCGCGCCGCCTGGTGCCGCTGGCGCTTGCCGGCATGGTCCATGGCGAGGCGATCACCGCAGAGCTCGAGCGTCAGCTGCGTGCGCCCAATCCAGGCCGCATGGATGGCCGCTTCGCCGTCCGCACCGGCGTGCCCGAGCATCTGGCGGCGGGGCTGACCGCGCCGGAGGCCAAGCTCTACGACCAGATCGGGGCGGTGCCTCTGCCGATCGACCGCCTGCTCACCTCCAACGCCCAGAATGCCACGCTCAATCGGCTGGTGTCGCGCGGGCTTGTCCATGTCTGTGGCTTCACGCCTTCGGACGCCGCTCATGTGCTTGGCCGTCAGGCCAATTGGGACGAGGCGGCGGCCAGGCTCGGCGCCGAATTGTTCGCCCGCAAGCGCGACGGTCGCGGCCAGCCGGTCGCGGCGAGCCCGGAGGCGATTGCCGAACGCGTGCTGGCGACGTTGACCCGCCTGTCGGCGGAGGTGATCCTCGAAACCGCCTTCGCCGAGGATGGGCTCGACGGTGCAGCAACCGTGGCACACGCCCTGGTACAGCGCGCCGTCGACGCCCATCCTGGCATCGCTCGCTTCACGGTCGCGCTCGACCGTCCGGTCATCGGTCTCGGCGCCTCGGCCCCGCTGCATTATGCCGGCCTGCCGCCGCTGGTCGGTAACGAATGCGTGGTGCCTAGGGATACCGACGTCGCCAACGCGCTGGGGGCGGTTGTCGGCCAGGTCCGCGTGACGGCCGAGGCCCGCGTCAGCCAGCCCAAGGAAGGTCTGTTCCGCGTCGCCGTCGGCGAATTGCTGCGCGATTTCACCGACGAGGAGGCGGCGATGGCGCTGGCGGAAGCCGAAGCGCGCGCCATAGTTGGCGCGAGGGCTCGCGATGCCGGCACCGATGCGGCAGAGGTCGAAGTGACTGTCGATCTCAAAGTCTCGACGGTCGAAAGCCAGCGCATGTTCATCGAGGCGCATGTGCTTGCCACCGCCAGCGGCCGGCCCCGGATCGCGGTTTGACGGCTAAATCGATTTGCAGCGGCAATGGCCGTAAATCATTGCTGCCTTGCAACATTCGACGAATTGACCGTGCGCGTTTTGCATGCCAAACGCCCGAAAACTTTATTTAGAACGCCCCTGCGGCGCCGGAATTCTGGAGCGCATCTCATGACCGATACTGTCTCCCTTCATGGCCTTTCTGTTGCGCGCGGGCTCCACGACTTCGTGGTCGCGGAGGCTCTGCCAGGGACGGGTGTCGATGCGGAGGCCTTCTGGGAAGGTTTCGCCGCGATCGTGCATGATCTGGCGCCGAAGAACCGGGCGCTTTTGGAAAAGCGCGACGACTTCCAGCTCAAGCTCGACGCCTGGTACCGCAAGCATGGCGCCCCGCACGACATGGCGGCCTACAAGGCGTTCCTGAGCGAGATCGGTTATCTTGTGCCGGAAGGTCCGGCCTTTGCTGTCACGACGGAGAATGTCGATCCCGAGATCGCCACCGTCGCCGGACCGCAGCTGGTCGTGCCTGTCATGAATGCGCGTTATGCGCTGAACGCCGCCAATGCGCGCTGGGGTTCGCTCTATGACGCGCTCTACGGCACCGACGCGATTTCCGACGCCGACGGTGCCGAGAAGACCAAGGGCTACAACCCCAAGCGTGGCCAAAAGGTCATCGCCTGGGCCAAGGCGTTCCTGGATCAGTCAGCACCGCTGGCTCAGGGCAGCTGGAGCGACGTGACCGGGCTGTCGATTGTCGACGGCAAGCTCGTGCTGGCCAATGCGTCTGGTTCGGTTGCGCTGGGCGACGGCAAACAATTCGCCGGCTATCGTGGTGCTGCCGGCAATCCAGATGCGGTGCTGCTGGTCAAGAACGGCCTGCATGTCGAGGTGGTGGTCGACAGAGACAGTGCGATCGGCAAGACCGATCCGGCCGGCATCTCCGACATGATCCTGGAGTCCGCACTCACCACCATCCAGGACTGCGAGGATTCGGTCGCAGCAGTCGACGCCGAAGACAAGGTCGCCGTCTACCGCAACTGGCTCGGCCTGATGAAGGGCGATCTCGCGGAAAGCTTCGACAAGGGCGGCAAGCTTGTCACCCGCAAGCTCAATGCCGACCGTGCCTATACCGGTGCCGATGGCAAGACCGTCTCGCTGCCCGGCCGCTCGCTGATGCTGGTGCGCAATGTCGGCCACCTGATGACCAATCCCGCGATCCATGACCGTGACGGCCACGAGGTGCCCGAAGGCATCATGGATGCGGCAATCACCGCTTTGATCGCCCTGCACGACGTTGGAGCCAAGGGCCGTCGCATGAACTCCCGCGCCGGCTCGATGTATGTGGTCAAGCCGAAGATGCATGGCCCCGAGGAAGTGGCCTTTGCCGTCGAGATCTTCGACCGCGTCGAGCGCCTCGTCGGCATGCCCAGAAAGACCATCAAGATGGGCATCATGGACGAGGAGCGGCGCACCACGATCAACCTCAGGGAATGCATCCGTGCCGCCAAGGAACGCGTGGTGTTCATCAACACCGGCTTCCTCGACCGCACCGGCGACGAAATCCACAGCTCGATGGAAGCCGGCCCCATGGTGCGCAAGGGCGACATGAAGCAGGCGCCATGGATCAATGCCTATGAGGCCTGGAACGTCGACACCGGGCTCGAATGTGGCCTGTCGGGCCATGCCCAGATCGGCAAGGGCATGTGGGCGATGCCCGACCTGATGGCAGCGATGCTGGAGCAGAAGATCGCTCACCCCAAGGCTGGCGCCAACACCGCCTGGGTGCCGTCGCCGACGGCGGCGACGCTGCATGCCACCCACTACCACAAGGTCGACGTGCATGCCGTCCAGGCCGAGCTGAAGAGCCGGCCCAAGGCGCGGCTCGACGACATCCTGTCGGTGCCTGTGGTCGTCCGTCCCAACTGGACGCCCGACGAGATCCAGCGCGAGCTCGACAACAATGCGCAGGGCATCCTGGGTTATGTCGTGCGCTGGATCGACCAGGGCGTCGGCTGTTCCAAGGTTCCCGACATCAACGACGTCGGGCTGATGGAAGACCGCGCCACCTTGCGCATCTCGTCCCAGCACATCGCCAACTGGCTGCGCCACGACGTCTGCTCGCACATCCAGGTGATGGATTCGCTGCAGCGCATGGCGGCGATCGTCGACCGGCAGAATGTCGGCGATCCGCTCTACAAGCCGATGGCGCCGGAGTTCGACCAGTCGACCGCCTTCCGCGCTGCCTGCGACCTCGTCTTCGAAGGCCGCGCCCAGCCCAACGGCTATACCGAACCGGTCCTCCACAAGCGCAGGCTCGAACTCAAGGCGAAGGAACGGGGCTGATCATTGCCAACGGAATGCTAAGCAGTCCGTGGTAGCCTATCTCGTATGACAGCGTTTCTTCACGCCCCCCTCTGCCCTGCCGGGCATCTCCCCCACAAGGGGGGAGATCAGGCCTTCATGCCCGCCTCAGCTAATCAACTGCGACGCAAAGGAAACTTCTTAAGACCTTGCAGAGCGCGCGGTAGGCAGCACTTGCTGATCTCCCCCCTCGTGGGGGAGATGGCCGGCAGGCCAGAGGGGGGCGCGAAAGAGCTCACCATACCCGCAAGGTACTGGGCATCATGATCCTGCTCGCCATCGACTGTGCCGCCAGCCTCTGTGCCGCCAGCGTCTACGATGTCGGCGCCGGCCGCGAGCTTGGTCGCTCCGTGCGCGACCTCGGCAAGGGCCATGCCGAGCATCTGATGGCCGTCATCGACGAGGCGTTGGCGCAGGCCGGCAAGACATATGCCGACCTCGGGCGCATTGGCGTTTCCATCGGCCCCGGCTCGTTTACCGGCGTGCGGGTTGCTGTATCGGCGGCGCGTGGCTTCTCGCTGGCGTTGAAAATCCCGGCAGTCGGCGTGACGACGCTGGAGGCATTGGCGGCCGAAACGCGCGCGGCGCTGGGGCCATGCAAGGTGCTTGCTGCCCTTGATGCCGGGCGTGCGGAACTGCATGCCGCCGTCTATGATGAAAACGGACAAGCGGTTCATGAACCGGCGGTCCTCACGCTCGATGAGGCCGCAACCATCGCCGCAGCGGAAACGATGGCGCTGGCCGGCACCGCGGCGCAGCTGATCGCCGGCGCTGCCACCGGCATGGACATCACATTAGGGCCCGTGTCGGCCACCGCCGACATCGGTACCTATGCCCGTATCGCCGCCGGCAAGGCTGGCGATGGCGAGCGGCCGAAGCCGATTTATCTGAGAGCACCGGATGCCAAGCCGCAGGCTGGCTTCGTGCTGCCTAGGGAACAGAAATGAAACTGCCGTTCTGGCCGCTGAAGCGCGACTACGCCCTCGAACTCCTGACCGTTGGCGACAGCGCCGCCATCGCTCCCTTGCATCGCGAGGATTTTGTCAGGCCCTGGTCGGGCGAGGAGTTCTCGCAGCTTCTGGAACAGGACACGGTGTTCGGCTTTGCCGTCCGCGAGGTCGGCCACGGCACGGAAGCCCCTGCCGGCTTCGTGCTGGCCAGGCTCGCCGCCGGTGAGGCGGAAATCCTGACCATCGCGGTGTCGCGCGCGCACCGCCGCCACGGGCTGGGCTGGCGGCTGATGGACGCTGTGCTGCGCGAACTGCATGCCCAGCGCGCCGAGGCGCTGTTCCTCGAGGTCGACGAGACCAATGCGCCGGCGATCGCGCTCTACCGCAAGTTCGGTTTCCACGAGGTCGGCAAGCGCCCCAATTATTACCAGTCGGCCCAAGGGGCGACGGGCGCGCTTGTCATGCGGCTCGATCTTCGCTAGCCAGAAGCCCGAAATTAATAGGGCATCGAGCACTACATGATCGGAAAGATCCGTACGGGGCTCGCGCTCTTCTGGATGGTTGCGGCCTCGCTGGTGCTGGTGCCGCTGCAGGTCATCTCGATGAAGACCGGCTTGTGGCCGGAAACCGTGATCCTGAAGATCTGGCACCGCGCCATGCTTTGGGCGCTGGGCATGCGCGTGCATGTCGTCGGTGAGATGGTGAAGACCCGACCGCTGCTGATCGCCTCCAACCACATCTCCTGGACCGACATCATGGCTATGGGATCGCGGTTCGACGTCACCTTCATCGCCAAGTCGGAACTGAACGGCTGGCCGATCTTCGGCTTCCTGTCGCGGCTGCAACGCACCGTCTTCATCGAGCGCGAACGCAAGCGCAAGTCCGGCGACCAGGCCAGCGAGATCGCCAGGCGTCTCGCCGCCGGCAACGCCATGGTGCTGTTTGCCGAAGGCAGCACCGGTGATGGCAACATGCTGTTGCCGTTCAAGAGCACGCTGTTTGGCGCCGCCTCGATGGCGATCGCCGAAGGTGCCGCCGAACATGTCGTCATCCAGCCGGTGTCGATCGCCTATACCCGCATCCATGGCATTCCGCTTGGCCGCCAGCATCGCCCGCTTGCCAGCTGGATCGGCGACATGGACCTAGTGCCGCATGTCGGTCAGTTGCTCGCCGAAGGCGGGCTGGACGTCGAGATCCGCTTCGGCGAGCCGATCGACTTTTCCGCCAGGTCGAGCCGCAAGGAAGCGACGCGGCTGATGGAAGAGCGCGTCCGCGACATGATGCAACAGTCGCTCGGTCAGCCGCTGCCGGTGCGCTGAGCATCCGCCGGTCAACGGGCGGCGTGGCCCTTCGAGAGATGCAGGCCGGGCCAACGCAAACAGACAAAAACCCCGACCGGAGCCGGGGGGTCTGATTGTTTGCTGTCGATCAGAACTTCTTGATGAGGCCTATCCGGATCATGTGAAGGTTGTCGGACACGTCATAAGTTTCATCGAAACCATCGGTTTCGATGTGGGAGCCAAAGTCCGAGTAAGCATAGTCCAGGCGCCCGACCCAATCTCCCGCGAATGCATGCTCGATGCTCGCGCCGATCGTGAATCCTGCACGGGCACCGTCTCCGAAGATCGAGGAGTCAGGATCCGGCTCGCCGTTCACGCCGCCGTCTATGTCGCCATAGCCATAGTCGATGTCGGCAACGATTACACCGGCCCGGGCAGTGATAAGGGTCCGGTCAATGGCGAAACCAAGACGGCCTGCCAGACTGCCGTACAATCCATACTCGCTGCGGGCAAAGTAGTCATCGCCATCTGGAAACCAGAAGTCATCCTTGGCACCGAGATAGCCAACCTCGCTTTCCACACCAAAGACCAACTGATCTCTTTGCCAGTTGTAGCCGGCTACGGCTCCCCCGGCAAAACCCTTGGGGCTGAGGTCGGCTCTATCTTCGGGCGCGGACCCATCGAAGCCGTTATCGCTGATCGCGGAAGAGTCTCCAGTTCCATAACCGAGCAACACGCCGGCATAGAACCCTGGCCAGTTGTACGTAGCGGAGCCTGCTTCGGGTGCTACGCTGTCGGCAGCACCAGCTGCGGTTACGATCGCCAGCATCGCCACAGTTGCCGCAAGAATCTGTCTCATCGAAAAGCCCCCAGAACTCATGCTGACCTAGATGTACATACCTGCGTGGTTGAGAGAAAGCGTTTGCTTTCTCACAGGTTGCAAAGGGGCGATGATAGTTGCTTTCCTGCCACATCAAGTTCCGTCGGCAGTTGCTGCATGTGAGCCTCAGCGGTCTTGCCTCGCGGGAGGTCGCGCTGCCACGTCCTCCATCCAGGGCTGGCGACCTAAACCGTCTGTTTTTTGCCGCGGAAAGGCGCTAAGAGGCGCCGCATGGAAATCGACGATATCGCTGAAATCATTCCGGCCGGCACTGCCGCCGCAGCAACGGGCGCTGCCAGGAAGGTCTTCATCAAGACCTATGGCTGCCAGATGAATGTCTACGACTCGCAGCGCATGAGCGATGCGCTCGCTGCCGATGGCTACGCCGCGACCGAGACCATCGACGACGCCGACCTGGTGTTGCTCAACACTTGCCACATCAGGGAAAAGGCCGCCGAGAAGGTCTATTCGGAGCTTGGCCGCCTGCGCCAGCTCAAAGCCGAGCGGGCCGAGGCCGGGCGCGAGATGATCGTTGGCGTCACCGGCTGCGTCGCCCAGGCCGAGGGTCGCGAGATCATCCGCCGTGCTTCGGCGGTCGATCTCGTCGTCGGGCCGCAGACCTATCACCGCCTGCCCGAGGTGGTGAAGAAGGCACGCGGCGGCCAGAAGGTGGTCGAGACCGAATATGCGCTCGAGGACAAATTCGAGCACCTGCCGCAGCCGCGCAAGGCCGAGGTCGCCCGCCGTGGCGTCACCGCCTTCCTGACCGTCCAGGAAGGCTGTGACAAGTTCTGCACCTTCTGCGTGGTGCCCTATACCAGGGGCTCTGAGGTGTCGCGCTCGGTCGCCCAGATCGTCACCGAGGCCGAAAGGCTGGCCGAGGCCGGCGTGCGCGAAGTCACCTTGCTTGGGCAAAACGTCAACGCCTGGCATGGCGAGGGCGCCGACGGCAAGGAGTGGGGGCTTGGCCGCCTGCTTTACCGGCTCGCGGAAATCCCCGGCATTGCCCGGCTGCGCTACACCACCAGCCACCCGCGCGACATGGACGACGAGCTGATTTCAGCCCATCGCGACCTGCGCGCCCTGATGCCCTATCTGCATCTGCCGGTTCAGTCTGGCTCGGACCGCATACTCAAGGCGATGAACCGCAGGCATACTGCGGTTGATTATCTCAAGCTGATCGATCGAATCCGCGCTGCCCGTCCCGACATCGCCATGTCGGGCGATTTCATCGTCGGTTTTCCCGGCGAGACGGATGCCGATTTCGAGGCTACAATGGAGATCGTGCGCCAGACCAATTACGCCTCGGCCTACACGTTCAAATATTCGCCGCGTCCCGGCACGCCGGGCGCCGACATGGACGGCCATGTCGAGGAAAAGGTCAAGGACGAGCGCCTGCAGCGGCTGCAAAAGCTGATCACCGAGCAGCAACACGCCTTCGCCGACGGGCTGGTCGGACAGACGATTTCGACGCTGATCGAAAAGCCGGGTCGCCAGCCTGGGCAGATCGTCGGACGGTCGCCATGGCTGCAGCCGGTTATTGTTGATGAAAAGGCCGGCGAAATCGGTGACATTGTTGATGTGCGAATCACGAAGACAGGCACCAACAGCCTGTTCGCCGAGGCGGTCTGATCGGCCGTACGGCAGATGAGGAGAGACGGTTGAGCGCTGCTGAACTCAAGAACCTGCCCTCCGGGGCGTCTGACATGGCGCACATCGTACTGACCTTCGACAACAACAAGCTAGCCAGTGCGCTTTATGGCCAGTTCGACGAGAACCTGGCCCGTCTCGAACAGAAACTCGGCGTCGACATCCGCTCGCGCGGCAACCAGCTGACCATCAAGGGCAGCGCGACTGCTGCCGAGCAGGCGCGACGGGCGCTCGATCATCTCTATGCCATCCTGCAGAAAGGCGGCGAAGTGGCGCAATCCGACGTAGACGGCGCCGTGCGCATGGCGGTTGCTCCCGACGACCAGCTGACGCTGCCGACGCTGGAGCGCAAGGGCAAGATGGCCGCCGCCCAGATTTCGACCCGCAAGCGCACCATCTATGCCCGCTCGCTCAACCAGGACGCCTATATGCGGGCGCTGGAGCGCGCCGAGCTCGTCTTTGGCATTGGCCCTGCCGGTACCGGCAAGACCTATCTGGCGGTGGCGCATGCCGCCATGCTGCTCGAGCGCGGCATGGTCGAGCGCATCATCCTGTCGCGTCCGGCGGTCGAAGCGGGCGAACGCCTTGGCTTCCTGCCCGGCGACATGAAGGAAAAGGTCGATCCCTATCTGCGCCCACTCTATGACGCGCTCTACGACATGATGCCGGCCGACAAGGTCGAGCGCGCCATTGCCGCGGAAGTGATCGAGATCGCGCCGCTGGCCTTCATGCGTGGCCGCACGCTGGCCCATTCGGCCGTCATCCTCGACGAGGCGCAGAACACCACCTCGATGCAGATGAAGATGTTCCTGACCCGTCTCGGCGAGGGCTCGCGCATGATCATCACGGGCGACCCGACGCAGATCGACTTGCCGCCCAACACCAAGTCGGGCTTGGTCGAGGCGCTGCGCATCCTCGACGGCGTGCCGGGTGCTGTGACCGTGCGCTTCAACGACGCCGACGTCGTTCGCCATCCGCTGGTCGCCGAGATCGTCAGAGCCTATGACCGCGACGGCAAGGTCGCGCGCGGCCTTGGCACCGAGGGTTGATCGGGAAAAGTTTTGGTCATGCCTGACAAGAAAACACCGGCGTCCGCCGTTGCGGCGGGCGCTCTCGACATTGACTTGATGATCGAGGAAGGCGGTTGGCCGAACGAAGATACGCTGCGCGCAATCGTCGACCGGGCGGTGCCTGTTGCCTTGGCCGAGGCAGAGGTCAAAATCGTCGACGGCGTCGAACTCAGCCTGGTTTTCACCGACGACGACAGCATCCAGAGCCTCAACGCCGAATGGCGCCAGAAGGACAAGCCGACCAACGTGCTGTCCTTTCCGGCCTTCCCGATGGCGCCGGGCGACGCTTTGCCGCCGATGCTCGGCGACATCGTACTTGCCTACGAGACGGTGCAGCGCGAGGCCGAGCTTGAAGGCAAGCCACTCGAAAACCACATAACCCACCTCATAATCCACGGACTCCTGCACCTTTTGGGGTATGATCACGAGACCGACGAGGAGGCCGAGGAAATGGAGGCGCTTGAACGCCAGGCGCTGGCGAGGCTTGCCATTCCCGATCCCTACGCGTAACAGGGACGAACAACGACCGGACGACGATGAACGACAAGCAAGAGACTGCCGCCACGCCCGACACGGGAACCGCGGCAAGGGCCTCCGACCAGACCGAGGACGGACCTAGTAGCAGTGCGCCGTTACAAGCGACGCACGACCCCCAGGCCGAGCGGCCAACATTCATCGAGCGGTTGAGCCGGTTTTTCCGCCACCGCAGCAACGGCACCAATATCCGTGAGGAAATTGTCGATGCGCTGGCCGAAACCGGCAGCGACGTCGATTCGTTTTCGCCCGGCGAACGTGCCATGCTCAACAACATCCTCCGGCTCCGCGAAGTCAGGGTCGAGGATGTCATGGTGCCGCGAGCCGACGTCGAGGCGATCGAACTGTCGACGACCCTCGGCGAATTGCTTTCGGTGTTCGAGCAGTCGGGCCATTCGCGCATGCCTGTCTATGTCGAGACGCTCGACGATCCGCGCGGCATGGTCCACATCCGCGACGTGCTGGCTCACATCACCCGTGGCGCGCGTGCCAAGAAGGGCAGGGCGCGCAAGACGCAAGCCGCCGACATGCAACTGGATCTCGCCCAGGTCGACCTCAAGCGCACGATCGGCGACCTCAACCTGATCCGCACGGTGCTGTTCGTGCCGCCGTCGATGCTGGCCTCCGACCTGATGAGCCGCATGCAGGCGACGCGCACCCAGATGGCGCTGGTCATCGACGAGTATGGCGGCACCGATGGTCTCGTCTCGCTCGAGGACATCGTCGAGATGGTCGTCGGCGACATCGAGGACGAGCATGACGACGACGAGCCGATGATCACCCAAGCCGGCGATGGCGTTTATGTCGTCGACGGCAAGGCCGAGATCGAGGAAGTCGCCAAGGTTCTCGGCGAGGAGTTCTCGCCCGGCGAACACAGCGAATATGTCGACACCATTGGCGGCATGATCTTCAACGCCCTCGGCCGCGTGCCGGCGCGCGGTGAAGTGGTGCAGGCGATCCCAGGCTTCGAGTTCCATGTGCTCGACGCCGATCCGCGCCGCGTCAAGCGCGTCCGCATCGTCCACAGCGTCAAGAGCGAGCGCCGCCGTCGCGCCAAGGCTGAACAGGCGTGAGCCTGTTCCCGCCGGGCGGTCCGCCATTTGGTGCCGCCCTGCGGTGCTGCTACACCTTCGATCCGTGATTCTGCGACGAGGGCACGGATGGAGCGTCATGCTGGGCGGATAATTCTGCTGTGGGGATGGAAAAGGGCGCTTGTCGCCTTTGTGGCCGGCGCCTTTGCCGTCCTCGGTCAAGCGCCTTACGATTTCTTCGCCGCCTGCTTCGTCTCGTTCCCGATCCTGGTCTGGCTGCTCGACGGCGCCGTCGCCGACAGGCCGGCGGGTTTCATCCGCCGCCTCATGCCGGCCTTTTCCACCGGCTGGTGGTTCGGCTTCGGCTATTTCCTCGCCGGCCTGTGGTGGGTCGGCGGCGCATTGCTGGTCGAAGCCGAGAGTTTTGCCTGGGCGCTGCCTTTCGCCGTCGTCGGCATCCCTCTGATCCTGGCTTTTTTCTACGGCTTCGCTGCCGCGCTGGCGCGGCTGTTGTGGAGCGACGGCATTGGCCGCATTGCAGCACTTGCCTTCGCCTTCGGCCTGATCGAGTGGCTGCGAACCTTCCTGTTTACCGGTTTTCCGTGGAATCCGCTCGGCTTCGCGGCCATGCCCGTGCCTCTGTTCATGCAGAGCGTGACGATTGCAGGCGTCACCGGCATGAATGTGCTGGCGGTCTTCGTCTTTGCCATGCCGGCGCTGCTCGCCGACCGGCGTAACCTCAAGCTCGGCACAGCCCTTGCCGCAGTGCTGGTCGCGGCCCATGCCGGATATGGCTATTTCAAGCTGTCCAGGCCGGCACAGCCTGCCGGGCGGACGCTCAATGTCCGCATCGTTCAGCCCAACATCGACCTCAGCGAAAAATGGGATGGCCGCGTCCGCGACCGCATCTTTGCCAGCATGCTGCAGCTCTCGGCCGAGGCGCCCAAGCCGGGTGCGAAAAAGCCGGACCTGATCATCTGGCCTGAAACCTCGGTGCCGTTCCTGTTCACCGAACGGCCGGATGCGCTGGTGGCGATCGGCGACATGCTGGGCGACGGCCAAACCTTGATGGCCGGCACCGTGCGCGCCGAAGGCGAATCGGTAGCCGGCGCCGACACCCGCTATTACAATTCCGTCGTCTCCATCAACGACAAGGGCGAGATCGTCGATGCCATCGACAAGGTCCATCTCGTACCCTTCGGCGAGTACATCCCTTTCGCCGGACTGATGGAGCGGATCGGGCTGACGCAGCTCGTCGCCGGGCCGATGAACTTCTCCGCCGGCACCGACCGGCGACCGCTCGAGCTGCCCAGCGGCATCAAGGCATCAGCCTTCATTTGTTATGAAATTATCTTTCCCCGCATGGTTGCAGTTGACGCAGCGTCAACTGGGATTATTGTAAACGTGACCAACGACGCGTGGTTTGGCGACACTCCGGGCCCCTACCAGCATTTCCGGCAGTCGCAGGTCCGCGCGGTCGAAAACGGGTTGCCGGTCCTGCGCGCGGCCAACACAGGAATTTCCGGCATTGTCGACCCGAGCGGGCGAGTTGTGGATGCACTTGCGATGAATGTTCGCGGCACCATCGATGTCTCGCTTCCGGTGGCCGCCACTGGCGCTGCCTCGCCGCCGTTTTCGCGCGTTAACGCTTTCCTGATCATGTTGTTGATTGCCGTAGCGGCAAGTGGCTTGAAGCTCAGACAGAGGCTCAGGGCGAATTGACACTGCGCTTGTTAGAAACTCATATGTCGCCGCGCAGCCAGAAGCTGTGCCAATCAACGTCTGCACCCGGACGCAATAAACTGCCCTGAATGGGGTACCTGCCCAAATAATAAGCTGGAAAAATCCAGCGAGGAAAGACAGTGGAAAAAGAGAACAAGAAAAAGCCAAATCCGACCGACGTCTACGTCGGCGGACGCATTCGCCTGCGACGCAATATGCTTGGAATGAGCCAGGAGAAACTTGGAGAGAGCCTCGGCATCACTTTTCAGCAAATCCAGAAATACGAAAAAGGAACAAATCGTGTCGGAGCGAGTCGCCTTCAGGCCATCGCTTCCATCCTGAGCGTTCCGGTTGCTTTCTTCTTCGAGGACGCCCCCGGCGCCGAGGGCGGCGAGCACAAGGGGCTGTCGGAAGATTCGTCCACGTCTTTTGTGGTCGATTTTCTCTCGAGCGCCGAAGGCCTCCAGCTCAACCGCGCTTTTGCCCGGATTTCCAACCCCAAGGTTCGGCGCAAGGTTATCGAGTTGGCTAAGGTCCTGGCCGACGACGAAGACCAGTAGCAGCGCAGCGTTGCGCGTCCCGCCGGATGCGCGAGCCGCGCCCCGACTGCCCGAAAATCGCTTCTGATCTTCGGGCCGATGCGCGAGTGCGACGGCGATGCGCCGTCGCAACTCCCTTGCATTAACAGCGCTTCCGCGATGAAGCCTGCTTGACGAGGTCTGGCAGGCTTCGCTAACACGTGTCGCGCCAAATGATCGGCATCGCGCCGATCGCTTTCTAGAGGGGACATCCCGTGCAGCGGCAGAATTATCTTTTCACCTCCGAGTCCGTATCCGAAGGTCACCCCGACAAGGTGTGCGACCGCATTTCCGATGAGATCGTCGATCTCGTCTATCGTGAAGCCAAAAAGACCGGCATGGATCCGTGGAAGGTCCGCGTTGCCTGTGAAACCCTGGCAACCACCAACCGCGTCGTGATCGCCGGCGAAGTTCGCGTGCCGGACACGCTGCTGAAGAAAGACAAGAACGGCCAGGTCGTGAAGGACGCCGCCGGTCATCCGGTCGTCAATCCGTCCAAGTTCAAGTCGGTGGCCCGCAAGGCCATCCGCGCCATCGGCTACGAGCAGGCCGGCTTCCACTGGAAGACCGCCCGCATCGACGTGCTGCTGCACGGCCAGTCGCCCGACATCGGCCAGGGCGTCGACAGCGCCGCCGACCGCCAGGGCGAAGAGGGTGCCGGCGACCAGGGCATCATGTTCGGTTATGCCTGCCGCGAAACGCCCGACCTGATGCCGGCGCCGATCTATTACAGCCACAAGATTCTCGAATTGCTGGCTTCGGCCCGCCACGAGGGCCAGGGCGATGTCGGCAAGCTCGGTCCGGATGCCAAGAGCCAGGTCACCGTGCGCTACCAGGACGGCAAGGCCCATGAAGTCACTCAGATCGTGCTTTCGACCCAGCACCTCGACGGCAGCTGGGATTCGGGCAAGGTCCGCAAGGTCGTCGAGCCCTACATCCGCGAAGCCCTTGGCGACCTCGAGATCGCCAACGACTGCAACTGGTACATCAACCCGACCGGGAAGTTCGTCATCGGCGGTCCTGACGGCGACGCCGGCCTCACCGGCCGCAAGATCATCGTCGACACTTACGGCGGCGCTGCCCCGCATGGCGGCGGTGCGTTCTCCGGCAAGGACACCACCAAGGTCGACCGCTCCGCAGCCTATGCCGCGCGCTACCTCGCCAAGAACGTCGTTGCGGCCAAGCTTGCCGACCGTTGCACAATCCAGCTGTCCTACGCCATCGGCGTTGCCCAGCCGCTGTCGGTCTATGTCGACCTGCATGGCACCGGCAAGGTCGACGAGGCGGTGCTGGAAGATGCGCTGCGCCAGGTCATGGACCTGTCGCCGTCGGGCATCCGCCGTCACCTCGACCTCAACAAGCCGATCTATGCCAAGACTTCGTCCTACGGCCATTTCGGCCGCAAGGCCGGTCGCGACGGTTCCTTCTCCTGGGAGAAGACCGATCTGGTGAAGGCACTCAAGGACGCCGTTGCCGGCAAGGAAGCGGTCGCCGCCTGAGGCGACCGTAGGACCACCAATGGAACAGGAACCGCGCCGCAGCCGCTCGACGGAAGCCTTCTTCGGGCGTCGGCGCGGCAAGCCCATCCGCCCCTATCAGGCGGAGGCGCTTGAGCAAGGATTGGCACGCCTCGGCATCGACCTGGGCGTGGCCGCTCCTGCCGATCTTCGCACCATGTTCGAAGCCGAGGTTTCAAAGGTCAGGCTCGAGATCGGTTTCGGCGGCGGCGAACATCTTCGCCATATCGCTGCGAACAATGCCGATGACGGCTTCATCGGCATTGAGCCCTTCGTCAACGGCATGGCCAAGATGGCTGCGGCGCTGCATGAAAAGCCGCTCGCCAACATCCGGCTCTACGACGAGGACGCCACCCAATTGCTCGACTGGCTGCCGGAGGCCTCGGTCGACGGCATCGACCTGCTGTATCCCGACCCGTGGCGCAAGAGAAAGCACTGGAAGCGCCGTTTCGTCAGCCCGGTCAATCTCGACCGCTTCGCCCGCGTGCTGAAAAGCGGCGCGAAGTTCCGCTTCGCCTCGGACATCGACACCTATGTCAACTGGACCCTGCAGCACTGCCGCGCCCACCCTGCCTTCGACTGGCAGGCCGCTGATGCCAAGGACTGGCACACCCCCTACGAAGGCTGGACCCGCACCCGCTACGAAGCCAAGGCCATCCGCGAGAACCGCACGCCGGCCTATCTGACCTTCGTCAGGACGTAGGGCGCGATCCCTCTCCCCTTGTTGGAGAAGGTGCCCCGAATGGGCGGATGAGGGGTGTTGGATGTAGCGCGGCGACGTCATCCCGGCCGAGCGGAGCAAGAGCCGGGACCCATTGACTGGATCATCGTGAAGGGCTGCCAGGTCCTTGCTTCGTTGGCCTTCATGGATGCAGCCGCAAGCCAGATCCCGGCAATGCTCGTCAATGGTCCCGGACAACCTGCGCTTCGCTCCGGTTTTCGGGATGACGAGCGCTCCTGCTCGGGCTGCTAGGCGTCGGCGGCCTTCCCGAACGCCACCCTGACCCTGAGCCCACGGCCATCGGCCCCGGCCAACAACTCCAGCCGGCCGCCGAACAGCGAGGCGATTTCCTCGACGATCGGCAGGCCGAGACCGGCGCCGGGCTTGTCGCCGGCTCGCCCGCGGACGAAGCGCTGTCGCACGCCTTCAAGATCGGCGGGCGCGATCCCCGGACCGGTGTCTTCGACCTCCAGCACCACCTCGGTGCCGCCGTCGAGCACCTTGACCGTCGCCTCGGCGTCGCTGCCGGCATAGGCAAGCACGTTCTCGATCAGGTTGCGGATCATTTCGCCGAGCAGCATCGGCTCGCCGCGCACGAACAGCGGCTCTTCGCCCTCGAAACCAAGGTCGATGCCGGCGGCATGCGCCTGGGTGACGCGGTCGGCGGTGAGCTGCTGGGCAAGCTCGGTCAGGTTGACCGTGCCAAGGTTCTTCAGCCGGTCGGATGCCGCTTCGTCGACCTTGGCGAGCAGCAGCAGCTGCGCGATGACGCGCTCGGCATGGGCTACCGCCTCGTCGCCCATCCGGGCCGCCTGCCGCGCCTCTTCCAGCGAATGAGCGCGCGAGGCGAGCGCCAGCTGGGTGCGGATGATGGTCAGCGGCGTGCGCAGCTGGTGGCTGGCATTTCCGGTGAAATGCCGCATCGCACCGAGCGCCGAGCCGAGCCGGCCCATGAAGGAATTGACCGTGTCGACGAGCCCGCGCACCTCCTTCGGCACCGACTGCTCGATCGGGTGCAGGTCGTCGGGATTGCGCTCGGCAATGGCGTCGCGCAGCCGGTAGAGCGGCCTGAGCGAGAAGGTGACGGCGAACCAGACGATCGCCGCCGCACTGCCGATCAGGATGGCGAGTCTCAGCGCCGAGCGCAGCAGGATTGTCTGCGCCAGCTGGGTGCGGGCGATCGTCGTTTCGGCAATGGTGACGACGAACGGGATCGAAGTCGCACCCGTCGAGGCGGCGCGGGACAGTGAAGTGAGCCGGATCGGCTCACCGCGGAAGCTGGCATCTTCATACCCGCTCTCTTCGAGCTCCAGCCCGTTGATGACGGGCAGCGTCTGGTAGCCGGTGATGAAGCCGTCGGGGCCGTCGACGCGGTAGAAGACGCGGTCCTGAGCCGCCGAGGTCAGCATTTCGAGCGCGACATAGGGGATGTCGACCTCCAGCGCCCCGTCCTCGGCCACCACCACGCGCTCGGCGATGGCCAGTGCCGAGCCGGCGAGCACGCGGTCGGAGACGGCGTTGGCCGTTTCCACGGCTTCGTTGTAGGTGTCGGCCAGCGCAATCAGGCCGAGGGTGACCAGCGGCACAAGGAGCCACAGCAACAGCCGTCGGCGGAGCGAATAGGGCCGCGTCCGCGCCATCAGGGGTTTTGGATCTTTTCGAGATAATAGCCGATGCCGCGCGCGGTCCTGACTGTCAGGCCATAGGGCGCCAGCCGCTTGCGCAGGCGGCTGACATATTGCTCGATGGCGTTGGCGCTGAGGTCCTCGTCGAAACCGGCCAGCGATTCGATGATCGCCTGCTTGGCGACGACCTTGCCGGCGCGCATGAACAAAGTTTCGAGCAGTGCCAGTTCCCGCGCCGGGATGTCGATGGCCGCCCCGTGCGAGGAGAAGCTGCGTGTGTTGAGGTCGAGCTGGACCTCGCCGAAGCTGACTGTGGCGGCCTTCAACCCGGCGCGGCGGCGCAGCAGCGTGCGGACACGCGCCTCCAGCTCGCCGACGTCGAAGGGCTTGACCATGTAATCGTCGGCGCCGAGGTCGAGGCCCTTGACCCGCTCGTCGAGCGAATGCCTGGCCGACAGGATCAGCACGGCGGCGTCGTGCTGGCGCCCGCGCATGGTGCGCAGCACGTCGATCCCGTCCATCTCTGGCAAATTGAGGTCGAGGATGACGAGATCGAAACGTTCGGTGGCGAGCACCGCGACAGCCGACGCGCCGTCGCCGACCACGTCGACGGCATAGCCGCTGCCCTTGAGCACCGCCGCCAGCCCCCCGGCCAGCGTCGCGTTGTCCTCGACCACCAGAATGCGCAACCCTGTTCTCCTTGCCCGCCCCATCCGAACGATGCCCATTCGCCGGGCAAAGGTCCAGAGGCCGTTCGACGCATCCGCCCGTTGTGTCGTCCGGCGCGCTGAGGCATGGTCCGGCGATCATGCGCCTAGCCATTCTCACCGCCCTTGTCTGCCTTTCTGCGCCCGTGCAAGCGGAAGTCACCGTTTTTCCAGCTCTCAACGGTGCGTCGGACGCCCGCACGCTCGTCGTCTATTCCTCGCTTGATGCGCCGCTGAACAATCCGATGATTGCCGGCTTCCAGAAGGCCAATCCCGGCGTCGCCGTTCGTTACGAGGAACTGCAAACGGTCGACATTTACGACCGTGTCCTGGCCGAGACCGACGCCGGCAAGGGCACTGCCGACATCGCCTTTTCCTCGGCCATGGACCTGCAGGTCAAGCTCGCCAATGACGGTTACGCCCAGGAAAGCCGGCTGCCTTTGTCCGATCGTTGGCCGAGCTGGGCCAATTGGCGCGACACCGCCTATGCCTTGACCTACGAGCCGGCGGTGTTCGTCTACCACAAACCGAGCTTCAAGGACGTCGACCCGCCGGCGACGCGTGGCCAGTTCGTCGACTATCTCAAGTCTCAGGGCGACAGGGTCTATGGCCGCATCGCCACCTACGACATCGAGCGCTCCGGCGTCGGCTTCATGTTCATGGCTCGTGATCAGGAACAGTATCCCGACATCTGGTCGGTGATCCGGGCCATGGGGGCAGCGGGCGTCAAGCTCTATTCGACGAGCAGTGCCATCCTTGAGCGCATCGCCGACGGCCGCTTCGTGCTCGGCTACAACATCCTCGGCTCCTATGCTGCCGACTGGGCGGCGCGCAACCCGGATGTCGGCATCGTCCTGCCCAAGGACTACACGGTGGTGATGTCGCGCATCGGCCTGGTGCCGGCGGCCGCCAAGTCGCCCGACCTCGGCCGCCGCTATCTCGAATATTTCATGTCGGCCGAAGGCCAGACGGTCATGGCGCGGCAGCTGCATATCGCGGCCGTCAATCCCGAGGTGTCCGGCGAGAACACCGCCAACCGGATGCAGGAGGTTCTGGGCGGGCAATTGCGCCCGGTGCCGGTCAGTCCAGGCCTGATGGTCTATCTCGATCAGGTCAAGCGTTCCCGCGTCATCGAGCGCTGGAACGAGGCGCTGCGCAGCCCCTGACGACAGGATGTTCCCCAAGCTGTTGCATCGGTGTCAGTCTGATGTCAGGTTGCTGCGATAGGGAAGTTTTGGCCCATCCGTTGGAGGCGGCGAGGCTCGGAAAGTTCGGGAGGACTTCGAACACGTTTCCGCTAAGGCTACCCGACGGCGGTTCTCACCGCCGCGCAGAGGGGCCGGGAAACGCTGCTGTGATGGCAGGCCCCTAAGCCGGCCAGTTCCTTTCTCCCCAGGTTCCGGGACGTTGCCTCAGGCGCGGGCTCCGAAACTGAAAAAGCATTCTGTCCCGCGCATGCGGGCAAGGGAGGAACAGCAATGAAGCAGTTCGTATTGGCATCCATCATCGCGGGCGCGCTTGCCCTGCCGGCCGCCGCGGCCGACTACAAGATCATGGCTCCGGCAGCGCCTGGCGGCGGCTGGGACCAGACCGCGCGTTCGATGCAGACCGCACTCCAGGACGAGAAGATCTCCGGCTCGGTCCAGGTCAACAACGTTCCGGGCGCCGGCGGCACCATCGGTCTCGCCCAGTTCGTCAACCAGGCCAATGGCGACCCGGCACAGCTGATCGTCGGCGGCTACGTCATGGTCGGCGCCATCCTGACCAACGCCTCGCCCGTCACGCTCGACCAGGTCACCCCGATCGCACGCCTGACCGGCGAATATGAAGCGCTGGTCGTTCCAGCAGCTTCCGACATCAAGGACATGGCTGGCCTCGTCGCCAAGCTGAAGGCTGATCCGGGTTCGGTTTCCTGGGGCGGCGGCTCGGCCGGCGGCACCGACCACATCACGGCCGGCCTGATCGCCAAGGCTGCCGGCGTCGACCCGACCAAGGTCAACTACATCGCCTATTCCGGCGGTGGCGAGGCTCTCGCTGCCATCCTCGGCGGCCAGGTGACGGTCGGCATATCCGGCTACGGCGAATTTGCCGAGCAGATCAAGGCCGGCACGCTGCGCATCATCGGCATCTCGTCGGATGCCAAGGTCGAAGGCATCGATGCCCCGACCTTCAAGGAAGGCGGCGTTGACGTCTCGATCCAGAATTGGCGCATGGTCGCTGCTGCTCCCGGCATCTCGGCCGAGCAGAAGGCGGCCGTCCTCGCCGACGTCGAAAAGATGGTGACCTCGGCCTCGTGGACCAAGATCCTCGCCGACAAGGGTTGGGCCAATACCTATCTCGCCGGCGACGACTTCGCAGCCCAGCTGAAGAAGGACACCGAGGCGACGTCCGCCATCCTGAAAGACATCGGCCTGGTGAAATGAGCCTGGACAACCAGCAACAAGAAAGGCGCCGCCCCGATCGGGCGGCGCTTGTCATCGCCGCCCTGCTGATGGTGGTGTCTCTGATCATTGCCTGGAGCACAGCCAGCCATGGCGCCGGCGCCAACTATGCCCGCGTCGGCCCGACAACGTTTCCCTATGTAATTGCTGTGGCCTTTTTCGGCCTGTCAATTTGGACGTTCTTCGAAGCCTGGCGTGGCGACTTCCCCGAGCGCGAAAAGCAGGAGATCAGCCCGATCCTTTGGATCGTCGGCGGTCTTGCCGCCCAGATGCTGCTGCTCAAGACAGCTGGCTTCTCGATCGCCACCGGATTGCTCTTTGCCGCAACGGCAAGAGCTTTTGGCCGCGGAGCGCTGTGGAAGACGATCCCGATCGGCATCGTGCTTGCATTCGTCGTCTGGATCATTTTCGCCAAGGGACTGCAGCTCTCGCTGCCCGCCGGCCCGCTCGAACATCTGTTGTTCTGAGCGATTATCAAGGGAGCTCGGCTCTAAATGGATACCTTCGGTCTGCTCGCCCAGGGACTGCTCACGGCACTCGAGCCGATGAACATGCTTTATGCGCTGATCGGCGTGACGCTCGGCACGGCTGTCGGCGTTCTTCCCGGCATCGGCCCGGCACTGACCGTCGCCCTGCTTTTGCCGGTCACCTACAAGCTTGATCCCGCGGGCTCGCTGATCATGTTCGCCGGCATCTACTACGGCGGCATGTATGGCGGCTCGACGACGTCGATCCTGCTCAACACGCCTGGCGAAAGTGCCTCGATCGTCACCGCGCTCGAAGGCAACAAGATGGCGCGTGCCGGGCGAGGCGGCCCGGCACTGGCAACGGCCGCCATCGGCTCGTTCGTCGCCGGACTGATCGCCACGGTCGGTCTCGCCTTTGTCGCGCCGACGGTCGTCAAGATGGCGCTGTCCTTTGGCCCGGCCGAATATTTTGCGCTGATGATCCTGGCCTTCATGACCGTCTCCGCCGCCTTCGGCGATTCGACGTTGCGCGGACTGACGGCGCTGTTCATCGGCCTCGGCCTTGGTCTCATCGGCATCGACCTGCAGACCGGCCAGGCGCGCCTGGCTTTCGGCATTCCCGACCTGCTCGACGGCATCGAGGTGACGACGCTTGCGGTTGCGCTCTTCGCCGTCGGTGAAGCGCTCAGCGTCGCTGCCAGCAGGGGCGGCGATTCGACCATCCAGGCGATCAAGGGTTCGGTGTGGATGACGCGCGAGGACTGGAGCCGGTCATGGAAGCCATGGCTGCGCGGCACCGCAATCGGCTTCCCGATCGGCGCCATGCCGGCCGGCGGCGCCGAAATCGGCACCTTCCTGTCCTATTCGGTGGAAAAGAACCTGGCCAAGAAGCCGGAAGAGTTCGGCCATGGTGCCATCGAAGGCGTCGCGGGCCCCGAGGCGGCCAACAATGCTTCCGCGGCCGGCACGCTGGTGCCGCTGTTGACGCTCGGCCTGCCGACGACGGCGACCGCTGCCATCATGCTCGCCGGTTTCCAGCAATTCGGCCTGCAACCGGGACCGTTACTGTTTGCGACCAACCCGCAGCTCGTCTGGGGCCTGATCGCCTCGCTGCTGGTCGCCAACCTGATGCTCCTGGTGCTCAACCTGCCGCTGGTCGGCGTCTGGGTCAGGCTGCTGACCATCCCACTGCCCTGGCTTTATTCGGGCATCCTGCTGTTTGCGACGCTCGGCACCATTGGCGCCAACCCCTCGACCTTCGAACTTGGCATGCTCCTGGCATTCGGTCTGCTCGGCTATGGTCTACGCCGCTTCGGCTATCCTATCGCGCCCGTCGTTGTCGGTCTGATCCTTGGGCCGATGGCGGAGCAGCAGCTTCGCCGCGCGCTGGCCATCAGCCAGGGCGACCCGACGATCCTGGTGCATTCGCCGATCGCGATCGTGTTGCTGCTGCTTGCGGCGACCGCCGTCCTGCTGCCGCTGTATCTGCGTGCCCGTGGCCGGGGCAAGGTGCTGGCCCAGTTGGGCGCCAACGAGGACTGAGTTCGTCTCGTCCTCTGAAACGAAAAAAGCCGAGGCCCGGAATCCCGGCCTCGGCTTTTCTTTGCCTCAATGGGGAGGCTGAGTACCCAGGGACAGAGCGACGGTCAGAATAACCGGCCGCTCCGGAGCACTGCCCGGCTGGCCCGTCTCGGCTATCGCCAATGACCGGCCAGCGGTGCGCTCTCTACCCTGAATGCCTTGATCAGTATTTGCGGATGCGGTCGAAGTGCATCGGATCGATGCCGAGCATCACCAGGTCCTGGTTGGTTGGGCGATGACCGCGCTCGACGGCTGCTGCTGCAGCGACGGCGCTACCAAAGGTGCGAACCAGTACGCCAATGCGGCCAAATTGCTTGCGGGTGCTCATCTCGGTGTCCTCTTTTGCGCTGCATCATCATTTTTGTGCAACGCACCAAATATAGGTGACGCAGAGAGAAGCGGTAGGGGTGTCCGCGCATGTTTGCCATGCATCTGCTGCAATGGTCGGCTAAACAGCTGCCAGTGGACGCAACCGGCCACAGGACTTGAAAGGCGCGCCGCCTTCGGCTATATCAGCCTCAAATTCTTGGTCGGTATGACGAAGAGTGGGTCCACCCGGTCCCGCTCTTTTTTGTTACCTGCCGACCGTCTGGAGAACCAATGACCGAAAACGCAGTCGAACAGACAGGCGACGACCGCATCATTCGCGAGACCGGCATCGACGCCCGCATCGCCCTGATCGTTCAGCCCGTCCTTCGCGCGATCGGCTTCCGCCTCGTTCGCATCCGCCTCTCGGGCCAGAACGGGCTGACGCTGCAGATCATGACCGAGCGCGAAGACGGCACCATGACCGTCCAGGATTGCGAAGAGGTGAGCCGCGCGGTTTCGCCTGCTCTCGATGTCGATGATCCGATCGAAAAGGCGTATCATCTCGAAGTCTCGTCGCCGGGCATCGACCGGCCGCTGGTCCGCAAGTCGGATTTCGGCAACTGGATCGGTCACATCGTCAAGATGGAGACCTCGGTCATGGTTGCAGATCGCAAGCGCTTCCGCGGCAAGATCGCCGAAGTCGACGAAGAGAGCGTCCTGATCCAGCGCGACCAGGCTGCTTACGGCGAGGAGCCGACCGTGCGCGTGCCTTTCGAGGCGATCTCGGATGCCCGGCTGATCCTCACCGACGATCTTATTCGCGATGCCCTGAGCAAGGACAATCAGGCGCGCAAGGAAGCACGGAAGCGTCGCGGCGAACCCGAAGATGCGCCGGAAGACGAAGAAACCGAAACGGAAGATTGATAGAGCCGAACGGCTGGACCTGATCCGGCCGGACGCTCCGGGAGAAAGACAATGGTTGTAAGCGCCAACAGGCTCGAACTGCTGCAGATCGCCGATGCGGTCGCCCGCGAGAAGTCGATCGACAAGTCGATCGTCATCGCCGCCATGGCCGACGCGATCCAGAAGGCAGCGCGCTCGCGCTATGGTCAGGAGACCAACATCCGCGCCGACATCAACCCCAACACGGGTGAGATGAAGCTGCAGCGCCTGATGGAAGTCGTCGACAAGGTCGAAGACTATGCCACCCAGATCGCCCTGACCTCGGCACGCGAGCGCAACCCCGACGCCCAGCTCGGCGACTTCATCGCCGAACAGCTGCCGCCGATGGATTTTGGCCGCATTGCCGCCCAGTCGGCCAAGCAGGTCATCGTCCAGAAGGTGCGTGAAGCCGAGCGCGATCGCCAGTACGACGAATACAAGGATCGCATCGGCGAGATCGTCAACGGCACGGTCAAGCGCGTCGAATACGGCAACGTCATCGTCGACCTCGGCCGTGGCGAGGCGATCATCCGCCGCGACGAGCTGATCCCTCGCGAAAACTACAAGTATGGCGACCGCGTCCGCGCTTACGTCTACGACGTGCGCCGCGAGCAGCGCGGCCCGCAGATCTTCCTGTCGCGTACGCACCCGCAGTTCATGGCGAAGCTGTTCACCATGGAAGTGCCGGAAATCTACGACGGCATCATCGAGATCAAGTCGGTCGCCCGCGACCCCGGTTCGCGTGCCAAGATCGCCGTCATCTCGCGTGACAGCTCGATCGACCCGGTCGGCGCCTGCGTCGGTATGCGCGGTTCGCGCGTCCAGGCCGTCGTCGGCGAGCTCCAGGGCGAAAAGATCGACATCATTCCGTGGTCGCCTTCGGCTGCCTCGTTCATCGTCAACGCGCTGCAGCCGGCTGAAGTCGCCAAGGTCGTTCTCGACGAGGACGCCGAGCGCATCGAAGTCGTGGTGCCGGACGATCAGCTGTCGCTGGCCATCGGCCGCCGCGGCCAGAACGTGCGCCTGGCTTCGCAGCTGACCGGCTGGGACATCGACATCCTGACCGAGCAGGAAGAGTCTGAGCGCCGCCAGAAGGAATTCGTCGAGCGTTCGACCCTGTTCATGGAATCGCTCGACGTCGACGAGATGGTCGGCCAGGTTCTGGCCTCCGAGGGCTTCACTTCGGTTGAGGAAGTGGCTTACGTCGATGCCGACGAAATCGCATCGATCGACGGCTTCGACGAGGACACCGCTTCCGAGATCCAGACCCGCGCCCGCGAATATCTCGGCAAGATCGAGGCCGAGCACGACGAGAAGCGCAAGTCGCTCGGCGTGCAAGACGAGTTGCGCGAGATCCCCGGCATCACCACCGCGATGCTGGTGGCCCTCGGCAATGACGGTGTCACGACTGTCGAGGACTTCGCCGGCTACGCCGCCGACGATCTCGTCGGCTGGAAGGAACGCAAGGACGGAGAGACCAAGTTCTTCCCGGGCGTGCTCGCCGACTTCGGCGTCTCGCGCACCGACGCGGAACAGATGGTTGTTGCTGCCCGACGCATGGTTGGCTGGATCGCTGAGGACGAGATTGCGTCCGAGGAAGAGCCTGCCGACGTCGCCGGTGAGTGACGTGAGGCTGGCCGGGGAATCTGTTGGACGAGATGAACGATCGCACCTGCATCGTCACGCGCAAAAGCGCCGAACCGGATGATCTGATCCGTTTCGTCGTCGGCCCGGATTCGGCCGTCTATCCCGATCTCAAAAGAAATCTGCCCGGCCGCGGTTGCTGGGTGACGGCCGACCGCCTACATATCGACAAGGCGGCGGCCAAGGGCATGTTCGCCCGTGCCTTCAAGGCGCAGGTCGTCGTGCCGCCCGATCTGGGCGCAATGGTGGATAATCTGCTCGCCCGGTCAGCACTTGGCTCGCTTGGGCTTGCCCGCAAGGCCGGTCTGGTGGCACTAGGTGCCGCCAAGGTCGACTCCACGGTCCGTGCCGGCAAGGCGCTTCTGGTACTCCATGCTTACGAGGGCGCCGAGGATGGCGTCCGCAAGATCACCCAGGCCCGCAAGGCCACAGTGCATATCGGCGGGCCTGCCACGCCCGCTTACAAACTTTTTTCGGAAGCGGAATTGGGTTTGGCATTGGGGGCAACAAATGTGATACATGCTGCCGTCCTCGCGGGAGAAGCGGGCAAGGCGGTCGCGAAGCGCATGGTTGCGCTTGACCGATATCGGGGCGGATCCCCGGATGATCTGGCAATGATTGCGGCGATTGCCTACGACGATGATGCCGCAGAGGATATGGAATGAGCGATAGCAAATCGGGCGATGACAACACGTTGAGCGTCACTCCGAAGAAGACCTTGACGCTGAAGCGCCCGGGATCGGAGCAGGGAACGGTACGCCAGAACTTCTCGCACGGCCGCACCAAGCAGGTCGTCGTGGAGACGAAGAAGCGTAAGTTCTCCATGCCCGGCGACAAGCACGAGCCGACGCCGACGGCACAGACTGTTTTCGCGCCCAAGCCCCAGCCGGCAGCGCCCGCGCCGGCAGCTCCGGTTGCGCCCGTGGCAGCAGCGCCTGTTGCTCCGACGCCGGTCGCGGCAGCTCCTGCGCCCAGGCCTGCCCCGACGCCCGCGCCCGCGCCCGTCGCGAAAGAGGCACCGCGGCCTGCGCCGCGCCAGCCCGAGCGCTCGGGCATGGTGCTGAACTCATTGTCGCGCAGCGAGATGGACGCCCGTCGTCGTGCGCTCGAAGGCTCGGTCGCGCGAGAACAGGAAGATCGCGCCCGTGCTGCCGAAGACGCACGCCGCCGTGCCGAAGAAGACGAGCGCCGCCGCAAGGAGCGCGAGGATTCGGCTCGCCGCCAGGCGGAGGAGGAAGCCCGCCTCAAGACCGAGGCTGAATCCCGCCGCCGCGCCGAGGACGAAGCCCGCCGCCGTGCGCCGGCCGCTGCCCTCGAGGCCAATGTGCCTGACGAAGTGGAAGCCAAGCCGAAGGGCCGCGTTGGACCCGGTGCTGCAACCGCATCGCCGATCCGCCGCGTTGCGACCCCGGAGATCGCCCGTCCGGCCAAGACCAAGACCGAGGACGACCGTCGTCGTGGCAAGCTGACGCTCAACACGGCGCTGTCTTCCGCGGATGGCGACGCACGTTCGCGTTCGCTGTCGGCGATGCGTCGCCGCCAGGAGAAGTTCAAGCGTGCGATGCACCAGGAGACGCGCGAAAAGATCGTGCGCGAGGTCATCCTTCCTGAGACCATCACGATCCAGGAACTGGCCCAGCGCATGTCCGAGCGCGCCGTCGAGGTCGTCAAGTTCTTCATGAAGCAGGGCCAGATGCTGAAGCCGGGCGACGTCATCGACGCCGATACGGCCGAGCTGGTGGCTGGCGAGTTCGGCCACACGGTCCGCCGCGTTGCTGAGTCCGACATCGAAGAAGGCCTGTTCGACATCGCCGATCACAGCACGACGCTTGTGTCGCGTCCGCCTGTGGTCACCATCATGGGCCACGTCGATCACGGCAAGACGTCGCTGCTCGATGCCATCCGCAATGCCAATGTCGTGTCGGGCGAAGCCGGTGGCATCACCCAGCACATCGGCGCCTACCAGGTCGAAAAGAACGGTCAGAAGATCACCTTCATCGACACCCCCGGCCACGCCGCCTTCACGGCGATGCGTGCCCGTGGCGCCCAGGCGACCGACATTGCGATCCTGGTGGTTGCGGCCGACGACAGCGTCATGCCGCAGACCATCGAGTCGATCAGCCATGCCAAGGCTGCCGGCGTGCCGATCATCGTTGCGATCAACAAGATCGACAAGCCGTCGGCGAACGCCCAGAAGGTCCGCACCGAGCTGCTGCGTCACGAAGTCTTTGTGGAATCGATGGGCGGTGAAGTTCTCGACGTCGAGGTTTCGGCGAAGAACGGCACCAATCTCGACAAGCTGCTCGAAGCGATCCTGCTGCAGGCCGAAGTTCTCGACCTGAAGGCCAACCCCGACCGTACGGCCGAGGGCGTGGTCATCGAAGCCAAGCTCGACAAGGGCCGTGGTCCGGTTGCGACCGTGCTCGTCCAGACCGGTACGCTGCTGCCGGGCGACATCCTCGTCGCCGGCGACCAGTGGGGCCGTGTCCGTGCCCTGGTCGACGATCGTGGCAACCGCCTCGAAGAAGCTCCGCCGTCGATGCCGGTCGAAATTCTCGGCCTCCAGGGAACGCCTCAGGCTGGCGACCGCTTCGCGGTCGTCAACAACGAGGCCCGCGCCCGCGAGATCACCGAGTACCGCCAGCGTCTGGCGCGCGACAAGGCTGTCGCCAAGCACGCCACCCAGCGCGGCTCGCTCGAGCAGATGATGTCGCAGCTGCAATCGTCCGGCCTCAAGGAGTTCCCGCTCATCATCAAGGGTGACGTGCAGGGCTCGGTCGAAGCGATCATCGCAGCGCTCGACAAGCTCGGCACCGACGAGGTGCGTGCGCGCATCGTCCATTCGGGCGCCGGCGCGATCACCGAAAGCGATGTCACGCTCGCCGAAACGTCGGGTGCTGCAATCATCGGCTTCAACGTCCGCGCCAATGCGCAGGCACGTCACGCCGCTGAGCAGCAGGGCATCGAGATCCGCTACTACAACATCATCTACAGCCTTGTGGATGACATCAAGGATGCGATGTCGGGCCTGCTGTCGCCGGAGCGTCGCGAGACCTTCATCGGCAACGCCGAAATCCTCGAAGTCTTCAACATCACGAAGACGGGCAAGGTTGCGGGCTGCCGTGTCACCGAAGGCAAGGTCGAACGTGGTGCCGGCGTTCGCCTCATCCGCGACAACGTTGTCATCCACGAAGGCACGCTCAAGACGCTCAAGCGCTTCAAGGACGAAGTCTCCGAAGTGCCGGTCGGCCAGGAATGTGGTATGGCCTTCCAGAACTACGAGGACATGCGTCAGGGTGACATCATCGAGTGCTTCCGCGTCGAGATGATTACCCGGAGGCTCTAAGCCTCTGGCATTAGTCTAGTCATTTGGACGGTGGCCGTTCGGCCGCCGTCCGTTTTCGTGCAGCAGGATGTGCGGTCCCATTCCGCCTCCTGCGACATATGGATTTTCAGGACCATGTCGCGTTTTCAGAGTTCAGGCCCATCCCAGCGCCAGCTTCGCGTCGGCGAGCAGGTGCGTCATGCGCTGTCCGAAATGCTCCCGCGCGGAGAAATCATCGATCCGGTGATCGAAACGACAGTCATCTCGATCACCGAGGTGCGGATGTCGCCCGATCTCAAGATCGCCACAGCCTTCGTGTCGCCGATCGGCGCCAAGGACCCGGACGCGGTCATCTCGGCACTCAACAAATACGCCAAATTCATCCGTGGCCGCGTTTCATTTGCCCTCAAGCAGATGAAATACATGCCGGAATTCCGTTTCCGGCTGGACACCAGTTACGACAATTTCGCCAAGATCAACGATCTGCTGCGCTCGCCCGAAGTGGCGCGCGACCTCGACGGCGAAGAAGACAAGGAAGACTGACATGTCGCGTCGCGGCAAGAAGAAAGGCCGGCCCGTCTCCGGCTGGCTGGTGCTGGACAAACCGGTGGGCATGGGCTCGACCGAGGCCGTCTCCAAGATCAAGTGGCTGTTCAACGCCGAGAAGGCCGGACACGCCGGAACCCTCGACCCGCTCGCCTCCGGCATGCTGCCGATCGCGCTCGGCGAAGCCACCAAGACCGTGCCTTACGTCATGGATGGCGCCAAGGTTTACCGCTTCACCGTCTCGTGGGGCGAAGAGCGCTCGACCGATGACCTGGAAGGACCGGTGACCAAGACCTCGGACAAGCGTCCGTCCGAGGAAGAGATCCGCGCCGTCATGCCGAAATATACCGGCGTCATCATGCAGACGCCGCCGCAGTTCTCGGCGATCAAGATCGCAGGCGAACGCGCCTATGACCTCGCCCGTGAGGGCGAGACCGTCGACATTCCGGCCCGCGAGGTCGAGATCGGCCGTCTCGAGATCATCGAAAACAGTGCTGATCGCACCGTATTCGAGATCGATTGCGGCAAGGGCACCTATGTCCGCTCGCTTGCCCGCGACATGGGTCGGGATCTCGGCTGCTTCGGCCACATCTCCGAGCTTCGCCGCACCGAAGTCGACCCCTTCACGGCAGAGGACTTCGTCACCATTGCCGAGCTCGAGGCGGCTCGCACCGCCGGCCAGCCGGAAGGCGAAGAGGGCAAATGGGACTTCACAGCGATCGATGAATTTGTCGTCGACACTTCGGCGGCACTCGACTGCCTGCCGCAGGTCGCCGTGACCGACGAAGCCGCCTCCAAGATCAGGCTCGGCAACCCGGTCATCGTTCGCGGCCGCGATGCCCCTGTCGAGGCCGAGGAAGCCTGCGCCACCGCGCGCGGCAAGCTGGTCGCCATCGGCGCCATCGAGCAGGGCATGTTCAAGCCCAAGCGGGTGTTCACTGCCTGACGCTTGTCTGCCGGTGCCGTTTCCGCTTGGATCGCTGACATGATTCCGCGAGCGAGGCGAAATGGCACTGGCTGAACCCAACGGCAATCGTCGCCATCGCCAGCACGCGCGGCCGCCGGTCGGCGCGTCACCCGGCACGCTGATCGCCGATCCGTCGGCGCGCCAGTCGGCGCTGAACCTGACGCTGATCTCGCCTGATGCCTGCGAGTTCGTCGACGATGCCAGCCTCGATGACGTCGAGGCGGCTTGCAACAACTGGCCGTTGATCTGGCTCGACTGCGTCGGGCTCGCCAATATCGGCCTGATCGAGGAGATCGGCAGGATCTTCCACCTGCACACGCTGGCACTCGAGGATGTGGTCAACACAGGCCAGCGCTCCAAGGCCGACTTCTTCGACGAGCATGCCTTCTTCGTACTGTCGATGATCGACGACGCCAGGACCAGCCGCTACGAGCAGATTTCGTTCTTCTTCGGCGACAAGTTCGTCGTCACCTTCCAGGAGCGCGAGGGCGACCCGTTCGAGCCGGTGCGCCAGCGCATCCGCACCTCCAATCCGAGCCGCCTGCGCCATCGCAAGGCCGATTATCTTGCCTATGCGTTGATCGATGCGGTGGTGGACAGCTACTTCCCGATTGTCGATGCCACCGGCGACAAGGTCGACGCCATCGAGGACGAGCTGCTGGCCGCGCCCAGGAAGCAGCACATCAGCCAGCTGCACGGCTTGCGCCGGGCAACCAGCCTGCTCAAGCGCACGATCATGCCGTTGCGCGACGCCCTGACGACACTCATCCGCTCCGATGCCCCCTTCATCACGGCCGAGACGAAGGTCTATTTCAACGACACGCTCGACCATGCCATCCGTCTCGCCGAAACGGTCGAATCCCAGCGCGAAACGATGATCGGCCTGATCGAGATGCAGCTGTCGCTATCGCAGTCACGGACCAACGAGATCATCGGTGTGCTGACCATCGTCTCGGCGATCTTCATCCCGCTGACCTTCCTCGCCGGCATCTGGGGCATGAATTTCGACCCCGCCAGCTCGCCCTGGAACATGCCCGAGCTGCTATGGCCCTACGGCTATCCGGCGGCGCTTGGCTTCATGGCCTTTGTCGCGATCTCGCTGGTGCTGTTTTTCCGCTGGCGCAAATGGCTCTGAAGCGCGGCCCGGAGCCGGCTTGCGAATGGGACTGGCTTTTGTTGCCAAATTCCACTATATGCGCCGCAACATCGCGCTTTTGAGCGCCTTGTTCCATTGGCCCCAGCTGGACGACATCCCGGCCGAGGGCGTCCCGTTTCCTCCAGATTGAAAGGAAAACACGATGTCGATTACTGCCGAGCGCAAGTCGGAATTGATGGCTGAATTTGCAACCGCCAAGGGCGACACCGGTTCGCCGGAAGTCCAGGTTGCGATCCTCTCCGAGCGCATCAAGAACCTGACCGAGCACTTCAAGGACCACAAGAAGGACAATCACTCCCGTCGTGGTCTTCTGGCGCTCGTCTCCCTGCGTCGCTCGCTGCTTGACTACCTCAAGCGCAAGGACGACGCACGCTATCAGACGCTGATCGAGAAGCTCGGTCTGCGCCGCTGATGAATTGATCGGCGGGTTCTCCCCCAGGGGAGAGCCCGCCGTTCGCGCATTCGGGCCATCCTTTTTGATGGTCCATTGGTCCGATCTCGCCACAGGGGCGGGGTCGCGCTGAAAAAGGTTCCGGAGCGCCGCAGCGACGCGCCCGAACCGCCCATGGACGGTCATGGGGCAGGATTGCAGGACGTTCGGCCGGCCGCATTTGCGGCCATTTCCTCCACCGAGCTTCTTGTTGTCTTGCCCGTGGCTGGCCAAACCGAAGCCAAGGCGCGTGCGGAGGACCAGCCGGTTTTCCCTATGGCGCGCCGAACAAGCCAGGGAATTGGCGCGCCGGAATGCGGCGTCGGCCGTTCCCGCCACGAAGGACAGAATATGTTCAATCACCACAAAGTTGAAATCGAATGGGGCGGCCGTCCGCTCATCCTCGAGACCGGCAAGATCGCGCGCCAGGCCGATGCCGCCGTGCTCGCCACCTACGGCGAAACCGTCGTCCTCGCCACCGTCGTTTCGGCCAAGGAGCCGAAGCCGGGCTTCGACTTTTTCCCGCTGACCGTCAACTACCAGGAAAAGACCTACGCGGCCGGCAAGATCCCCGGCGGCTACTTCAAGCGTGAAGGCCGCCCGAGCGAGAAGGAAACGCTGGTTTCGCGCCTGATCGACCGTCCGATCCGCCCGCTCTTCGCCGAAGGCTACAAGAACGACACCCAGGTCGTCGTCACCGTCGTCCAGCACGACCTCGAGAACGATCCGGACATCCTGTCGATCGTTGCCACCTCGGCTGCGCTGACGCTCTCGGGCGTGCCCTTCATGGGCCCGATCGGCGGCGCGCGCGTCGGCTACATCAACGGCGAATACGTGCTCAACCCGCACATCGACGAGATGCAGGAATCCAAGCTCGACCTCGTCGTCGCCGGCACCGATGCCGCCGTGCTGATGGTCGAGTCGGAAGCCAAGGAACTGGCTGAAGACATCATGCTCGGCGCCGTCATGTTCGGTCACCGCGGCTTCCAGCCGGTCATCGACGCGATCATCAAGCTGGCCGAAGTGGCCGCCAAGGACCCGCGCGACTTCACCTCGCCGGACTATTCCGAACTCGAAGCCGAGATGCTGAAGATCGTCGAAGGCGAACTGCGCGACGCTTACAAGAACACCGACAAGCAGGCCCGCTACGCCGCAGTCGATGCCGTCAAGGCCAAGGTCAAGGCAGCGTTTGCCGCTGAAGGCGAGGAAGCTCCGAAGTGGTCGTCCGACAAGGTCGCCACCGTGTTCAAGGAGCTCCAGGCCAAGATCGTGCGCTGGAACATCCTCGACACCGGTTCGCGCATCGATGGCCGTGACCTTTCGACGGTTCGCCAGATCGTTTCCGAAGTCGGCGTCCTGCCGCGCACCCATGGTTCGTCGCTGTTCACCCGGGGCGAGACCCAGGCGCTGGTCGTTGCCACGCTCGGCACCGGCGAAGACGAGCAGTATGTCGACTCGCTGACCGGCATGTACAAGGAGAAGTTCCTCCTTCACTACAACTTCCCCCCCTACTCGGTTGGTGAAACCGGCCGCATGGGTTCGCCCGGCCGCCGCGAAATCGGCCACGGCAAGCTCGCCTGGCGTGCTGTCCGCCCGATGCTGCCGGCTGCCGAGCAGTTCCCCTACACGCTGCGCGTCGTCTCCGAGATCACCGAGTCGAACGGCTCGTCGTCGATGGCCACCGTCTGCGGCACCTCGCTGGCGCTGATGGATGCCGGCGTTCCGCTGCAGAAGCCGGTTGCCGGCATCGCCATGGGCCTGATCAAGGAAGGCGAGCGTTTCGCCGTCCTCTCCGACATCCTGGGCGACGAGGATCACCTCGGCGACATGGACTTCAAGGTTGCCGGCACGACCAACGGCATCACCGCGCTGCAGATGGACATCAAGATCGACGGTATCACCGAAGAGATCATGAACATCGCGCTCGGCCAGGCCAAGGACGGCCGCCTGCACATCCTCGGCGAAATGTCTAAGGCTCTGTCGGAAGGCCGCAAGGAACTCGGCGAATTCGCTCCGCGCATCGAGGTCATGCACATCCCGACCGACAAGATCCGTGAAGTCATCGGTTCGGGCGGCAAGGTCATCCGCGAGATCGTCGAGAAGACCGGCGCCAAGATCAACATCGAGGACGACGGCACGGTCAAGATCGCTTCTTCGAACGCCAAGGAGATCGAGGCGGCCAAGAAGTGGATCCACACCATCGTGGCCGAGCCGGAAGTCGGCGAGATCTACGAAGGCACGGTCGTCAAGACCGCCGACTTCGGCGCCTTCGTCAACTTCTTCGGTCCCCGCGATGGCCTCGTCCACATCTCGCAGCTTGCCAACGATCGCGTTGCCAAGACCTCGGATGTGGTCAAGGAAGGCGACAAGGTCTGGGTCAAGCTGATGGGCTTCGACGAGCGCGGCAAGGTCCGCCTGTCGATGAAGGTCGTCGACCAGGCCACCGGCAAGGAAATCGTCAAGAAGGCCGAAGGCGAAGAAACCGCCGCTTGAGCTTCTGCTTGATGTAATCATGAAAAAGGGCGCAGCCGCATGGCTGCGCCCTTTTTGTTTGGGGAAGGGGCGACCGAATGACAAGCTTGAGACGGATCGATGTTCCGGCATGCGACGCTGGAGCGCCCATGCCGATGGTAGTCGCCGATGAAGAAGGTCTGCTCTTCGGTTGCTACCTACAGGCTTCCGGACGCGTGCCGTTCGAGACATGCGCGATTGTCAGCGCCGGTCCGTATCTTGCCCTCAAATTCGGCTATCCCAACGACGAGGTGCTGGGCGGGCATCGTTATGCGCCCTTGGGGCTTGCGGCTTACGAAGCCTATGAGGTGCTGGACTCGGAGTGGATCGACGAAATGAGGACGGCCAATCGCGTACATCGACAGCATTCGGACGCGCTGTTTGCACGCTATCGTCATTTTGTCTTCGCATTCCACGACTCCGTCCTGGAGTTCGTGGCCTCACGCGCGCCGGAGGTGAAGTGCCTGCGTGGAGAGTTGCGTGGCTTGCTTTTTGCCGAGGTTGGCGGTCAGACAAAGAACGGCTAAGCGATAGCCTGGTGGCGGTCCCGGACTGGCCGCTGATCGAACTCCCAGACACCTGGAAAACGCCATGCCACGCGACGCACTGAAAACCCTGTTCTATCCCTTCGAGGCCGAGCTGTTGGCGATGCCGGGGCAGGGCATGCGTGCCCTGTTCATTGGCGCTGAGCCGGGCTTCAGGAAGCCGCAGGGCTTCGACGCCAGGCTTTCCCTTGTCCAGGGCTTCCGCCCGCATGTGCTGGCCCTGGCGGCGGCCGGACACGGTGTTGCGGCGCGCGCCGAGGACGACGGTTTCGACATTACCCTGGTGCTGGCCGGGCGTCATCGCGGGCTCAACGAGCTGCGTGTCGCCGAGGCGATCGAACGCGTTGCGCCGGGCGGGCTGATCGTCGTTGCCGGCGGCAAGGAGGACGGCATTTCGAGCTTGCGCAAGCGCCTTGGCGGTTTGCTCGAGATCGAGGACCATTTGCCCAAATATCACGGCACGGCGCTGTGGTTCCACCGAACCGCCCAGGCCGAGGCGGCCGCAGCAACCTTGCGCGCCGACAATCCCGAAGTGCTGGTCGAGGGCCGCTTCCGCACCGCGCCCGGCATGTTCTCCTTCGAGCGCATCGACGCAGGCTCGCGCCTTCTGGTCGACAACCTGCCCGCCGACATCAAGGGCAAGGTCGCCGACTTCTGCGCCGGCTGGGGTTATGTCGCGGCGGAGGTGGTTTCGCGTGCGAAGGAGCTCAAGGCGCTCGACCTGTTCGAAGCCGATTTCGAGGCACTGGAGGCAGCCAGGTCCAACGTGGCGGCCACATCCGTCCAGCCTGGCTTCCACTGGCAGGACCTCGCCAAGGAGCCTGTCGAGCGGCGCTACGACGTGGTGGTGATGAACCCGCCCTTCCACCAGGATCGCGACGCCGATCCCGAGATCGGCCACCGCATGATCAAGGCGGCGGCCGCGGCGCTCAAGCCGGGCGGGCGGCTGTTCATGGTGGCGAACCGCCACCTGCCCTACATGCCCGTTTTGGCGCAGGCTTTCTTCTCGGTCGAGGAAATCGCCGTCGACAACGCCTTCAGGGTCTATTCCGCCAAGCGTTGAGGTTGGGCATCGGCGCCAGGCGCGGAACCGCCATCAGGCCACGGCGCTGACGGGGGTCAGTGCAGATGGGCGATGCCTTCGGTGCCCTGGGTCAGTGCCGGGTCGCCGAGGCTGAGCGGCGCGGGCCGCCCGTAGAAATAGCCCTGGACCTCCTGGCAGCCGGCAGCCCTGAGCAGGGTCGCCTGTGTCTCCGTTTCCACGCCCTCGGCAATGGTGCGCACGCCGAGTGCCCTGGACAGGCCGACGATCGTCGACACCACGGCGCCCGAATTGCTGTCGGTCTCCATGCGGCTGACGAAAGAACGGTCGATCTTCAGCTTGTGGAACGAGAAGTCGATCAGATAGGCGAGGTTCGAGTAGCCGGTGCCGAAATCGTCGACTGCCACCGAGATGCCCATGGCGGTCAGCTGCTTCAGGATGGACGCCGCGCGATCGCGGTCCTGCATCATCGCCGATTCGGTCAGTTCGAGTTCAAGCCGCTTCGGCTCGATGCCGGTGTCCTTGATGATGCGCTCGACGATGCCGACGAAATCGCGGGTCATGAACTGCACCGGCGAAATGTTGACGGCAACGAAGCAATCCTCCGGCAGCAAACGGGCGTCGGTGCAGGCCTTGCGCAGCACCCATTCGCCGATCGGCGCGATCATGCCGGTCTCCTCGGCGACCGAGATGAACTCGACCGGCGGGATCATGCCACGCTCGGGGTGGCGCCAGCGGATCAGCGCCTCATAGCCGACGACGCGGCCCGACGTCAGGTCGAGCTGCGGCTGGTAGTGCAGGTCGAAATCGCCCCGTTCGAAGGCGCCGTGCAGCTCCGATTCGATCCACCGGCGGTGGTCGGCTACCCGGCCCATTTCGGGCTGGAACACGGCCCAGTCGCCGATGCCGCTGGCGCGCGCATTCTGCAGCGCAAGGTTCGAGCGGCGCAGGAGTACGACCGGGTCGTAGCCGTCCTTGGGCATGGCCACGACGCCGACGGAGACGTTCACCGACTGCTGGTGCGACGGCAGCTGGTACGGCCGCATCAGGTCGTGGATCAGGCGCCCGATCAGCGTGTCGAGCGAACAGCGCAGCATCTGGTCGGGATAGAGGATGGCAAACTCGCCGGCGCCGATACGACCGATGACCATGTCGCGCGGCAAAGCCGCCTTGAGCCTCGCGGTAAAAGCGCGGATCAGCGCGTCGCCATTGCTGTAGCCGATGGCGTCGTTGATCTGCTTGAAGCGGTCGATATCGATGTCGATAAGGAACATCGGCTTGCCGGTACGGGCCGTGGACGACGCTGCCTCGGCGATCTTGCCGACCATCGCGGGCCGCGCCAGAAGCCCGGTCAGCTTGTCGAAATGCGTTTCGTTGAAGACGAAATCAGCCGATTCGTCGACGCCGGCGAAGAACGACATTGCGGCGATCGAGGCGGCAAGCGCGCAAAGGGCTGCGATAACAGCGCTGATCGCGTCGCCCGACATGTCGCCGACATTGTTACCAAGGCCAAGCCTCAGGACCCACAGGCCCAGCACAAAGCTGCCCATGCCGGAAGCGGCGATAGTAATGAGCCGAAACGTGGAGCTTCGACGGGGATTCCTGGCGGCAGGCATGCTGATTTTCCTAACTTGCGCGGCATTTCTACCGATTCGCTCGTTAAGATCGATTTTGACGATTGTCTACAATTTTACCAGCAGGCGTTTTTGTTTCCGCGCCACGCGCCCCGTCCGGATGCGAGAATGGCGCCGCATATCCTGAAGTCGAGCTCGACCATGCTCGAAAATCGACGCCGATTTTCGAGGGGAGGGCGCTAGTCGCGCCCGCCATCCATCTGCTTGAGCTCGTCCAGCGTCGGCATCGAGACGATGTGGTAGCCCGAATCGACGTAGTGGATCTCGCCTGTCACGCCCGACGACAGGTCGGACAACAGGTACAGCGCCGAGCCGCCGACCTCTTCGAGGCTGACCGTGCGGCGCAGCGGCGAGTTGCGCTGCTGATAGGTGAACATGTGGCGCGCATCGGCGATGCCGGCACCCGCAAGCGTGCGCACCGGTCCGGCCGAGATGCCGTTGACCCGGATGCCGCGCGGGCCGTAGTCGTTGGCGAGGTAACGGACGCTGGCCTCGAGGCCAGCCTTGGCGACGCCCATGACGTTGTAGTTCGGCATGACGCGGACAGAGCCGGCATAGGTCAGGGTGATCATCGAGCCGCCGTCGTTCATCAGCGCCGCCGCGTGCTTGGCGACCTCGGTGAAGGAGAAGCACGAGATCACCATGGTGCGCACGAAGTTCTCGCGCGTGGTGTCGGCGTAAAGGCCCTTGAGCTCGTTCTTGTCGGAGAAGCCGATGGCGTGCACCAGGAAGTCGATGCCGCCCCACTTTTCCCTGAGCGTCTCGAAGGCGGCAGCCACCGAAGCGCTGTCCTCGACGTCACACGGCACCAGGATCTCGGCGCCGACCTTTTCTGCCAGCGGCTTGACCCGGCGGCCGAAAGCTTCGCCCTGATAGGTAAAGGCGAGTTCGGCGCCATGCTCGGCAAGCTTCTGTGCGATGCCCCAGGCAATCGAATGGTCGTTCGCGACGCCCATGATGAGCCCGCGCTTGCCCTTCATCAATCCGTCCATGTCGGTGTCCCTATGCCGAGAGGCGCTGGAAAACGAGCGTGGCGTTGGTGCCGCCGAAACCGAAGGAGTTGGACAGCACGGTGTCGATCTTGGCGTCGTCGATGCGCTTGCGCACGATCGGCATGCCTTCGAATTCCGGGTCCAGCTCTTCGATATGCGCGCTTTCCCCGATGAAGCCGCCCTGCATCATCAGGATCGAATAGATCGATTCCTGCACGCCGGCTGCACCCAGCGAGTGACCGGTCAGCGACTTGGTCGAGGTGATGTTCGGCAGCTTGCCGGCGAAGACTTCGCGGATGGCGCCCATTTCCTTCGAATCGCCCACTGGCGTCGAGGTGCCGTGGGTGTTGATGTAGTCGACCTCACCCTTCACCGTCGACAGCGCCTGGCGCATGCAGCGCATCGCGCCTTCGCCCGACGGCGCGACCATGTCGTAGCCGTCAGAGGTCGCACCGTAGCCGACCAGTTCGCAATAGATCTTGGCGCCGCGCGCCTTGGCATGTTCGAGCTCTTCGAGCACCAGCACGCCGGCACCACCGGCGATGACGAAGCCGTCTCGGTTGAGGTCATAAGCGCGTGAAGCGACCGAGGCGCGGTCATTGTATTTGGACGACATCGCGCCCATGGCGTCGAACAGGTTCGACATGGTCCAGTCGAGGTCCTCGTGGCCGCCGGCGAACATGACGTCCTGCTTGCCCCACTGGATCATCTCCGCAGCATTGCCGATGCAATGCGCCGAGGTCGAGCAGGCCGACGAGATCGAATAGTTGACGCCGTGGATCTTGAACCAGGTGGCGAGCGTCGCCGAAGCGGTCGACGACATCGCCTTCGGCACCGCGAACGGTCCGATGCGCTTGGGGGAATTGTTCTTGAGCGTGATTTCCGACGCTTCGACGATGGTGCGCGTCGACGGACCGCCCGAGCCCATGATGATACCGGTGCGCGGGTTGCCGGAGACGACGCTCTCTTCGAGGCCGCTGTCGGCGATCGCCTGCTTCATGGCGACATGGTTCCACATGCCGCCCTGCGACAGGAAGCGGGCGGCGCGACGGTCGACCAGCTCGGTCGTGTCGAGATTGGGCGCGCCCCAGACCTGGCACTTGAAGCCGTGTTCGGCGAAATCGTTGGAGAAGCTGATGCCGGACTTGGCGTCCCGCAGCGATGCCGTGACCTCGTCGGCATTGTTGCCGATGGACGATACGATACCAAGGCCCGTTACGACGACGCGTCTCATTCAGATTTTCCTTTCAGAATGTCCGGCGGCCTCAGGCCGCGGCTTCCTGCTTCGAGAGCCCGACCTTGAGGTCGGTGGCCTTGTATATGGTCTCGCCATCGGCTTTCAACCAGCCGTCAGCGATGCCCAGGACCAGGCGGCCGCGCATCACGCGCTTGAAATCGATGCCGTATTCAACCTTCTTGACCGAAGGCGTCACCATGCCCTTGAACTTCACCTCACCGGTGGAAAGGGCCATGCCCTTGCCCTGCTCGCCGAGCCAGCCGAGGTAGAAGCCGGTCAGCTGCCACATGGCGTCGAGGCCGAGGCAGCCCGGCATGATCGGGTTGCCGATGAAGTGGCAAGGGAAGAACCAAAGGTCCGGCTTGATGTCGAACTCGGCGCGGGCAAAGCCCTTGTCGAACTCGCCGCCGGTCTCGCTGATCTCGGTGATGCGATCGAACATCAGCATCGGCGGAGCAGGCAATTGGGCATTGCCGGGTCCAAACAGCTCACCGCGGGCGCAAGCCAGCAGCTCCTCGTAGCCGTAGCTGGATTTCTGTTCGGCCATGAACACCTTCCCGTCATCGTTTTGGGCGGTGCCACGCCCTTCTTGTGTGCTCTCACTAGCACAGACTGTCTCAAGCCGGAAACCGGCGTTTGCGATTAACGCGCCCATCCGCCTGGGTCAATGCGCGCTATTGATCGCATTTGAGCTACAGAATATATGTCAACCATAGCTTGCCGGCTGCCGATCAGATTTTGCGCGCTTGCGGGCTTAATATGGGGCGAAGGCAAAACTTCGACGAGGCGACGAGTGGATTCCCACAAGGCAAGCATTGCTGTGGAAATGCGTGTCCGCGACGCGGGGCTGAGGCCCACGCGTCAGCGTATCGCTTTGGCTGAACTGCTGTTTGCCAAGGGCGACCGGCACCTTTCCGCCGAGGAACTGCATGAAGAAGCCTTGTCGGCCGGTGTGCCGGTGTCGCTTGCGACCGTCTACAACGCGCTGCACCAGTTCACGGAGTCAGGCCTTCTGCGCATCCTGGCCGTCGAGGGGTCGAAGACCTATTTCGACACCAACACCTCTGACCATCACCACTTCTACATCGAGGGCGAGAACCGCATCTTCGACATCGAGTCGAATTCGGTTTGTGTGTCCAACCTGCCGGAACCTCCGGAAGGCATGGAAATCGCCAATGTCGATATCGTGGTCAGGCTGAGGCCCAAGCGCCCGGCCTGACCGGGAGCCTGCAGCCGCTCTTTTCGATTGATCGCTCAGCCGCGTTCGCCGCGCGCCCGGAGACAGCCGGGCGTCGACGATCAGTTCTCGATGCTTTCGCCCGGGTAGGCGCCCCAGACCTGCGACTGGTTGAGCCAGCCGCTGGTGCCGGCAAACGACATCTCGCACCATGTGCCGTTGCACTGCTTGATCGAGCCGACGACGCCGGGGTCGATGATGGCGACAGTGCGCGCGCCGTTCTCGGGCTTGGCGAGCAGGTTGAGCTGCGCCGGCTTGCCACGCTGCCAGGGGGCCGTCATCGCGGTGCGGTGACCAGACAGCAGCGACTGGTTGATCCAGCCCTCTGCACCTTCGGAATCGCGCACGCGGCGCCAGTTGTCATATTCCTGGATGATTTCCATCGGCAGGCCCGGCTTCATATAGAGCCAGTCGACCGGATAGTTGACGCCGGGACCGATGCGCGAATTGACCTTGCCCGACTTGAGACTGACGAATCGCGGCAACGGCAGGCCGCTGGGGCCGATCGTCCCATTCGGGGCGGCCGTGGCCGGGCCGACGAAACCGCTATCGGGCGAAACGAAAGCAAGGCCGATCAGGGCAGCGCTGACGGCCAGACGGAGCGACGCGAAACCAGACACTTCCGTAACCTCTGTTTGAACTTGGTGCCCTTTAGGCGGACACCCTTTTTCTTTGTCTTCGGCGGCACTGCTTGTTACACAGATTACCACTCATGGATCGGATTGCAGTTTCGCCGGTCTTGGTTAAAGAGGTCTCAACGAGATCTTCGTCGAGGATAGAATGGCCGGTCGAAAAAAGCCTCTCGTCGTCATTACGCGCAAGCTGCCCGACCAGGTCGAGACGCGGATGCGCGAACTCTTCGACGCGCGGCTGAATGTCGACGACCGGCCGATGAGCCAGCCGGAGCTGGTGGCGGCGGTCAAGGAAGCCGACGTGCTGGTACCGACTGTGACCGACACCATCGACGCCGCCCTGATCGAGCAGGCCGGCCCCAACCTCAAGCTGATCGCCAATTTCGGCAATGGCGTCGACAAGATCGACGTCACCGCCGCCGCCAAGCGCGGCATCACCGTCACCAACACGCCGAACGTCCTGACCGAAGACACCGCCGATATGGCGATGGCGCTGATGCTCGCCGTTCCACGCCGCCTGACCGAGGGTGCCAGTGTTCTCACCGGCGACAAGAAATGGGCCGGCTGGTCGCCGACCTGGATGCTCGGCCGCCGCATCGGCGGCAAGCGCCTCGGCATCGTCGGCATGGGGCGCATCGGCACCGCGGTTGCCCGCCGCGCCAAAGCCTTCGGTCTGTCGATCCATTACCACAACCGCCACCGTGTGCTGCAGTCGGTCGAAGACGAGTTGGAGGCGACCTATTGGGAAAGCCTCGACCAGATGCTCGCCCGCATGGACATCATCTCGATCAACTGCCCGTCGACGCCGGCGACCTTCCATCTGCTGTCGGGCCGCAGGTTGGCGCTGATGCAGCCGCACGCCTATCTCGTCAACATCGCCCGTGGCGACATCATCGACGAGGACGCACTGGTCAAGATGCTGCAGGACGGCAAGCTTGCGGGGGCCGCCCTCGACGTCTTCGAGCATGAGCCGGCGGTCAACCACAAGCTGCTCAAGCTTGCCGCCCGCGGCAAGGTGGTGCTGATGCCGCATATGGGCTCGGCCACCATCGAGGGCCGCATCGACATGGGCGAAAAGGTCATCATCAACATCCGCGCTCACGTCGACGGCCACCGCCCGCCGGACCGGGTGCTGCCGCTGAGGACCTGAGCGAACGCGATTTTCGCTGCGTCCCTCGAGGCTCGCCTCTTGGGCTCGCACCTCTGGATGAGGAAGGTCGTCGCTTTTCAGCTTGCCGCCTCGATGGTCCAGAACTTGGTGCGGAGTGCTCCGACTGCCCCATCCGGAGGTGCGAGCCCTCATCCACCTTGCATGGTTGGGGCTATGGGCTGGCGGCGAGCCTCGAAGGACGCACGGCCCAGCCGCCCGCTTCAGTTGGAAACGCTGATCGCCCCATCAGCACCAACCTGCAGCTGCCTTCCCTCGAACGCGGCGAACATCTCCCGCGGCAGCCTCACCGCCACCGGTGTCTCCCAACCCATCTCTCGCGCCACGATCAGCCCGAGCAGGAGGATGGCGTCGGGCTCGTGCAGCACCAGTACCGCCGGCGCATGACCGGCATGGACAAGTTCCATCAGTACGGCTGATGCCGACGAAGAGCCGATAGTGCCAGGCAAAAACAACACCTTGCCCGACATGCTCTGACCGCATTCGGGATGGCGTACGTCGGCGATGCGCCCGGTTTTTGGATCGACGCCACCCCAGAAGCTGATCGGCGCCGACAGCACCAGTGCCGGGCCTTGACCCGGCTTGCCTGCGACGAGGATGTTGCCGCGTGCGCTCACGAGCCGAGCCTCGCAAACACCGGCCGCCCGGTGACGGCACTTTCGACGCAGTCGGCGAGCGAGCCATAGAGCACGGCGTAGCCGGTGTTTCCGGGTGCATAATGGGCGAACTTTCCCGAATTGGTCATCAGCACGCCGCCGGCACTGTCAGGCAGGATCGGCGTCACCACCACGCAGGTATCAGTGACGATGACCACGCCGAGCGCTTCCAGCGCCTTGCGCTGGCCGTTGCGGTCGAGCTCGGCCAGCACATGTCGGCCGGTGCAGGCATGGATCGGTACGGCAAGCCGCCGCCCAGCCATCAGCCGTTGCAGCGCGCCGAACTCGTCAAGCGACAGATGGGGGCTGCCGATGGCGACGGCGTCGATGCGCTTGGTGTTGCCGGCTGTCGAAAGCCTGGCCTGGGCGGAGGCGACCATGGCGGCCGTTACCAGGATCGTGATCTCGGCTGTGATGCCGCCCAGCGTCGTTTCGGCATCGGGCGCTTCCGGGGTGACGCCGTCAATATGGAACAGGCCGACCGCACCAGACGATGCGGCCGCAGCACCAAAGGCCTTGAGCGCGTCCTCGCCGGGGTTTCGTGGTATCCCCGTCACCACGCCGACGGCATTGCCGACCTCGCGGCCATAAAGGCTGCCGAGCACCGGCCAGGCGATTTCAGAGGCGAGGAATTCGGGGGGCAGGGCGGAAACATCGAAAACCAGCGTCGCGCGGCGGTTCTCCTTGAGGTGCAGGCCATAGTCGGGCGCGCGGCCCGAGATCGCGCAGGCGATGTCGAGGAAGTCGCCATAGCGGTTGGTGCGGGCGCCAAGCACCGAGTTGCAGAAGACGACAGCGTTCGATTCGCCCCAGGCGACGTCGCTGCCGAAGGCAGGGCGGTGGCCGGCCTGGTAGGGCGCGCAGGTCCAGCTCTGCTCGCAGCCGAGCTTGCGGTAGGCCTCCATCATCCGACGCGCCATCGACCGTTGCGGCTCTTCGAGGCGCACGCGCGAGCAGCCCATGAGATCGAGCGCGCCGACATTGAGCGTCGAGCGCACAGCCACTTGGGCGCCGCCTTCGACCAGCCGTTCGGCGAACAGCGTGCCCGAATCGCCGTGATAGAGCGCACCGTCTATATGCGTCGAGGCGATCGGGATCAGCCTGGGCGCGCCGAGCAGGGACGCACTTTCGGCGACGATGCGCATCGCCATGGCAGCGCCATCGGCACCGCCGGCGATTCTCCGTTCGTCGGCGGTGAGAGCGAGACTCACCGAAGCGTCTTTCGAAAGGTGATCGAGGTCGGGCGGTCGAAGCCGTCATGCGCGGTACGCTCGAACTCGACGAAGCCCATTTTGGCAAAGGTAGCGTGGTTGGCAGCGAGCTCGATTCGCGTTTGCAGCTCGAGCACCGGCTTGCCCCGCTCTGCGGCATGGCGCTCGGCCGCCAGCATCAGCGCCCGGCCGATGCCAAGGCCGCGAGCGCTGTCGTCGACGGCAAGCTTGCCGACATAGATGACATCGTCCCGCTCGTCGGCGAAGATGCAGCCGACAAGCCGTCCGTCCAGGGTGGCGATGAAGCCGACCTCATCCCCGGCCTTGTCGCGCAGACTGGCTGCAGTCAGCCGATGCGCCGAGGACGGCGGGTCGATGACGCCGTCCATATAGGCGAAGGCGCGCATGATCAGGCCGAGCAACTCGTCCCAGCGGTCGAAAGCCTGCGTCAGCCGCGCGATGTCAGCTTTGCCTGCCATGGTTCAGGAGGCTTTGTAGCGCACGGTGTCGAAACGTGCACCGAGCGCATCGTAGAGCAAAAGCCGGCCGACAAGCGGCTCGCCGATGCCGGTAATCAGCTTGATCGCCTCCATTGCCTGCAGCGTGCCGATCACGCCGGTCAGCGCGCCGAGCACGCCGGCCTCGGCACAGGACGGCACCAGCCCCGCCGGCGGCGGCTCGGGAAAGAGGTCGCGATAGGTCGGGTTCTTGCGGCCTTCGGCGTTCGTCTCGAACGGCTTCAAAACGGTGATCGAACCGTCGAAGCGTCCCACAGCGGCATGTACCAGCGGCCGCCTCACCTCGGCTGCGGCATCGGCCACGGCATAACGTGTCTCGAAGTTGTCGGAGCCGTCGATGACCATGTCGTAACCGGCGATCAGCTCGGCAGCGTTCGCCGAGGTCAGCCTGAGCTTGTGCAATTGGACCGTCACATGCGGGTTGATGCGGGCAATGGTTGCGGCGGCACTGTCAGCCTTGGAGATGCCGACTGAATCAGTGGCGTGGATGACCTGGCGCTGCAGGTTGGACAACGAGACATGGTCGTCGTCGACGATTCCAAGCGTGCCGACGCCGGCCGCTGCGAGATATTCGAGCACCGGAGCGCCGAGCCCGCCGGCACCAATCACCAGCACGCGTGCGCGCTTCAACTTCTGCTGGCCCGACCCGCCGATCTCCGGCAGCACGATATGCCTGGCGTAGCGTTCGAGTTCTTCAGGGGAGAGCGGGACTGGCTGGTTCATGGCGCTACCATATCGCCACGGCTTGTGCTTGTCAGTCGGATAGCCGCGCGAACTATCGGTCCAGACTATCGGGCAACGGCGTTTCGCTGACGCTGCCATGGTCGACGGTCAGGAACTGCGCCCGGCCGGCGAGGCTTGAAAACAGGCTGGGCTCGGTGCCGGTCATGAAGGCCTGGCAATTGAGGTCTTCGAGGATTTCGAACAGTGCCGCGCGCCGTCCGGCATCGAGATGGGCGGCGATCTCGTCGAGCAGCAGGATGGGAGCAGCGCCCGCCATCTCGCCGGTGAGGCGGGCATGCGAAATGACGATGCCGACCAGCAAGGCCTTCTGTTCGCCGGTCGAGCACAGCTCCGCCGGCATGGATTTCGGCTTGTGGCGCACGACGAGATCGGAGCGGTGAGGGCCTTCGAGCGTGCGTCCCGCCGCGCGGTCGCGCTCGCGCCCGCCGGCCAGGGCCTGGCGGAAACGCTCCTCCAGCTCCACCGCCGGCATGTCGCCGATGCTCTGTTCGAGCGTACCGGCCAAACTCAGCTCGGCTTGCGGGAAAGGGCCGGTTTCCGGCATTCGCCCGATCATCGCCGTCAGAAGTCGCACCATCTCGACGCGCGCGGCGGCGATCGCGGCACCCGTCTCGGCCATCTGGATCTCGATCGCATCGAACCAGGCGTTGTCGCGCCGGTCTTCGGACAGCAGGCGATTGCGGCCGCGCATCGCCTTTTCATAGTCGAGCGCGCGCTGGCCATGCGCCGGGTCGATCGCCAGCACCAGCCGGTCGAGAAATCGGCGACGGTCGCCGGCCGGCCCGGTGAACAGCGCGTCCATCGACGGCGTCAACCACACCACGCGTAGCCATTCCAGCATGTCGTCGGCCTTGGCGGCGGCACCATTGATGCGCACGCGGCGCCCGGCCTCGCCTACAGCGTCCGGCGTCGTGCCCGTGCCCAGCTCGGCATCGCCGAACGGCCCCTCGATCGCCGCATGCACGGCAAAGGCACCCGCGCTGCCTTCGCGGGCGACGTCGGGATAGGGCGCACGGCGCAGGCCGCGTCCCGGCGTCAGGAAGGAGATGGCTTCGAGAAGGTTGGTCTTGCCGGCACCATTCTCGCCGGTGAACACCACCGCGCCCGGCCTGAGGTCGAGCGAGAGCGAGCTGTAATTGCGGAAGTCGGTAAGCTGAAGCTTACCGATATGCGTCGAGGGGATGCGCTTCCGCGTCTCCCCCGTATCTGGCTCCAACACGGGCGTGTGGGCGCTACACGCGCATCGGCATCAGCACGTAGAGAGCGTTCTCGTCGGCTGTGTCGTGGATGAGCGTGGGCGACCCGGCATCGGCCAGCATGAAGCGGGCTTCGCTGCCCTTGAGCTGGGCGGCGACGTCGAGCAGGTACTTGGCGTTGAAGCCGATCTCGATCGGGTCCGAGGAATAGTCGGCGGCCAGCTCTTCGACGGCGCTGCCCGAATCGGGATTGTTGACGGCCAGCGTCACCAACCCGTCGGCGATCGACAGCTTCACCGCGCGGCCACGCTCGGACGAGATCGTCGAGACACGGTCGACGGCAGCAGCAAAGCTCTGGCGGTCGATGATCAGCTTCTTGTCGTTGCCGCTCGGAATGACGCGCTGATAGTCGGGGAAGGTTCCGTCGATCAGCTTCGAGGTCAGGATCACGCCGCCGATGGTCAGGCGCATCTTGGTGTCGGAAATCTCGGTGGTGACGGCGACGTCCGGATCGTCGATCAGCTTCTGCAGCTCGGAAACGGTCTTGCGCGGAATGATGATGCCCGGCATGCCCTCGGAGCCGGCCGGCGCCTCGACCTCGGCGCGCGCCAGGCGGTGGCCGTCGGTGGCGACCGCGCGCAGCATCAGCTTGCCGCCGCTCTCATGCGTGTGCAGGTAGATGCCGTTGAGATAATAACGCGTCTCTTCGGTCGAGATGGCGAACTGGGTCTTGTCGATCAGGCCCTTGAGTGCGTTGGCGTCGAGCCGGAAGATGTGGGAGAAAGTGCCGGCGGAAAGCTCGGGGAAATCCGACTGCGGCAGGCACTGCAGCCGGAAGCTGGAGCGGCCCGACACCACCGACATGGCGTTGCCGTCCTCGTCGGTCTTCAGCATCACTTCAGCGCCGTCAGGCAGCTTGCGCACGATGTCGTAGAGCAGGTGCGCGGGAACCGTGGTCGCGCCGCCCTGTTCGACGGAGGCCGGTGTTGCTTCCGAGATCTCGAGATCGAGGTCGGTCGCCTTCAGTTCGAGGCTTGCGCCATTGGCCTGCAGCAGCACGTTGGACAGGATCGGAATGGTGTTCCGGCGCTCGACCACGCGGTGCACGTGGTTCAGGGACTTCAACAGGTTGGAGCGTTCCAGGATAACACGCATGACGAAACAGGCTCGCTTGTTTGAAGGTGCGGGCTCGCGGGCTCGAATGCGCCCGGGAAAGCCCGCAACACGATCGGAATTCACCTGAGTCTGACAGGAAAAACGGCGGAAAGGCAAGCCCGCGCGACGACTTGGCGGCCGTGGCGCGGGCGTTCTGGGGATAAGTCGCAGGCGTCAATCCGTCGCCTGCGTTTGCAGCCCGTCAGGCCTGGTCGTTGATCAGCCGCCTCAACAGTTCGAGCTCCTGGGCGAGCGTGTTGTCGCCGCCCGACAGATCCTCGATCTTGCGCACGGCATGCAGCACCGTGGTGTGGTCGCGACCACCGAAACGCCGGCCGATCTCGGGCAGCGAACGCGGCGTCATCACCTTCGACAGATACATCGCGATCTGGCGCGGCTTGACGATGGTGCGGGTGCGGCGGTTCGACAGAAGCTCGGTCTTCGACACGTTGTAGTGCCGCGCCACGATGCGCTGGATGTCTTCGATGCGCACGCGCTTCGGCTCGCCGGAGCGGTAGATGTGGCCGAGAATCTCGTCGATGCGCTCGATCGACAGCTGCGGCTCGAACGACTGGCGGAAGATCAGCTGGTTGAAGGCGCCTTCCAGCTCACGGCCCGAGCCGGTCACGGTGCGGGCGACATGGGTGAGGATCTCCTCGTCCATGGCAAGGTTGGGGTCTTCGTGCTTGGCGCCGGCGAAGCGCAGCTTGAGCATGCCAAGGCGCATGCCGAAGTCCGGTGCCGACATTTCGAGCGCCACGCCGCCATTGAGGCGCGAACGCACGCGCGGCTCGAGCGATTCCAGTTCCGCCGGCGGCCGGTCGGCCGCAACCACCACCTGCTTGGCCGAATCGAGCAGCATGTTGATGAGATGGCAGAACTCGTGCTGGATCGACTTGCCCTGCAGGAACTGCATGTCGTCGATGATGAGCAGGTCGATGTCGCGCAACTGTTCCTTGAGCGTCAGCGCGTTGTTGTCGCGGATCGCGGTCGCAAAGCGCCACATGAAGTATTCGGCCGTCAGGTAGACGACACGCGACTTCGGGTTCTGGCGCAGCGATTCTGCGGCGATTGCCTGCAACAGGTGCGTCTTGCCGAGACCGACGGTGGCGTGGAGGAACAGCGGGTTGAAGCGCGAGTTCGATTCTGCCACAGCACGCGCCGCTGCAAGGGCCACCCGGTTGGACGGGCCTTCGACGAAGGACTGGAAGGTGTAGCGCGGGTCGAGCGGCGAGCCGAGCACGCTCTGCTTGAATTCCTGGTCGGCGGTGCCGTTGCGCACCGGGGCAGGGCGCTCGGCAGCGCGCCCTGCAGCCACGGTGCTGGTGGCAAGGGCGGTCTGCGCCTGGCGCACCGGCTTGCGCAGTGCAGCCGTGTCGGCTTCCACGCCGGGGCGCGCCGTGCGGGTTGCCGTGCGGATGATGATCTCGAGCTTCAGCAGCCCAGGCTCTTCCTGGCGCCAGAGTTCGGAAATGAGATCGAGATAATGGCTATTGATCCAAGAGCGCAGGAAAGCCGTCGGCACCGAGAGGCGCACGATGCCCTTCGAGGTCTCCGCAAGCTTCATGCGGCCGAACCAGCTTGAGAAGACCTCGCTGCCCAGGCGTACCTGGAGCTGCGTCTTGACCCGGTCAAAATTCTTCTCTGCGGCGCTGGTTGCTGCCACTTCATTGCCCTCGATCAGTTCGCCGGTAAAAAGAAAGCCCGCATTTGCTTCCCTTTCGATGCCGCTTTGCATTGTTTGCAATCCCTAACCTTCGGTCCTCGTTGCCGAATGGGGACGCGCCGCTCGCGTCTCCATCGGTGTATGTTCATTCGGGATGCTTGCCGTTTCCGGCGGAGCCCCAGTCACCTTCGCCTAGCGCCATGCAGCGCTTTCGGAAGGCCAGTGCCGCGGGGGCGGCAGCACCAGGCAAATGCGTAGCCACCCGGCGAAATCGCCGGTGCGATGCAAAGTCACCATGCCGTGTATCCCCACACGCCCCAAGTATACTTCGAAGTGGGCATACCTCCCCCGGACGCGGATTCCATCCACGCCGAGAACGCCGCCGATTTTGTGGCTTTGCAGAGGGCTTGCTGCCCGTCCCTTCGATAAAAAGACCTTACAAAAATCGCTGTGGACGAGGCAAGGCCGAGTCTAACCCGTTTTTAATGAATCTGCTTACCTCGGCTCCGGATTCAAAGCTTGCCGGTACCCCTCAAAGGGACAAAGCCGTTGTGATTCAAACCCTTTTCCGGGGATCGAAAAAAACCGCACGCCGGCCGAAATATTTTTAAAAGAATCCGCTTGACACCAACTTGTCCCCCGAGCCCTACGGGCAGCTTGAACAAGCTGTGGATGACCATTCGCAAGTCTTTGAAATTAATAGGTAATTTCTGCCAGCCCGAGTCTGGTTGTAGGGCTACTTCTAACAGTTGTAGTTATCAGAATAGCCGCATATGCCGGCAAAATTTCGACCCCTGCAGACCCTGCTTCGACGGCCCTTCGGACGGGTTTTTCGGCCCCCATCCGGCAAAAGAAAAACCCGGCTGGTTAGGCCGGGTTGATCAGAAATCCAATTGCTTGCAGGGCTTAGGCGGAAAGCGCCTTGAGCCGCTGTGCCAGGCGCGAAACCTTGCGCGAGGCGGTGTTCTTGTGCAGCACGCCCTTGGTGGCGGCGCGCATCAGTTCCGGCTGGGCGGCGTTGAAGGCGGCTTCCGCCTTTGCCTTGTCGCCCGAGGCCAGTGCCTCTTCGACCTGGCGGACATAAGTCCGGACGCGCGAGCGGCGGTTCTTGTTGACCGCTGCGCGGCGGGCGATCTTACGCGTTGCCTTCTTGGCCGAGGAGGTATTGGCCATGGTGCCTCTCTTTGATCTCTAGGTGGGCGCCCGCGGGTATCCGTAGAGCGCAAAAATAAATCGGGCGTCCCTGGGGCGCCTCAGTTGGTGCGGCTTATAGTTCAGCTTGCCGCCAACGTCAACGCGATTCAGGTCAGCGGTTGCGGAAATTCGCAGTCCTTTTCTCGGCAAAGGCCGCCATGCCTTCCTTCTGGTCGTCGAGTGAAAACATCGAATGGAACACGCGGCGCTCGAAGCGCAGGCCTTCGGACAGCGTTACTTCATAAGAACGATTGACCGCTTCCTTGCACATCATGACAGCCGGAAGCGAGAAGTCGGCGATCTTTGCCGCCGCCTTCATCGCCTCTTCCATCAGATCGGCCGCGGGCACGACTCGCGAAACGAGTCCGGAGCGCTCGGCTTCGGCCGCATCCATCATCCGGCCGGTCAGGCACATGTCCATCGCCTTCGACTTGCCGACGAAACGGGTCAGGCGCTGCGAGCCGCCCATGCCGGGCATGACGCCGAGCGTGATCTCGGGCTGGCCGAACTTGGCCGAGTCGGCGGCGATGATGAAGTCGCACATCATGGCGAGTTCGCAGCCGCCGCCCAGGGCGTAGCCGGCGACAGCTGCAATCATCGGCTTGCGGTTGGCTGCAAAGGCCTCCCAGCCGGAGAAGAAGTCTTCCATATAGGCGTCGACATAGGTCTTGCCCTGCATCTCCTTGATGTCGGCGCCGGCCGCGAAGGCCTTTTCCGAGCCGGTGATGACGATGGCACCGATGCCCTGGTCGGCCTCAAAAGTGCCGGTGGCGGCGAGGAGCTCGGCCAGGACAAGAGAATTGAGCGCGTTGAGCGCCTTCGGGCGGTTGAGCGTGATCAGCCCGACCTTGCCGCGTGTTTCGACGATGATCGTTTCATAGGCCATCTTGCGGCTCTCCCTCTCTCGCAGCGTCACCAATGAGGCTTTGCTCTAACTCAGCGCTGGCACTGGCGGCAATAGAAGGTTGAGCGCCCGCTCTGCACGATGCGCTCGATGTGGCCCGCACAGCCGCTGTGCGCACAAGGTTCGCCCTCGCGGTCATAGACGGAGAAGGAGTGCTGGAAGTAGCCGAGCGAGCCGTCGGTATGGACATAGTCGCGCAGCGAGGACCCGCCGGCGGCGATCGCATCGGCAATGACTTCCCGCACCGATGTCGCCAGAAGCGTAGCCCGCTCCTTCGCCACCTTGCCATTGTCGGCGATTGTGCCTGCGGCCCGCGTCGGCGACAGCCCGGCGCGCCAAAGTGCCTCGGAGACATAGATGTTGCCCAGTCCGGCAATCAGCCGCTGGTCGAGCAGGGCCGCCTTCAGTGGAGTCTTCTTGCCTTCGAACAGATGGGCGAGCAGTTCACCGTCAAGCGTATTGCCCGTCGGCTCGACGCCAAGTCCCTGCAGCATCGGATGCTCGGTGCCGTTGCGCTCGGCAAACAGCATGAAGCCGAACCGCCTGGGGTCGTTGAAGACGACTCGCGCCGAAACCCCCTTTGGATCCGCGACGTGGAAGACGACATGGTCGTGAGCCTCGGACTTCGAGCGCTCGTGGTGGAAATTGCCTGGGGCGGCAGAGCCCTCGTCGGTTTCGACGCGGAACGAACCGGACATGCCGAGATGGCAGATCAGCAGCGGCGCATCCTCGACATCGGCGATCAGATATTTGGCGCGCCGTCCGAGCGAGGTGATCTTGCGGCCTTCCAGGCGTTCGCCGAACCTGTCGGGGAAGGGGTAGCGCAGATTGGGGCGGCGGGTCTCGACGCGCTCGATGCGCGCGCCTTCCAGCACCGGCTGCAGTCCGCGCCGCACGGTTTCGACTTCGGGCAATTCAGGCATGGCTGGCGATCGTCTCCAGGAAGGAGTTGCCATGGCGGCCGGGCGCCAGGCCGAGATGGGCCGCCACCGTTTCGCCGATGTCGGCGAAGGTAAGCCTCAGCCCGATGTCCCCGCCGGAACCGCCCGCAGCGATACCGATCACCGGGATGCGCTCGCGCGTGTGGTCGGTGCCTGGCCAGGTCGGGTCGTTGCCATGGTCGGCGGTGAGGATGAGCAGGTCGCCCGGCTTCATCCGCGCAAAAGCCTCGGGCAGGCGCCTGTCGAAGGCCTCGAGGGCTGCGGCATAACCCGGCACGTCGCGGCGATGGCCGAACTCCGTGTCGAAGTCGACGAAGTTGGCGAACACCAGGTCGCCGTCCCGGGCGTCGTCCATGGCACCGAGCGCTTTGTCGAACATCGCCATGTTGCCGACGCCCTTGCGGATTTCGCTGATACCACGATGCGCGAAGATGTCGCCGATCTTGCCGATGCCGATCACCTTGCTGCCGCGTGCGGTGAGGCGGTCGAGCAACGTGTCCTCAGGGGGCGGGGTGGCATAGTCGCGGCGGTTGGGCGTGCGCTGGAACGTTGCCTTGCTCTCGCCCAGGAAGGGTCGGGCGATGACCCTGCCGATCTTCAGCGGGTCGACGAGGCGGCGGACGACCTGGCATAGCTCGTAGAGCCGCTCCAACCCGAAATGCGTTTCATGTGCTGCGATCTGCAGCACCGAATCCACCGAGGTGTAGCAGATCGGCTTGCCTGTTCTGACATGCTCTTCGCCGAACCGTTCGATGATCTCGACGCCGCCGGCGTGGCAGTCGCCCAGAATGCCCGGAACCTTGCCTTCCCTGGATATCGCTTCGGTCAGCGAGGCGGGGAAGGCCGGAACAGTCTGCGGAAAATAACCCCAGTCGAAGGTGACGGGTAGGGCGGCGATTTCCCAGTGGCCGGAAGGTGTGTCCTTGCCGCTCGAAACTTCCTGTGCCGCACCGAAAAAGGCGCCGGCACGTAGCGGCGTGCCGGCGGCGAATTCGAACCCTGTCGCCCGCCTGGCGGCGAGGCCAAGCCCGAGCGATGCCATATTCGGCACCTCTAGCGGGCCGCTGCGCAAACCGACGCGGTCGCCGCGGCCCTCGGCGCAGGCGCTCGCAATGTGCCCGAACGTGTCAGAACCGACGTCGCCGAAGTGCGCGGCGTCGGCCGCCCCGCCAATGCCGAAGGAATCCAGAACAAACAGGAATGCACGCGCCATCTACAAGGGGCTCTCAATTGCCGGTCCGCCAGACATAGGATCAGTCGCGGACGTTGGCAATTATCCGGAGGAAGGCAGGTGACAGGGGCGCTGTGCGGTGTGGAAACTGCTCAGCAGTCCGAGCAGGGTATCGACTGGCTCATGCGCGGACGCAGGTAATAGGTCTCGGACATCGAAATTCCGTCGAACGCGGCGTTAAGGCCAAGAACCGGCTTGGACTCCGCCCAAATAATGACGGGCTTGTAGGCGAGATCGCTTTCGACCCGGATCAGGAAGGTGTTCCGGATTCTGAGCGCCGGTGGCACTGTCGTCGCGGTTCCCTTGATGGCGTCGACGCTTGCGGCCCCGTCCACCAGCTTGCGCGACCATTCGACCGTGACAAGTGGCGTCGCTTCGTCAGAGATCTTGATCGCCGTGATCACGATCTTGCCCTCACTGCGGCTGTAGGGCTGCAGGATCGCTTCGCCGATCTTCATGATCGCATCGATTTCGCTTTTGACGATCGTCTGCTGCTGGGTGACCAGGTCGGCAACCATCGAGCCGACACGGCTGACCTTCTTGTTGGTCTCGATCCCTTGCGAAACCTCCATGGTGACGAAGTAGAGCGACAACAGCAGCGGCGCGATGATGGCGAATTCGACGGCGGCAACACCGCGCCTGTCGGCAACGAGTGCGCGGGCGCGTGATCGCCACCGCTCCAGCATGGATCGTGCTCCCGCGCAGAAAAACATGTTGCCCCTTTTTTCCAGGCCGCGGCTCTCTTTTGCCGACCGACCCACTCAGTCGTTGAACGGTTCGTTCTGCCAGGTGACAGTCGCGTATTGCAAAGTCTTGCCGTCCTTGAGGTTCGACATCGATGCCCGCATGAAATCTGTGATGACAGGCCACTTGTAGATGACCTGCAGCATGTTCTTGGACATCGAAGGACCGGGCGTCACTGCAAAGCCTGTCGTGTCGATGTCCCTGTCCCCGGTCAATTTGAGCTTGACCTTTGCAGCGTCGGCAAAGGTCGGATAGCTGCGCAGATCAACGATCAGCTGGGCCTTGCAGTCCTTCGAGACCAGGACTGCAAGCTTCTCGCAAATCTTGTCCTTCAGTTTGTCCTCGGTGAAGCCTGCTGCCTTTTCCTGGCCCGTGCGCAACTGCCGTGCAACTTCGTCGGCGGCATTGGCGAGCACTTGTTGCCCGGCAAACGCAATGCAGCTTTCCAGGATGGCAAAGACCAGCAGCGAGAACGGGATCGCCAGAACGGCGAACTCGATCGCGGTACTGCCGCTCTGGTTGCGCATGAACCGGGCAAGGAAACCTGGCCTGGGTCCGTTCGCGTGACTGTTTCCTGCAACCGCTGCTGCACTCATGTCCCGACCGCTTCTATGGTTCGCGTCGACCTATAGAGGAAAGCTGTTGAAGTCCGGTTTGAATGATCCGGAAAATCATGCGGGTCCGGTTCACCGGCCGCTAACCATGTCCGCGTCGCCGAAACGCCAACCTACTGGCTGGCGTTCATCTCGCTCTCCGACATCCGCTCCGCGTCGCTCTTGTAGGAGCTCTCGCAATAGGGCGTGCATGACAGCGTCTGGACCTCCGAGCGCCGGTAGATGCGGACCGACGAGGCATCGTGGCGGATGACCGTCACCTGCTCGTCGACGATCGGACTGCCCTCTGCATCGAGCACGACGAGGTTGGTGACGCCAAAGCCCTTGCCGGTGAGTACGATGGTCGAGGCGTCCTGTATGGCAGCATCGGCGATCGCCGAATTGCCGACCACAATGGTATCGGCCGGGCGCGTGAGCCGCACGATCTTGGCCTGGTTCATCGTCACTTCAATGCCCGCGCCGGCATATGCGTATGTTGCGGCCGCGAGAGATGCCAGCCAGGCGCAGGCTCCCAGGACATAAAGGTTTTTGGCCATGTCGTCGCCCCCTCGGCGGCTGTCGGTGTCGGTCCACTGTTCAATGGAAGATGAACGACTTTGGTGAACCAACGGTTAAGCGTTGCATGGTGACAACCATAGGGCGAGGCGGCATCCCTTTCGAACAGTCTTCATATCACGTTGCCGGCGCCGAAGAACGCCTTCCCGAGGCAGGTGCCATCCCTGACAATTGTTGGGCTGCGCTTAGTTCGCAGTTAACCAAATGGAGCCAAGCCGCCACGAAAGGATTCGGTAAGGCTGTTTCTTAAGTCGATCGAAAGAGCTCCCCGCTAGGTTGCAGTCATCCGATCGACGACAAAGAAATGTTGGCGGAAGTGCTGTAACACGGAGCAAGGAGCTTATCATGTCGAACCTCATCGCACGTTTTGTTAAGGACGAATCCGGCGCGACCGCCATCGAATACGGTCTGATCGCCACGCTTATCGCGCTTGCCATCATCGTTGCCGCCGGCAGCGTCGGCACGCAGCTTGATGCACGCTTCGACGCCATCGCAACGGCGCTGACGCCCGCCCCGTAATATGGGCGCAAAGCCTCTCCGGCGCTTCAGTCGGTAAGGTTCACGGAAGGCTGCTCGCGTTGAGCAGCCTTTTTGCTTTCGGGCGGCAATCGATGGATCCCGCCGCCGGTTCATCGAAGCTTAATGCCGCTTCGTTAGCTTCGACCCATGTGGTGTGAATGGCGGAGATGTAGCCATGCTTGAAGCGTTGATTTTTGTCGTATTTCCCTTCTGCATGGTCTTTTCAGCCGTCTCCGACACCTTGTCGATGACGATCGCCAATCGTGTGCCGCTGCTGCTGCTCGGTGTGTTCCTCGTTGTTGCACCGCTGACTGGAATGGCGTGGGCGGATATCGGTTTGCATCTCGCCGCCGGTGCCTTGCTGCTGACGGTTACATTTGCTTTGTTTGCCTTTGGCGGCATGGGCGGCGGCGACGCAAAGCTGATCGCTGCCACCGGCGTCTGGATGGGGCTAGGTATGCCCCTGATGGAGTATCTGCTCACCTCGACGATCCTTGGTGGTGTCCTGACGCTCTCGATCCTGGCTTTCCGGAGTTCGTTGCTGTCTCGCGTCGTCAGCCAGAACATGTTCCTCAAGAACTTCTCCGAAGACGCAGGCGGCGTGCCCTATGGCATTGCCCTTGGGCTCGGCGGGCTCGTCACCTACCCGGCCTCGCCGCTGGCGGTCTGGGCAGTGGAGCGTCTGGCGTCACAATAGCCCTGCAGACACCACGCGTAAGAAACAATTAATCACGCTTGTAAGGACTGCATTAACCATAAGTTGACGATTGCCTATGCAAAGTCCGGCTTGGCTTGATGGGGTGCCAGGGCGAGGTTTCGGACAAATGGCTGCATCGCGACTGATGATACTGGGCGTGGCGGTCGCTGCCGCAGGCGGCGCCGGTTTTGTCGCCAAAAACATGGCGGCCCCGCCGCCGGCCGAGGTCATTGTCGAGTCCGGCCCACAACAGCCACAGATTGCCCTTACGGATGTTCTGGTGCTGACCGCCGACGTGCCCATGGGTGGCACCGTCGAAAACAACATCGGCTGGCAGCCCTGGCCCAGTGACGGCGTCAATCCCAACTTCATTACCCGGAATGCCGAGCCCGAGGCGCTTGAGAAGTTCAAGGCCTCGGTGGCGCGTCTTGCCATGTACAGCGGCGAACCGTTGCGCAAGTCCAAGCTGATCGGCGAAGGCCAGAGCTTCATGTCGGCTGTTCTGCCGTCCGGCATGCGCGCTGTGGCCACCACGATCTCCGCCGACACGTCGGCCGGCGGCTTCATTCTGCCCAACGACTATGTCGACGTCATCATGACACGCCGCACCGACGCATCGAAGTCCGGTGGCGGCTTCACCACCGAGACCATCCTCAGCAACATTCGGGTGCTGGCCATCGATCAGGCCATCCAGGAGGACGAAGAGGGCAAGAAGGTCAAGGTCGGCGAGACGGCGACGCTGGAACTTACCCCGCAGCAGGCCGAGATCATCACGGTGGCGCAGCAGATGGCTGACCGGTTGACGCTGGCGCTGCGCTCGGTCGCCGACACACAGCAGAAGAATCTTGCCGAGGCCGACTACCTGGTTTCGGGTTCCGGCAAACGCGGCACCGTGCGGCTCATCAAATCCGGCGAGATTTCTGAATCGGGAGCAAGGAAATGAAATCCTGCATCAGATTCCTGGCGACTGCCACCGCCACTCTCGTCATTTTGGCTGCATCTGCAGTCGTTCCCGATCTCGCCCCGGTCTCCGCCGCTTCACGGGCACAGGTCAGTTCGAGCACCGCCAACATCCAGCGTGTCAAGCTCGGGCTCAACAAGTCGGTGGTCATCGACCTGCCGAACGACGCTTATGACATCCTTGTCGCCAATCCGTCAGTCGCCGATGCCGTCACCCGCACGGCACGGCGCATCTACCTGTTCGGCAAGGCAGTGGGTGAAACCAATATCTTCGTCTTCGGGCCCAATGGCGAGCAGATCGTCAGCCTCGATCTCGCCGTCGAGCGCGACGTCGCCGGCCTCGAGGATTACATCAAGCGCTTCATTCCCGGCGCCGACATCAAGGTCGAGCTGCTGAACGACAACGTCGTGCTGACCGGCACCGTCGATACGCCCCTCGATGCCAAGCGCGCCGTCGACCTGGCGACGATCTTCGTCACCGGCGGTGAGGCCACGACCGGCCAGTATTCGCAGACGGCCACCGGTGGGTCCGAGAACGGCGGCGTCGACATCAATAACCCCGACCAGACGCGCCAGAAGAGCAAGATCGTCAATCTGCTGCAGATCGTCGGCGACGATCAGGTGATGCTGAAGGTTACCGTCGCCGAGGTCAGCCGCAACGTGATGAAGCAGCTTGGCGTAAACATGTTCGCGAATGGCAGCTCAAACGGCATCAGCTGGGGTGTCGAGAATTTCGTGCCCGGTGGCCTTGGCGCGCCTTTGACAAATACTCTCTCCGGTCTAGGCAACTTCCGTCTTGGGAGCAACGGCCTCACCGCATCGATCGACGCCATGGAACAGGCGGGCGTAATGAAGACGCTCGCCGAGCCGACCTTGACAGCGGTTTCCGGCGAGCAGGCGTCGTTCCGTGTCGGCGGTGAATTTAACATGCTGAAGGAAGTTGAGGGCGAGAAGCGCGACAAGGACGGCGTAACTGATCCCGGCGGCCTACGTTATGAGCGCGTCGAATACGGCATCAGCCTTGATTTCAAGCCAGTTGTCCTTTCGGCTGGGCGTATCAGCTTGAAGATCCGCACGGCGGTTTCCGAGCCGACAAATGAATCGTCGGGGCTTGCTGGTGGCGGTCCGACGCTACCGTCCCTGCGCAAGCGCCTCGCCGACACGACAGTCGAACTGCCCTCTGGTGGCTCGATGATGATTGCCGGTCTCGTTCGCGACGACGTCAAGCAGGTGATGGGCGGTGTTCCGGGTCTGTCCAAGGTGCCGATCCTTGGCACGCTGTTTCGCAGCCGCGACTTCATCCGCAACGAGACCGAGCTGGTCATCATCGTGACCCCATATCTGGCTCGACCGACGGCACGGAACGAGCTCGCCAAGCCTGACGACAATTTCAACGCTGCAAGCGATGGCGCCGGCATGTTCCTCGGCCGCGTCAACCGGGTCTACGGCACCATGAAAACCGACAAGCCCATGGGCCGTTATCATGGCGTCGTCGGCTTCATCTACAAATGAGTGGGGATAGGGGCATGTCTCAGGCAATCTTCACACGCACCGCCGGTCGCGACAGATCGGCCAAAGCGCGCTCGTTTTGTTCACTCCTTGCAGTTGCGACGGTGGCGTTGCTGGCCGGCTGCGCCAATCGCGACAGCGTCGTCGTCGGCTCGATCCCGGATGACTATCGCACCAATCATCCGATCGTCATCGCCGAGAAGAACCAGACCATCGACATACCTGTCGGTGTCGGCGACCGCGGCATCACCAGGGGCCAGAAGGTCACCTTTGAAGGATATCTGCAGAATTATGATCGTCAAGCAGCGCCCACACTGACGATCATGACGCCATCAGGTGGAGCCAACGACGTCGCCGCGTCGCATGCGGCGCGCGGATTGATGAACATCGCCATGAAGGCTGGCGTGCCCAGGAACCGGATCGCCGTCACCAGCTACCAGGCTGAATACCCAGAGGCATCGTCGCCCATACGCGTCGTCTATTCGGCGATGCGGGCGCAGACGGGCCGTTGTGGAAGATGGCCAGCGGACATCGGCGACACGACCGACAATAAGCACTACGCCAATTTTGGCTGTTCCTACCAGAACAATCTCGCCGCCCAGATCGCCAACCCGGCGGACCTGCTCGGGCCGCGCAAGCAAAGCGAGATTGATGCCGAGAATCGCAATGTGGTGATCGATCAGTATCGAAAGCCGCCGGCCGCTTGGAATCCGGAAACGTTCTATTGATGGCTAGGGGCAGTCTGACATGAGCAATCTCGCCTACGATTCCCCGCCCGAGGGTGCCGAGCTGTCGCAGCATGACCTTGATGTCATGCAGACGCTCAGGCCGGTGCCGCGTATCTCGATCCAGGCCTTCTGCGAGACAGACAGCGTCGCCGGGCCGATTGGCCGCGCCGGCGAGGACCGTCGGATGGCCAAGGCTCATCTTCAGGTCCATATGGGTGGCATCGAAACCGCCATCGAAGTCTATAGCGGTGCGCCTACGCCGAACCTCATCATCCTGGAATCGCGCAGCGAACCCAAGAGCCTGCTCGAGGCGCTGCATCGGCTGTCGGAATATTGCGACCCGAGTTCCAAGGTGGTGGTCATCGGCCATTACAACGACGTCGCGCTCTATCGCGAGCTGATCCGCTCGGGCATCTCGGAATATGTCGTGGCGCCTGTCTCCACCGCGGATGTCGTCAGCGTCATCTCCTCGATCTTCGTCGACCCCGACGCAGAGCCGATCGGACGCTCGATTGCCTTCGTCGGCGCCAAGGGCGGCGTGGGTTCCTCCACCATTGCCCACAACGTCGCCTGGGCGATGTCGAGCCTGTTCAAGTCCGAGGTTGTCGTCGCCGACCTCGATCTGGCCTTCGGCACCGCCAACATCAATTTCGACCAGGACCCCGCCCAGGGCATCGCCGAGGCGGTGTTTGCCCCCGAGCGTGTCGACGAGGTCTATCTCGACCGCTTGCTGGCGCAGTGCGCAGAGCACTTGTCGCTGCTTGCAGCACCGTCGACGCTCGAGCGCGTCTATGATTTCGACGCCGAGGCCTTCACTTCGATCATCGACACGGCCCAGCGCAGCTCGCCGATGCTTGTGCTCGACGTACCCCATATCTGGAGCGGCTGGAGCAGGAACACGCTGCTTCGCGCCGATGAAGTGGTCATCACGGCAACGCCCGAGCTGGCCAATCTGCGCAACACCAAGAACATGGTCGATATGCTGAAGCGGCTCCGGCCCAACGATCCGCCGCCCAGGTTGATTCTCAACCAGGCCGGGGTGCCGAAACGCCCTGAGATCACCGCCAAGGATTTCGCCGAGCCGCTTGGCATCTCGCCGTTGGCGGTCATCCCGTTCGACCCGCTGCTGTTCGGCAATGCCGCCAACAATGGACGCATGCTGGGCGAGATGGATGCCAAGAACGCGGTCGTCCAGACGATCAACGAGATCGCCCATGTTCTCACCGGCAGGTCCGAGGCCAAGGCCAAGAAGGCGTCCGCACTCGGTGGAATTCTCAGTCGGCTGAAAGCCCGCAAGAAGTGATGCCAGTGCGGCGGAGGTGTTAGTCGATCATGTTTGGCAGGAGAGGCAACGACGACGGTAATCGCCCCACACCGGGGTTCCGTCCGCTCGCAACGACGCCGCCCCCCGCGGCATCGCCACAGGCCGCCGACACGCTGGTTGCTCCACGCCCCGCGGCGCCTGCGCCGGCTGCACCGGCAGCCGCGCCGCGGCGTAATTTCGAGCCGACGCCCTCCTTTGCGCCAGAGCCGCGCAAGGCGCAGCGCGAGCGCAGCGAAAGCTATTACGACACAAAGAGCCAGGTGTTCTCGGCGCTGATCGACACCATCGATCTGTCGCAGCTTGCCAAGCTCGATCCTGAAAGCGCGCGTGAAGAAATCCGCGACATCGTCAACGACATCATCGCAATCAAGAACTTCGCGATGTCGATTTCCGAGCAGGAAGAGCTGCTTGAGGACATCTGCAACGACGTGCTCGGCTACGGCCCGCTCGAACCGCTGCTGGCGCGCGACGAAATCGCCGACATCATGGTCAACGGGGCCAAGAACGTCTACATCGAAGTCAACGGCAAGGTCGAGCAGACCTCGATCCGCTTCCGCGACAATCAGCAGTTGCTCAACATCTGCCAACGCATTGTCAGCCAGGTCGGCCGCCGCGTCGACGAATCCTCCCCCATCTGCGATGCGCGCCTGCCCGACGGCTCGCGCGTCAACGTCATTGCGCCGCCATTGTCGATCGACGGCGCCGCCCTCACCATCCGCAAGTTCAAGAAAGACAAGCTGACGCTCGATCAGCTCGTCAAGTTCGGCGCGATCTCGCCACACGGCGCCGAAGTGCTGAAGATCATCGGCCGCGTCCGCTGCAACATCATCATCTCGGGCGGTACGGGCTCCGGCAAGACGACGTTGCTCAACTGTCTGACCAACTACATCGACCGCGACGAACGCGTCATCACCTGCGAGGACTCGGCGGAACTGCAACTGCAGCAGCCGCATGTCGTGCGCCTCGAAACGCGCCCGCCCAACCTGGAAGGCGAGGGCGAGGTGACGATGCGCGACCTGGTCAAGAACTGCCTGCGCATGCGGCCCGAGCGCATCATCGTCGGCGAAGTGCGCGGACCGGAGGTGTTCGACCTTTTGCAGGCGATGAACACCGGCCATGACGGCTCGATGGGCACCATTCACTCCAACAGCCCACGCGAATGCCTCAACCGTATCGAGGCGATGATCGCCATGGGCGGATATTCGTTGCCGCAGAAGACCGTGCGCGAGATCGTCGTCGGCTCCGTCGATATCATCATCCAGGCCGCCCGCCTGCGCGACGGTTCGCGCCGCATCACCCACATCACCGAGGTGATCGGCATGGAAGGCGACGTCATCATCACCCAGGACCTGGTGCTCTACAACATCAAAGGCGAGGACCAGAACGGCAGGCTGATCGGCAGCCACGTCTCGACGGGCATCGGCCGGCCGCACTTCTGGGATCGTGCTCGCTATTACGGTGAGGAAGCACGTCTGGCGACCGCACTCGAAGCCATGGAAAAGGCTTCGGATTGACATGCATAGGATGAGGATCTGACGCCATGTTCGGCCTCGACGCCATGATGCTGATCTTCGTTGTACTGGCCGGCTTGAGTGCCGGCGCGGTCGCCTATGCCTTCCTGTTCAACAGGATCGAGACCCAGGCCAACACCGACCGTCGCATGGCCTTGGTCAGGCAGACGGAGTCGGACAAGTCGGTGGTCAAGGCCTCGCGCGACCGGGTCGCCGAAGTCGCCAAAAGGCGCAAGTCGGTCCAGGACACTCTCAAGGAGCTCGAGGAAAAGCAGAAGGCCAAGGACCGCAACATCAAGAAGCCGCCGCTGCGCGTGCAGATCAGACAGGCCGGCATGTTGGTCACGGTCGAGCGCTTCTACGTCTATTCGGCGATCTGCGGTCTCGTCGTTACGTTGCTGGTCTATCTGGCGGGCGCGCCGCTGATCCTGCTGCCTGGCGCGCTGCTTGCCGGCAGCATTGGCTTGCCCAGGTGGTTCGTGTCCTTCCGTCGCGGCCGCCGCGTCAAGCAGTTCCTCGAGGAATTTCCCAATGCGCTCGACATCATCGTGCGCGCAGTGAAGTCAGGTCTCCCGCTCAATGATGGTATCCGCCTCATCGCTTCGGAATCGCCCGAACCCGTGCGCGGCGAATTCCGTCGCATGGTCGAGGCGCAGCAGGTGGGCATCTCCATCCCGGACGCTGCCTTGCGCATGACCGAGACAATGCCATGTCCCGAAGCCGGCTTCTTTGGCATCGTCATCCAGATTCAGAGCCAGGCGGGCGGCAATCTCTCCGAAGCGCTGGGCAATCTGTCGCGCGTGCTGCGCGACCGCAAGAAGATGAAGGCCAAGATTCAGGCGCTGTCGATGGAAGCCAAGGCCTCGGCCGCGATCATCGGTTCGTTGCCGGTCGTTGTCGCCGTGCTCGTCTTCTTCTCGAGCCCGAACTACATCATGCCGTTGTTTGTCACGAGCACCGGCCACCTCATCCTCGGCATTTCAGGCGTGTGGATGGCGATCGGCATCTTTGTGATGCGCAAGATGATGAACTTCGAGGTCTAGGCCGATGACGGACCAGGTTGTTAAATCGCTTACCGATCCGTCCTTCCTCATCGCGCTGCTCGTCGCGATCGCGGTGTTCGCGACTGTGTTCACCGTCCTGCCGTCGTTGAGCGGAAATCCGCTCAAGGGGCGCATGAAGGCGGTTGCCCTTGAGCGCGACGAGCTGCGCGCCAAGCAACGCATGCGCCTTGCCGCCGAAGCCGACCGCCGCCACAAGGGCCTGCGCGAGCAGCAGTCGATCGGTATGCGCAACATCGTCGAGCGGCTCGACCTGCGCCGGGCACTCGTCGACGAAGCGACGCTCAACAAGCTGAAGATCGCCGGTTTCCGCGGTCAGAACCCGCTGACGCGCTTCCTGTTCTTTCGTCTGGTCCTGCCGTTCGTCGGCCTGATGCTGGGCATACTCTACATCTTCGTGCTTGGCGCGTTCCCCGACAAGCCGTTCCTGATGAAGGTTTTCATCTGCATCGTTCTGGCATATGCCGGCTTCTACGCACCGGTGCTTTACGTCAACAACCGAGCCACCAAACGCAAGCAGTCGATCCAGGCGGCCTGGCCGGATGCGCTGGATTTGCTGTTGATCTGCGTCGAATCGGGCATGTCGGTGGAATCGGCGCTCCGCAAGGTTGCCGACGAGATCGGCGCGCAGTCTGTCGATCTCGCCGAGGAGTTCGTGCTCACCAATGCCGAGCTGTCCTACCTCACCGAACGCCGTCAGGCCTATGAAAACCTGGCCGGCCGTACAGGGCTTGATTCGGTCAAGTCCATCACCCAGGCGCTGATCCAGGCCGAGCGTTATGGCACGCCCGTCGCGCACGCGCTGCGCGTCCTGGCGGCCGAAAGCCGCGACATGCGCATGAACGCTGCGGAGAAGAAGGCGGCCGCACTGCCGCCCAAGCTCACCGTGCCGATGATCCTGTTCTTCCTGCCGGTGTTGTTTGCCGTCATCCTCGGCCCAGCCGGCATGCAGATCAGTGAGCGCGGCCTGATGGGCGACAAGCAGCAGTCAAGCAGCGAGTAGGGCAGCACCCTTCATCGAGGCACAAAAAAGCCGCGTCATGACGCGGCTCAGACTGCTGACAAACCCCGTCGAATTTCGGCGGGGTTTTGTTTTGTGGGTTGATTGAGCTTTTTTGGATTGATGTCGGGGGGCAGATGCCAAGGCCGTTGCGAGCCGGCTTTGGCCTCATGC